>Ga0207665_10000033_pt1 | contig 89014 bp, 72 predicted proteins | sample LARL112metaG_FD_184351 | JGI IMG/M metagenome (GOLD analysis project Ga0207665, IMG submission 184351) | Corn, switchgrass and miscanthus rhizosphere microbial communities from Kellogg Biological Station, Michigan, USA - LAR L11-2 metaG... | ecosystem: Host-associated > Plants > Roots >... | reverse complement strand
CGATGGTGGCTTTTGTCCGCCGTTCGCGCGCTTCGGCTTCCGCCAGAATGGTTCGGTTCACCGAGCTAACCAGATTCGCGGGGACCGTGGGCGGCGAAAGCATGCTCAGACTTCGCGTGATCGAACGCAATTCTGAGAGATGAGCACGGCACACGGGACAAACTTCCAAATGCCGATCGCAAGCCGAACGAGCGTCAGCCGTCAGCACATCGTCAAAGTAAAGCGAAAGAGATTCGCGGATTTCGTTACACGACATCATGGCGATTTCAGAATTCGGATTTGAGATTTCGGATTAAGGAATCTGTTTTTGGCAATCAACAATCCGAAATCCGCAATCAGTAATTCACGGTACGAATGGCCCACCAACCCCGGCCGCTTCCGCGAAGGAAGCAATTGCAGCTCAAGCGCTGCGCAGTGTCTCCTGTTCCAGAACGACAGCAAACGGGTTGTTGCTGGCCACGTTTTCAAATTCGCTCCTTTATCGGATACATACGCTCCGCCGGAAACCGCCGACCCAATTGGCACCGGGTTCTTGTTACAGCCGGGGCAGGTCGGCCATTCATGATTTACAAAGATCCTTCCAACTTGCGCCGTAGTTCCAGTCTTCCTCTCGACAATCTTGACTTGACGGTACCGATACTGATCTGCAGCGTCGCCGCGACTTCTTCGTAACTCAAACCCTGCACATCCCGCAAAATCACTGCTTCCCGATACGAGTGTCGCAAACTGTGCAAAGCCTCGTGCAGTTTGACCTCGCGCTCGCGCGCAAGCGTTTCCACCTCCGGATCGGGCGCGCTCAGGTTTGGCAAACTTGCGCCCAGCGCTTGCTCGCGGCAGTTGTCCGGCGCATCAAGGGAAACCGTCACATCGCGTCTTCGTCGCCGCCACCAACGCCAGCGATTTCGCGCTTGATTGATAGCGATGCGATACAGCCAGGTCTTCAAATCAGCTTCGCCGCGGAAGCGCGCGATGCTTTGAAATGCGCGCAGGAAAGTCTCCTGCGTCAAGTCGCGAGCTTCCTCGACATCCGCCGTAAGCCGGTATAGCAAGGCGTAAACCTCTCCGGAACGCTCACCCACCAGACGCTCGAAGGCGGCGGCTTCTCCGCGTCGCAATCTTTCAAGGAACTGTTCGTCCGCAGCCGAGCGAGTCTCGCCGGAGGTCGCCGAACCAACCTGCTCCAGATCAGCATGCCCGCGGAGGGCGATGGGCTCGCCGTAGCTCACTCGAATCCCCCTTGGGTGGGAAGTTCAGGAGCCAATGGCCGCTGCCACTTCCCGGACACTCGTTCGGTTTGACACCAGCTGCTTGCTTCTTGTTCCCTGCTTTTTGCGGTCAACATTGTGCTGTCTCCCACCAGAGGTTTGATGAGAACTTCGATTGATTTCGTTGCGACCGCCGCCGCTTCATCTTCAGCGCAAACTCGACCTTCTACTATGAAGTCCCGATGATACTCACTGCTTGACAATGCCAGGACCGCTCGCTAAATTGCCTGTTTCTGTGATCATACACCAAATTGAACGCACTTGACTGTGCGAACTTGCGAGAGGGAAGCCGTTGGCAAAGTACAAAAAGAAGCGCGCCCGCCAGCTTAAACACGATCGATTTCGCGACACGACCATGCTGCTCGCTGATCGCCTGGCTGAACGGGTTGCGGGTAGAGGCCGCCAAATTCTTTACGGTCTGGTTGCGGCCATAGTCATCGCGGCTGGTGTCTATGGCATTGTTCGCTGGCGCCAGCGCCATACACAGGAAGCGGAACAAGCATTGGGACGGGCAATCAGCATCGCCACGGCGCAAATCTCGTCCACGCCGGCGCCCGGTTCGCGCGAGCTGACTTTTACCAGCGAGCAGGAGCGCGCCCAAAAAGCTATTGACGAATTTCAAAAAGTCGCCGCTAAATACGGCGAGCCGTATCGCTCTGAAGCTAACTATTTCATCGCTACCAATCTGCTGGTAACTGATCACGCCAAAGGTCTCAGCGAGCTTCAGTCGATGAGTTCGGGATCCGGTGAAGTCGCGGTGCTCGCGAAATTTGCGCTGGCCCAGGCAAAAGAAGCCGACTCGAATTACGAAGAGGCTGCGGCGTTATACCGCGAGATCGCCCGGCTCAATTCACTCATCATCACTCCCGAAACCGCCAATCTGCGGCTGGCCGAAGTCTATAAAAAGCAGGGCAAGAAAAAGGAGGCCAGCGACCTGCTTTTCACAATCATTGACAACGCGCGCAAGGCAAAGGACAAAGACGGCAAGCCATTGCCTGAGACGGCCGCCTCGCGGGAAGCAGCGCAGGAACTCCAGAAAATTGATCCCGCCCGGTTCGCCCAACTGCCGCCTTCGCCCACGCTCGAGATGGGGTCGTAAAAATCCACGTCTGTAGATCAGCGCCTCGGGATTGTTGACGGCCGTTATCGTTGGTCGAAACTCTCTTGCCCGCAAAACAATCGCGTGGTACTTTCACCTCGGGTGATGCGGAACAGGTGACAGGTGAAAAGCAGCAGGTGCCACGAGTGTTTCAAGCGCGTTCACTATTAATATTTGCTTTGGCGGCCTTAATTGCCGGTTGCACAGTCTCTGCCAAGAACGAAACTTTTTTTGGCAAGACGAATCCGCCGCGAGATAATGTCCTTCGTTACGTGTCCGGCTCTGAACCAGAGTCGCTCGATCCGCAGATTCCCACCGGCCAGCCTGAAGCGCGAATTTGCATGGCGCTTTATGAGGGCCTGACCGAATACGATCCCAAGACAACTGAGCCGATTCCCGCTTTGGCCGAACATTGGGAAGTTAACCAGGACTCGTCTGAGTTCACTTTTCATTTGCGCCACAACGGCCGCTTTTCCAACGGCGATCCGATCACCGCGCGCGATTTCGTTTACACATTTCGTCGCGGACTGAATCCTGAGACTGCCGCGCGGAATGCCTCGCTGTCTTATTACGTCAAGTATGGCGAGGCATTTAACGAAAGCGCGGTCTTTGTTTTTGATTCAAAGAGCAACGCATTCTTATTGGAAAAGGACTTCGAAGCCGAGAGCGAGAATTCCCAATCCCCTAACGCCGCGTCGCCTGCCGCTCCTGCGCAACCAAAGAAAGCTAAACCAAAGCCGCTAAGTTCTCAGCCGGTTGACGGTGCGGCCGCGGAATATCCTCCCGCTCCGGATGGAACCACGCCGGCCGCCAACACTCCGTTTCATCATTTTATGCATTCGCCGGAGCGGTTGGTCCTGCCCGGCACTGAGAAAGATCGGAAGAAAGCGCTCGATGCGAATCCTAAATTAAAGGCCGCCGTCGCGGGAAAACAGTTGGTGCCCGTCAAGGCAGAGGACGTTGGTGTGGAAGCCGTCGATGATTACACATTACGCGTATCACTGACACAGCCGGCCCCATTTTTTATCAGCCTCATGCCGCACCAATTCTTTCGCGTCGTCAATCAGAAGACTATCGAGAAATTCGGGAATGCCTGGACAGACCCGCGCAACATCGTCACCAGTGGCCCATTTAGAGTCGAAGCTTATAAGCCGTACGACCGGATAGTAGCAGTGCGCGATCCGATGAACTGGGACGTCGCCAACGTCAAACTGGACGGGATTGTTTTCTACGCTTTGCAAGACAACACGACGATCATGAATCTTTATAAGGCGGGTGAGCTTGACGCGATGTTGAATCACACGGTGCCCGCGCCCTGGCTGGACGTGATTAAGCCGTTCAAAGATTATATGGATGCGCCGGAGGCGGCCATTGATTTCTACCTCTTCAACACCACGAAGGGACCAACCAGCGACTTACGCGTGCGCAAGGCGCTGAACATGTCGATAGACAAGAAGGCCTATGCGGACTGGCGCCACATCAAGCCCCTCACTGCACTAACCCCCGAAGGTATTTTCCCGGGCTACCCCCAACCTAAGGGCGACCCGTTCGATCCGGACAAAGCCAGGCAATTACTCGCTGACGCGGGATATCGTGACCCCGCCGGAAGGTTCGATCCGAAAAAGTTTCCAACGGATCAATGCGAGTTGACGACGAATCCTGAAGGAGCCAATCTTCCCATCGCTGAATTTATGCAGGCGCAGTGGAAACAAAACCTCGGCGTCACGATTCCGATCAAGATCATGGAGTTCAAGACCTTCCTGGTGGCGCAGTCGACGCTTGATTACAAAGGCATCGCGCGCAACGGCTGGATCGCCGATTACATGGATCCTTTTAACTTCCTCTGGCTTTATTACACGCCGACCGGAAACAACGGAACCGGTTGGTGGAATCCAAAGTACGTAGAGCTTCTCGATGAAGCTAACCGCACCATCGATCATCAGAAGCGTTACGAACTTCTGGCCAAGGCGGAAGCCCTGGCCCTCGAGGCCCAACCGGTGATTCCGCTGAGCACCGCCGCGACGCGCTGGATGAAGAAGCCTTATGTGAAAGGCATGTATCCGAATCCCCAGACCCTGCACCCATGGAAGTGGGTTTACATCGAGCGCGATCCCGCGAAATGGGATTACGGCGTGCCGAGTATGACCTATTGAGGACAAGCGAATGCTGCGTTTCATCATTCGTCGCGTCATCATCATCATTCCCATGCTATTCATCATCGTCTCGCTCTCCTGGGGACTGATCCGTCTCGCGCCCGGAAATTTCTATACCGCAGAGAAGAAGCTCGCGCCCTCAGTTGAGGCCAACCTGCGTCAGAAGTACGGACTGAATAAGCCCTGGTACGTACAGTATGGGAGAGTGCTCTGGAACATGGCGCGATTCGATTTCGGCAGTTCGCTGAAGTACGAAGGGCAGTCGGTCAATCAAATTCTCCTGCGCGCCTTTCCCGTTTCCGCGGCGCTCGGCCTGAGCGCCTATCTGCTGGCGCTGGGCGTAGGAATCACCACGGGGACGCTTGCCGCTCTCAGACAGAATTCATGGATTGACTATGCCAGTATGGCACTGGCGATGATTGGGATTTCCATCCCTAACTTTGTGCTTGGTCCGTTGTTGGTGCTGCTTTTTGGGTTGACTCTTTTTTGGCTCCCGCCGGCGCTGTGGGACGGTTTTCCAAGCAAGAGCATCGTCCTGCCGGCGATAACCTTGTCGGCGATTTACATCGCGTACATCGCCAGATTGACTCGCTCCGGAATGCTGGAAGTGATGCGCTCAGATTACATTCGCACGGCGCGCGCGAAAGGTCTGAGCGAAAGCAAGGTCGTCACGCGCCATGCTTTGCGCGGCGGCCTATTGCCGGTGGTTTCCTTCTCCGGTCCGGCACTGGCCTTTCTGATTACCGGCACGGTCGTAGTCGAAAGAGTGTTCGCGCTTCCCGGGCTCGGCAACTATTTCATCAACGCCTGTTTCAATCGCGACGAGCCGCTGATCATCGGCATCGTGGCATTCATTGCGATCTCGGTCTTAGCCTTCAATCTGCTGGTCGACATCGCATACGGTTTCATCGATCCACGCATTAGATATTGACGCGCGTTACAGAACCGTTTGCGGTAGCAAGCGGGTCGGTCTTGCATCCAGTGAACGACAAGACTTCCAAATTAGCGGGTCACGGTAAAGAACCTACGGAGCCGGCGTTGACGCCGCTGGGCTCGCCGCCCGAGCCGCCCGTTAGTCCGCATGGTGATGAGGCCATCCATACTGGCCCTGAGTTCGCGGTGGGGGAAGGAGATGTTCGTTCCGCGGAGGCCGGCGAATACGTGGCCGGCTCGTCACTTTGGAAAGACGCGTGGCGCCGATTGCTACGAAATAAGCTGGCTGTCTTTGGCATGATCGTCGTCATCCTGTTGGTCGTTGCTTCTTTGGCAGGGCCTACGATTATTAAGCGTGTCACGGGTTACAGCTACGATCTAATTCCGAAAGAGGAAACGCTCAACAAATCTTTTCCGCCGTTTCGTGCGGCTGATGGCTCATTTTCATGGACGCATCCGATGGGCACTGACAATGCAGGCCGGGACATTCTGGCGCGAGTGCTGTCTGGCGGCCAAATTTCCTTGATGGTCGCCTTGATCGCGACGCTGGTTTCGCTCGTGATAGGAATTTCCTATGGCGCCACCGCGGGATACCTCGGTGGCCGCCTTGACGATCTGATGATGCGCATCGTCGATGTACTCTATTCGTTGCCCTACGTAATTATCGTCATTGTGCTGCTGGCGTTGTTGCCGGCAAAAACGCCGACCGGGCAGTTGGCGGAACTGTTCATTGCGCTCGGCGCGGTATCATGGCTCACGATGGCGCGTATCGTTCGCGGGCAGGTGATGTCGCTGAAGAATCAGGAATTTGTGCTGGCCGCGCGCGCCACGGGTGTTTCAACCACGAAGATTATTTTTCGCCATCTGGTGCCAAACACATTGGGCCCGGTGATTGTCTATGCAACGCTTACGGTTCCCACCGTAATGCTGAGCGAGGCGTTTCTATCGTTCCTGGGCCTGGGTGTCAGACCTCCGCGCGTTTCATGGGGCAGCCTGGCAGCGGATGGCGCGCAGAATCTGGCAATCTATCCCTGGCAATTGATCTTCCCCGGCCTGACGATGGCGCTGATGTTGTTTTCGCTTAACTTCCTTGGCGATGGATTACGTGATGCGCTCGATCCGCAAATGAGAAGAGAGTAAGCAGCGAGCATAAGCAGACAAAAATGAACGCGATGAGTTCCAATGGAAAGTTGTTGAGCGTCAGGAATCTGCGCACGTACTTCGAAACCGAAGATGGCCTGGTGAAAGCTGTCGACGGGATCGAGTTTGAACTTGGTCGAGGCGAGACGCTGGGAATCGTAGGCGAATCGGGCTCGGGCAAGTCGGTGACCAGCCTGTCGCTTATGCGATTGATTCCTGACCCTCCCGGCAAGATTGTTGCCGGGGAGGTTAAACTCAATGGCGACGACCTTTTGAAACTTTCGCCTGCCGAGATTCGGGACATTCGCGGCAAGCGCATCGCGATGATCTTTCAAGATCCGATGACTTCTCTGAATCCTTTTATGCGCATCTCAAAGCAGTTGATGGAAGTCACGCAACTTCATCTCGGTCACCATCGGGCCCAGGCTTACGAGCACGCGATCGATATGCTGGAACAGGTGGGGATTCCGGACGCGCGCGCTCGAGCTGACGGTTATCCGCACGAGTTGTCGGGTGGCATGCGACAGCGAGTGATGATTGCTATGGCGCTCTCGTGCCAGCCGGAATTGTTAATCGCCGACGAGCCGACGACCGCGCTTGATGTAACAATTCAGGCGCAGATCCTGGAGCTGATCAAGAGACTCAAATCCGACACGGGCGCCAGCGTCATTCTGATTACGCACGATCTGGGAGTGGTGGCCGGTATGACCGATCACATTGTCGTCATGTACGCCGGTAAAATCTTTGAATGCGCGCCGACGGCTGAGTTATTTGCACAACCCGGAAATCCGTACACGCATGCACTCTTGCGATCCGTGCCTGACCCGACCGCACGTGAGCAAAAGCTGTATCAGATTCCGGGCTTGCCGCCTGATTTGGCGCACCTGCCGATGGGTTGCCCGTTCGCGCCCCGATGTGAACGCGCAGAGGAGCTTTGCCATCGCGAGTTTCCGCCATTTGTGAAACTGACGCGCGAGCACTATTCGCTTTGCCATTTTGCAAATGAGGTCTACGCACAGGCCAACGCAAAACCTGGCAAGTAGTAGCCGGATAAATAAACGGAATATAAATGGGCCCTCAAATTCAAGATATGCAAGCTTCGCCGTCGCATGGCACCGGGTCGCGCGAGCCGCTGATTTCTATACGTGATCTGCACGTTTATTTCACTCTGGGCGGATCACTGTTTGGCAAGACCCAGATCGTCAAGGCGGTGGACGGCGTGACCCTCGATATCTACGAGGGCGAGACGCTCGGGTTGGTAGGTGAATCAGGTTGTGGCAAATCGACATTGGGCCGCGCCATTCTTCGCTTAATGGAACCGACGTCCGGCGAAGTGCTTTTTCAAGGAAAGGATCTCGCTCATTTGTCGAAATCGGCGATGCGCGAGCAGCGCCGAAACCTACAAATTATTTTTCAGGATCCCTATGCCTCGTTAAATCCACGCATGACGGTAGGCCAGATCATCGCCGAGCCGATCGCAACCTTTCATCTCGCTCGGGGCGCGGACAGGCAGCGGCGCGTGCAGGAGTTGATGGAAACAGTCGGCTTGAACAGACGGTTCATCAAGCGCTATCCACACGAATTTTCCGGCGGGCAGCGCCAGCGCATTGGTATCGCGCGCTCGCTTGCGGTTGATCCGGATTTCATCGTCGCTGACGAACCGATCTCGGCGCTCGATGTTTCCATCCAGGCGCAAATTCTTAATTTGCTCGAACGGTTGAGGCACGAAAAGAACTTAACTTATCTTTTCATCTCGCATGACCTGCGCGCGGTCCAGCGCATCTCTGATCGCGTCGCCGTGATGTACCTCGGCAAAATAGTCGAATTATCCGAGTCCCAGCGTATCTATGCCGAACCGCTCATGCCCTACACCAAGGCTCTAATTTCCGCCGTGCCGGTGCCCGATCCGAAGATTGAAGCCACACGCCGGCGGATTGTTTTGCAAGGGGATGTACCTTCGCCGATCAATCCACCACGAGGATGCCGTTTTCACACTCGCTGTCCCTACGCCATCGAAGCCTGCCGTGATGTTGAACCGGCTTTGGTCGAGATCAAGCCAAATCATTTTGCTGCGTGCATCCGCATCAGCCCCGAACAACCAAACATTGACCGGGTAGCGCCGGGCGAAGCTCCAGGCTTGCGGGGCCAACTGGATTGACGAAACCGCTTGAAAACCGCTCGGCATTAGTCGTTTAAAGTACTGTGAAGCTGAACTTTGAGGCCATTTCGGCGCCTCAGAATGGATAGGTCCGCAGGCCGCGAGTGACTGCGGGATAATTGACTGCGTCAGAGGCGTGACCGATCAGAAAACCAGGAAAAGTGTTCGAGAGACGCGAGAGATCGTGCAGGAATCACCCGAGCGCGCGCCGGAGGGCTGGGCGAGCGTCCAAACGGCCCTGGCTGCAGAGTCGGGAATTTCGCTGGTCCTGGTCGAAGGCCAACAGCCGCCGGCCCTGACAATCTCGAACAATAATTCGATCTGCCAGGCGCTCCAGTCGTCTCCCGAACATGTGGGTCTTTGCGATCCCTTTTGCGGCATGGCCCATCAGCGCGCGGTGGAGGCGGGCGCCGTGACGCATTATCGTTGCCATGCCGGCCTGCTCTGCTTCGCAATGCCGGTACAAATCCAGCCGAACCGAAAGCTCGCCATCATCGGCGGCCGGGCGGTGCTTTCAAGCGCCGATTACCGCGCGTTGGCAGAACGCTTTCGCGCGGGAGACCTGCAGGACCTTCTATCGGCCGATCTTTTTCGCAACGTGATCTTTGCAGATGAGGCTGACCTCGATCATGCGGCCCTCCGTGTCGCGGACGCGGCACGGGAATTTGCGGCGGCCTCAAAAAAGGCAGAGTCGAAGGTTAGCAGGAAACGCGTTAGCAAGGCAGGGACTTCTGGCGCCGATACGTATGCTGTCGAGTTGCCAAGCGAATTGGCGGACACCCGCGCAGAGCTTGACCAACGCCGGCGGTTTGCTGATTCGCTAAGTACTTTCATTGAACGAATCGACAACATCGATCCCGCGAAGACTTATGAGTTGATTCTCAACGAGTCGGCTGAATTGTTGAAAGCAGAGCGAGGCTCGTTGCTGCTTTATGACGAAGGCGCGAATGATCTGGCCATGAAGGCGGCGCGCGGAATTCCGCAATCAATCAGTGAAGTCGGCCGCATTCCTCTGGGTGAGGGAATTGCAAGTTTGGTCTTGCGCGAAGGCCGGCCGGTAGTTACCAGCGACATTGCGTCGCTGGGGCGGGCGCCGGCGCCGCGGGAACGTCGTTATAAGACGAGGTCATTTATCAGTTATCCCATTCGCATTGGTCAGCGAAAAATTGGGGTGCTTAATCTCGCCGATAAAATCAGCGGCGATGCTTACGACGAGATCGATTTAAGTATCATTGAATCGATTGGGCCGCAGATCGCGCTGGCCGTAGAGCGGGCGGAATGGCAGGAGAAGGCAAACCGATTTCAATTGATGTCCCTGACCGATCCGCTGACCGGGCTGCACAATCGGCGGTATCTGGAAGCGCGGCTGTTTGAAGAAGTGAGCCGAGCCAAACGTTACAATCATGCGCTGAGTTTCATGATGATCGATATCGATGATTTCAAGTTCTACAACGACAGCAACGGACATCAGGCGGGCGATCGCGCGCTCGAGATCACTGCGCATTGCTTAACCACGACAGTGCGGAAGATCGACGTCGCGTCGCGCTATGGGGGAGAGGAATTCTCGATTCTGATGCCGCAGACATCGCTGCCGGAAGCCAGCGTCATCGCTGATCGTATCAGACGCAAAATCGCGGGCACCTCTTATCCTCAAGGGCACAACCAACCGCTCGGTGCGGTCACGGTCAGCATAGGGCTTTCGTGTTTCTCACCCAATCTCGATTCATCGGAAACAATCGTGCGCGGCGCCGATCGCGCGCTCTATCACGCGAAACGACAGGGAAAGAATCGGGCGTACGCTTATCGTGATGCGCCCAACGGCAAATCATGAATTATCGGCGCATTCTGGGCAGAGTTGATCGCCAGGAGTTCGTTGGTCGCGACCGCGAGCTCGATCAAATCGTGCGCCATCCAGCGCGGGGAAGAGACGAGCGCGGTCTGCTCTTGCTCGCCGCGCCACCAGCGGGCGCATCCGAACTGCTAAGACAGGCCTACGATCAATTGTTTGCGCAACGCGGCGATGCGGTCCCCATCTACTTCGCATTGACCCACCGTGATGGCTCCGCCCTGGGGGCCGCGCAGCGTTTTCTGACAACTTTTCTGCGTCAATATGTCGCTTACCGGCGGATCGAGCCGGGCCTGTGCGAGGCGCCGCTTGCTTTGAACGATCTGGCCGAACTTGCTTTGGCGACCGATTACGAATGGATCTCCGCGCTGATCAGTTCATATGAGCGCCAGCGTGTCGCTAACGACGAGCGGGCGATGGTCGACTTTTGCTTCAGTGCGCCGCAGAAAGCGAATGCAGCCGGCAGACTAATCTTTCCGATGATCGACGGCATTCAGCTTGTCGATGCGCTGAGGGGATCTGATTTTGCGCCGCGGCTTGTTGAAAATTTCTATCGTTCGCAAAACCCCTACGCCATCGCCGGGCCGCGCCGGCAGTTGCTTGATCTCGCTCGTGACGCAGATACGCCCGCCGGCACCAGCCGGCGAATGACGCTGGATAAACTGAACGACGACGATGCACGCGTCTTGGTCGAGCATACCGCGCGAAGAAACGAGGTTGAAATAAACGATCAAACGCGGGACTTGATAGCTGAACAACTTGGCGGCAGTCCGTTCTTCATAACCTCGCTGGTTCAAGCCGCGCGCGAGACTGGTACGCCGCTTAACAGCTTTGTCAATTGTCAGAGATTGTATGTAGATGAATTAATGGGTGGACGCATTCACAGACATTTCACGACGATGCTTGATCGGGTAACTTCGGATCACCAGATTCGGAGGAACCTTTTGAGGGTGCTGTATGAGTCTTTATTGAGCGAGAAGCACAAGTCCTCTCTCTGGGCGTGGAAAAAAAGAATTGGCGCCGATGCGTCGGAGTTCGAACACATTATTCATCAACTGCACACTAGCGAACTGGTCAACTCCACCGGCTCGTTTGTCGAAGTTAACAGTGAATCGCACGTCTGGCACGACTACGTTAGCACGAGTTATCGGGTTGATGGCGCGGGCGAAGCGCGCGCGCTGGTGGTTGCTGATACTCTGGTGCAGACGCTGAAACGCGCCCCGCGCACGATGGCGAGGCATTACCGCCGCCAGGCCGCTTTGGGATTGCGTGGACTATTGACGCATTTCAACTGCCAGGAACTACCGGCGACTCTGTTTCACTACGATCGCTTTTCACCATCGTACAAAGGCGTCGATGCCGAGCAAGTGAATGCAGCTTTGAATGCCGAGTCGGATTTGATCAGGCTGCCGCAGATCGTGCACGTTGCTTCGTGCCAAACTTTTGCCTCGATGAAACCGTTTTGCGACGAGGAGCGCTGCGCCATCGGTCACGGATTTGATGCCGCTGATTACACGGACTCGAGCGAAGTGGTCTGGATGGCAGCCGAGATTGACGCGAAACTCGAAGCCAGCGCCGAACTGACCGGGGAATGGTGCGGCCGTCTTGCGGAAATTGCACGCGAATGCGAGTTCAAGCGAGTGCGAATCTGGTTGATCGCTCCCGAAGGTTTCTCTGCGGAGGCATGCTCGTTGCTCAATAAACGCAACGCTTATTGCTCGAGCCGCCGGCAGGTTGAGCTGCTGACAGCGCGACTCACTCCTGAAGCTCGCGCCGGCGAGCGGCAACCGACTCCTGCTGAGGAGTACGAGATAGTAATTCCGATGGGCGCCGACAACGAGCTAATCGGGGCCCGGGCGGTGGAACAGATCGCGCGCCGTCTTAATTTTCATCCGGAAGCTATTAACCAGATTAAGACTGCGCTGGTCGAAGCCTGTATCAACGCATCGGAACACAGCCTGAGCCCTGAGCGAAAAATTTATCAGCGCTTTCGCGTGGAAAATGATAAATTAGTCGTCACCGTGGCGAGTCGGGGCGTGACGCCCGAGGGATCGGTTGGCGAAAACGGCGCCGCTGAAACGAGCATCAAGAACCGCCGTGGTTGGGGATTAAAGTTGATTCGCACGCTGATGGATGAAGTCGAGTTTGAGCACGTTGACGACGGCACCCGGTTGCGAATGGTAAAGTATCTTCGGCAGTAAAGAACGACGTTAGCGCGACCCGCGGTCTCCAAACGGCCGTCTGCGGTGGAGGCGGTAAGGGAGGTCTCAGTACGTCGAATCAGTTGCAATTTTCCTAAGAGGGGGGCCTTAGGAACATGGCCAATACTGCAGACTCAGTGGCGGTACGCGCACGCTGCATCGGCGACACCACGGTTATCTACGCCAGCGAATATCTGAACAAAATTAACGGTGAGCGCATCGAGCGCGAGTGCAAGCAGCAACTCGAGGCAGGTTGTCGCGCGCTGGTTATTAATTTCCGCAACACCGAACTGGTTAACAGCATTGGGGTTTCGATTTTGATGGGCGTCATCGATGCCGTCGAACAAAATAATGCTCGCCTGATTTTCTCGGACACCAACAGTCATACGGCAGTCTTATTCGAGATGCTGGGACTGACCCGGCATGTCAGCCTGGCAAAGGATGAAGAGGAAGCTTTGTCGCTGCTCGCCGTATCCGAAGCCCGGCCGTAAGGCGAGGACCATTTTGGAAGCACCCTTGCTTCTGACACGTTATTTCCCATGGACGCAAACACACAACGCCTGGTTCACACATTTTCCGCGCTGGCTGACCTCGGTCAGGAGATCGCGGATGCCGGCAACTTTGAAGAAATGCTGGACACGTCCTTCCACGTCTTGCTCGGTTCGCTGGCAATCCGCCGCGGCGCGGTCGCCGAATACGATCGGAATCAAAAGCAATTGCGTTTGGTTGCGGATCGCGGTTTGGAAACAGCGCCTGCCGTGCTGACAATCACCAGCGAAGATGAAGAAAAACTGATCGACCTCGGAGTCTCTGGAATAAGGCGAAGCAAGGCTGAGCGCGGGGAACTGGGCTTTCTCGACCCTCTCTTCGAGACCGGTGAGATCGAGTTACTGGTTCCCTTGATCGTGCGTCGGGAATTGATCGGGCTCGTGTTGCTCGGTGAAAAAGCGACCGGCGAGACTTTTACTGATGAAGACCTGGAAACTATCTGTGCTCTGTCGCGGCACGTCGGTGTCGGAATTCACAGTCATCGTCTGCTGGAGGAAGTTGAGCGCAAGGCTGTCGAGAATCAGCGCTTGTACGATGGCTTACGCGCGATTTACAAAGAAACGGTGCGCGCGTTTGCGGCGGCGATTGATATCAAAGACCGCTACACCCAAGGACATTCCGTGCGCGTGGGCAAGTACAGCGAGATTATCGCGCGGGAAATGGGTTGGAGCGAAGACAAAGTTGAGGGCATAGCCATCGCCGGGTATCTTCACGACATCGGCAAGCTGATCGTCGATCTCAACGTCATCAACTCTCCGCTGCGTTTCAACGCCAAAGAGTCAAAAGAGATGAGCCGTCATCCGGCGGCGGGTTACGAAATTCTTGCGCCGATCAATCATCCGTATGCAGAGATTCCTTTGATGGCCCGATATCATCACGAACGAATCGATGGCAAGGGTTATCCGGACGGATTGAAAGGCGACGAGATCCCGGCGGGAGCAAAGATCGTAACGCTGGCGGATTCGTTCGACGCCATGACCACCGATCGTCCTTACCGCACGCGCCTGCCGCTGGAACACGTGGTCGCTGACTTTCGCGAGAACACCGGCACGCAATTCGCGCCCGAAGTTGTTTGCGCATTCTGTCGCGCGTTCCTGAAAGAGATTGAAGGCGCCGCCAAAGAGCAGCGCATTATGAAGCTGCTGAGTAAAGGCTATGACAACATCGAAAGTCTTAGTCCTATGCTTAACAATCTGATCGCTGAACTCGACAGCAACGGTGGCCGCCCGGCAACAGCGCACTGACTTGCAAGCAGCGAAAACCTATTTAGGCTGAATCCTTAAGGTATAGCTACAGATGGCGATCTTTTCGTCGGGCTGCACCATAATGCGTTGCTCGCGAGGAGCTTCGCGGCCGGAAATCAAGGTTGGATTTCTTCCTTTCGGAGTCAGCCAGTAACGCCCCTGATCATCGAAAACAAGCGTGGCGTGCACGCGGCTGATTTCAGGATCACCTTTCAAAGGCAAATCAACTGCGACCGATCTTGAGCCGCGACCAATCGTGATTTCCGGCTTGGTGATCGGCACGACCGCCTGGCGCACGCCCTCGCGCCAAAGCTCCATTGCATAAAGCTCGACCACTCTCGGGCGCACGACGGTGACGTCACTTTCAGACTCGCCTTGACTTTCGCTCGGAGCGACGCTGGTGATTTCGGATTCGCCGGTTGCCTCAGACGATGCAACGGTCGGCGCTTGCGCGGGACGAACTGTGACCATCGTATGGCCGGTTTCGGTTTCGTCCCAAACTGGCTGGACGCGAAACTCGCCTTTATTCAGGGTGCCGTCCACGCGCAACTCGATCGCAAATGACTTCGTATGCAGTTGCATCGATCCGGCCAGCTCGCGGGCCCTCTCTGATAGCACATTGAACAATCCCTGCTCTAACCCGCGGCGCTTTTCTCCCTGCCATTCTTTATCGTCGTCGTTGCTGAGATAGACGATGTATTCGCGCGGGATGTAAGTGGGACCGCCGGGCGGCGTGAACATTTCGCGCTGCATCACGGCTTCAACTTCACGCGCGATCTTTACCAGAAACTCTTCCCACACGCGACGCGGCCGCGAATGCTCGTCGGCTTCTTCAAGAATGTCGTCGGTGGTTTCACCGTCAATCCAACGTCTGATCGATTCGAGTAAACTCATTTTAGTAAATCGTCAATCCTAAATCAGGGTCGCTCGTGATTTGATAAATTCTATTTACTATTCACGATTTGCGATTGACGAGTTAATCAAACTTCAAGAACTTCTTGTTGACCCAACCACGATCGGCCGAAGAGGGATCACTCTTGGGCCGGGCGTGCTGGACCACCTGGACCTCGCACCAATTCGTACCGGCGGTCAAAACGCGTACGCGCGATCCATTCTCTGCCAGCCCGATTTGATCATTGGTCGCGCTGGGACCGGCGCGCAAATTCAGATCTGTAGTCGTTACTCCTTCTTGGCCAACCGCAATCGCTGGCGAGCTTGGTTGTGCCACCTGCTGCTGCCGGTTCCAGCGCGTTCTGACATAAGTGCCAGTCGCTAACAGGAGACCTGCAAAAGTTAGCACGAGTATCGCGCTCACGACGAAGGCGCGTCCCCGTTTTCGTGGTCGCAAAGCCGCCGGCGGCGCGATTGTGTGAAGAGCAACGCTGCCGTTGCGCGGAACCGAAACCGTGACGCGGCCCGGCGCCGGTGTCGGCCCTGAAATGGTGCTCAGTGGGCGATCGCCGACCGGCACAACGATGCGTGGGCGACTCATCCCGTTGCCGGAAACCTGCTCACGCTGCAATTCCCGAGATGTTTCGAAACGCGGCCGCGGCGGCGCGTCATCGACGACGGCAACATCCAGATTCAGATCGAGACTGGTAGGCCGTCGAGTCTCTCGACCGGCAATGAGCGGTCGAGTGGGCGGCAAAGTAGCCTCACTCAAATCGTCCCAGAATTCTTCAACAGTTTGATATCGCTCGCGTGCGTTTGTTTGCGTAGCTCGCTCGAGCACCCTAAGCACGCGCTCCGACCAATATTCAGCGGCCACTGAAGAAGGCAAGTCGGCGATCGGATTCTGCGCAAAGCGCCGGGGTGGAGCTCCGCAAATCAGCGTGTACGCCGTCTTGGCCAGCGAATAGATATCCGCTGCCGGCGTGAGCTGCGCATGCAATCCGGACGAAGCCGACGAATCAAGTTGTCCTGTTTGGACCAGGGGATTGTGTTCCGGCGCCGCGTATATATTCGTGCCGACCCGAGTAATCGCACCGTCACCGGCTTCAAGCTTCGCGACGCCGAAATCAGCAATCTTCACCGTCTCCTGGTCCGCGGTCAATAAGAGGTTTTGCGGCTTAATGTCGCGATGGATCACCCCGCATTCATGCGCGTGCGCCAGTCCGGCGCAAACTTGTTGCAGGTAAAAGATCGCTCGCTCCAGGCCGAGCGGCTCGCGTCGACCCATGGCCGCGAGATCGCCCCCGCCCAGGAATTCGAGCACGATATAATGAAAGGCTACGCCATTGAGATCGATAGCTGTGCCGTGGCCGAGCCGGCTGATGATGTTGGGATGGCGCACGCGATCGAGCGCGATCGCTTCGTTCTGAAAGTTCTGTACTAAAGTGCGTTCAAGATCGAGGTCCTGGTATCCCTGCAAAAGAACATTCAGCGCCTTGATCACCACTTTCCGAAATTGCTCGTCGGCGGCGCCGCGATCGCGCGCCACATAGATTTCGGCGTAACTGCCTCGGCCCAGACAGTCCTCGATGTCATAACGACCATCGACCCGACACTGGAGAAGTCTTAACTCAGTCATCAAACTTCTAACGCGCTTCGCTCTTTAGATTCAGCAAGTCATCGAGCGTGCGCATCGCTTTCTGCTCGGCCATCAGGGTCTCTTGCGACGGAGTTTTCGCCTTTAGCTTCAGCGCCGCCGAAGCCGACGCCAGACGGACTTCGACGTCAAGCGGCATTTTTCCTTTCGATTCGGTTGGCAGGTTGTTAATCGCACGATCGAAAGCGTCTACGGCGTCGCGGTGATTTCCGCTCAACATCAAGGCCCGGCCGTACAGATAAAGAAACTCGGGATCCTTCGAATCGATGGCCTTTGCGACCCCACTCCTGGCCATCTCGAGCGGCACATTGTCATTGATCCATTTTTGCGGATCGCTATCCACGGCCGCGCGCTTGCGCTCAAACAGCGCCGCACGATCGGCGGCTAGTTTCGCCGTGTCGGCGTTGGCTGCGGACGTCGATTGCACGGCGTTTGATCGGGCCGTCTGATATTTTATGCCCCCGTAAAAAGCGCCCGCAGCCACCGCAACGAACAAGAGAAAGACAAAGAAACGAAGCATCGTTCGGCCTCCAGTCGGAGTTGATGTTGACTGGGCCACCGCCGTTTCGTCCATTGGTGACGGGCCCGGCCCGGGGAAAGCGATCCGTGATGGCGGTGTAAGTTGAACTGTCGATGCTTGAGTTGAAGGCACGGTCGCGGTTGGCGCGGCGGCGGATCGCACAGTTGATATCGTGGGCTCTTCATCGATAGCTTCATATTTCGGCGTGCCCGCCTGGACAATTACGGCCGTCAGATTATCTTCGGCGCCGCGCTCGTAGCAGCGCCGTTTCATCTCTTCGCAGGCCGCGTTAAGATTCGGACTGCTTACCATCAGTTGGCGCAATTCGTTGTCCGGGATGTGCCGAGTGATTCCGTCGGAACAGAGCAGGAAAGTTGTTCCTTCCTCGACTTCGATCGTTTTCATATCGACTTCGACTGAGTCTTCCGCGCCCAAAGCGCGGCTGATCACGTTCTTGCTGGGATGATTTGCGGCCTGCTCCGGCGTCATGCGGCCGGCGCGGACTTCTTCTTCCACCACCGAATGATCCTGGGTCTCGCGTTGGAGCTTTCCATCGGAAGTAATTCGATAGAGTCGCGAATCACCGACGTGACCGATCGTTGCCCGGTTTCCATCCAGGTGCAGAGTGACGATTGTGGTCGCCATCATCGAGAAGCGCGGATGCTCGATCGCCATCTGATGGATCGAACTATTCGCGCGCTGAATGGCAAGCTCCATCAGGTCCTCAACATCGTCGCCATCACTGACACGATGACGAAAAGCTTCGTCGAGGACCTCGACGGCGGTCTGCGATGCGACCTCGCCAGCCTCAGCGCCGCCGACTCCGTCAGCGACCGCGAAGATCCCGCGCGAGGCGTCGGCCAGAAAAGAATCTTCGTTGAGCGGACGCTTGTCGCTCAGCCCGCGATCAGTGATCGAGGCAACTTTAAGCTCGTTTGCCCGTTCGGTGTTCATTGGACTGCTTCCAGCGCGATCGTCTCATCGCTCTTTCGCTTCGCCCGTGCGACCGCTCGCGCGTCTTCTGCATTCCGATGTGAAAATGCCATCAACATGCCCAGCATCGCAAAGCTCGTGATCAGACTGAAACCCCCGTGACTGACAAACGGCAGCGTGATGCCCGTCATGGGTAGCGCACGCGTAATTCCGCCGATATTTACCAGAGCCTGAATACCGATAAACGCCGTCAGTCCGGCGGCACATAACTTTGTAAACATATCACGCGCTTCAATTGAAGTCCGAATGCCTGCGATTACAAAGATGATTACGGCCAGGACGACGATGCCGCCGCCGATTAAGCCCATTTCTTCGGCAATGGCGGCGTAAACATAATCCGAGTCGGCGATCGGAATGACTTCGGGAAAACCCAGGCCCAGACCGCGGCCGGTGGTTTTGCCGGACGCGATACCGAAAACTGCCTGGGCCGGTTGGAAAGCGAGCTTGTCAAACCAGATGTCGGTATTGACGCTCTGCTTCATCGCTTCGCTTTGCTCGGCGAGTTCTTTCATGCGCGGATCTCTCGCCAGCGCTTCGTCATAGTCTTTCTTCCACCATGACTCTTCCGGCGATGGCGGATCAAAACCGTCCAGCCACAAATGGAAACGTTGCTGAATCCGCGAGGGCAAGGCATGCTGAATCGGCCGCGCCACCGTAGGCAGCATCGGCACCTTTTCCTGAATGTCGCGTGGCAGCGCCCCGACCACCAGGATTGCAATTACCAGCATGACTGAGCCGACAAACAGGAGCAGTTGCGGCCAGCGACGCACGGCTACGAGGTAGAGAGTCGCGTAAGCGCCGCTGAAGATCAGCATCTGGCCAAAATCCTTAAGCGCAAAAAACGGTATAAATGGAATCATCGCCATTACCACCAGCGGCACGATGTCGCGCGCGCGCGGAATACCCCAGTAAGTGCGCGCCAGGTCCTTGTAGCGCGCAGTCAGAATTCCCGCGAAGCCGAGCAGGAAGGGAACCTTTGAAGGCTCCCAGGGAGTTGTGTTGCCGGCCGCTTTTCCCGCGCTGGAATATACGATTGCTCCGGCCAGCGGGATCAGCGTCAGCAGCACAATCATGAAACTATTCCGCTGAATCCATGACAGAAAGCGATCGTTGATACAAAAGAGGTAAGCAATCGCGAAGCCGATTAAAGAGAAAACCGGGATCCAGGTGTAGCTGGCGGTCAACGCATTCTGTAGCGAATAGCTCGATTCTCTTAATGGAATCTCGGGCTGTGGAGCGCCGGAAGCCAGAGGCGGCAGCCCCATTATCTGCCGCTTGGTTGCGTCATAGTTTTCGTTGATGTACTTAAGCCGCAGTGCCTCAGTCTTTTCTTCGCGCGCCGCGGCCTTGTTCTTCGCGTTGTATTCCGGATCGCTGTACAAGCGATATTGCACCAGCAGTCCAATCGAAAAAAGCAGGATGGCAGTTGTGAACAGCGCCCAGTTGCCCTTGAATTTCTTCGAGCGCGAAAGCCAGATTGCGACCACGATGATGGGAAAGTACATCAAAAGATCGCGAGCGGCGCCAATCCATGAAGTCTCGTAACCGCGAATCAGCGCGGCGCGATGAATCGCGACATAGCCGACGATTTCGATTACCGCCAGCGCCAGCAGCGCGAGCAAATGTGACGATGCGCGATTCTTCATTTCAAGCTTTCACCCAGAACTCTATTGCCTGGGAGTTGGTTTCGGCTGCGTCGCAGGAGCACGTGGCGTTAGGCGTGGCGTTGCGCGCGGAGTCGGACCTGGATTCGGCTGACGACCTGGTTGATTGGCGGCGCCTCCAAAGTAACCAAGATCTCGCGCCTTCAAAATGAGTTGGGCCGCAATGGGCGCCGCGTTCTTGCCACCGTAAAAACTTATGCCGGGTCCCGGCCCTTCCAATAACACCGCCATGGCTATCGCTGGTTTGTCCAGCGGTGCAAAACTTAGATACCACGCATCACTTCGCAGCTTGTCTGCCAAAACGACTTCTTCGTATTGCCTGATGATCCTGCCTTTTGAATCACGCTCACTCACCAGCCGCGTCATCGGTCTGCCAGTCTTAGGATCGATTATGGGAACAGCCTTCTGAGCTGTGCCGGTCTTGCCTCCACTGCGAATACCGGCGGCTTTTACCGGCGCCATCGCCGAGTCTGCGGTGCCGCCTTCGGTCACCATATTCATAATGTGTCGTATGGTCGCGGCTTGTTGAGGAGTCAGCACCGGATTGAGTATTTCAGCCGCACGATCAGACTCAATTTTCGGTTTCATCAATTTGCCTTCCAGGTTGGCGGCAGTCGAAACCAGCAGCGCCATCTGAAAGGGAGTCATCTGGGACGCGTAGCCCTGGCCATAGCCTTCATACATTAGTTCGCAGCGCGTCGAATGCGGCCCAGCTTTGAGCCAGGCTTCCGTAGGCGCAATCGCTTTCCTGATGGCGTTAGTGCTGACGTTCCAGATTTCCGGTTCTCGACGGCCCTGGCTTTCGCCGCTGGTACTATCGTATGCGCCGAGGCCAACTAATTTTGCGGTGTCTCGAATCCTCGGTCCACCGAGTTGCGTGGCCAAATAAGAAAAATAAATGTTGCTGGATTTCTGATAACCCACATCGATCCCGATATTGCCGCAGGCTTCGCAACCACCATTGTCGTCGGTGATCGTTTTGCCGCAACCCTCGGGTGAAAAGCCGCCGCTCGTATTGAAACGAATATTTGTCATGCCGTTACGAAAGGCGGCGAACATCATCAGCGTCTTGAAAGTTGAACCGGGCACATAGTATTCGTTGAGTGCGCGATTCAGGAGAGGCTTCTCTTTGCGATCATTCTCCAGCCTGATCCAGGTCCCTTCATCCTGCGCGTCCTTCAAGCTATAGGACGGATTACTGTACATGGCCAGCACGTCGCCGGTTTGAGGATTGAACATCACTACGGCGCCGTGATTCCCCTTGAGTTGATCGACCACAGCCTGTTGCAGATCGCGATCGATGGTCAGCGTGTAGTCTTTGTTTAGTTTCTGTTCCACCGTTTCGCCGCGAATGATTTGCCACACTTCCGGTACCGCGCCGCTTTCCGTGCCAAAAAGCGCGCGTTCCAGCCCGGGCTCGCCGCGATCTGATCCGAAGAGATGGGCCAGCGCCGCGTCCATCGAATATTCGCGCACGATCTCGCCCGTCGAATCCTTCCGGTAGTAGGCAAGCGGCCGCCCTTTGCGATCATAGACCCATCCGCGCAGAGTTGATTCCGACAGGCGGCGATTACGCAAATCCTTGTAACTTAGTTGTTGAAACTTTTCATTGCGGTCCTGGGCATACCGCGCCCAGTAAAAATGAAAGCCAAAAATGCCAATCGCAATCAGCGCAAACAGCCAACGCCACATCTTGAGTCCGCGGTTCGTGGTCGTGGCGCCCAGCCGCTTGCGCAAATCCTTTGGTAAGTTGGCCGGCGCGGTCACGGCCCTGGGCGCGCGGCCCAACCAAATACGAATCAGGGAAAAAACCAGAAGTAGTCCGACGAAGGCCAGACCGGCGAGATAAATTAGCGTCAGCCACGCCGGCAGTTTTTCCGGCGTACTCACGGGCGAAGGCGTTGCGGTTTGAAAAAGAAGTGCGAGCGCCATCTCAGGGATTGACTCTGCGGATACGAACTTCGACCTCGCCAAACGCTACCACGTCGCCTTCAGCAATCGGGTGTGCTTCGCCGTACGGGATCCGCTGACCGTTAATGTGAGTCCCGTTTGTCGATCCGGTGTCGGCGACGAGTAGCGTGTGTTCGGTGTCCATTTTGAGGGCTGCGTGAATCTTTGAAACGCTCGCGTCATTCAAATAAAGGTCGTTGTCAGTAGCGCGCCCGACATTGACGCGCTTGCCTCCCGGAATAAATTCCAACTCCACTTCGCGCGGTCCATCGGCCGTGGTTATTCGCGCACTCATTTTCACCGGAAGCGTCGCTTCGAAACCGGTCGGTCCTGCCGATTCTGCCTTGCCCAGCTTGCGCTCCAGGTCTTTTTGCTTCAGCTCTTCTTCGAACTCGCCAAAGGTAGGATCGACGGAAATGCCTTTCGTGAAAATGTCCACGTCGCTTTCGATCGTGACCGGCGCCAGCGTCCGGTAGCGGTTATCGTTGATGTGATCGATCGCAGAGGCCAGGACTTCAGTTTCGAGATGCTTGATGACTTCGGCGGGCGCGCTGGAGTGTGTGCCCCATTCCACTTTCAACTTTAAGTGATGCGGTGCAATCCGGCCGCGACCCTCTTCATTGCGGACGCGCTCATCGATAAGTCGATTCATGCGCTGAATCAACTGGTCTGTAGTCAAACCGCTCTTCGGATCAATCGTGCGACCAAGTTTCCGATCAACCACATCGCCGACCCCTTCAAGGACTCGACGCATCAGTCGTTCCGGGAGCACCGTGTCGCGCCTTCTCTTTGGCTCTGGATTCTGTTCGTCAGCCATTGAATGACAATACGATTTCGCGTTTGGAGGGGTTCAGTTTTGTATTCACGGTTATTCTAACTGAAACCGTGCGGTCTTTGTAATGTCGGCGGCGCAACGCTCACGGGCCGCGTTGACGTGCGGCTTCGTAGAGCAAAACACCAGCCGCCACGGCTACGTTCAGGCTTTCAACAGCTCCACGCATCGGTACGCGGACCACCTGGTTCGCGCCTGCGAGCTCTGCGGAAGAGAGGCCGCTGGATTCGGGCCCGAGAATCAAAGCACATGGCCCACGCCAATTGACTTCAGTGTGAGTCTCTTGACCATCAAGAGCGGCGCAGATCGTGCGAATGCCGGTTTCATCGCACCAGGTGACCACGTCTGAGTAATTCGGTCCCATCCATATCGGCAGGCGAAATGCCGAGCCCATCGCGCCGCGCAGGGCCTTGGGCGAAAACGGATTAGACGTGTTCGCAGTGGTAATTGCACCAGTGGCGCCGGCAGCTTCGGCGGTGCGGAGAATTGCTCCCACGTTTACCGGGTTATTGATGCCGTGCATTATCACCAGCAAGGGCGCGACAGGTTGTTGCGTTTTGAATTGGGTTTGTTCAATTGCCGGTCGGGAGGAAAGAACGATGATTCCCTGCGGAGTCCTGGTGTAAGAAATCGAAGCGAGCAGCTTTTCGCTAACAGTGGCAGTCTTGTTTGCGACGTTGCTCAGTTCGGAGATCAGCGACGCTGCGCGATCTTTTCGCGCGAGTTCTTCGGAATAGATCGCCGCATCGATTTTCAGGCCTGAACTCAGCGCCTCTTCACAAAGCCGCAAACCCTCGACGAAGATCAGTTCGTCGATCTTTCCATCGCGGACGGCACGGACGCGGCGGAGCAGGGAATTGTCGCGGCTGGTGATGTGAATTGGTTTCAAGTTACAGGTTTAAGGTTTCAAGTCTTAAGCTTCAAGTTAAGATTACCAACTCGGTGTTGAAGAGTCTTTTGTAATGACGTGCTGTCCGATATCCAAACTTGAAATCTGAAAGTTGAAACTAGCTTTCGACTTCCGCCCAGATCGGCCAATGATCCGAAACATTCAAAGCTTTCGCAACTCCCCAACGCGTAACCCGTACGCCGTGAACAAAAATCCAGTCAGCGTGAAAGCGTAACCCGAAGCCCCGCCACGTGGGCGTCCCGGTTGGAAACGGCGTTGTGTATTCATTCGACTCCATGAACCGTCGGGTCTCGGCCGCCTTTTCTTTCGACAGGGTGTTGAAGTCCCCAAGAATCACACTTGGCCCCTCATGCTCGATTGCATTTGATAACACGACCTCGAGCTGCTCGTGCTGGCTATGAAGCGACGCGTGTGGATCGACGTGCACATTAAAAATGCGCAGCTCTTGCGCCCCGAGCTGTACAGTTGCTGCGATCGCCAGACGCGGCCGCCAGGCACACTCGTGCCATGGTAGATCGATCCTTATAATTTCTTGCAGCGGTGTTCGAGTTAGCAGAGCAACGCCGGTATCGCCGGAATCATGAAGCGCGATCTGTTCTTCGAAATTCAACCACCATTCGCGTTGCTTTGGTTTCACGCCGCGCGGAATTCCCACGCTAACATGAACGTACGACATCCCAAGTTCGGTCGCCAGCATCGCGGCAATGTGCTTGCCGCCGGCGCGGCCTGTCTCTTTGTCCGCCTCCTGCAATGCTAGAATGTCGGGGCGCGGCAGCAACGCATTATCAGAAAAGGCTTGCGCGGCGGTGCGAATGTTTCGCACGACTGCTTCGGCGCGTTCCTTGGGAAAGTTGTAACCAACCTTGCGAAGCAATCCTGACGAAATCAGGTAGCGGCCAACGCCGTAACGAATGTTGTACGAAGCAAGGACTAATCGGGAAGGCGCCTCTGCATCCTGCGACAGGACAGCCTGGTTTCCGATTTCGATGCGGTCTGGCGGCTCTAACGACGTGACGGTCATTGGTGGGAAAATAATTACGCGAAAGCCCGCTCGTTTGCAAAAGGAAGAGGTCAGAAGCCCGCGCCTCAGCAAGGGCTCGGTTTGACCAGGGCGCCTCCCTAACGGCCGGGCTTCTGACACGAAAGTTCAGGTATGGTAAGAAGCATAATTGCGGTAGTCGATGATCTCTTCTTCGCGGCGAAGATTCGCGGGACCGCCGAACAGTTGGGTATAACGGTTAGTTTCCCGCGCAGCATTGGTACGCTCGTCGAAATCGCGCGTCGGGATCGGCCGTCGCTAATCATGTGCGACCTTCATTCGCAAAAGATCGATCCGATCGCCCTTGCAAAGATTCTAAAGTCCGACGAAGAGTTTCACCAGATTCCGCTTCTTGGTTTTTTTTCTCACGTGCAGACCGAACTACAGAGCGAAGCTGAGCAGGCTGGTTTTGATCGCGTCATCCCACGATCGGCTTTTGCAAAGTTTCTCCCGCAAATCCTGGCGGGAACAGAATGATTGCTATCCGACCGGCTGAGGCGAGACGACTTCGTGAATTGGCCTGACCTCTTGAATTAATTGATCGTACTGCTCGATAGTCAACGCCTGTGCGCCATCGGATAAAGCGCGATCGGGTTGATCGTGAACTTCGACAATCAATCCGTCAGCCCCGACGGCAACACCCGCGCAGGCGAGCGGAATGACCATGTAATTTTTCCCGGTGCCGTGCGAAGGATCGACGACGACGGGAAGATGGGAAATGCGACGAACCGCGGGAATCGATGCCAGATCGAGGGTGTTGCGCGTGTGCTGTGCAAAGGTCCGCACGCCGCGTTCGCAGAGCACGACGTTGTAGTTGCCTTCCGACATAATATATTCAGCCGCGAGCAACCATTCATCGAGAGTCGCCGACAGTCCGCGCTTGAGTAAGACGGGCAGATGTGATTTCCCGACGCGTCGCAGCAGAGAGAAGTTCTGCATGTTGCGCGCGCCGACCTGAATCATGTCTCCGTACTTCTCAACCAAATCAACGCCGTTGTCATCCAGCGCTTCGGTCACGATTTTTAGTCCGTAGGCTTCGCGAACTTCAGCCAGAATCTTCAGACCCTCTTCGCCGAGACCCTGGAATGCGTAGGGTGACGTCCGAGGCTTAAAAGCCCCGCCACGAAAGAACCTTGCGCCGCTGCGTCGTACGGCTTCGGCAACTGCGAATGCCTGTGCATGACTCTCGACGGCGCAGGGGCCGGCGATGATCGCCAGCTCGTCGCCGCCGATCGTGGCATCGCCGACGCGCACAACCGTCTTCTCGGGACGAAGATCGAGTGTGATCAATTTGTAAGGTTTGCTGACGCGAATGGCTTCGGCAACTCCCGGCAGGTTCTCGAAGCGGGTCGGATCAACCGCGCCCTGGTTTCCGGTGATGCCGATAGCAGTGCGGGTTGCACCGGGCATGGCGTGCGGCTTAAAGCCAAGGTCAGTGATGACTTCACAGACATGCGCAATCTGCGCGTCCGTGGCGTCGGCTTTCATGACGATGAGCATGATTAAATATGTTACTTGAAGCTAGAGCTTCCTATAGGCTTCACGACGGTGTCGAACATGGTGAATGGTTACTTCTTTCGCAAGCAGGTTGACTCCGTAAATGATTCGATAGTCACCGACTCGGATCCGAAAGAACCCTTCACCGCCCTCAAGCTTGACGGTCTGACGAGGAAAGGGGTCGCGGCCCAATTCCTCAATCTTGGTGAGCACGCGAGCAATCGTGGACTTTGGTAGAGAACGAAGATCCCTTTCTACGGAGGGCTTAAGAACGACGTTATAGAAGGCCATCCTGTTTCAATCGCCGTCTTAGTTCCTCGGGGCTGATCGTTTTTTCGTCCCGTCGCTCGGCAACCACAGCTAAATCATGCAGGTCTTCGAGCAGCCTCTCGTATTGTTCCAAAGTGAGCAGCACGCCCGTCCGTCGACCCTCTGAATCTACCACGTACTGTTCGCGCGCAACCATATTGTCCACCTCGAAATTATAGTACTCTACCTCGAACGCTTTTGAAAAATCTGCCGCCGTTCGCGTCTACATTCTCTCGGGCACGGAAATCCCCAGCGTCGCCAGCGCGATCTTCAACTGCCGGCGCGTGTAATCAGCCACTGCAACCAGAATTGCGCGCCGGGTAGCATTCTCTTCACCAATGATTCGATGGCGATGGTAAAAAAGATTGAATGCGCGCGCGAGATTGAAAGTGTATTTCGCCAGAAACGCAGGCTCGGCGCTGGCAGCCGCTTGCGCATTGGCTTCTTCCAGGCGCGCGGCCAGCATCAAAAGCGACCAAACGTCGTTGCCACCTTCGCCCTCGAGGCTCGCCGACACTTGCTGCTTCGTCAGTTCATCAGTCGAACTCTCGCTAATAATTCGTGCAGCATCACCGAGGGCTCGCTCATCAAGCTTGCGAAAGATCGAATTCGCGCGCACGGCGGCGTACTGGCAATACGGCCCGGTTTCGCCTTCAAAAGAAAGCGCTTCCTGGAAATCGAAAGCAATCACGGAATTGCGCGTGAACTTCAGCAGGAAATATCTCAGCGCGCCCACCGCAATCGCGTGCGCCGTGTCACGCATGGCTTCCTCAGCGAGGCCGGGATGGCGCGTCTTCACTTCGCTTAGCGCGTCCGCCTCCAGGCGATTGATCAAATCGTCGGCTTTAACTCCCAGACCTTTGCGACCGCTCATCTCAAGGTAAGGACGCTTTCGATCTTCGTCTGAAAGTTGAATGCCGAGTTCTTCGCAGGCGGCCGGCGAAAGCGCGACCATTTCATATGAGAGATGCACGCTGGCTTCTTCGCCGAGTTCAGGGCACACGGCCGCCACGCCACGCCGAACGATCTCCTGCGGATAAGATTGCCGCGAATCGATGACGTTATAGACAATCGCGCCGCCCCCAAAGTTTGGCCTTGGCACCTCACGCTGACTGGAAGAGTTTCCCTCAGTCGTCGTCATCCAGGTTGCATGACCGTCGGAATACGAGCGGAAACGTTTGTATTTGAAATCCAGTCCAAGTTGCCCCAACTTCCAAAGCTGATAAGCAATATCCTTGCCGGTGTAGGTCACGGTGCCGTTCGAGCGCACGATGATTTTGTCTGACTCGTGTTCGTCAGTGCCGGTGTGGGACTCGAACGGCATCACCCAGCAGCCGCGGTTGCGGCCCTCAGTTTCAAAGTGAATTACCCCGCGTTCTTTCATCAGCTCAAACGCGCGCTCCCAAAAATGTAAGTGCAGAATTTCAGATTCGCGGGCGAGCAAATCGTAACGAATTTCCAAACGCTCCATGGTATCGAGAATCTGTTCGACGTTCCGCGTGGCCACGTAATCGGCGAGCTCGGCCGTGGGATTATTTCCTTCCTCGATGGCGTGGAGAATTTCGGTGCGCAGTTTCAACTTCTCGGGATTCTGTTCGCCCTCTCCGGCGCCTTCGCGGTAGAACAAACCGACGCGCGTGTATAAATCCCAACAGAAATAATCAAACGGCCGATCGACCGCAAGGGAACGATCGAGAGCTTTAATATCATCGAGCGTCATTTTTTCGATGTGTATGAAACCAACCACAACGTCAGCGACCTGCACGCCGGTGTTGTCGATGTAGTTCTGCACCTCGACGGAATTGCCGGCAGCGCGCAGAATTCTGACAAAGGTATCACCCAGCACTGAGTTGCGAACGTGCCCAATGTGCGCGGCCTTGTTCGGATTGATGCTGGTGTGTTCGACCATCAGCTTTTGAGAATCGATCGGAACAGCCTCCGGCGCATCCGGCGTTGCCGCAAGTTGAACGAGCAGCTTTGCGCGATCGAAAAACACATTCAAATAGCCGGCGCCGGCAACCTCCACGCGCGCGACTCCGTCAACATTTTCCAGCGCCAATTTCAATTGTTCGGCGATTGCACGCGGCGCACGCTTCTCGCCGGTTTTCTGCTTGATTTGTTTTACCAGCTCAAAAGCCACCGGGAAAGCCAGGTCTCCAAGCTCAGTTCGCGGGGGCGTCTCGCTGGTAATCTGCTTCAATTCAATGTCGAACAATTCGAGAGCTAGCGCGCGAAGCTCCGATTTCAAATGGTTTTGCAGATCAATCATGTTCACGGTGATTCCGCAGAAAACTCCCTCTCCCTCTGGGAGAAGGCTGGGGCGAAGGAGCCAGCGATTGCACTAATTCCTCTCCCTCACTCTCTCCCCAAGGAAGAGGGAACAAAATAAATTGCTATTGTATTGAATCGAACGCGAATCGTGAAATTGCGACTTCGCCGCACGCTTTGCTACCATCCGAGATTTAAGTCATGCGGGCCATAAGAGCGAGACTGGTTTCGGAAGAACTCGAACGGCGCTTTCATGAGGCGAAGAATGTCATCGTGCTCACTGGCGCGGGCGTATCGGCTGAATCCGGCGTGCCCACGTTTCGCGGCGGCGGCAACACCGCAGTCTGGAAAGGCATGCCGTTCGAAGTTATTTCGTCGGCGGGAATGCTGGAACGCGATCTACTCGCCGTTTGGGAATGGTTCAATTACCGGCGCGAAAAACTCCAATCATTGAAGCCAAATCCGGCCCATGAAGCCATCGCGCGCTGGCAGGATATTTTCAAGGAATTGACTCTGGCTACGCAGAACATTGATGGTTTGCATCAGATGGCCGGTTCACGAAACGTGATTGAGTTGCATGGAAATGTCTGGCGCGCTCGTTGTTTTGATTGCAGCGCGCGGTCCAGCGTGCGGGATTTGAAACTTGATCAGGGCGTTCCATCGTGCTTCGATTGTGGCGGCGCCCTGCGCCCTGATGTCGTCTTGTTTGGCGAAGCGCTGCCGACGGGCGCGTTTGAACTTGCGGCGATGAAGGCTGAAAGCTGCGAATTATGTTTGGTCGTGGGAACCTCGGCGGTAGTTTATCCAGCGGCGTCCATTCCGGAAATCGCGCGCGCAGCCGGGGCCTACCTGGTTGAAGTGAATCCGGAGCGAACTCCGCTGTCCAATTTTTGTGATGAAGTATTGACCGGAAAGGCAGGCGAGATTCTGCCTCTGCTTAGTGAATCGTCAATCGTAAATAGTAAATAGGAAACCCGCTTTCGATGAGTGCACTATTTACTATTCACGATTTACGATTAACGAGATGAGAACACTCTACTTCGACTGCTTTGCCGGCGCCAGTGGCGACATGATTCTCGGTGCGCTCGTGGGCGCCGGTGTCGACCCGCGTGCGCTGATTGAACAACTCGATTTGCTGGACGTTCAGGGCTGGAAGATTGAGTTCGAGCGGGCCGATCGCTCGGGCATCAGCGCCACTTACGCGCGCGTGCAGACAGGTCACGAGCATGCGCATCGGCATCTCAGCGACATTTTGAAAATCATTTATGATTCGCGTCTCGGCGACGGCGTCAAGGATCGCGCGGCGAGAATTTTCTCTCGTCTGGCCGAAGCCGAAGCACGCGTTCACAATCTCCCGATCGAAAAGATTCACTTTCACGAAGTCGGAGCGCTTGACGCCATTATCGACGTCTGCGGCGCAGCCATTGGCTTCGAACTGCTCGGGATTGAAGACTTTATTTCGTCGCCGCTGCGCGTCGGGACTGGCATGACTGAGATGGCCCACGGAACATTTCCGATTCCCCCGCCGGCGGTTGCCGAATTACTGAAGGGCAAACCGATCTACGCCGGCGACATCGAAGGCGAATTTGTTACGCCCACGGGCGCGGCCATAATTACCACGGTCTGTCAGCAATTTGGGCCGCTGCCATCGATGACGATTGAGGCGAATGGTTATGGCGCGGGAACGCGCGATCCCAAAAACTTTCCCAATGTCTTAAGGGTGTTTGTCGGCGAAACTGATGATTCGAAGGCGGCGAGCGATGAAGCGCTTTTGATGATTGAGACGAACATCGATGACATGTCGCCACAGCTCTTTGGTTATGTGATGGATCGCGCGTTCGAACTCGGCGCGCTCGACTGCTATTTGACGCCGGTCCAGATGAAGAAGAACCGGCCCGGCAACCTACTCTCGATTCTTTGCCGGCCCGCCGACCGCGAGAAGTTCCTGCAAATGCTTTTTGCCGAGACCACAACCCTGGGCGCGCGCAGCTATGAAGTGATGCGGCGAGCTCTGGCCCGTGAAACCGTAAGAGTCGAGACGAAATTTGGTCCAATTGATGTTAAAGTTGCGCCGACAGGTAACGGCGCGGTAAACACAATGCCGGAATTTGAGCAGTGTCGCGTCGCGGCACGGCAAGCGAACGTCCCTCTGCGTGAAGTGCAGGACGAGGCGCAGGCGGCATACTTGTTACACCGCCGCGAGCGGTAGCGAGTGGGTGAACGAGGGCCGGGCGCATCAGTAAAAAGCAAAAGAGCTCATCAGTTGCCGGATATCAAATGAGCGCGAAAGTAACCGACATCAAGGGCAAGCGACACAAGACCCGTAAATCGAACGAGGTTGATCTGGGTCGCATCGCTCGCGGAGTGCGTATGATCCTGGAGGGCATCGGCGAAGATCCGAATCGCGAAGGCTTGCGCGATACGCCGGAACGCGTGGCCGACATGTATGCCGAACTGACCGCGGGCATGCGCGAAGATCCGAGCCAACACGTCGTCCCGCTCTCAGGGAACAAACACGACGAGATGGTGATCGTAAAAGACATCAGCATTGCGTCGTTGTGCGAACATCATCTGGCGCCATTCGTAGGCAAATGCCACATCGCTTACATTCCGAAGAACGGTAATATCCTCGGCGTTTCAAAGCTGGCACGGTTGGCCGAAACCTTTGCGCGGCGTCTGCAATTGCAGGAGCGTCTGACTTCTGAAATCGCCAACACGCTGTTTGAATTACTGCAACCGCTCGGCGTGATGGTGGTGATTGAAGCTGAGCACACCTGCATGACCCTGCGGGGAGTAAAAAAGTCGGGCGCCGTGACGGTGACTTCGGCAGTCCTGGGCGGCTTTCGCAAAGATCCGCGGACGCGCGCGGAGGCAATGGCCTTGATAACGGGCAAAACGACGTAAGGTGAGTCCGCTGCGCGGACTGATTCTCAATTTAGTTTGTGGATTGAACACTTCGTTAGGAATTGAGGAGCGCTTATGAGGCCGCTGAAATTGTTTGGCTTCTCCGTTATGATCCTGGCTATTACTGTGACCGCAACTTCGCAAAGTAATCGGAACCCGATTGAACCCAGCTCGATCAGCGAGCACGCTCTCCGCGCGCATATCAAGTTTCTTTCCGACGATCGGCTTGAAGGTCGCGGCACGGGTGCGCGCGGCGGTGAATTGGCCGCGCTGTACGTGGCGGAACAATTCGAGGCAATGGGTTTGAAAGGGGCGGGCGCGAATGGAAGTTTCTGGCAACCGGTATCTTTGGTCGGCGTGAAGGCCGATCCGAAAACTGAGTTGCGCGTTAATGGCCCGAAAGAAGCCGAAGCATTTAAATTTGCCGATGACTTTGTGGCGTTCACCGGCGCGCAGACTGAGCACGTTTCAATCAAGACTGATCTGGTTTTTGTCGGTTATGGAATCGATGCGCCAGGACAGAAGTGGAACGATTATAAAGGACCCGCGGAAGATTATCGCGGCAAAGTCCTGGTGATGCTCGTCAACGATCCACCGGCAACTAAAGAGGAACCGAATCTTTTTGGGGGACGCACGCTCACTTATTACGGCCGCTGGACTTACAAATATGAAGAGGCCGCACGCCGCGGCGCGTTGGGCGCGATTTTGTTGCACACGAGTGAATCCGCAGGTTATCCGTGGAGTGTGGTGCGCACTTCAAATGGTTCGTGGCGGTTCGACATCGCTCGCGGTTCTGGCGACAAGACGCCTTACTTGCAAGTGCGATCCTGGATGACTGACGAAGCGGCGCATCGCATGATGCGACTCGCCGGACTGGACCTTGACGAACTGCGCCGGCAGGCGGCAACGCGCGATTTTAAACCGGTGAAGCTGGGATTGACTGTTTCGCTCGATTTGAATAGCGAGCTAAAGCGCGTCGAAGCCCCGAATGTGGTCGCGATTCTTCCCGGCCGCGACCGGAAACTGCGAGATGAGTGTGTAGTATTTTCCGCGCACTGGGATCACTTCGGGATCGGCGCTCCCGACAAACATGGCGACACGATTTACAACGGCGCGCTCGACAACGCGAGCGGCGTTGCTTCGGTTCTGGAAATTGCGCGAGCTTTGTCCAGCTTACCCGCCGCCGAAAAGCCGCGACGCTCGATCTTGTTCTTGATTCCAACTGCCGAAGAGCAGGGCTTACTTGGCTCTGAATGGTATTCAAGACATCCATTGGTGCCGATCGCCAGGACCGCCGCAAATATAAATCTCGATTCGATGAATATTCTCGGACCCACGCGCGATTTTGTGGCGCTGGGCGCCGAGCGTTCAAGTTTGAAAGCGATCGTCGATCAAATCGCGCGCGAGCGTGGGCTGAGGATCACTCCCGATCCACGACCCGAGCAGGGCTCGTTCTATCGTTCGGATCACTTTCCCTTCGCGAAAGTCGGCGTGCCTTCGATCAGTTTCAAGGAAGGCGACGATTACATCGGCCACCCCAAAGGCTGGGGCGAAAAGAAATTTCGCGAATACAACGAGGCGCACTATCATCAGCCTTCCGATGAGTATCACGATGATTGGGACTTTCGCGGCATGATCCAGGAAGCCGACTTTGCGATGACCATCGGACGCCGCGTCGCGGACATGAACGCGATGCCGAAGTTCAATCCGCGCGATGAATTTGCGAAAAAGAAGTGAATCGTAAATCGTGAATCGTAAATAGAAAAAGTCAAATGCGTCCTCACGATTGGATGTCTGGAAAAAGGCGATGACTTCGTTGTATCCGTTTACAAAGCAACCGAAGGTTTTCCGAAAGAGGAAAAGTTCGGACTGACGTCACAAGTGAGAAGAGCCGCAGTTTCTATTGCTGCCAACATTGCTGAGGGAGCGGCCCGTAAATCTCACAAAGAGTTCGCATATTTCCTATCGAACTCACAAGGATCAGCGAGTGAAGTAGAAACCGAGCTCTTGATTGCGCATCGACTTGGTTACTTCGCAGGGAATACATATCTCGAATTGCGTACGTCACTTGACGAGATCGGTCGAATGCTTACCGGCCTTTCTCAATATCTCGAGCAAAAGATTCATTAACTGTTTACGATTTACGATTTACGATTCACGATTTACGAGATGAAAACTTTCTACGTAACCACGCCCATCTATTACGCCAACAGCCTTCCTCATCTGGGCCATCTGTACACGATGATTGTGGCCGACGCGATCGCGCGTCAAAAACGACAGCAGGGAATTGAAACGTTTTTTCTTACCGGAACCGACGAGCACGGCATCAACATTGAGCGTGCCGCGCAGAGAAATAATCGTACCCCCAAAGAACAAGCTGACTATGTCGTCAGCTACTTCAAAAAGATGACATCCGCGTTTGGTCTCGACGAGAAACATGGCGGCTATGACATCTTCATGCGCACAACCGAGCCTTTTCACTACCAGGGCGTCAGCGAATTCTGGCGACGCGTGGCGAAAGCCAAAACTCCAAAAGGGCGCGACGCACTCTACAAAGGTCATTACGAAGGTTGGTTTTGTGCCGCTTGCGCCGCCTACAAAACGGAAGATGAGTATGCGAAGCCCGCGACTGCCGATGAAGCGCCTTCCTGTTTGATCCATGAAACCAAATTGGATCGCGTTTCCGAGGACAGCTATTTCTTTCGACTCTCGGATTACGATGAAGCCTTGCTTGGCCTTTACGAATCGCGTCCGGAGTTTGTACAGCCTGAGACGCGACGGAACGAAGTGAGAAGTTTTGTGCGCGGGGGCTTACAAGATCTTTCCGTCAGTCGTTTGCGCTCTTCAGTGAGTTGGGGCATTCCGGTCCCCGACGATCCGGATCACACAATGTACGTGTGGTTCGATGCGCTGACGAACTACATCACGGCCATTGGTTTTGGAAACGAGCAGCAGCAACGTGCGGTCGGTTTTGAACAGTTCTGGCCCGCGCTGCATCTGGTGGGCAAAGATATCCTTCGTTTTCATGCGGTTTACTGGCCGGCTTTCCTGATGGCCGCCCGCGTCGAGCAGCCGCGGGCGATTATCGCGCATGGCATGTGGCTCGATCCCAACGGCCGCAAGATGTCAAAGACCCTCGGCAACACCATCGAGTTGGACATGTTGAATCAATACTTTTCGATCGATGCGATTCGTTACTTCTGTCTGCGCGAAATGGTCTTCGGCCAGGATGGGCGTTTTGGTTACGAGAATTTGATCGATCGCACCAACAGCGATTTGGCGAGCGGTCTCGGCAATCTTTCCAGCCGCACGTTGACAATGATCCAGCGTTATTGCGGCGGCCGCATTCCTTCGGGAAATATTTCAGAGGAGGCCCTGCTCCCGGCCAAGCGGGCCGGCGTTGATACGGATGCGACTACGATCACCGGATTCATCGCTCACGTGCGCGACGAGTTCGTTCGCAACTTTCACAGTTTTAGTTTTAGCCGGGCGCTCGAGGAAGCATGGTCGATTGTCGCTCGCGTTGACAAGATGATTTCGGACGCTAAGCCCTGGGACCTTGCTAAAGATGAAAACCAGAAGCAGACGCTGAATGCAGTTCTGTATCGTGCCGCTGAAACGCTGCGTTGGCTAAGCGTCCTCTTATATCCGGTGCTGCCGAACGCGACCAAAGAAATTTACGCGCAGCTTGGGTTGGCTGATGATTTATCCCGGATCGATCCGGTTAAATTGAAATGGGGCCAATTGTCCGAAGGCACAAAGATTGGCGAAATAAAGCCGCTGTTCCCACGAATCGATAAGGCAAAAACAATGGAAGAAATAAAGAATCGGGAGACCGGAGTCAGAAGTCAGGAGCCGGAAGCGGCCGAAACCCAGCCGTCAGAAAGAGAGCAAAGCATGGCGGAAACCCGACCGTCAGGGAGGGTGCAGGGCTCAGGTCAACACACAACCGAAGCCGACGCCGTTCCCGGCGCCGAAGGTGTCGTGAGTTTCATCGACATCGACGATTTTGCAAAAGTCGAGATGCGCGTCGGCCAGGTGCTGACTGCTGAGCGAATTCCCAAAGCTGACAAGCTCTTGTTGATTAGCGTGGACATCGGGGAAGAAAAGCCAAGACAAATTCTCGCGGGCATCGCGCAATATTACGAACCGGAAAAATTGATCGGCCGCAAAATCGTCGTCGTATCAAACCTGAAACCTCGTAAACTGCGCGGTTACGAATCGCAGGGTATGTTGCTCGCCGCTTCAGTCGGCGAAGAAGGGAAGCCGGTGATCGCGACTTTCGCGGAGGACGTCCCGAATGGGGCGCGATTGAAATAGACCAGTGATACAATTACGACAAGAGGCTTTTGATGAGTCGCGTAATCAAGACAATCGAAATCGAGGGCCAGCCCGTGAAGGCCCTGTTTGATACCGGTGCTTTCCTCTCGTATGTCCTTCGGCAATTTCTTGAAAGCGTCCCCATGCGTTTGGTTGCCAAACCCTATGAAGTCGCGCTTGGCGGCGAAACCATAAAAATACGAGAGCGGGCGTTGGTCAATGGAAAGATCGAAGGGTTGGATTTTGACACTTCGGTGGTGCCGGTCGAATCGCTCGGGAAAGCGAACGGTCATGATCTCGATGCGATCATCGGAGCTATCACAATGGGGGCATGGGAGATTACGGTAAATCCGAAAGACGGCTCTTTGGGCCTTGAAGGACTTAGACGCCGCGAGTTTACGGAATACTGATTCACAAGCTTCTTTCAAGGTCGAACGCGGGCGGTAGTCCGCCGCTAAACAATTCCAGTTAGCCCCCGGCATGTCCTTCATCGATTCCCATTGCCACATTGACGGTCCTGATTACGACGCCGATCGCGAGGAAGTGATTGCGCGCGCGCGCGCCGCCGGAGTGACGACGATGCTCAACGTCGGCACCGGAAATCCGCACAGCGGCGCTTTCGAACGGGCGATTGAGTTGGCTGAAACCCACGCAAACATTTACGCCGCGATTGGAGTTCATCCGCACGATGCAAAACTGTTTGATGAGCGCGCTGAGAGGCGCATTGTCGATCTGATTGATCAAAGCAAGCGCGTGATTGCGTGGGGTGAAATTGGGCTCGATTATCATTACGACCATTCGCCGCGCGACGTGCAGCGCAGAGTGTTTCGGCGGCAATTGCGGCTCGCGCGTTCCCTTACGCTGCCGGTGGTTATTCATTCACGCGAGGCCGATGATGACACCATTGAAATTCTTCGTGGCGAACTTACCGATTATGAACCTGGCGGTGTAATGCATTGCTTCGGCGGCAGTTTGTCGCTGGCGCAAAGCGCTATTGAGTTGGGCTTCTTCATTTCATTTGCCGGAAATCTCACGTTCAAGAAAGCGCTGGACCTTCGCGAGGTTGCGCGTCAACTTCCACTCGATCGAATGCTGATCGAAACTGATTGTCCATATCTGACCCCAGTTCCTTTCCGCGGAAAGCGCAACGAGCCGGCCCGAGTCGTAGAGACGGCCCGATGTCTGGCGGAACTCCACGGGAAAGAGCCGGGCGAGATAGGAAGGATTACGACTGAGAACTTTATGAAGTTGTTCTTGTCTCTCAGTCAATGAGCCCTCACCGGTCAGGCCATTGCCGGCAGTGTTCGCTGCGCAGTTCGCATCTAGAGAACACTTTCACATGCTCTTGTTTTGATGTTATGCTCATCTGGAACGTTACGAATCAGACATGGCCCAGCAAAACTCATTCGACATTGTCTCGCAGGTCGATCGCGCCGAAGTAATGAACGCCGTCAATCAAACGATGAAAGAGGTTCGGCAGCGCTTTGACTTCAAAGGCAGCCACGCGAATGTTGCTCTCGAAGAAAAGGAGCTGGTGCTTTCGGCGGAAGACGAGACGAAACTGCGCAATATGAACGACATCCTGCAGCAGAAACTCGTGCGCCGCGGCGTACCGTTGAAGGCGCTTGATTATGGAAATGCCGAGCCGGCGGCCGGGGGCACGGTGCGCCAGCGCGTGCAAATTCAGCAGGGCATTCCCCAGGAGAAAGCAAAGGACATCGTAAAATTCATCAAAGATTCGAAAGCGAAAGTCCAGGCCTCGATTCAGGGCGATACGGTGCGCGTCTCTGGGCGTGATCGAGACACTTTGCAAACCGTGATCGCACAACTGAAGGCGAAAGACTTCGCTATCAACATGCAGTTTACGAACTATCGATCGAATTGAGTGAATGGCGAATCGTAAATCGTGAATAGAGAACGATTCGTACTTGAGACCTCGAGACCCTGGGACTTGAGACTAACGACGATGCAAGCAGGCCAAACAGCAATCCTCGAAGACGTTCAGCTCTCAGCAAAGCGCATCTTCGATCTGATCTCGCCGGAGCTTGAGCTGGTAGAAGCGGAATTTGAACGCCAGGCGCGTTCAAATATTCAGGTCATTGCTTACATCGGGGAATACCTGAGACGCTCTGGCGGCAAGCGAGTAAGGCCGGCGCTGACAATTCTTTCGGATTACGCGGTCGGCGGCGACGGATCGAATCACAGTTCAATTCGTATGGCGACGGTCATGGAGTTCCTGCACACCGCGACGCTGGTCCATGACGACGTGATTGACAAAGCCGACACTCGCCGTAATCGTCCGTCGATCAATCGCGAATTCGGAAACCAGACGGCCGTGTTGATGGGCGACTGGTTATACATGAGCGCGTTTGAAACGAGTTTGGCCGAGCGATCGCTTCCGATACTGGACATTCTGACCGCGGTCACGCGCAAGATGACGGAAGGCGAGTTGCTGCAACTGACCCTGCTCGGGCGCACAGACATTTCTGAAGAGCAGTACTTCGACGTAATCGCGCGCAAGACAGCTTACTTGTTTAGCGCCTGCTGCGAAATCGGCGCCTTGCTGGGCGGCGCTAACCGCGACAGTCAAAACAGTCTGCGAGACTATGGCATGAATTTAGGGGTCGCATTTCAACTTATCGATGACCTTCTGGATTTCACGAGCAGCGAAGAAATCTTAGGTAAGCCTGCCGGCGCCGATTTGCTGGAAGGGAAGGTTTCGCTGCCTTTGATCTTTCTGCTTCAGCGCGCGCCAGAGATGCGCGCGGCAGTCCAAACGGTGGTTAGCGAAGCGAGTTACGAAAATGTCTCGCGCGACTTGTTGTTGGATGCCATGCAGCGCACCGGCGCGCTGCAACTTGCGTTCGAGCGCGCCATCGAATACGCAACCGCCGCACAATCATCGCTGGATGGGCTCAACGACTCGCCCTATGCGAAAGTCTTGTCTTCGATTCCGTCCTACATCGTTGAGCGGGATCGGTAAGCGTTGCGATTTTTAAATTCCGAAGGCCAGATTTGCCACGGTGGGAGGCCCTGCTCCTAAACTCCTAAAACAATCGTTGAAAATTGGCGATTGGCAATCTACAATCGGCAATGGTTTATGGCTAACGAAACTCTGATTGCCCGGCTGGAGCAAAGCTTGCGCCAATCACGCGCCGCACGGACGCGTCTGGCTGCGCGTCTCACGGAGCTCGAAGCCGAAGCTGAGATCATTCGCGCCGAACTCGTTGAGATGGATACACTGGCCGGTCAAACTGAGGCAGCGATTTTTCGGCTCTTGTCGAACGTGATGAGCGGCCCTTCGACAGCGGTGGGTACGACTTCAGTCGGCGAGCTGGAGGTCGAATTGCAGCGCCGGTTGGCGCACGCGGAACTCTCACCGCAATCAGGACAGCAACGTCACAACGTCCCACCGGTAAAGAACAATATCGAAGCCATCAGCGATCGTTTTTTCGATCGCACGATCCCCCAGGCTGCCACCATGATTCTCAGAGAGGCCGGCGGGCCACTACACGTCAACGAGATTTATAATCAGTTAATGGAAGGTGGCTTCAGTTTCACCGGTCAAAATCCCACGATTAGCATCGCCGTTTCGCTGAACCGCAACACGCGCTTTCGAAAAGTCGCGCCCGGAACTTTCGATCTGGTAATTCGAGACGCCGCGAAAGCATCTTAGGCAGATAGGCGGAAACCCGACCGTGAGGGAGGGTGCATAGGAACATTCCAGTGGCCCACTACGACTTTGATAGTAACGAGTTTCTTCTCGCCTACCTGATTACTATTCGAGCCTTTGGAACGTGGCTTCACGGCGATCAGCGTCAATCGATTGATCGCCATCGCCTGAATGTTTATGGCGGACGGCGTCGGCCCGCAAATCCAAAGCTCGAGCGTCTTATGGAACTCAATATGGTTAGAGACGCCATTGTCCTTAACGAAAAGCAGCGTGCCGTCGTCAAAAAAGCGATTAAGGAGGTCTGTGATCACCGAGGATACAAGCTGTGGGCAATTAACATTCTGACAAATCATGCACACGCGGTCGTGTCTGCCCAATCAAACCCAGAGCCGATTGCCGACGCGTTCAAGAGTTGTTCAACTCGGAAACTTCGAGAAGTCGGATTGATCGGAAATAACATTCGTCCGTGGGCGCGCGGCAAGAGTCGGCGATACTTGTGGAAACCACCGCATGTTTCGCGAGCTATCGATTACGTGCTTTATGGCCAAGGGGATATTATTCCTGATTTTGATGACTAATTAATTTGCACCCTCCCTTACGGTCGGGTTTCTGCCACTGCACCCTCCCTTACGGTCGCGTTTCTGCCACTGCACCCTCCCTTACGGTCGGTTTCTGCCACTGCACCCTCCCTTACGGTCGGGTTCTGCCACTGCACCCTCCCTTACGGTCGGGTTTCTGCCTTAGCGTCACATGAGTCTCTTCCGCAGTTGGCCAAGAAGTTCTTTGGCTTCTTCCGCCGACAACTTGTCAACATTAGCCTCGCGCAATTCATCCACGATCTTTTGATTGGCCAGATCGAATAGAGACGTTTGCGCGGCCCTGCGACGACGCGCCGCGCGGCCAGCAGCTTTTATTAACGCCTGATCTTCTGCGTCAGACAATTCATCCGCTCTCGCGGCGACCGCGCGCTCCACCAAATCCTTCACCTCCTCTTCGGCAAAAACATCCAGCTCGTAACGTTCCAGCCGTTGCAGCACATCACGCGCCCTGGCTAATGCCTCCGGCGGCATGCCCGCCAGACGAGCGACTTCAATACCGTAAGACTTTGAGGCGCGGCCGCGTTCGAGGCGATGAAGGAAAACAACCTCGCCTTCGCGTTCGGTCGCGGTGATCTGATAGTTCTGCGCGCCGGGCAATCTTTCCGCCAGCTCGGTCAGCTCGTGATAATGCGTCGCAAAGAGCGTCTTGGCGGCGTGCTCGGGAGAATCGTGGAGGTATTCGGCGACCGCCCAGGCGATCGAAAGTCCATCGAAGGTCGCAGTGCCTCGGCCAATTTCATCAAGGAGAACCAGCGATCGCGTGGTCGCGTTGTGAAGAATCGCCGCGGTCTCAGTCATCTCGACCATGAAGGTCGAACGCCCGCGCGCAAGATCGTCGGCAGCCCCGACGCGCGTCCACACGCGGTCTAGCAAAGGCAGACGTGCCTTCTCAGCCGGAACAAACGAACCCATTTGCGCCAAAATGCAGATGATGCCGGTTTGTCGCAGGACCGTGCTTTTGCCGCCCATGTTTGGACCCGTAACGATCAGCATGCGATCGGTCGAGTTATTGAGATAGATGCTGTTGGGAACAAATGGTTCAGAATTGAATGCTTCAATCACCGGATGACGGCCGTGAACGATCTCAATCTCGTCACCATCGTGCATGGTTGGGCGAACGAAAGCGCGGCGGACAGCGGTTTCGGCCAGCGACGCGAGCGCGTCGACACATGCAAAAGCGCGCGCGGTAGCCTGAATACGCGAGGTCTCCGCAGCAGCTTGCCTGCAAACCAAGCCGAAGATTTCTAGTTCCAATTGCAGGATTCGATCTTCGGCGCCAAGCACCTTGCTTTCCCACTCTTTCAATTCCGGCGTCGAAAATCTTTCCGCATTTGCAAGAGTCTGCCGTCGCTCGTAATGCGCAGGCACGCGCGCGGCGTTGGCCTTTGAAACTTCAATAAAGTAGCCGAAGACGTTGTTGTATCGAATGCGCAGGGACCCGATGCCGGTGCGCGTGCGCTCGTCCGCCTCCATCGCGGCGATGGTTTGTTTCGCGTCGCGGCTCAGAGATCGCAACTCGTCCAATTCTGCTGAATAACCCTCGCGAATCGCACCGCCGTCAACGATCTTTGCGGGCGGATCATCCTGAATCGCCGCGGCGATTAGTCCGCGGACGTCCGCGAGTTCATCTGCTGTTTCGTTGAGCACTTGCAACAGAGACGATTGTGAATTTGCCAGCGCTTCGCGAATTTGCGGCACCTGATCCAGCGACCGTCGCAGCGCTAACAGATCGCGTGGCGTCGCAGAGCCGAGATTCAATCGTCCGGTCAAACGTTCGACATCGGCAACTTCCTTTAATCGAGAACGCAAACTGTCACGCTTGATGTGCGAAGCATGAAGCTCCGACACGGCGCCATGACGCGCTTCGACTTCGCCCCGCCGAACTGACGGGCGCAACAGCCAGGAGCGCAGCAAGCGCGCCCCCATGCCGGTTACAGTTTCATCAATCACATCGAGCAGTGATCGTGCTGGTCCTGAGCCGCCCAACGCCTCGATCAATTCGAGGTTTCGCACGGTGACTTGGTCGAGCACGAGATGATCCTGCGGTTCGAAATATGCAATGTCGCTGATATGCGTGGCGCTCGCGCGTTGCGTCTCCTGTGCATAACGAAGGCAGGCTCCGGCGGCCCGAATGGCTTCATTCTTTCCCGACAGACCATAGCCGTCGAGTGAGCGCACGCCGAATTGCTTTATGAGCAGAGCAGCGTTGTCGTCCGTTTGCCAAAGCCAATCGTCGAGTGGCGTCAGAGTAGCAGGCAGAAACCCGGTCGTGAGGGAGGGTGCTTCTTGGGTTAGAGGCGTGATGGTAGTTTCTCTAACTTCTGCACCCTTCCTCAGGGTCGGGTTTCCGCCTTGCGTTGCACCCTCTTTGACAGTCGCGTTTCTGCCGGCACTCAGCGGAAGGGGTGTCGTGCGGGGCGTCGCGGTGAAGCCTGAGTGGACCAGCGGCGCGAGCGAGGCGGGGAACAGCAACTCGCGCGGCGCGTACGACTGAATGTCGGCGGCGATGCGCTCCCATGAATCGCGACCGCTGGCCTGGGTGGCGCGAAACTCGCCGGTTGAAATATCGAGAAAGGCTGCACCCACGGTCTCGCCCTGCGCGCAAACGGCGGCCAGGTAAACAGATTCACGCGGCTCGAGCAGTTGCGGATCAATCGGCGTGCCGGGCGTGACGATGCGCACGACTTCGCGCCGGACGAGCTTCTTCGCTTTCGAGGGGTCCTCGGTTTGCTCACAGATTGCGACGCGATAGCCCTTGCGAACCAGCTTGGCGATGTAGTTAGCCGCGGAGTGGTGCGGCACGCCGCACATTGGAATCGGATCGCCGCGTTCTTTGTGTCGCGCGGTCAGGGTTATTTGCAGTTCACGCGCGCCGATGGCGGCGTCTTCAAAGAACAACTCATAAAAGTCGCCCAGCCGAAAGAACAAAAGCGTCCCCGGATGCTTCGCCTTCAGCTCCTGATACTGGCGAATCATCGGTGTGGGGTTACCTGAGGTCATTGGATGTTGGGAAAAATTCAAAGTAACGCGTCGATCATTTTGGGGACGCAAGGCTACATCGAGCGCGGTGAGCGACGCAAGCAGGTTTGGCCAATTAATACAGTATTAAGTGAATTTCTCTTGACACGGTGCGCGGCAAAGAATTAGTCTCTTGCCCCTAAAGAAGCAGTTTATGAGGACTTAATCACGTGCGCTGCCAGCAAACTTTTGACAGTGCGCAAGGGTCGCCGGGTTAAGTTGTCGTAGCGCCCATTTGTTTGAAGTCAGTCTGAATAAGTTGGAGTTGACGCGCGGGTCTTTCGTCAGAAATAGGTTTGACTGATCGTCTCACCTCCTTCCGCGATTTCCGCAAATAGCTTAGTTGAAAAAGCAGGATTCGATACGATGGCATTCGCCTCAGCGACCTACTCTTTAGTCGAGAATTCAGAACAGCCCGTGGACGGCCAGGCGATGGCGCTCGTGGAGCTCAGCCACACCGCGATCGAGCACCAACTGTATGCCGCGATGCTGGCCGAGATCTCGACGGTAGGTACTCGCGTCGCTTCATTTTCCACCCGTCGTTTGATGAGCCTGACCGGCGTAAATGCCTATAGCAGCGTGCGCCGGGGGCTGACCGGCCTGATGAATAAGCTGAGCATCGAGCGGCAGAAGGTGGCCGGCGATAACGGTCGTCACCAACCGCCCATGGTCTACATCGTTTTTACTCCCGAAGAGATTCTGGCCCGTCGTCGAGCCGTGGGCCTGCCCGCTTACCCGAAAGAGGTGGAAACCGGACAGGATATTGCTTCTCTCGGCCGCGCAATTCGGCGGGTGGTGGACATCAAGAGCTTGAGTCGCCGAGAGGCTCAGGTCGCGCTTTGCTGCGCGCAAGGGTTAACGAACGCCCAGATCGGCGCGAGATTACAAGTGAGCGAACAGACCGTGAAGTTTCACCTGCGAAATATTTTCGTCAAGTTCGGTGTAAAACGTCGCACTGAACTTGTGTCCCGGCTTTTCCGCGATCGTGAAATCGGCGGAACGGAGCCGACGTTTGTTTGAAATCGACTGACTCTGGTTCGTGCAGAATGTTTGAAAATTGAGAGCTGCCTCGCTTATGAGGTTTCCTTCGGGTCGCTGCCTGTCTTCGACGTAATGACTACGCAAGAGCACGCACGGCGCAGAAGTGTGTTCAGAGTTCGACCTCTCAGGTTGCACTTGAAGGAAACCAGCTAAAGCTTGAATTCCAAAAATCGATATGCTCAAAAAGGAAAAGAAAAAGAAGGCGAAGACGAAAAAGAAGAAAACGGCGCTGATTGTTTGCCGTGATCGTAAAGAGTTCTGGACTACGCAGAAGCAATTCTGGCAGTGGGTCAGGGAAGGTGTGATCGTCAAGACTCAGGACAAACCGCTGACAGGCGCTTATGTGCGTGAGTACGAGGAGTTGATGGTGCTGGTCAGCAATACCGTGCTCAATCTGGCCCATCCGAATCACATGCGCGAGGCATTGCTCTCACGGCGCATAGGCCTGGGAGGAAAATAGGAGCCATCATGAACAGGATTTCCGGAATTATGAAGCACGCTGCCGCGAGATGCGCGATGATCGCGATCGGCTTCGCCGTTGCCGGCTCGGCAGTCAGAGGTCAGGAGCCGCCGACTGCCGCTTCGGCATCGGCGCAAGTTGCCTCCGAGACCGCCAATCGTTATCGAGTTGGACCGGGCGACGTGCTCGACATTCGCATGTTCAAGCACCCGGAACTCTCACGCGACGGCGTACGCGTAGACGGAGGCGGTATGATTCGCATGCCTTTGATCGAAGGTGAAATATCGGCGGCCTGCAAGACCGAAGGCGAATTGGCAAAGGACATCGCGTCCCGGTATCTGAAATATTATCGGAACCCGCAGGTCGACGTTTTTGTCAAGGAGTATCACTCGAGGGAAGTCGCGGTCATCGGCGCGATTAACGATCAGGGCCGATATCAGATGCAGCGGCGCATAACCCTGCTGGAGTTGCTCACTTTTGCAAAAGGGCCGTCAGATAAAGCCGGCCAAACAATCAACATTGTGCGCGGTCCGCAATCTGCTCTCTGCGGAACGAACGGAGAGCAAACCGACGAAGCGAACGCCTTCATTAGTTTGCGACTCAACGACACGCTGCGCGGTGATGCGAAGGCGAACCCGTACATTCAACCCGGCGACATTGTTACCGTTCCTGAAGCCGATCAGGTGTACGTCATTGGGAACGTTTACCATCCACAAGCGCTCTCGATGAAGGATCCGATCACCGTGTCGCGAGCGATCGCGATGGCCGGCGGGCCATTGCAGGATGCAAAGACCGATCACGTTCGGATTGTGAGACAACAACCAGGCGCGGCCACGAAAACTGAAATCGTGGTCAACCTCGGCGCTATTTCACGCAAGCAGGCGGAAGATATCGGGCTGCAGGCAAACGACATTGTGGAAGTTCCGACATCAACGGGAAAGAGTCTGATTCGCAGCTTGCTGAGCGCAGTTGCTCCGGCGGCGGCACAACTTCCCGTCCGAGTTATTCCTTAGCATCGAAGCAAGGGAAATGAACTTTTTGCGAACTTACGATCTGATCAGACGCAAAGGCTTGGAAAATGAACGAATCAAATGAATTGACAAGACGTGACGCTGACATCGAGGCGCTTTCGGCGCGCGGTGACGGATCGGCGCCATACTCACGGCCCAACAGCTACGGTTACGGGAGTGAAACTTCCGAGACCGAAGTGCACTTGCTCGATTATTGGCGAGCGGTGCGGAAACGGCTCTGGCTTGTGATCGGGATGGCGGCTTTGATCACGATGCTGGCCACCATTTATGTGGCTCGCAAGCCCGACATTTACGAATCGTCAGCGCGGGTTCAGGTCGATCTGGAAAACAATCCCATGTACGCCGCCGGCAAGAACACTCCTTATATTTATAGCCCGGTCAACGATCCCGCTTACTTCAATACTCAGCTTCAGATACTCACCAGTCCGGGACTGCTGCGCCGCGTGGTGAAGACATTGAACCTGGAACATAACGAAGCGTTCCTGCGTCCACAATCGAGTTCGCGATCGACCTGGAAAGTAGTTTCTCAGATGCTTGGTTTCGGCGGCCAGAAGAAAGACGACAGCGCCAAACAGCCCGAAGCCTTGCCGCTGGCTTCGACGATGACGCCCGAATCGTTAGGCTATGACGAGGCGGAAGCTCGACGCCTGGCTCCTTTTGTGGGCGCGTTGCAGGCTGGATTGAAAGTCGAGCCGGTGCGTGAAAGCCGCGCCGGCTATTACAAAGAAACGCGCTTGATCGACATCACTTATCAGCACGGCGATCCGGAAATCGCCGCCAAGATAACAAACTGGATCGCCGAAACTTTTGTTCGCGCCAACCTCGAAAAGAGAAATGAAACGAACAGCACCACGAGCGAATTTCTTTCCAAGCGCGTCGCCGAACTACAGGCGCAAATTCGCAGCGACGAAGAAAAGCTGGTCAACTACGCCAAAGACAATAAGATTCTGTCGCTGGACGCCAATCAGAATACGGTCGTCGAACGGCTGGCGGGATTGAATAAAAATCTGCTCGAGGCTGAGAACGATCGTAAATTGGCGGAAGCTGAATTCAATGCCGCCAAAGCTCCCGGCGCAGCGGCCGAACTGGCTAACGCGGCCACTAAAGAAGCCAGCCAGACTGAATCCAAGCTCGCCGATCTCAAACAGGAACGCGCCAAACTTCTGGTCGACGCGACCGAAGAAGCGCCCGAAGTCAAAGAAATAAACCAGCAGATCTCGGCGTTGGAAACTTATCTGAAAGAAACCAAGAGCCGAAACACAAACACCTTGTTAACCAACCTGGAAACACGATTTCGACAGGCCCAACAGCGCGAAGACGCCCTCCGCAAATCTTTTGACCAACAGAAAGTTGAGACCGTAACCCAGAATGAAGCGGCGATTAACTATCGCATCCTGCAGCAGCAGGTCGACACCAACCGGGGACTGCTCGACAGTGTCTTGCAACGTTCGAAAGAAAATGACGTCGTCATAACCGGACGGCCCAACAACATTTCCATTGTGGACTATGCAATTGCGCCCACTGGTCCGGTCGGTCCCGCGCGCTTGCGTTCGGTAATGCTGGCGTTCGTGTTGGCGCTGGGGCTGGGAGTTGGCCTGGCGCTGTTTCTTGAATACCTTGACGACAGCATCCACTCGACCGACGACGTTGAAAGATTTCTACGACTACCGTCGCTGGCCGTTATTCCTTCAATGTCCGGCGGCGTGGGCGCGCGCCGGTTGTTATCTTCGACCTCGGCATTACAGAAAAGTAACGGCAACGGTGGCGGCAACCCGGAATTACTCATCAACGTTAACGGCCGTTCTCCGCTGGCCGAATCTTACCGGCAGTTGCGTACTTCAGTTTTGCTATCCACGGCCGGACGGGCGCCCAGAAGTCTGCTGATCACTTCCAGTCTGCCTGGGGAAGGGAAGACAACGACGGCCGTCAACACTGCGATCACGCTCGCGCAAACCGGCGCCAGCGTGGTGATCATCGACGCCGACATGCGGCGGCCTCGCTTGCGTTCGATTTTCAATTTGCCGGAGGGACAGGGTCTGAGTTCCATTTTGTCGAGCGAAATGAGCGACAAAGAAATATTGGATTTGATTGCCCACGACGAAGGGACCGGGTTGCATGTCCTAACTTCAGGACCAATCCCACCGAATCCGGCCGAACTGTTAGGTTCAGATCAGATGCGCAAACTATTTTCCGTGTTAGGCGGCTCTTTCACCCACGTCATTATCGATTCGCCGCCGATCAGCTCGTTTACGGACGGTGTGTTGATAGGGTCAATGGTCGATGGGGTGTTGCTGGTCGTGCATGGCGGCAGGAGTTCGCGCACCATCGTGCGGCGCTCTCGGCAGTTGTTGATAGACGTCGGAGCAAAGATTTTTGGGGTCGTGCTGAACAACGTCAATGTCAGTTCGCAAGATTATTACTATGACTATCAACGCTACTATCATGAGGCGTATTACGGTAGCGATGCCGAGAGCGAACGCGCCGGCGCCGGCTCGTGATCGACGATAGTCAACAGGCCCGATCATATATGTCCAGCGCTCAAGCTGAAATTCGAGAAGGCCCTTTGGCGATCGACTCGCTGCCGACTTTGCTGATTCAACCGGCGAAGCGTTGGACCTCGCTGGGACTCAGTGAATTGTGGGAATACCGCGAACTCCTTTACTTTCTGACGTGGCGAGACATCAAGGTGCGTTACAAGCAGACTGCCCTGGGGGCCGCCTGGGCGATCATTCAGCCCGTTTTCATGATGGCGGTTTTCAGTTTGTTTTTTGGGCGGCTTGCTAAAGTTCCTTCGGATGGAATTCCATACCCGGTGTTTACGTTTTGTGCCTTGCTGCCATGGCAACTTTTTGCGCACGCACTCACGGAATCCAGCAATAGTCTGGTCGCCAATGAACGGCTGCTGACCAAAGTTTATTTTCCCAGACTTGTCGTGCCGATCTCGGCGGTTCTCGGTGGCCTGGTCGATTTCGTCATCGCTTTCGCGATCCTGCTGTTGCTGATGGTCTGGTATCACATCACTCCGACCTGGGCCAGCATCACGCTGCCCGCTTTCATATTACTGGCGATGTTGACCGCGCTCGGCGTGGGCCTCTGGTTGTCGGCGCTAAACGTTAAGTATCGTGACGTTCGTTACACGATAAATTTTCTAATTCAATTCTGGCTGTTTGCAACGCCGGTCGCGTATTCGAGCTCGATCGTGCCCGAGCGCTGGCGCGCTGTTTACGGCTTGAATCCCATGGCCGGCGTTGTTGAGGGCTTTCGCTGGGCCTTGCTCGGAAAGAGTAAGGGTCCGGGTGTAATGCTCGCCGTTTCGTTGGTGGTGGTGATCGTGATTCTGGTGGGCGGCCTTTACTACTTTCGAAGAATGGAATCTGAGTTTGCCGATGTGGTCTGACCGAAGGTCAGACAACGCGACGGAAGACCGATGACCGGCGACCGAATAGGTAGTGAGATGAGTACTGCGGTTGCTCCAACAAAAGTTCAGCAATACAAGTTTCAGCGTCTGGAAGTTTATCGATTAGCGCTCGATTATGTAGACAGAATCTATGACCTAACAAAAACTTTCCCGCTAGATGAGAAATACAACCTAATAAGTCAACTGCAGCGAGCGGCTACGTCAATCGTCCTAAACATAGCTGAAGGGTCGACAGGCCAGACCGATTCTGAACAAAATAGGTTTCTAGGACTTGCTTTGCGGTCCTATTTGGAAACCATCGCTTGCCTGGATATTGCGCAGCGAAGAACGATTGCTCGAAAAGACAGACTCGACGAAATTCGGGAATTCGGGCACGGTTTGTTTATAAAGTTACAAACGTTCCGCCGTTCGCTAAGGAGCCAAGGTTCTTAATATCCGCGGTCTCCAGTCTCCCGTCCGCGGTCAAAGTTTTCAATGACCCACGTTGCCATTCGTTGTGAAGGTCTGAGCAAGCAATACCGGATCGGCGAGCGCGAATCGTATAAGGCGCTGCGTGATGTGATTGCTGATACGGCTGCGGCGCCGCTTCGTCGGTTGCGAACTGCGCTCGACCGAAGACGGACGACCGGCGACCGCGCGTCTTCAAACGGTGATGCGTTGTCAGCATCCGATTTTCCGGTCGGTCATCCGTCGTCGGTCGCCTGTCAGTCGCTCAACGGCTCGATTTGGGCGCTTGATGAAGTCTCGTTTGAAGTGAAACACGGCGAGGTCGTCGGCATCATTGGACGAAACGGCGCGGGGAAAAGCACGTTATTGAAAATTCTCTCGCGCATCACCAAACCAACAAAGGGTCTCGCCGAAATTCATGGCCGCGTCGGATCGTTATTGGAAGTAGGCACCGGCTTTCATCCTGAGTTGACTGGGCGCGAAAACATTTACCTCAATGCAGCGATCCTCGGCATGCGCAAGGCGGAAGTCGATAAGAAGTTTGAAGAGATCGTTTCTTTCGCGGAGGTTGAAAAGTTCATCGATACGCCGGTAAAGCGTTACTCGAGCGGGATGTACGTCCGCCTCGCCTTCGCCGTTGCGGCCCATCTTGAACCCGAAATTCTGGTAATTGATGAAGTGCTCGCGGTTGGTGACGCCGCATTTCAAAAAAAGTGTTTGGGAAAAATCGGCGAAGTCGCGCGTGGCGGCCGGACAGTTTTGTTTGTGAGTCACAACATGGGCGCGGTGCGACAACTTTGCTCCAGCGTAATGTGGCTTGACCTCGGGAAAGTAAAGGCCCATGGGGGAAGCCCGGATATGGTTGATCTATATTTGAGAACGACGCTCGACCAGCACGGCTCTTCAATGGAGCTTTCCGCGCTTCCGCGCGCCGGCGGGCTGGGCGAGCGCCTCAGAATTCTAAGCGTGGAATTCAACAACGGAACACCGGTTCTCCATGGAGAATCTCTGAGCGTAACCATCAGATACAAAACGATGGCCGGAGTCAACGATGTGGGGTTCGGTTTCGGATTTTCTTCCCTGGAAGGAATTCGAGTGATGTCCGTTGACAGCGATCTGGTCGAGCCGCAGAGAGATCTGGAGAACGGATTCACGGGGCTCGTAGAGGCAATAATACCGGAGCTGCAACTTCAACCAGGAAAGTATTCTTTCGACATCGGGGCGCGCTCCGGAAACAACAACGGACTTGATTATCTGAAAGGCTGCACACAGATCGAGATCCTTCCCGGCCCAGCCACTCCTTCATTGATCATTCGAGACGATGGCGGCATGCGGATTCCGGCAAACTGGAATTGGATTGAGGTCGACGGCACGGTGCTGCAATAGAGATGAGACGCTTACTGTTTAAGATTCGGCAGAGTCTCGTCGCGATGCGCAATGTGGCGCGGGAATCGAGACTGGAGGACATCGATGGTTGTTCGGGTCTTGGAGACTCCGCATTTCTTCTTTATGGATTGGTAAAGTCGGCGAAGCCAAAGGTAGTTCTCGAGATTGGATCGGCCCGCGGTCGATCCACTTGCGCCATGGGCATCGCGCTCAAGGAAAACGGCGGCGGAACCGTTTATGCCGTCGATCCTCACGACGGGAACGCCTGGAGCGACGAGGCTAGTGTCGACACGTTCGAAGTTCTTTCGCGAAACGTCAGGAAATTTGGATTGGAACAATACGTGCAAATCTTGAAAAACACGTCCGTCGAAGCGGCGCGAAACTGGGATCTTCCCATAGACATTCTTTTCATCGACGGCGATCACACCTATGAGGGGGTCAAGCGAGATTGGGAACTCTTTTCACGTTTCGTTCAACCCTTTGGCAGCGTCGTGTTCCACGACACACTTTGGGAGTTGAAGCCCGATCCGAAATACTTTCGACCCGACATCGGAGTCCCCCGTTTTGTCGATGAACTGAGAAATGAAGGTTATCCCGTGATCACCCTGGCGCGCGATTTCGGTGTTAGTCTAGTTCAGCCTGTTCGCCACGGAGTATCGCTTAGTCCGGACGGAGCGATGGCTTCCACAGGATAGCTCCTACAGCATGCAAATTCAGGAATCTCGCCTGCGCGTACTCCTGGTGCCCGATTCCGTTTACTGGGTTACGGGAACCATCGCAAAGTCGATCGCGCGATTCAATCCGTGGATTGAAGCAACGATAGCGTCGCGAGTAGTAATCGATACGATGCTAAACGAGCGGCCTGAGCTGATCCGCAACTTTGATTTGGTCCATTTCATTTGTCCTTACGCTTCAAAGGACTGGTTGCCGCGCTTCCGAGATTTCGTTCCCTGCGTTACCAGCCATCATCACGTCACCGACTGGGAGTTGCTAAAGCACAACCTTGAAGGCGATGCGATTATCGTTGGGGCGTCTGAGTGGGCGGAAGATTTGCGCGCCCGGGGCGCCCAAATGTCGCGCGTTTTTTGTGTGCCTTATGGCGTTGATGTCGAGAAGTTCCGGCCGCCAACGGATGCCGAGCGCGCAGCAGCCCGTTCAAAACTCAAGCTGTCGGCAGACGTAATTGTGATCGGTTTTTTCGGCAAGAACAGCAGCAACGACGATGACCGCAAAGGCATTGATGTTTTTTCCCGAGCGGTCATCGAACTCAGCAAGAGAATGCCTGAACTGGCTGTTTTAATCGTAGGGCCGGGATGGCAAGAGCTGGCTGATTCACTGAAGGCGGCGAGGATCAATTGTGTTTGGGTTCCGTTCGTCCGTGAGTTGGAAAGTCTGGCCGAGATGTATCACGCATTGGATTTTTACTGGGTGACAGCACGCGTCGAGGGCGGACCGGTTACCTTGCTCGAAGCGATGAGCAGCGGCGTCTGCTGTCTGACGACGCCTGTCGGCCTGGCTCGGGAAATTGTGGTCGATGACGAGAACGCAGCGCTGCTTCCATTCAACGATGCGGAAGGCTTTGCCGAAAAGACAGCCGCTTTAATAAATAATCCGAAAGAACGCGCGCGACTGTGCCGGAACGGACGGCGAACCATACTCGAAAAAATGCAAGTCGCCGTTACCAGTCGCGGCGTAAAAGATGTGTACGCTAAAGCCTTTGAAAATTTCTCACACCGCAATCATGGCCGGTCTGAAGTGGACATTGCGTCGCTTGCCGCCGGCGGGGACACGAACCAGAGAGATAACGAACTACAAAACATTCCATTGCATGGCTTTCCAATTGAACTGCATCGGCGAGTGAAAATGCTTGAGACGCTTGGTTGGGCCGAGCACCTGATCCTTTATCACGATCAGTCTCAATTAGCGTTGCAGCTGGTACTCTGGGAATGGTTTCATAATCCGTTTTCACTGCTGCCTCCACGCGTGCTGCTGAGACGTTTTCTGCCAGTTTCGATAGTCGCAAAAATTGTTAAGTTGAAACATGGCTCAGCGCGGGATGCCAGGGTCCTGCCAAGCTATTCCACAAGTGAAAAAGTATGAACATCTCACCCGGTCTCCGGCATTAACGATTCGCTTTGAAAGTAACGGCCGCGTGTGATCGGAATAGAACTGTACGATTCAGTGTCATTAAAAAGCGTCTTGAAGAAGATCTATGCCGGTCTGGTTCCTTCTGAGCTTGCGGTCTTTCCTGAAATTGAATTTGACCTGAACGAATGCAAACCGCTTCTGAAAGGAAAAGTCCTGAACGCCGGCGCCGGCTGGCGTGACGTATCGCATCTGGTTGACGGCGAACTCGTCAATCAGGACATAAGCTATCCCGGAGATGATCGCGCCAACATTCAAATTTCTTCGCCGCTTCATCAGATTCCGGCGGAATCAAACTACTTTGACGCCATTCTCTGCATCGCGGTTCTGGAACATGTCGAAAATCCGGAAGAGGTCATGCCCGAACTCTATCGCGTGCTCAAACCCGGGGGCCATCTGATCGTTGAAGTTCCATTTCTACAACCCGAACATAAAGTTCCCACGGATTACCAACGCTATACCAGGGACGGCCTGGCGAGGCTGGTTGCGCACCACGGTTTTTTGGTCGAGAGCGTAAAGGGATTATTCACGGTCTATCACACGCTTTACTGGCAGGTACATATTTGGCTTCATCTCAGAAAGGGTCCGCTATATCTTTTCTTGCGCCTCGTTCTGCTGCGTCCGCTTCTGTGGTCTGCGCGACATTCGAAAACATATTCTGATCGACTGGCCAGCGGCTTTCAACTAATCGCGACTAAGAAAGCTGCTTCGACGAGTTAGATGAAACCAGTAATATCTGTCATCACCTGCGCTCACAACCCGAGAAGCGATTACCTTGAACAGGTGCTGAAATCGCTACAGAAGCAAACTCTAGTCAAAGGCAGTTGGGAGTACCTGCTAATTGATAACGCTAGTGATGACCCGCTCGCCGCGCGAATCGATCTTTCATGGCACCCGAACACACTGCACATCAGAGAAGAGAAGCTCGGACTGACGCACGCGCGCTTGCGCGGCATTCGCGAGTCAACCGGCGAATTACTGGTGTTTGTCGACGATGACAACGTGCTCGATGCGGATTATCTGGAACAGACGTGGCGTCTTTCGCGGGAGTGGCCACTGCTCGGCGCCTGGGGCGGGCAAGTGCGGCCCCAATTTGAAACAGCGCCGCCTGAATGGACCAGAAAATATTGGAGCCGGCTGGTGATTCGAGAGTTCGATCACGATCGCTGGTCGAACGTTCCCGACTTGCACGATACGATGCCGAGCGGCGCGGGCCTTTGCGCGCGGCGGCCCGTTGCGGAACGTTACTTCGAATATCATCAGAATGGTCAGCGACGTCTGACGATGGATCGAACCGGCGACAGCCTCTTGTCAGGCGGCGACACGGACCTCGCCGCGACCGCTTGTGATATCGGATTGGGCACGGGACTATTTTCGTCGTTGAAGCTAACTCATCTGATTCCGCGCGAGCGATTAGAGGAGGATTACCTGGCAAAGCTGCTCGAAGGATTGGCCTTTTCGGGAGTGGTGTTCAATTCGTTTCGAGCTAACGGTTCGACTAAAGAAACGATCAGCCTGAAGACCAGAATCGGCGACGTGTTGCGTTTGTCGCTGATGGATCGGCGCGAGCGGCGTTTCTTTCGCGCGGTCAGGCGCGGAGAGACAAACGCCGCGCAGTTTCTTTCTAATCAATACTAACGTGCCTAATGGTTTCAGCAACTGAAGAACTCGCAACTGGTCGAACCAGCGGATTCGAGAAGGCCGCCACCCGCGAAGCCCCGCGCGAGATTCGCGTGCTTCAGGTCTTTGACAGTCTGGCGATGGGCGGAGCCGAGACGTGGCTGATGGCGCTGCTCAAATACTTTCACGAAAGACCGAACGATTTGCCGGTCAGCGTGCGAACGGACATTCTTCTTACCGGCGGCGAGAAATCGATGTTCGACGATGAAGCTGAGAGGTTGGGCGCTCGACTGTTTTATGCGAAATTTTCACGCAAAAACTTTCCAGATTTTCTGCGTAAGTTCCGACGGATTCTGGCTGAAGGTCGCTATGACGCTATCCATGATCACCAGGATTATGCCGCGGGTTTACATTTTCTGGCGGGATTGGGCCAACTGCCAAAGGTGCGCGTTGCGCACGTTCACAACACCTCGTACAGCCTCGCCGGTTACTGGTCGACGGGCTCGCGCCGGATAGCATTTGAAGCTGCAAAAACACTTCTTGCACGAACGGCAACGCATATTACAAGCACTTCGCGAGAGATGCTCACGGATTTTGGCTTTGACGCGCCTCACTTCAAACTGGTCCCCCGCGCGGTGGTCCATTGTGGGTTTGACGTTTCCCATTTTCAGGGCGACAAGCGCGCGCTTCATGGCCGCGTGAGTGAAGAATTCGGCTGGAACGACGGAGTGAAGATCATCCTGTTCGTCGGCAGATTGGATGAGCCCGTTGGGATGGGAAAACACCGCAAGAATCCCAGGTTCGCGCTTGAAGTTGCGAGAGAGTGCATCAACCAGGACCCTCAAGTGAGGATGATTATGTCAGGGTCCGGAGCGGAGATGAAACGTGAATTGGAAGCCTGTGTAGAGAGTTGGGGACTAACCGACAAGATTCGTTTGACGGGGATATATCCGGACGTATCGCGCCTGATGTTGGGTTCGGATCTTTTTCTGTTTCCTTCGTTGGCCGAAGGTTTGGGAATGGTTGTCGTCGAAGCGCAGGCCGCCGGACTTCGCGTCTTGACCTCGACGGGTGTTCCGCGCGAAGCAATGGTGATAGCCGAGTGCGTGGAATTCAAGCCTCTTAGCGAAGGCATTCACGCGTGGGCAAACGAGGCATTGCATCTGCTGAAGATGGAGTCTCTGAATGCGAGGTCATGCAACGAAGCCGTGAGACATTCGCCGTTCTCGATTGAAAACTCAGCTCGCAGTCTCGTTCAGATTTACAGCACGTGAGTGGCCCAAATGGAAAGCTCGGCGCTCGTTCACTGAATCCGAGGTCGATGGCACTAATGTTCAACAGCGCGCGCTGGCACAGCGCGGTCCTCACCGCAAAGCGAGTATGGTACGGAAGTCGAGGAGAACCGATCCGATATGGTTCTCACCACCTTCGATACATTCCCGGGACCAGGCCCGTCAGACTCAAGTATCTTGACTCTCCGGACGTAATCGTTCGAAACGATGCAAAGCAGTTGGCGTTCTTGATCGACGCAATCAAACCGGGTGACTTCGTCCTGGATATCGGTGGAAACGTGGGGCAGTATGCGGTTCTGTTGTCCTGTCTTGTGGGGGCCGGCGGCAAGGTGATTACGTTCGAACCGGACAGTGGCCATCGGCGCGTCCTCGAACGAAATTTGCGGCTCAACGGTTTTTCAAATCGCGCCAGGGTTGAGAGTCTCGCCCTGTCTGATACAAAAGGCAGGCATTCTTTCTTTTCTCGCAACGATCAAATGTCGTCCCTGGTGCGCTCGGGTTTGGGCGCCAATGCGAATTCTTCAGACGTGAAAGAGGAACTAGTCGAGACTGTAACTCTCGACGAATATCTTGAGGCGCGGGAATCTCGTGTTCCGGATCTGATGAAGATTGATACGGAGGGCGCTGAAATCAATATCTTGCGAGGCGCACGCAAGTCTCTGGCCTCGAACGCGACGATCGTGTGCGAATTGCATCCTTATGCGTGGAACGAGTTCGGGACTTCTTACAAAGAATTACTGGCGCTGATAAGTGAATGCGGCCGGAAGATCAGATATCTGGACGATTCACTGAAGATCGAGGACGGTGCTTTTCACGGCTCCGCGATTATTGAATGATGGTGGCCTCTCGCGTCCAAATCCAGCAGAAATACCACCGGGACATTCTTCCAAAGCCGGCGGTTCGCGTGCTGCATATCGTTGAGACACTGAACGATCAGGCGGTTGAGAATTGGCTTTTGCGTGTTCTGCGCACGGCGGTCCGAGACTATCCGCATATTCACTGGACGTTCTTCTGCGTCGTCGGAAAGCGTGGCCGTCTCGACGACGAGGCCCGCGCGCTCGGGGCCGAGGTGATCCATTCGCCTTATGAGATAGGTGACAAGCGGCGCTTTTTTCGGTCGTTGCGCGAAGTGATGAAACGAGGGCGCTATGACATTCTTCACTGTCATCACGACATTATGAGCGCCGTTTATCTGGCGGCGTCCGCGGGTCTGCCGTTTCGCAAACGAATCGTTCATCTTCACAACACGTCACTCAGCTTGCCCACGCCGAGCAAAATTAAGACAGGTCTGGCTCGCGAACCAATGAAACAGGTTTGTTTGCGCATGGCCGATCAGATTGTGGGGATTTCAAAAGAAGCCCTTGAGTCTTTGATCGGAAATCGCGCGCCCGAACCGGGACGTCACGCCGTCGTGCATTACGCGGTGGACACCGCGCGCTTCGCGCAGGACTCTGTTGACAGAGCGGAATTCCGTCGCAGTCTCGGTTTTGATCCCACGACAAAAATCCTTTTGTTTGTCGGGCGCTTAGTCGATTACAAAAACCCACAGTTTGTCCTGGACATTCTGGAACATCTGGCGCGAACGAACGCTGAAGTTGCCGCCGTCTTTGCCGGAACCGGGAACAGGGAAACGGAATTACGCGAACGAGCAAAACAGAGATCGCTTGAGAATCGCGTGCGCCTGCTTGGTTTTCGCGACGATGTGCCCGAGCTGATGTTGAACTCGGATGTGCTTCTTTGGCCCAGCGTAGAAAATCCCAAAGAGGGTCTCGGTCTCGGAATAGTTGAAGCACAAGCGGCCGGGCTGCCGATATTAATGTCGCGCAGCGCGCCTGACGAAGCTATTGTCGTACCCGATCTGGTCAATGTTCTCACTCTTAGTGCGGGAGCAGGGAATTGGGCGAAGAAAGCGGCCGAGATACTCAACGGAACGCCGATCAGTCGCGAGCAATCGCTTGCGATGGTTGAATCATCTTCTTTTTCAATGAACGCAGGCGTTAGAAACCTCGTCGCTCTTTATGACTGAATCGAGTCAGCTATTCGTTCACATTTCCATGTTAGTTGAAGCGAAAGAAGATACTGCGGCCCTCGCGAGCGGAACTCGGTTCTGGCATGCTCGCTATGACATGCTCGACGGCTGGCGCGGTCTTGCCGCGCTAAGCGTTGTTGTCCAACACGTCTTTCAAATCAGAATTGGACATGTCGCCGTGATGCTGTTTTTTGTAATTAGCGGCTATTGCATCACAGCTTCCGCCACTTCGTGTTTGAAAAAAGGTTATGGTTTTCGCCAGTTCATGTGGCGAAGGATTCGCAGGATCTATCCACCCTACCTGTTAGCCGTCGGCTACTTTGTGGCGACCAGATTTCTGAAGCTGGGAGTGACCGGCGCCAATCAATTGGTCACTTCGCCTGTGACCTGGTTGCAGAACATAACGCTCACCCAGTGGCTCACGTTAATTCGCACTAACTACGCCTATGCGGCGGATAATCCCGCCAACTTCGTCACCGCCTACTGGTCGCTGAATTATGAAGAACAATTTTACTTGATCATCGCTCTGATGATGGTCGCAACCCTGTCTTTTCGCTGGCCCATACTGCGGTTAGCGCTGCCATTGATGGGCATTGCTTTTATCTGCAATTTACTCTTTTCGCATTACAGCCACGGCTTCTTCACTGACTACTGGTTCCATTTTGGAATTGGCCTGCTTTTGTTTTATCGGCTGACACGGATTAAGAGTCTAACCACCCGGCGGAGTTTCGATTTGGGATTACTTATCCTGGCCGCTGTCAGCGCGTGGTACGCGTGGTTTGTTGACACTGACTGGTACACGCACCGCCCGTTGGCAATGGAGCTCTTCGTTGTGGCCACATTCTCCCTGTTACTCGTCGTCCTGCGCCCCTTCAACGAGCGTTTTAGCAAATCAGTGCTCGCCCTGCCCCTGATCAAATTAGGAGCCATGTCTTACAGTCTTTACCTCGTCCATCAATGCAATCTTCGGTTTGTCGCCGTCATTACCTCGAGTCTGTTGCCATCAACGTGGCACTGGCCCGGGATGTTCTTACAGTTAGCCCTTCATGTGTTTTTGGCGATTCCGTTTTTCCTGGTCTGTGAACGGCCATTCCACAACAAGAGTCTAGTTGGATCACAAAGCTCGCCGGAGCCTAGTGACACGGTTACATCACTCAAGGAAGAGATGGGAGTTCCTTTGACGGAGGTCTCGCCATCGGAGGTGCTCGGTTGAGTACGGCAGTCGAATGGAAAGAATCGGTCACAGTGCGGAGAGAGACTGCTAGGTCTTATCGAATCCTCTGCCTTGGCGAAACCTGGTTTGGTTCCGACGCGCGCGCGGCTTTTGCAGCACTGAGGCGGCTTGGGAATTCAACCCTGGTTCTTGATTCGAATCATTACGTTCCCTTGCAGTGGCAAACCATTCTGGCGAAAGGTGTCCGAAAACTTCTGCGGCCCGTACTGGTAAGAGAGTTGATGCTGGATGTTTATCGCGCGCTCGATGAGTATCGGCCGCATTGCCTTTTTGTTTTCAAAGGGAACTGGGTGCATCCGGAAATCATTAACCGGTGCCGACAGCGCGGAATCGCAACCGTCAATTACTATCCTGATGTCAGCGTTCTTTCCCACGGTCCATACATTCCGCGAGCGCTGCCACTTTACGATCAGGTCTTCACCACAAAAAGCTATGGACTTCAGGACATGAAGGAACGACTGGGCGTGCGGAAGAGTAGCTTTCTGCCTCCGGGTTACGATCCTGAGTTACACAAACCGCTCGAATTCACCGTGGAGGAGGCTGAAAAATATAGTTGCGACGTCGCATTCATCGGTACCTGGTCGCGGAAAAAGGAACTTCTGTTGTCTGCTCTGCGCGAGGCAATGCGGGGCATACACCTGCGAATCTGGGGCTGTCAGTGGGAGAAATCCCGTTCGCGGAATTTGGCAGATTCAATCATGCGCCGGACTGTGACTGGCGATGAATATACCAAGGCGATTTGCGGCGCCTCAATTTGCCTCGGCCTTCTTAGCGAAAAAGGGAAGGGATCGAGCTCCGGTGATTTGATTACCGCTCGGACTTTTCAAATTCCAGCTTGCGGCACACTGATGTTGCACGAGCGCAACGCGGAAGTGCTTCGCTATTTTGAAGAAGAAAAGGAGGCGGCGTTTTTTGGTTCGGTTGAAGAACTCGTGGAAAAGATCAGTTTTTATCTCGCGCAACCAGATCAGCGACGCAAAGTGGCACTAAACGGTTTGTTCCGTTCGCTGCAAGGCGACTATTCGATCGATAACAGAATGAAAGTAGTTGTCGAGTGGCTTGACCGCAACATCGACTCCCTCGCGATCAATCGGTTGCAATGAATCGGCGCGTCGAACTGTCGATGGAAAGAGACCAGTCCTTGTCAGACATCCAGTTGATCTCAAACTTATCTCCCGCGCCCGGAGAATCCGCGGAACGAATCAAGACGAGGGCCGTCCGCCGATTGGGGATCTTTTTCTCGCACCCGACGCAGCATCATTCGGCCATGTTTAGATACCTGGCCCGAACTGACGGAATTGAGGCGAAGATTTTTTACTACGATCCGGGATTGCTGGGTGGAATGTATGATCCAGGTTATCGGACGGATTCACCGTGGGACGTGGATCTAACCACCGGATTGCGGGCTCGCACGTTGAAAAATGTGCTTCGCGGGCGCGAGGTACGACAGCATCGACAACTCAACCTGGGAGTCGTTCCGGCGGTATTAGGCGGACGCTTTGACGCAGTTTTCATCTCTGGCTATGCCAGCCCATCAAATTGGTTGGTTTGGGCGGCGGCCAAAATTAATGGTTCCAAAGTCCTCTATCAATCGGACACGAACATCGCTGACGTGGAAAGGAAGTCGACTCAAAGGTTCAAAGATTTTGCGCGCCGAATATTCCTGCGGAATGTCGATTCGTTTTTGGTTGCGGGTGACAAGAACAAGAAAGTTTATGAACGATTTGGAATCGCGGAAAGCAAAATGACCTGGTGTCCGATTCCGGTTGATATGGCGCGTTACAATGCGGCCCGCACCGACCCGGCGCTTCCCGAAAAACTTGACGACCTGAAGGCGAGATACGGAATACCGTCGGCCTCGCGAGTCGTTGCCTTTTGCGGCAAGCTGATTGAGCGTAAACGTCCGCAGGATTTGATTGAAGCCTTGAGGCTCGTCGCCAGACCGGATACTTACGGCTTGTTCATCGGTTCCGGAGAACTGGAATCCAGGATGAGGAGCAGTCTCACTTCCGGGGACCGAATAGTAATCACCGGCTTTGTCAATCAGCGCGAAATTCCCTATCACATGTTGCTGGCTGACGTCGGAGTGGTTACTTCTGAATGGGACCCGCATCCGCTGGTAACCACGGAGTTCGCGATGTGCGGGCGCCCGGTAATAGTTAGTGACTACTGTGGCGTCTGGGGCGACCATGACATTCTGCGGCCGGCAGAGAACGGTCTTCTGTATCGCTGCGGCGATCCTAAAGAACTTGCGATTCAGATATCCCGATTACTGGATGATGACGATCTGAGAATCCGCATGGGAAAGCGATCCCTGGTACTCGCTGAGGATCAATCCGCTGAGCACGCGGCCGCGGTTATTGCCGCGTTGCTAAAACAGTGACAGCGGTCACAACAAACTCTTTGATGGAACAACTCGAAGCGTCGACACCAATTCGCTTGCAGGCTCGGTTCTTTGGGCTCAAGAGCTTAGTCACCCGGACAATATGTCACCCCCTCGTCGGCAGAGCCCTCTCCGCAACCTTCCGAGATAGGATTCCATCTCGTGGCGGTGCGATGGATACAAAGTCCAGCGCGATTACGCCGGCCTTGAAGGCGGCGTTGTTTTGGCGCATCTACGAAAGCGCGGAAATCAGATTTGTCAGGAAGTATTTGCGGGGAAATGTCGATGTAATCGAACTTGGCAGCGGCCTTGGAGTGGTTTCGTGTCAGATTTTAGGCAAGTTGGAACCTGAATCCAGACTCGTGTGCGTCGAAGCTAATCCAAATCTTCTGAAAGTCCTCAATAAGAATCTCACGCAACACTCTAATGGCCGCCAGTTCAAGGTAGTTCATGGCGCAATTGCGAATCCGGCGGGCGACGAGTCTTTCGTTCCGCTGATGTTGGCTGACGACCTGACTGCATCCTGTATCGGATCGGATAACGGTCACAATGGAAGTATTCAGGTGCCGGCGTTAAGGCTTTCGAACATACTTCGCTCACACCACTTGAACCGGGGCTTCGCGCTGGTTTCGGATATTGAGGGCGCCGAAGTGTGCTTCATTGAAGCGGACGAAGGCGTGTTGTGCCATTGCGAACAACTTATCATTGAACTGCATGAGACCGCATGGAGAGGCGCAAGCGTGTCGGTTGATCGGCTGCGTAACGTTTTGGAGCAAAGGCATGGTTTCAAATTGCGCGATCACTATGGACCTGTATGTCTCTTTGAAAAGAATTCCCAGCGACGCAGGCCAGCTTCGAATCTGGCGCGAGATAACTAATGACACCAGCGGCTGAGAGAAACCGACCGATGAGGCGTTGGGAAAGGGTCATCGGTCTGTATAGAGCGTATCTCCTCGCCACCTTCGGCGCCATGGTAACGATCCCCTTGATACTGGAGGGATTCGGGTATCGCCCGCTGCATTCGTTTCTAGGGGTGTTGCTATTTGCGATTTGTCTCTATCCGACGGTGCGTTATTTCTCGCGGCAGGAAACTGGTCTGCCGACGATTGCAATTCTCTGTCTCGCTTACGGGCTTCAATTTGCTGTTCCTGTTTTCACGCGCGAGGCCAGCATCGATCTTGCATTTGGTGAAGTGAAACTTCTCAACGATTCAGACGTGACGGCTGCTCTGCTGCTGGCAATGGTCGGCGTGTGTGTTCTGCAAGCAGGTTATTACTGGTTCAAGAAGAGTCAGTTGCAAAAGTCAGTGCCGATCGCGCACCTGGAGCTGAACAAATCGAAAGCCGTTTTTTACTGCGTCATTGTAGGATTGCTGCTGCCCCTGCTGTTCAATCTAAATGGCCTTATTCCTAATGAATTCCAACAGCCCTTGTCGGCATTGCTGCGAGTGTTGCAGAACCAGGTGCTGGTGGCTATCGGCGTGTTGGGATGGATTTATTATGCGCGACGGGATTCGAAGTTCTACGGCGTCTGGCTCTACGCGCTAGTGGCGCTGACGGCTCTGCGCGGAATCTCCACCGGCTCGATCGAAGAGGCCCTGGTTCCAATCGGGGTCCTTTTCATGGTCAAGTGGGTCTACACCAAGCGCATGTCTCTTGCGATGGTTGCCGTGGTCGTGGCTTTGATTCTTTTCCTGTCCCCTGTGAAGAGCGACTATCGTCAGCAAGTTTGGTTAGGCGAGGCCCCCGACGCCGCCGAAATGTCTTCCGTGGCGAAGGTGAGGCTCTGGGTCGGACAAGCAACGGATTACTGGATCGATACTTTTTCAGGAACCAGGAACATGCGCGAAGCCACCGCGGGCGCTACCGGGCGGGCAGACTTTATTCATCAAGTCGCGCATATTTATTCAATGACACCTTCCGTCGTTCCGTTCCAGTACGGCGGCACTTATTCATATTTTGCCGTAGCGTTGGTTCCGAGAATCTTCTGGCCGGATAAACCGACGGCCGGTGACGCTAATGGTTTCTTCGCGGTAAGTTATGGACTGACCACCGAAGAGGGCGCGAAGACTACGACCTTCGGTGTCAGTCTTATCGGGGAAGCGTTTATCAACTTTGGTTGGCCGGGCGTGGTTGTTTTAATGCTCCTTCAAGGCTTGATTATCAGCTTGCTCGAGCGCCTCTTTGCCGGCGTTGAATCAGGCCCGGGAGGCCAGGCGGTATTCATCGCGTTCTTCATCTTCTTTCTGAACGGCATCGGCTCGAGCGCCGAAATCTTATTCGGGAATATTTTGCAGAATCTTCTGTGCGGCTACCTTTTGTTGTTGTGGGCGCGCAAGAGACCGGCTTGGCGAAGCTCCGGCGAACCGTTGGCGGTCGCCGGCCGGGCCTCGTCGATCTGAAAGTCTTCCTTTCACGCAAAGCGGATCGTTTGATCCCAGGATGTCTGTAGCAAGCTTCAAAGAATCGGTTCCGGAAGGATTCGACAATCCCATCGCGCTGCCGCGCACTCTCGAGCAAGAGCGTGAGTGGCAGGCCGAAAACCGGGCGTGGTGGGAGAGCCACCCGATGCGGTATGACTTTAGCGACCGTGTCGCGGCGGAGGAATTCACCCCCGAATTTTATGAAGAGATCGATCGGCGATTCTTCTCGGATGCCAGAGCGTTCATGCCCTGGAAAAGAATTCCTTTCGATCCGCTCATCGACTTTGAATCACTGCGCGATTGCGACGTACTGGAGATTGGCGTGGGTAACGGAAGTCATGCGCAACTGATCTCAGCAGCGGCGCGATCGTTCACTGGGATCGATTTGACGAATTACGGCGTGCAGAGCACAACGCGGCGATTGAAACAGGCGGGACTCAACGGATCCCGCGTACAGGTTATGCAAATGGATGCCGAGAAAATGGATTTTCCCGACGAGTGTTTCGATTTCGTTTGGAGCTGGGGTGTAATTCATCATTCCGCGAACACGCGAAAGATAATTGAAGAGACTTATCGGGTGCTGAAGCCCGGTGGCAAAGCGATTACGATGGTCTATCATCGAAACTTCTGGAACTACTATATCGTCGCCGGCCTGTGTGGCGGTATTTTTCAGGGAAGATTGCTCCGAACCCTCTCGATACACCAGGCGCGCCAACTGATGATTGATGGAGCCATTGCGCGCTACTACTCAATTGCGGAATGGAAAGCCTTGGTAAGAGATTTATTTTCGATTGAAGATGTCAGGGTCTACGGCAGCAAGTCTGAATTGATACCGCTCCCGAATGGAAGAATGAAGGCGGCACTTAAGTCGGTAGTTCCTGATGTCCTCAGCCGTTTTCTGACGAACAGGTGCCGAATGGGAATGTTCCTGGTTTCCACTCTCAGGAAGCAAACAGCAAAGCGCTAAGGGGTGAGCGCATAGAAGATAGTCCTTAACACTTCTTCCTTTGATTCGCTCCTTGCCCCTTTGCTCATAAAGATGAAAGTTCTAATCACTGGCGGTGCCGGGTTCATAGGATGTAATGCCGCGCAACGCTTCCTTCAGTTGGGCGACTCAGTTACCGTCCTCGACGATCTTTCGCGAGCCGGAAGCGAATCAAACCTTGAATGGCTCCGAATGCAAGCGCAATTTGATTTCGTCAGGGCAAGTGTTTGTGATGCGGCGCTGATACGCGAAATCTTCCGCACGGGCCAATTCGAGGTGGCGATTCATCTGGCGGCCCAGGTCGCCGTTACGACTTCGGTTTCCGAACCGCGGCGCGATTTTGAAATCAACGCGCTGGGCACGCTTAACGTACTCGAGGCTATTCGTGAAGTCAGTCCACGGACGATCCTTTTGAATGCCTCGACCAATAAGGTTTATGGAAAACTGCCGGCGATGGTTGTGGCTGAAGAAGCCACTCGCTACGTCCTGCCGCAGACGCCGATGGGCGTGGACGAGAAACAGGCCCTTGATTTTCATTCTCCTTACGGTTGTTCCAAAGGCGCTGCGGATCAATACGTGATCGACTACGCCAGAATCTACGGTTTGCGCACGGTTAACTTTCGACAATCCTGTATCTATGGCACACGCCAGTTCGGGGTTGAGGATCAAGGTTGGGTCGCGTGGTTCACAATCGCGCATCATCTCTGCCGGCCGGTAACAATCTACGGCACCGGAAAACAGGTCCGAGACATTCTCTTCGTCGATGACCTGATCGATTGTTACCTGGCGGCGATCGAATCTATCGACACCTTGGCGGGTCAGAGCTTCAACATCGGCGGCGGTCCGGGTAATACGCTCTCACTTTTGGAATTGATCGAACTGCTGGGCGCGCATTCCGGGAAACCGGTTCAATACGCCTTTGATGAATGGCGGCCCGGCGACCAACCTGCCTACGTTTCCGACATTCGACGCGCCGGCGAATTGTTTGGATGGCGTCCGCGGATTTCCGTCGGTGAAGGGATCGAGCGATTGCATCATTGGGTAACCACGAATTCCATTTTGTTTGCGGAAAAGGTGGCGGCGGCATGAGACGTCGAGTTGCGCTGGTAACACACGACATGTCATTGCTTGGCGGCCTGCCGACAATGGTCAGATTTTTGTACAGAACACTGCTGGAATCCGGCCGTTATCAACCGGAATTGATTTCGCTGGCGACATCGGCGAGCGATCGCTCGAGCCGGCGTCTGAAAAATCCAGCGACGTGGCTGCGCGGTCCCCGGGTTGAACAAATTCCCTGGCACGATCTGGTCTTCAATCACGCTGGCGCCAACATCAGCGAATTGGAAAGTCAGCGTTACCGCCCCAGGCCAAAACTCACCGAGCTGTTTCGCCAATACGATTTGCTTCACTTCGTGGTCGGCAGCCCGCCGTGGGTTTGCACTGCCGAATATTCACATCGGCCTATTTTTCTTTGGACGGCAACGACGACGCGCGCGGATCGCCTCAGTCAACGTCAGAACGGTTCGCCGGCGAGAAGAACCTGGTCGTCGCTGATGATTCCTTTGGCCGAACGTTCGGAACGGCGCGCCTTAAGCGCGGCAAATCGTGTCTTTGTGCTGAGTGAATACACGCGTGATGCGGTTCAGTCGATCGTTTCAAGCGAAAAAGTGACCCTGGCCCCGTGCGGTATCGATACTGATTTCTTTCAGCCGTCCGCCGGTCGTGCGGCTAAAGATTACATTGTTTGCGTCGCCCGATTCTCGGATCCCCGAAAGAACGTGCGCCTGTTACTCGACGCCTATTCCATCCTGCAAAAAAAGCACGGGAACGTTCCCGATCTGTACTTGATTGGCGACCCTCCCTCCGAGGCCACTCGATCCTATCTTCGAGATCTGGGTTTGGCCGACAGGGTACATTTGCTTGGGCCAAAATCAGGTGAGAATCTCGCTGCGCTCTATCGAAACGCGCGCTTTTTTGTGCTCTCGTCGAATGAAGAAGGACTTGGCATTGTGATACTCGAAGCGATGGCCAGCGGTCTGCCGGTGGTAAGCACGGCATGTGGCGGTCCGGCAACCGCGATCAAAGACGGAGAGACCGGGTTCCTGACGCGAGTGGGCGACGCCGCGGACCTCGCCGGAGCAATGGAGAAGCTAGTGCTCAGTCAATCGTTGCGCGCGCGCATGGGTGCGGAGGGAAGAAGAGTGGCGGTCCAGCGTTTCTCACTGGCAGCCACAGGAAAGGTCTTCCTGGAAAAATACGACGAGGCTCTGTTAGGTAACGAAAGTGATTTGTCGACGAAAGAGTGTCTCAGCAGTTCCTTTTCACAAGCGTCTGCGGCCGCGTCTAACTAAGATTTCCGGTTAAGTCTTGCTGACATTCTCAGAATTACCAGGTCTCGAAGAGTTTCAGTGCGCGTCCTGAAAACAACTCAAACTTACTATCCTTACTTGAGCATGGGTGGGCCACCGGCCAAAGTAAGAGGGATTGCGCGGGCCCTGGCTCGGCGCGGTCACAAAGTCACGGTGCTCACTACGGATATGGGTGCGCCCAGCGATCGTGATGCAAACGATTGGCAGCCCGCAACCAGCGCCTGGGGACGGGAGTGGGAAAACGACGGCGTGAATGCAATTTATTTGGCAGCCATCGCTAAGTATCGAGCGACGACTATTAACCGTCGCTTGCTGGATTTTTGCAGGCAGCGCGTACCGGAATTCGATCTCGTTCACATCTACGGATTGTACGACTTGATTGGTCCGGTAGTGGCGCGCTTTTGTCGTCGTCGCGGCCTTCCTTACATCGTGGAATCGCTCGGGATGTTTCAGCCGAAGGTTCGCAGCCTGAGAAAGAAGCGGCTGTATCACGCGGTTGTAGGCGACTCGCTGTTACGCGAGGCCGCGGTGATCATTGCCACTTCTAAAACTGAGCGCGCTGAACTAATCGAAGGCGGAGTTCCGAATGAGAAGATCGCCTTAAGACCAAACGGTTTGGATCTTAAAGACTTTGAGAAGCTTCCTTTGCGAGGCGGGCTGCGATCGAAACTCGGAATCAATGACAGTGATCGGGTTGTATTGTTTCTGGGCCGGCTTTCGTTCATCAAGGGACTCGATAATCTGGTGCGTGCCTTCATTGAAATCTCCGGCAAACAAGGCAATGTCAGATTGGTAATCGCCGGTCCTGACGACGGAGACGGATGTCTGAAGGCGATTCAAGAACTTGCGCGAAACGTAAAGCTGGGCGATCGAGTAATTATCTCGGAGGCGCTTTACGGCGATCGCAAATTGGAAGCTTTCGTCGATGCCGACTTGTGCGTGCTGCCTTCGCGGTACGAGAGTTTTGGCAACGCAGCCGCAGAGGCAATTGCGGGCGGAGTTCCCGTATTGGCGACTGACGCGTGCGGCATAGCGCCAATAATTTCCGATCGAGCCGGACTGGTGGTGACGGCGACGGTCGCCGGCCTGCGCGATGGTCTGGACGCGCTCCTGAGTAATTCTCTACTGCTGGCGAAACTTCGCGCCGGTTGCGCCAGGGTGGCAAATGAATTGTCCTGGGACAGACCCGTTGACTTGATGGAAGCAATCTATGAATCTCTCGCCGAGAAGGAAAGCGTTCGGCGGCAGGAACGAATTGCACGGTGCGGTATTGCGTGAGGACTCAGCTCAGCAAAGGTGCTGAACGAAAGCGATTGGTAACTTAAGGCGTTGGGAAAAAAAGCTCTCATCACCGGTATCACTGGGCAGGATGGCAGCTATATAGCTGAACATTTGCTCGGCCTTGGCTATGAAGTGCACGGCCTGGTGCGCCGGGTAGCGCTCGAGGCGCCAGAGACAAGGACTCAGCGCATTGCTCATCTGCGGGACAAAATTACTTTACATCCGGCGAGCATTGAGAGTTATCCCAGTCTGTTTCACGTGGTCAGTCGTTACGAATTCGATGAGTGCTACCATCTGGCCGCGGAAAGTTTTGCCGCCGAGAGTTTTGCTGACGGCTTCTCGACGATGAGCACGAACATAAACGGCACGCATTACCTGCTGGCAGCCTTGCTGGAGTTGCGGCCGGGATGCCGCTTTTATTTTGCCGGATCCAGCGAGATGTTCGGCAGAGTGTCCGAGGTTCCGCAACGTGAGACTACTCCCTTTTATCCACGCAGTGCCTACGGAATCAGCAAGGTCGCCGGTTTTCAGCTGACGCGTAACTATCGCGAAACCTACGGCATGTTCTGCGCCAGCGGGATTCTGTTCAATCACGAAGGTCCGCGCAGAGGATTTGAATTTGTGACGCGAAAAATCAGCAGCACGGTGGCGCGTATCAAGTTGGGATTAACTTCTGAATTGCGGCTCGGCGATCTGGAAGCGCGCCGCGACTGGGGACACGCAAAAGATTATGTGCGGGCCATGCACCTGATGCTCCAGCAACCGAAAGCCGATGATTATGTGGTGGCCAGCGGAGAATCACATAGCGTGCGAGAGTTTTGCGAGCTAGCTTTTGCGGAGGTCGGCCTCGACTATCGGAAATACGTGGTTACCGACGAACGATTTCAGCGTCCCGCCGACGTCGATCAATTAATAGGCGACGCGACCAAAGCGAGGACGATGCTTGGCTGGAAACCTGAGTACACGTTCGAAAAACTGGTTAAAGAGATGGTTAGTAGCGACCTCAACGCAATTGCGCCCGCGGTGAGCGCCATTGCCAAGCCGATATGATTATTCTGGGCATCAACGCATATCACGGCGACGCGGCGGCGGCGATTGTTCGCGACGGCAGATTGATTGCGGCCGCGGAAGAAGAGCGGTTCAATCGCGTCAAGCATTGCGCCGGCTTTCCGGAGGAATCCATTCGCTATTGCTTGCGCGCCGCGGGGATCGGAATCGATGAGGTCGATCACATTGGCATCTCGCGCGATCCTTCGGCCCACTTGCACAAGAAAGTTCTGTATGCGGCGACCAAAGCGGCGAAACAATTAAAGGGGGAAGGGGCAAGGGGCAAGCGCGGCGACGTGCTCGCGTTGGACGTAGACGATCCAGTATCCGGAGAACTCGCGGGCCAGCAGAGCAATGGCAATGGTCATGGAATCCTTAATCAGATCAGAAATCGGCTGAGCAATGCGGCCAGAGTACGCGACCTGCCGGCGGAGCTGAGTAAGGCGCTTGAGGTGTCGCGTTCAGAACTGCGAGCGACATTTCACAGCATAGAACACCATCGCGCGCATCTGGCGAGTTCGTTTTTCGTTTCTCCATTCGAACGAGCGGCGCTGCTGTCGATCGACGGTTTTGGCGATTTTATTTCTACGATGTGGGCAAAGGGAGAAGGGAACTCGATCGAAGTGCTGGGCCAGGTCGAATATCCGCATTCGACCGGGATCGTTTACACGGCAACGACGCAGTTTCTCGGATTTCCGCATTACGGCGACGAGGGAAAAGTCATGGGCCTCGCGCCCTATGGACAGCCCCGTTTCATTGAAGAATTTCGGGACATCATTCGCACCGGCGATCACGGACAATTTCGTCTGAATCTGGATTACTTTCGACATACTTCGGAAGGCGTCGATATGACCTGGGACCGCGGCTCGCCCGTGATCGGAAGAATCTTTTCAAATGAGTACGAGCGTTCGTTTGGACCTCCGCGCGCGAAGGGTGCAGCGCTGACGGATCGTGAAGAGGACATCGCGGCTAGTTTACAGTTGCGACTGGAAGAAGTGGCTTTTCATGTCTTGAATCATTTGCATGAAGAGACCGGCTTATCCGACCTCGGATTATCCGGCGGCGTCGCTTACAACTCAGTAATGAACGGCAAGATCTTACAGCAAACTCCGTTTCGCCGAGTGTTCGTGCAGCCGGCAGCGGGTGACAGCGGAACGGCGATCGGCGTGTGTTATCAGATTTGGAATTCGGTCCTGGGCCAGCCCCGGAATGAAGTCATGGAAGGCGCGTACACTGGGCCGGAATTTTCGGACGAGGAGATAAAAAGAGAATTACAGATTTCAAATTTGAGGTTCCAAATCCTCGAACATAATGAATTGACCCAGCAGGCGGCCCGCGACATCGCCGCTGGCGCCGTCGTCGGCTGGTTCCAGGGCCGGATGGAATTTGGGCCGCGCGCATTGGGAAATCGTTCGATCGTTGTCGACCCTCGGCGCGCCGACATGAAAGACATTCTCAACGAACGCATTAAAAAGCGCGAACCGTTTAGACCGTTCGCTCCTTCCATTCTTGCTGAACACGTGGGCGAGTACTTTGAACAGACGCATCCGGCGCCGACGATGCTTATGGTTTATAGAATCAAACCGGAACGCCGGGCAGAGATTCCCGCGGTCACCCACGTTGACGGCTCGGGCCGTTTGCAGACAGTCTCGCGCGATGTGAATCCGCGGTATTATCAGCTTATTGAAGATTTCCATAAGCTGACGGGCGTGCCGATCGTGCTGAACACCTCGTTCAACGAAAACGAGCCAATCGTCTGCACGCCGCGCGAGGCGATCGATTGCTTTCTGAAAACGAAGATGGATGTCTTATATCTCGGTAACCACTGCATAAGAAAGACAGCGATAGCGTAACGCTACCAATTCAATTACAAGTTATGAGCGCGAAACGCGAAACTCGAAACTCGAAACTCGAAACTAAACGAATATTAGTTACCGGCGGCGCGGGATTCATCGGCTCGCACTTGTGCGACCGTCTCATCGACGATGGCCACGAGTTGATCTGTCTGGACAACTTTTTTACCGGGCGTCGTGAAAACATTTTGCACCTGCTTGACAATCATCGTTTCGAATTACTGCGTCACGACGTGATCGAACCGATCCTGCTCGAAGTAGATCAGATTTATAACCTTGCCTGTCCGGCTTCGCCAATTCACTATCAATACAATCCGGTCAAAACCGTCAAGACGAACGTCATGGGAACGCTGAACATGCTCGGCCTGGCAAAACGCGTGCGTGCGCGCATCCTGCAGGCATCGACTTCAGAAGTCTATGGCGATCCGCTCGAGCACCCACAGACTGAAAAATACTGGGGCAACGTGAACCCGATCGGTCTGCGCAGTTGCTATGACGAAGGCAAGCGGGTCGCGGAAACCCTAATGATGGATTATCACCGTCAGAATCGTGTGGACACGCGCATCGCGCGAATCTTCAACACCTATGGCCCACGGATGGTAGAAAACGATGGTCGCGTGGTCTCGAACTTTATTGTGCAGGCGCTCCGCGGCGAGGCTTTGACCCTTTATGGTGACGGCAAACAAACCAGATCTTTTTGCTATGTCGACGATCTCGTCGATGGATTGGTGCGTTTGATGAACGTTAAAGACGTGTTCGAGCCGGTGAATCTGGGAAATCCCGGCGAGTTCACGATCGAGGAGCTGGCGGGCGAAGTCGCTGAGTTGTGCGGCTCGGCCGTGAATATCAAGCACGAACCGTTGCCGCTGGACGATCCGCGCCAGCGCCAACCAGATATCTCGCGCGCCAGAGAACTGCTCGACTGGAGTCCAAAGGTTCCATTACGAGAAGGGTTAAGACTGACGATTGCCGACTTTGCAACCAGAGCCAGGACTGTAGCGACCGATCGCGTCGCGGCCATCTAGACACAATGCAAATCCACAGTTCGAAATCCGCAATCTGAAATCTGATGAAGGTGCTGTTTCTCAATCAGTGTTTCTGGCCGGACGTTGTCGCGACGGCGCAGCAGCTTACTGACGTGGCGGTAAGTCTTGCTGAGCGCGGGCAAGACGTCACGGTAATTGCCAGTAATCGCGGTTACGACAATCCGGAGATACACTTTCCCGGACACGAGCGATGGAAAGGCATCACGATCAGACGAATCCGAACAATCGCCGCGGAGAAAAAAACACGATGGCGGCGAGCAGTTAACTTCGGAAGTTTTTTGGTGGCCTGCGCGCTGCGACTCCTGTTCACGCCGCGCCAGGATGTAGTGGTGGTACTTACTTCTCCGCCTTTGATTTCCTGGTTGGGATCGATCTTCACACGGCTCAAGGGCGGACGCCTTGTTTTTTGGGTGATGGATCTGAATCCGGACGAGGCGATCGCGGCCGGATGGCTGAGAAGTAACTCACTCACGGCAAAGGTCTTGAGCGCCCTCTTGAAGAGCAGCATGCAACGCTCCGACACGATCATAGCGTTGGATCGATTCGTTAAGGACCGCATTGTGTCCAAAGGCATTGCGGAGGAAAAAGTTGAGATTATTTCGCCGTGGTCCAGCGATCGGGTCGCCGGTTTTGATGAGCGGGGCAGGGAAGCGTTTCGCCGCGAGTACGGTTTGTCGGAAAAGTTTGTGGTGATGTATGCAGGCAACCATAGTCCGTGTCATCCGCTGGATACAGTGCTCGACGTCGCGCTGGTAATGAGGGAGCGTCGCGACATCGCTTTCTGTTTTGTCGGCGGCGGCAGTGAACAGCGAAAGGTGCGCGAGTTTTCCCGGCATAATCAGTTGGAGAATATCCTGTGTTTGCCTTATCAGCCGATGAGCAACTTGTCAGCGTCATTATCGGCGGCCGATATGCACGTAATTGTTATGGGCGAGTCCTTTCCCGGCATTGTGCATCCCAGCAAGATCTATAACATTCTCGCAATCGGCATTCCGTTTCTTTACATTGGACCGCCGGCAAGTCATGTTACTGACATCGTTGGGCAGCTTCGTGATCGAAACGTGGCAAAGGTTGCGCGTCACGGGGAAACGGCCCGCATAACCAGGTACATTACCGAAGGCGCAGAGACATATCGGCGCGCATTACCGCGAAATGATGCGGAACTTGGCTGTCAGTTTTCAAAAAATTCTTTGTTGCCGCGCCTCATCGGTCTTTTGGAGGCAACAGACAAAGAGACTGAAGGTCTGCGCACAACCGTGCAGGCGGCGAAGGCCCACTCGGCTTAAGGGAAGCATTGTTGACGAACAATAAAAGGAATTAATCGAGCCGCCGCCTCATTGCCAAACAGGTTCTGGTGAAGACATATTTCGCACTCTTTCTGATTGCGGTCGGAGCATCGTCGGTGCTGACGCCGTTGCTGCGCCGAATTTGCGAGCGATACCGGCTGGTTGACGAGCCTCGCGATGATCGCCGGCTGCACGTTAAGCCGATCCCTCGTCTCGGCGGGGTGGCGATCTTCATCTCAGTGTTGCTGGCTTTGTCAGGGCTGTTGTCTGTCAATAATTTGGTGACGGAAGCGGTACAAGCAAACCTTCATAAGCTGGTTGCGTTTTTGATTTGCGGAACGCTGGTCCTGGCCCTCGGAGTTTATGACGACGTGCGCGGCGCCGGGCCTCACGTCAAATTCGTCGGTCTGGCTATCGTTGCGGTCCTGTTCTACATCCTTGGCGGTCGTATTTCGGGTCTGTCAATTCCGTTCGTAGGCGGTGTTGGTCTTCCGCCGGTCGTCGGATTGCTGCTGACTATGATCTGGGTAGTCGGGGTCGCCAATGCCTTCAACTTGATCGATGGTGTGGACGGGCTGGCGGCCGGGTCGGCGCTCTTTTCGTCGCTCGTAATTCTGGTTGTGTCTCTGCTTCAGGGCTACTCATATATTACCGTAGTCTCGCTGGTTATGATTGGCGCGCTGGCCGGTTTCCTTCGATATAACTTCAACCCGGCGTCGATTTTCCTGGGGGATTCCGGCGCTTTGTTTGTGGGCTTTTCGTTGGCGGCGCTCTCGATCCAGGGATCGACGAAAGCGTCGACCGCCGTCGCCGTCGCAATTCCCGTCTTCGCCTTCGCCTTGCCGGTAGTTGATACCGGAGTGACGATCGCGCGCAGATTCATCAGCGGCAGATCGATATTCAAAGGCGATCGCGAACACATTCATCACATGTTACTGGCTCGTGGCTGGTCTCAGCGCCGAGTGGTTTTGGTTCTGTATGGAGTGAGCGCCGCGTTCGGACTGATGGCGATGATGTTTGTCAGTACCAGCAGCCCGGTCATCGCAATGTCGTTGTTTGTCGTTGGCGTAGCGGTAGTTACGGCCGTTGGCCATCTTCGTTACCATGAGGTCGAAGAGATTCGCGCCAGCGTCAAACGCAATATCGGCGAGCGACGCGTGCGCGCCGCTAATAATCTGCGCGTGCGGCGGGCTTCGCGGAGACTGGCTGACGCGACCACCCTGGATGAACTCTTCAACGGGGTTCTGGAAATGCTCGAGTTTGACGAGTTTGTTTCCGCCACGGTGCAACTGAGTTATTACGGCAAGTCCGAAGTTAACGCTCGCGCGCTGGAGGCGGCAAACGGCAGCGCGTCATCGCCACAGGCCACTTTGCGGGAAGGCAGGATTTTTTGGAGCTGGTACAAAGATGGTCTCGATGCCGATGAATTGAAGACCGATAAATTCTGGGTGCTGCGCATGCCGCTGACCAGTGAGCACGGAACGCTCGGATATCTAAACCTTTACCGGGCGCTTGATGGCAAGCCGGTCCGCGTCGACGTTAACTATCTTTGTTCGATGTTCAGGTCCCAAATGTCCGAAGCCGCGGAACGGATTCTGGCGGCCTGCGAACGCGGGTCGGCGCAACACCTTAGCGCCACCGCAGGTTCAGGCGCGCATTGATCGGGTGGAAGTCTTTTCTTCTCACGAAATTCTGAAATCATTTTGAGTACTACGATCGTCAGAGAATTATCAGACGAACCGCGGCATGGTCTAGTCGCCACCCGTGAGCAACGAGCAATCTTGCTCTTCCTCGAGAGAGTGATCTTCGGTGGCTTGCTTGGATTGTTGATCCTGATCGCAGTTCCATACGGAACGGTAGAGCCCTGGTCGGAAGCTCTGTTTGAGTGTCTGGTCTTACTCCTGGCGATGCTGTGGCTCATTCAGGGATTGTTCGCGGTCCAATGGCTTCCACGACAGATGCGACTGTTCTATCCAATGTTTGCCTTGATCGGATTCGCGCTGTTTCAGAGCGTCACGCTATGGCAAACCGAGGTCGCTGGAGAAAAAGTTTGGTATTCGATCAGCGCCGATGCGTTTGAAACGCGACGGTTCGTGCTGAAGGTGGGATCCTTGATCGTCGCCGGAATTCTGCTGGCACGCTATACAACCAGCAGGCGAAGGCTCAGCGCTCTGGTCCATTTGATCATTATTGTGGCGGCAGCAAGCGCTCTGTTTGGTATCGTGCGACAGTCGGTGCAGCATGGTCCAGGTTTTCTCTTGCCGTTCCTCAAGCCAGGATCAGGTTACGCTCAGTTCACAAACAGAAACCATTTCGCTTTTCTCATGGAGATGGCGATGGGCCTGGTCACCGGCCTAATGATCGTTCGCAGTAGACGCCGAGAACGGGTGCCACTCTACGGCGCGATTCTCCTGGCCTTGTGGACTGCGTTGGTTTTGTGCAACTCCCGCGGCGGCATCCTGTCGATGATTGTCCAGTTGATTTGCGGCGTGCTGCTGCTTTCAATTACCCCGAGACAAATTGCGAGCTCGGGGACTAAGAGCGAGCGTGGCGTTCTAAAATTCTTGCACTCGATTGCCGTGCGAGTTGCTTTACTGGTCGCGCTGCTGATCGTTGTGATCGTCGGAGTTTTTTGGATCGGAGGAGATCCATTGGCGACAAGTCTGGAAAACGTTTCTCTCGAGATTCACGCTACTGACCAGACTGGCCTGTATGAGCGCACGCGGCGACGTGATATATGGCGTGCAACGTGGCTGATGTTCAAGGCGCATCCCCTGGCGGGCGCTGGTTTCGCGGGGTACTGGGCAGAAATTCCCCAGTACCATGAGGCGTCGGGTGTGCTAACTCCGCAACAGGCTCACAACGATTATCTTGAGATTCTCGCGAGCGGCGGAGCCATCGGCGCCGTTCTCCTGGTTTGGTTTGGCATTACTTTGGTCAAGCAGGCACGAAAGGCTCTGCAATCGAGAGATCCCTTCTACAACGCAGTCTGTCTGGGAACCATCATAGGGATTGTGGGCGTGTCAGTTCACAGCATCTTTGATTTTGGATTGCACATCACTATCAACGCATTGATTTTCGTCGCCTTGCTGGCGATATTGAGTCTTGAAGCTATCAACACTAAACACCTGAACACTGTGGGCCGGTGAATCAAGACGCAAGTAACAATTTCGATTTCGTTCATACCTGGTCGTCGCGAAAACGACTGCGCGCAGGGTTGCTCTTGAGAAAAAACTATTTCAGGACTCGCAGATTTTCCATCAGCATCGGGCTGGCGGTGCTGGCCCAGACGATCTTTGCTTTACCGCAGGACATTGCCGGAGGCGCCAGCGCCCTGGCTGGCCAGGACATCATCGGCGGCGCTTCGGTAGTTTTCAGGCGGCCACCGCGCGTGCGCGATCTCGCCGGCGGCGCGAGCCTGCTGATTGTGAAACACCACGCCGCACGCAGGCCCACCGAACCGGTTCAGATCGCTCGCAATCCAAAACCGAAACGACCGCAACTCGGCCCGCCAGAGGCGCCTCGCCCCCAGGCTTCAGCCGAGGACAAAGCCGAGGCCTACAACAATCAGGGAAATACTTTTTATGACGTGGGTCAATATAGCAAAGCTATCGACGCGTACAAGAAAGCTTTGGAGTTCAAACCGAACGATGCTTTGACATACAACAATCTGGGCGCGGCATATTTCGCGATGGGACAAGGCAAGGAAGCGATCGAAGCCTTTCAGCAGGCGGTCAAAGCAAAAGCCGACGACGCCGACACCCAATTCAATCTCGGGGTGGCGTATAACTCCTTGGAGAAATATGAAAACGCGGCGACGGCTTTGAATCGCGCCCTGGAGCTGAAAGCAAGCTGGCCCGAAGCAGAGAATGCCCTGGGTGATACCTATCTGGGGCTGAATCGTTATGAAGAGGCAGCAAAAGCATTCGAAACCGCTGTGAAACTGCAACCTGATAATGCGGATGCTTACAACAGCCTCGCTTTCGCTTACGATCGGCTTTCCCGCTTTGACGATTCGATCAGCGCGTTGAGAAAAGTCATCCAGCTTAGGCCCACAGATGTTCTTGCTTACAACAACCTGGGCGCTGCTTCTTACAAAGCAGGGAAATATAAGGACGCAATCGACGCCTTCTCTGAGGCGCTGCGCATTAAGCCGGGTGATGCCGAAACCCAGAACAACCTTGGCGCCGCCCAGTACGCGCTGGAGAAATACGGCGACGCGACAAACTCCTTCCAGGAAGCCATCAAGTCTAAACCTGGTTTCGCCGATGCTCAGTACAATCTCGGCAATGCTTTCTTGATGTCCGGAAGGTTTTCCGACGCGACCACTGCGTATCGTCAAGCGCTTACTCTGCGGCCAAATTATCCAGAAGCCCAAAACAATCTCGGCATTGCTCTAACCAACACGGGTCAATATCAGGCAGCCGTCGCCGTTTTTGCGCAGGCCGCGGGTTCCAAGCCTGACAACCCGACGATTCTTAACAACCTGGCTTTCGCCGATGACAAGCTGGGTAAGGAAACCGAAGCGATTGCTGCTTACCAACAAGCAATACGCCTTAACGGAAAGTACGCGAAGGCGTTAAACGGACTGGGGTATGTCTACGACAAGACGGGACGACTGGCGGAAGCAATCGACCTCTTGAAGCAGGCAATCGCGATCAATCCGGCTTACACCATCGCGCACTACAATCTCGGCAAAGCTCTACTTGATTCCGGACACTTCACCGAAGCAATTGAATCTTTCAAGCGAGCGGTGCAGCTCAAGCCTGACTATGAACAGGCCTATGTCAACCTGGGGGCCGCCTATTATCGCGCCGGCCAATTCAATGATGCTATCGATGCCTTCAAGCACGCGACCGAACTGGCCAACTCGGATGCTGAAGCGTTTAATAACCTGGGCAACGCGTATTACAAGACGAAGCGTTATCAGGATGCGGTGGTTGCTTTCAAAGAGGCGATCCGGCTCAAGCCGACATATGCCGCACCTCACTTCAGCCTGGGAGTTACCTATGCAACGCTAAAAGACAAAAAGAACGCGCTGGAAGAATATCAGATTCTGAAGACACTCGACCCCAAGCTGGCCGAACAGTTTTATCAGCTCATTGACAAGTGATCCTGATGAAAATTTTTGCTGGGCGCCCTTTTCATTACCGAAACACATGAGCCGTCGTTAAGCAGTTGAAGCGGCGGCTAAAAAGCGACTCACCCGCAAGAAAACATTTGACGTCCGCTTATAAGCGAAGTACACTTGCCGCGCATTGTGACCCGCTTATTGTTGAAACCGACTTTGTCACCGACCGGGAGGACGCGATGGCTGCCAGAAAAATGAAGGCGCTAAAAGCGCTGGCGTTATTCCTTATCTTTTGTTTTGCGCAGGTCTATGTACAGGCAGGGCTGGGTAGTCCGGGCACGGGAGTTCCGCTTCCCCAGGGAGCTCGGTTAATCACTGCCAGACTTACCACGAGGGGCGGTGCGATTCTGGTAAACGGCGCCAGCGCCAACACCGGGGATACAATTCTGACGGGCGCTTCGATTGAGGTTCCGGATCAGGTCAGCGCGACTGTCGATCTCGGATCGCTCGGCACTCTCGACATTGCGCCAAACTCGAGCTTGCAACTTGACTACACCGACACTGGAGTACGGATTAACTTGAAACGCGGCTGCGCTACGTTCCGGGCGCGGGGCAACGGCAATGGCGAGATTTATACAGACCAGGGCGCCTCAGAAAAGACAGACAAGAATCGGCGAAGCCTCGGATTCTGCTTTCTTAACGGTCAGCTCAGTCCCGGGTCGGTAAATACTGCCGTGACTGGTGGAACATCGGCAGGCGCTGGTCTTACTAAAGCCGAAATCATCGCAATCGTTGCCGGCGCGGGCGCTACAGCCGCGTTGCTGGCGATCGGACTTAACGGCGGCACCGGTCGTGGTGCGAACCCAAGCCCGTCGTCTTAACCCAAGTCCGCAGCGAATTAAAGCGAAATCCAATTAGCCGGCTCTTCGATTCGGAGAGCTGGCTTTTTATTAATCCCTTCCACTACTTACAGCGCAGCCAAGTCGATGATTTTGAAACCGTCCATCTTGAACCCCAAGCGTCTCTTAATCGCGATCGTCGGACTTGTAATTTGTGGCGGCCTTGTTTGGTATTGCGCGCGCGTTGGCTTCGCGCGAACGCTGGCGAAGGTGGCCGTGATAACCGGCAACTCACCCACCGCCGATCTTGCCGTAACGTGGTCGCCGTCGGATGCCGAGACACACTTCACACGCGGGCAGGTGCTTCAGCAGTCTCAGCAATATAACGACGTGGCAAGCGAACTTGCGCGTGCCGTCCAGTTGCGTCCACGCGATTACTATCTCTGGCTGGAGTTGGGATTGGCGCGCGACCAAAATCAAGATCAGGAGGGCGCCCTCCGAGCATTCAGGCAAGCTGTCGAGTTGGCGCCGTTTTACGCGAACGGACACTGGAAGCTCGGCAACTTGTTGTTGAGAATGGGTCAGGTTGAGCAAGCATTTACCGAGCTGCGGAAAGCTTCTTCCAGTAATCCAGCTCTTCTAACCAATCTCGCTAACCTGGCTTGGGGCGTATACGGAAGCGACACGTCCGCAGTGGAAGCCGCGGTCGCGCCAGGTTCCGACGCTGAACGAATGGCTCTCGCGATTGTCTTTGCGAAGCACGGCGCGAACCGGGAGGCAGTAAATCAATTCACGCTGTCTTCGGCGGCAGAAAGCGATGCGAAAACGTTGCTGGAACTCTTTATGCAATCCAGGGCATTCAATGAGGCCTATCTGGTGTGGGCGAAGTTGCATGGAGCGACGAGTAATTTGACGGATGCTCTAGGCACAATGCGAGACGGAAGCTTTGAAGGACCGGTGCTCGTCGGTGATCAAGGATTCGGATGGCAGATCACGACTATTGCCAACGTCAAGTTGTCGGTTGACGCGAGCAATCCACAAACCGGAGCCAGGAGCTTGCGGATTGACTTTCGGGGTAACTCAGAACCGCAAACTTCTATTCTGAACCAGCTTGTGTTAACCAAAGCCGATAACCGCTATCGGCTGGTGTTTTTCGCCCGAGCTCAGCAGTTTGTTTCTGCGGCGCTGCCAATCGTCACAGTTGTGGACGCATCCAGCCGGGCTGGCACAATTTTGGGCCAATCTTCCGCAATTCCTTCGGACTTTCCCGATTGGCGAGAATTCGTGATTGAATTTACCGCCGGGTCACAAACTTCGGCGGTGACTGTAAACGTGAGGCGACAATCCTGTCCCGATGACCCGTGTCCAGCGTTCGGGGCGATATGGCTTGATTCGTTCAGAATCGAATCTCCAGGAGTGTCCGGGAACAAAAAAGATTGACGCTTTTGTCTCGTCGTGATATTTTGCGCGGGCGTTCGTTATAAAATATTATCAAATCTGGAAAAAGACCGAGTGGGCAAATCGGCTGGTTGAGGATGGTGCTCACACCCCAACTTAGGAGGAAGGCATGGATCGCAGGGCCAAAAACTTAAAACCCATTGCCCGCAAGGAGGGCCTCGTCATTCAGGAGCTGCCCGACGAATTGCTCGTTTATGATCTGAGCCGCGATAAGGCGCACTGCCTGAATCAGGCGGCGGCGTTTGTGTGGCGACACTGTGATGGTCACACGACTACCGGCGCGATCAATCGGCTGCTTGAGAATGAATTCAAGGCGCCCGTCGACGAAAAGATTGTCTGGTTGGCTCTGGATCAATTGGGGCGTAACAATCTCCTCGAAGAGCGTCCGCTGCCGCCGGCGTTTATGAGCGGCTTGAATCGCCGCGAGATGGTGCGCGCGCTTGGCATTGCGGCGGCGGTAGCCATCCCGGTGGTGACGTCGATCATCGCGCCGACGCCGGCGCAGGCCGCCACCTGCCTGCCGTCCGGGGCGGCTTGCACAAGTAATGCACAGTGCTGTAGCGGTGTATGCAACGGCGGCACAACCTGCGCATAGCGGCATAGCCACTAGGTTCATTGAATCCGGCGCTGTCAATCTCATCGGGTTGGCAGCGCCAATTTATGTGAGATCTCGCCCCTCCTCGCAGGAAGAATCAAGCTGGTGCTAGAGAAAGACTCCATCGCGATAACCCGGGGGCAACTCATTGCCACTCTGCTCTCTGGTTCATGGCGCAGCGCCCAACCAGCTCTCTCTTTCGATGGTTCAAGTCTTGATATTGCGACGCCATTGCTCTACGGCTCCGGAGCGGGAGCGTTGGGTTGGTGGCGAATTCGCGAAACCGAGCTGCGTGAGACGCCCTCGGCGCAGGTCCTGCACCAGGCCTATCGTCTGCAAGCGCTCCAGGCCAGGATTCACGAGACGAAAATCCAAAAAACTTTTCGGCTGCTTCGGGCGGCTAAGGTTGACTCGATGCTGATCAAGGGGTGGGCCATCTCGCGTCTGTACCCGCAAGCGGGGCTCAGACCTTTTGGCGATATCGATGTCTTCGTAAGACGAGCGGACTATGAGGCTGCGAAGACAGTGATCGATGGTGATGAAGCGAAGGATTGCTGGGTTGATCTGCACGATCACCTTTCCGAACTCGCCGATCGCAGCGAAGATGATTTGTTTTCACGTTCAAATATTGTGGTCTGCGGAGATCAGCCAGTCCGCGTTTTGAGCGACGAGGACCACTTTGCGTTGCTGGCGATTCATCTGCTGAAGCACGGCGCCTGGCGTCCGTTATGGCTTTGCGATCTGGGAATACTTCTGGAATCGATGCCTCGCACTTTCGATTGGAAACTTTGCCTGGGTAGAACCAGGCGACGCGCTAACTGGATTTTTTCCGCGATTCATCTCGCGCACTTCCTTCTCGACGCCACCATTCGTGACCCGGCGATCGCCGAAAGATCCCGGCAGAGTCCAACGTGGTTAGCGCGCAGTGTGCTGAAACAATGGGAGTCTCCTTTTGCAATCAAGCAACCTCCGATGAGCCATCGTGCCCCGATGAGCACATATCTTAGAAATCCCGCCGGCTTATTTGGCGATCTCGCCAATCGCTGGCCCAACCCAATTCTGGCGACGGTCAGCGTCAACGGACAGTTCAACCGACTGCCTCGATTGCCGTATCAGGTAGGCAACTTAATGGCGCGCGCCGGGCAATTCCTGTTTCGTGTTTCGAATACGCGCCGGCAATTGTTTTAATCGGAAGATTGCGCGGAGTGTTTACTGAGTTGTCTTCGGTCGAAGATCCGGAGATAATTCACGTTTGACTGAGGCTGTGATGATTCGGTCGGAATGTTTGAGTCGGGTCGCTGTAGTCGTGGTGATCGCGGCACTTCTGGGCGCGCCTCTGCGACAGATGGCGCTCGCACAATCAAGCAGCTCGGCGACAAACCATGAATCCTCACGCGGCGTCTCAATTCAACTTTCAGGAATAACTGCAAGCGCCGGTCCGAACGGCGTCCTGATTGAATGGAGCACTTCGTTCGAGCTCAATAACCTTGGCTTTAATGTCTATCGACTCCAGAACGGACAAAGCATCCAGCTCAATCGGTCGTTGCTGCGCGGCTCGGCGCTGATGCTGGGCGAGGGAAAGCCACTTTACGGCGGCAAATCTTATTCGTTCTTCGACGGTCGGGGAAGCGCGGATTCCGAATACTACATTGAAGACATAAATCTCGCCGGCAAGTCCACTTTTCACGATCCGATCAAGCCAAACTGGAATCCGAACTTGCCAAAGCGTGAGTCGCTTTCGATTCTTGGCGCCGGAGCGGCGGCTCAACCAACTCAAGTTGAGTATCCGGGCGTTGCGCAATCGCCCGCAACGCAATCTGTCACTGGCTCGATTGATGAGCAGTGGCGAATCGCGGCATTACCGCCGGGACAGGTGCTGAAAGTAGCGGTCAAGCAAGAAGGTTGGTATCACCTGACGCAAGCGCAACTGGCCGCCGCGGGATTCAACGTCTCGGGCGACGCACAGAACCTGCGCCTGTTCGTCGGCGGTCGTGAGCTGGCGATTCGAGTAAGCCGTGCTAGTGGTCCCCTGGGTCCTAATGATTACGTTGAGTTCTACGGGACCGGCATCGACATTCAATCGACGGATACCCGGATGTATTACCTCGTTAATGACTCGCAACCAGGTTTGCGCATCACGATTCTCGGCGAGCTTACTCCAAGTTCAACTCTCGGCGCTGTGTCACCGTCGTTTGCTTGGCCTTCAAAAGGTGACACAACTTATCAATGGTTCGGCGGAATAACGCGAGACGTTGCGGGTGGTGCGTCGACGGAAAAGGTCCAGCGGAATGAAAACTCGCAGAATGAAACGGCGGCGGATCTTTCTAATCCGGCGACTGGCGACGTCCCGCCCGCGGTCGACACCGCTGCATCTTGCGGGGCGAGCCAGCGGGACATCAGCTCGACTGTGAAGGAGGGCTCGCAGTCTCGAGTCTCAAGTCTCAAGTCTCAAACTAAGACTGCATCTCAAGTCTCAAGTCTCAAGCCTCAAAGCCCAACAGCATTCGTGCGCAAGCGGGGCAGTAGCCCGACCGTTAGGAAGGGCTCATCAGTTCGCAGATCGCGACCAGGATCTTCAAGAGCCCGATTTCAAAGAAAACGACATCGTCCAACTATCGCGCGACTGGCCCATCGTCATCGTAACCATGCGGCCGCGTCTGAGACGAGCGCCGTATCTCCGAACTTCACCTACACCGCGCGGCGAAAGGATCGAAAGAACTACATAACGCTGCTTTTGAATGGAGGTGACGTCGAAAATTGGTTTGGCGATGTGTTGACAAATAGTAATCACGCGAATCAGACGCTCACGATTCACAACGTTGAGCCCTCTGCCGCCGGCCCGGCGCAATTGCAAGTCGCTCTTCAGGGCATCTCTCAAATCAACCATAACGTTTCCATTTTCTTTAATGGGACGCTGCTTGGTTCAATATTTTTCTCGGGGTTGAATCACGCGGTGCAGACCTTTCCGATTCCAGTTTCGTCAATTTTAGACGGCACGAATTCCGTGCAGATCGTTCCTGATTCGAGCAGCGGCGCAATCTTTGCCGATTACGTTCAGCTCACCTATCCGCACAGCTTCAAAGCCCTGAACAATTCGCTTCGGTTCAATCTGAGGTATTCGCAGGGCGCCAGCATCGACGGCTTTACCGATCCCAATACGCGCATTCTCGACATCACTAATCCGCTCGCCGTCAGTGAAGTGCGCGCCATCGTGCAGGCCAACGGCTGCTGCTACACGTTGAAGGTGCCGGCCTTTGATAATCACACCAAGGGAATGCGCACTTTGTGGGCGGTGCCCAGCACACAACAGGATCAGCCTGTGTCTCTGACGCTCAATCAGCCTTCGACGTGGAATGCGAGCGCGAACGGCGCCAGCCTCGTGATCATTTCACATAAGGATTTCATTCCCAGTCTAACGAAAGTGATGCCGCCCAGCTCTTTGAGTTTGGTCCAGCAACGACTGAATCAAAACTACACTGTCGCGACCATCGATATTGAAGACCTCTACGACGAATTCAGTTACGGCATGCACTCACCGCAGGCAATCACGGATTTCTTCGCACGAGCAAGGGATCAGGTGAATGGCTGGTCTACGAAGCCGCAATACCTGTTACTAATTGGCGATGCTAGTCTGGATCCGCGGAATTATTATGGCCTTGCCGCTCCTCCCGATCCGGGAAGTTTTGATTTTGTGCCGACGAAAATGATCGACACTGAATTCATGGAAACCTGTTCGGACGACGAGCTGGTTGATCTCAACGGCGACGGCATCGCCGACATTCCGATCGGCAGACTGCCCGCGCGAACCGCGGCGGAAGCTGATCTGATGATCTCGAAAATCGTCAATTTTACTCCGCAAAATCCACAGACCGCGGTGATGGTGGCCGACCGAAACGATGACGGCTACTATTTCAGTTTTGAAAACGCGAATGACGAAGTCGCCAACATTGTGCAAAGCCTGTTGCCTGGCACAACGATTCAGAAAGTTTATCGCCGCTTGGAAAAAACAACTCTGACCGGAAACATCAGCGCCGACTCGACCAGCACGACGGTGACCGGGACCGGCACTCACTTCACAACTGAAGTGCTGGTTGGAAATCAGATAAACGGCAACGGGGTCGAGCTCGGATTCGTCTCGTCGATTTCGAGCGACACCAGTTTGAATCTCACGACCAATGCGATAGCCACATACTCAGGGGCATATGGAAAGCAAAGCGACTCCTCGGCCAACAGCAATATCGTTAACCAAATCAACCAGGGTGTCGCGGTGGTGAATTATTCCGGTCATGGTAACGTAGACATTTGGAGAGGAGCGCTGCTTACTGCTCCTCAAGCGAGGAATTTGACCAATGGAAATCTCTTGCCGCTGGTCGCCGTCAACGATTGTCTGAACGGTTATTTTGACGATCCGTCTTTGGAAGGAATTGCCGAAGCTTTGATGAAAGCGCCCAACGGCGGCGCCATCGCGGCCTTCGCTTCATCGGGCGAGACGATTCCCGATGGTCAGCATGAAATGGCCAAGGCCCTCTATCAATTACTGTACGGCCCGCAACCGATCGCCATCGGCGACGCGGTCATTCAAGCGAAAGCCGGACCCATGGTTGATAGTGATGTTCGCCGCACCTGGATTCTGCTCGGCGATCCCACTTTGAAAATTCGTTAACACCCGCCAATCTCAATCAGAGATTCCAGTCTCAACTTTCCAGCTCGCGTTACAGCTCCACAGTAATTTCGTTGACTTTTTGCCATTAGCGAATTAACCTGCACGGCATTCATCGACCAGTAATTCGCTTTACGACCTTAATTAGTTAGCGGATTGTCAGCACTACCTGCGTTAGCAGACTTCTCAAAAAACACTTTCTGTCTGAGAGGATCGATATGAATCTCAAAACCACATTGTCGTCAGTAAGAGGTTTCGCCTCACTCAAAAACATCGGATTCACTCTGGCAGCCGTGATGTGCGTCTCCATGATCCATTCCCGAGCGTTAGCACAAACCACCTACACCTGGAATCAAACTGGTTCGGCAGCGTGGACGACGTCCACAAATTGGACACCGACGCGAACCACACCTGCCGTCGACGACGTTCTGGTTTTCAATAACGGCGCGACGACAACAGTCACGGCCGTGCCGACTCAGACGATCGGGCAGTTGTCAGTTTCAGGTAATACGACGGTAAACCTCCAGGCCGCGGCGGCGGCTACAACACTTACAATTGCAGGTGGAACGGGGACGGACTTATCTGTTGCCAGCGGCTCGCAGCTTAACAGCAACATAGCGACGAATACGCTCGCTATCACTGTTGCGACCGGGGCGACGGGAAGCATTAGCGGGGCGATGACCTACACCCTGGCAGCTCATTCCCTGATCGCGGCCGATGCGAGTGGGATCACTTTCAACTCCGGAGCAACGTTTACGCAGGGCACTGGCACCACGGGAAATGTATTCGGTTCAGGAACCTCAAATTCAGTAGTATTTGCTTCCGGGTCGATATTTATTCAGCTGGCGGGCTCGAACCCTTTCCAGAAAGCTCAGCCGGCGTCAGTGGTGGTCTTTCAAACAGGCAGCTTGTTCAGCTTGCAGGCCAATATCACTCCATCATTTTCCGGTCGTACTTACGCGAACTTCGAGCTGAACAGTGCCGCGGCAAACATAACAGTCACCGGCGGTGCAGCAGTCTCAATAGACAACCTGACGATCACTGCGGGAACGCTCAACTTCAACATGACCGGCACCCCCGGACATGCGATCAAAGGAAACATCGCCGTCACGGGCACTCTTAATCTCAATCCCGCGAGCGCCGGAACAGTTAACTTGAACGGAACGGGCACCCAAACGATTAGTGGCGCCGGCACTCTTACAATTACTGCCGCCAATCAGACAGTCGTGGTCAACAACGCGAACGGCGTCTCGCTTTCAAGAGACGTGACGCTCAACAACGGCACGCTCACTTTCACCTCGGGCAACGTTACAACCGGCGTCAACACGCTCATCATCGGCTCCGGCGAAACGGTCAACCACACAAGCGGTCACGTCGTCGGCAATCTCAGAAAGGCTTTCGCCGCAGCCGGCAGCAAGACCTTTGAGGTTGGTACTACCAATGGCTACTCTCCTGTAACGTTCAGCGCAACGGCGGGAACATTTCCGGCGGACTTCACTATCAGTGCCACTCAAGGCCCGCAGCCCAACGTCAACCCCAGCACATCGATTCAAAGATTCTGGACGCTGACGAACACCACCATTAGCTCGGCTGACCTGACGTTTCAGTATCTAGCCGGCGATGTGATGGGCACAGAAGCAAACTATAAAGTCATACGAGTCTCGGGCGGGGCTCCGTTTTCTTTTGCTGGCAGTTCGGTTAACACCGGAACTCACACTGCCACGGTGACTGGCGTAACCGGTTTTTCAGACTGGACCGTCGGCGAGGTCGCAGCGCCCACGGCGGCGCCGGCGACGATCAGCGGCACGATAACTGATGCGAATGGATCGCCGTTGGGTGGCGTGCTGGTGCGACTCAATGGGCCGCGAGCGGCGATGACAATCACTAACGGTGCAGGCTCCTATCATTTCGACAACCTCGAGACCGACAACTTCTACACCTTGACCCCCGCACTGGCGAACTATCAGTTCGCGCCCGCGAGTCG
>Ga0207665_10000032_pt1 | contig 91671 bp, 87 predicted proteins | sample LARL112metaG_FD_184351 | JGI IMG/M metagenome (GOLD analysis project Ga0207665, IMG submission 184351) | Corn, switchgrass and miscanthus rhizosphere microbial communities from Kellogg Biological Station, Michigan, USA - LAR L11-2 metaG... | ecosystem: Host-associated > Plants > Roots >... | reverse complement strand
GCGGGTCCGGAGGGATTTGGACCCTCGGAACGTGCGTTGACACGTTCACGCGGATTATAAGTCCGGCGCAATAAACCAGGCTCTGCCACGGACCCGCCGCACAATGCACCAGGGTAAGAACCCCGTTGTATCGTGGTGGCGGTCGCGGTAAAATATGAATGAACCGCAGGCGCATCGCGTCTGTCCTTTACGCTGCTAGGCGAAAGATTTGGTTCAGTAAATGCCGGGGGTCCCTCCCCGGCATTTACGTCTCACTATAAAATCTGCAACATGTCCTTTAGCTCCTGCCCTATAGTCGTAGCCTTTGCAATACCGGGAATCGTGAGGCGATATCTGGTCCCTCTTCGGACACCACTTGCTGTGACCAATCCCTGTGCCCGAGCAATCCCCATCAAGCGATCGCTGCGATCGACGCTATATCCAGTTTGTTTCAGGCCGTAGAGCAACTCGTCCGCTGATACGGCATCACGGTCTCTCAGCTCCTTGTGCCCCAACAAAATCAGGAGTGCAGCATCTAGCTCACGGTTATCGCCAGAGGGACGGCCAATCAGAGAAATGAATCGCCCTTCCTGCTGGAATACCTTTGCAAGCGGAGAAGTAGAGTCGGGTACTTGAAAGACCGTTTCACTCGTTTTTGCTTCCGTGTTGGCAGGAGCGATTTTGGTACGGGAGATAAGGTCGGAGAATGTTGCGAAGTGCTTTTCAACTACTTCTTGCTGGCCTTCAGCCTCAAACTCATTCTGGCCGATACGAACCTTCATTTTCAAGTCTGCCATGTGTCCCTCCATGACGACTTGAATTATGCCTTCATGTCATATATTAAGTCAACTCCGATTTTGCCCGTATCTGCCCGTATCTTGCGCGGCACGTTATTGTGTTATAGCCTCGCGGAGTTCTACAGGGAGAAATACTTATGCCACGCACGATAAACGATACCAGCATCAAGTATGCAGTTGAGATCACTAAGGCTGCGATTGCGCCAACAGGCCCCGGCACTCATCACATGGGAAATCCAGAAGGTGTAGCGAAATTCATTGAGACAGTCGCAAACAAGCTTGAAGACCTTAGGATTGGCCCGGCTCCAGCGTCACATTAACTGTTTCCCTAAAGACTGCCTGCCAGTTTTCTCCAAACTCGCGCTTGAATAGCGCGATTAGCTCCTCTGTTGTCTCTACTACCCTCCGATCTGCATTCAGCGTTTGCGACCTCAGTATTACCCTGTCACGGCTTTTCATACACTACCACCTTTCTGTGTCAAATGCATAATCGCCCATACAAATTGATGGGAGGTGGGGCGTGCGAAGGACTTGCAGTAAGCTGGCGCTAGGCCCTCATTTCGATTTTAGGTCAGAAGCCGCCCTTCGAGGGAGCCTTCGATTTTCGATCTTCAAGGTGGGACAGCCATTCCTGCCTGTCCTTATTCATGACCGCCATCGCAGCGTCACGGGTCCATCCATAGGGTGCGCCATCGGCGCGCCCGTCCGCCGCGACTCGATCAAATTCGCTTTCAGCGCGAAATACCATTTCGCCGGCCGGTCCGCATCATCGATCAACATCAGCCGCGGATTGTGCTTCAACCCTTCCGCCTGCCGGATCATCGTCTCCTGATCCTGCCGCAGAAAAATATTGCCGAAGATCCGGAAAATCCAAACGGGAAGAAAAAACAAATTCCACGCTGCCACGAAATCGATACGGCAAAGGTCCCGCCGCACCGGCGTCACCATCGCTCGGCTGGAGAACCACATCTTTCCGCTTTGATCGATCTCCGTGCGGATATTCGGCAGCACAAAATCGATCGTCGTCGTCACCGGCTCGCCGGTGATTTTCTTCAGCAACTGGTACGGCGCGCTGTTCGTGCTCGGCGAATGTGGGCTCATCCGGAAACCGTTGGCGATCGGCTCGAACTGCTTGGCCTTCTCGTGAATGCTTCCGCGTTTTCGCCAGAACCACGATTGATGCACAAACGGCCCGTGCGCCGGGTCCATCAATCCGATAATTCCGTGGTCAATGTGCGAAGGCAGCTCGCACGAAAGATGCGTAATCTTGAATTTGTCGCTGAAAACCGTAAGCTCCGGCGCCGCCGGAACCTTCTCCGGCAGCCTCGTTCCTGGAGAATTCATATAAACCCAAACGTAGCCGTCCCGCTCCTCACAGGGATGGTGTCCCGCAAAAATCCGCTCCACTTTCAACTTGTCCTGGCTGGAAAGCGATGGAATCTCCACACACTGCCCGCTGCAGGCATCGAACCGCCATCCGTGGTAGCAGCACTCCACCACTTTCCCATCCAGTCGGCCATAAGAAAGCGGAATCCCCCGGTGCGGGCAGGAATCCCGCATCGCAAACACTTTTCCCTCGGAGGTTCTGCCCAGCACCAGCGGCACTTCCAGCAGCATCGCCTTGACCAGCTTCTGCCTGCGAATCTCCGTGCTTCGCGCCGCTGGATACCAGAAGTCCCACAAAAATCCGGCGTCCGCCTGCGCCGCAGCTTCCTGTGCCGCCTCTGCATCCATCCGCATCATCGTTCGTACCGCTTCGCTCATGGCTATGCTCGCATCGTAGTATACCGCCTCATGGCAGAACAATCGCGAAAGCAGCCCAGTTTGCATGAATTTGACATCGGGGTTATTCTTATAATCGAGCAAATCGATGTACGCCGCCTTCTATTAGCTGACTCCCCACCGCTCCAACACCGGAGCGCCGCAATTCTTTCCATTTTCGATTTTCTAATTTCGGTTTTTGTATTTCGTTTTGAAAAGGATTTGTCATGGCTACATTGACCCTTACTGAAAAATTGGACCAGCTCGGTGCCCGCTACGACGAGCTGACGCAGCAGCTTTCGACGTCCGAAGTAGCCTCCGATTCCGCGCGCTACCAGAAAGTCGCCAAGCAGCACGCCGAACTCGAGGAAATCGTCGAAAAGCACCGTGAGTACAAGCAAATTGAAAAAGATCTTGCCGCCGCGCACCAGATGTTTATCGAAGCGGAAGACGCCGAAATGAAGCAGATGGCCCACGACGAGGAAAAGCATCTTCAAGAACGCAAAGAAGCTGTCGAGCGCGAGCTAAAACTTCTGCTCCTGCCAAGAGATCCCCTCGACGAAAAGAGCGTCATCGTGGAAATTCGCGCCGGCACCGGCGGCGATGAAGCCGCTCTCTTTGCCGCCGAACTCTTCCGCATGTATTCGCGCTACGCGGAAACGCAAGGCTGGAAAGTCGAAATCCTCGAAAGTTCTCCCTCTTCTCTCGGCGGCCTCAAGGAAGTCGTCGCCGCGATTCAGGGCAACAAAGTCTATTCAAAATTGAAATACGAAAGCGGCGTGCACCGCGTCCAGCGCGTTCCCGCCACCGAAACGCAAGGCCGCATCCACACTTCTGCCGCCACTGTCGCGGTTCTCCCCGAAGCCGACGATATTGACATCAAGATCGAAGCGAAAGACTTGCGCATTGACACGTTCTGCTCTTCCGGCCCGGGAGGCCAGTCCGTCAACACCACCTATTCCGCCGTGCGCATCACGCACATTCCCAGCGGACTCGTCGTTTCCCAGCAGGACGAAAAATCGCAAATCAAGAACCGCGCCAAGGCTATGCGTGTCCTCCGCGCGCGCCTGTATGAACAGGAACAGGAGAAGCGCCAGGCCGCTCTCTCCGCCGAGCGTCGCGGCCAGATCAAAACCGGCGATCGCTCCGAAAAAATCCGCACTTATAATTTCCCGCAGAACCGCGTCACCGATCACCGCATCGGCTTGACGCTCCATCAATTGACCGAAGTCATGGATGGCAAACTTGCTCCACTCGTCGACGCCCTTGTTTCTCATTACGAAGCCGAGCGCCTCGAACAGGAACTGGCGGGAGCATAATCACTCCAGGAGGTGTCCCATGTTGACCCGTCCTGATGCAGGCCCTGGATGCCTTTGGATGAAGCGGTTGCACGAAACAGTTCCCAAGCCAAGCGTTCCTCCGGAAACACCGAAGCCATGGTTTAAGTGGTTTTGGGGCTTTTATCTTTTCCTCATGCTGGTCCTCGTGCCACTGACGCGGCCTTGGTCGTCTGTAAATTTGAACGGCACGCGGGAATTCCAATCCCAAATGCGGATCGCTGGATTGCCCGTTATCGCCCTGGGCGCTCACCCCAATGCGGTGATCGCTATTGGGGGACGTCCTACCGGATTGATTGCCATTGGGGGCGTTGCTGTCGGTGTGGTGGCTATCGGCGGTCTGGCTGTTGGGGGTGTCGCCCTTGGCGGTTTGTCGGCAGCGATTTTCGCTCTCGGAGGCGGCGCAGTCGGCTGGTGGGCCATCGGCGGAGGTGCTGCGGGACGTTACGCGTTCGGCGGATTGGCCTTTGGTGACTACGCCTACGCCGGAAGCGGCGTGGCCTTCGGCCACCACGAAGCCAACGGAGGACAGAAAGAGAAACTCTTTGGCTGAACAGGTTTTGCAGGAACGATACGTCCGGGCGCTTCTCAAACAAGGGATCGGGCGGCTGCGAGAAGCGCATGTACCTTCTTTCACGCTCGCGGCCGAACTCTTGCTCGTCCACGTCCTCGGGCGCGACCGCACTTGGCTTTACGCGCATCCCGAGGAGCAAGTCTCGACCGGCGACGCTGAGCGTTTCTTCGCGCTGATTGCCCGCCGCGCAAACGGTGAACCCACGCAGCATCTCACCCGGAAGCAGGAATTCTGGGGCCTCGAGTTTGAAGTAACGCCGGACGTCTTGATTCCTCGCCCCGAAACAGAACACGTCATCGAAGTCGCGCTCGACCGCCTCGCCGTCCGCGAACTTCGGGCCGGCCGCAAACGAACGCTAACCGGCGAGGGCCTGCAAATCGCCGATGTCGGCGCCGGCTCCGGCTGCATTGCTATCGGCTTAGCGAAAGAATTGCCTCAGGCAACGATTTTCGCGACAGACATTTCTTCCGCCGCGCTAGCCGTCGCGTGCCGCAATGCTATGCGTCATGGCGTAGCGGATCGTGTGCGTTTCTTGAAAGGAAATCTTCTTGACGGTGTGCCGCCCCTCCTCGACCTCATGGTGAGCAACCCGCCGTACATCAGCCGGCGTGAAGCTTCAACCCTCATGCGTGAAGTCCGCGATCACGAACCGGAAATCGCACTCTATGGCGGCGAAGAAGGCTACGAGCTTTACGCGGATCTCATCGCGCAAGCAGCCACGCATCTCAAGCCCGGCGGCATCCTCGTCCTCGAGCTCGGCCACAACAGCCTGCCCGCTGTTCAACCGCTTCTCGACGTGTCCGCCTGGACAAACGTCGGGGTCACCAATGATCTCGCCGGCATCCCCCGCGTCCTCGCCGCCGAACGCCTGTAGAGGAACACTCCATCGGAGAGGTTGAGGCTTGCAAGCTGCCAGCGTAGGCTATGGGCATGCCGGACCTCGCACGATTTCGAGCCAAGCATGGTCCGCTCGACGAGCACTCCGCGGAGGCGACAGCATCCATCCTTCACGTGGACATGGATGCGTTTTTCGTGTCCGTGGAATTGCTCGATCGGCCGGAGCTTCGCGGCAAGCCCGTTGTCGTCGGCGGGCGTCCCGATCAGCGCGGCGTCGTTTCCGCGGCGAGCTACGAAGCAAGGAAATATGGCATACATTCGGCGATGCCGCTGCGCACTGCGGGACGGCTTTGTCCGCACGCCATTTTCCTTGACGGCCATCACGAAAAATACGGTGAATGGAGCGACCACGTCGCCACGATCCTCGCGAAGTTTTCTCCCGTCGTCGAAATGGTTTCGATCGATGAAGCCTACCTCGATCTCGCCGGAACGGAGCGTTTGCACGGACCGCCGCTTGCCGCCGCGGACAATCTATTGCGGCAAATCACGCGCGATACTTCGCTTCCCTGCTCCGGCGGACTCGCCACGACGCGGCTCGTTGCCAAAGTCGCGTCCGACCAGGCCAAGCCGCGCGGCCTCGTCTGGGTTCCGCCCGGCGGCGAACAGCGCTTTCTTGCGACACTGCCGGTCAGAAAAATTCCCGGCATCGGCGAAGTCACGGAACGCGCGCTGCGCGCTCTCGGCATTGAAACCGTCGAGCAAATCGCGGCCATGCCGCAGGAAAAACTGGAAAGCATTTTTGGCCAGTGGGGAACCGCTCTCTATCGCAAATCGCGCGGCGGCGATTCCTACGAATTTGTCATCGACGCGGAGCCAAAATCGATCTCCCACAATCACACGTTTGGCGAAGACACGGATGACGTTGATTCCCTATCCGCGATGCTCAGCCATCTTTCGCAGAAAGCCTGCAAGCGCCTGCGCGAAGCCGGTCTCGCCACGCGCACCCTTACGCTGACGATTCGCTACGCCGGCTTTGACACGCACACGCGTTCCAAAACGCTGGGCGAACCGACTCGTCTCGATTCCGACATTTTTGCTGTCTTTCAGGAGCTTTTTCGAACTCACCGCGACGTGAAACGAAAAGTCCGCCTCCTCGGAGTCGGCCTTAGCGGACTGACTCACGGCAGGGAGCAACTGGATTTGCTCGACGCCGAGCGCCGCGCGAAATTGGAAAAACTTACCAGCGCCGCTGACCGTCTCCGCGACCGTTTCGGTTTCGGCAAAGTGCAATTCGGCGGCTCGCTACGCCACGACGAATCCGGTCACGATCGCGACGATTCGTAACTTGCAGCGCGTACGTCACTGAATGTCCTATACTTTATCTTCCGAGAACGATCCTAAATGAGCGCTTCCCCCACGCCCGGCGTCACAACTCCAGCCCCCCGGCTCCACGGAATGGATCGCCTGCGGCACTTCTGGCAGCGCGTCAGCGAAGGCCGCCAGATTGATGATCTGTGGTCGCAGTTCGCCGCCGACGCGCGCTCCAGCTACAGCTTCTACGATCGCGACGTCGACTGGGAAGAAATTCACAGGCTTCCGCACTGGCGCCGGCCGCTTCACATAGCAGGGCAATTTTTCTGGGCGTTGCTTCTGAAAATGTCTCCCGCCCGGCGCGTCCTTCTGCTCCTTGCTTTCGTCATGCTGGCGCTGTCGGCCATCAATTCCCAGAAGAACTTCGAAGTCATTGCCGTCTTGCTCTTCGTCCTGCTGCTTTCGCTGGAACTGGCCGACAAGGTCACCATGAAGCGCGACCTGGAAATCGCGCGGGAGATTCAAACCTGGCTGGTGCCGTCGCAGCCGCCGGAAGTCGCGGGCGCGAACATCGCTTTCGCTACGCGTCCGCAGAATTCCGTAGCCGGCGATTATTACGACGCGTTCTATCCCGATCCGGAGAATCGCGAAAAGCTGATGGTGGTAATCGCCGATGTCGCCGGCAAGAGCGTTCCTGCAGCGTTGCTGATGGCGACTCTGCAGGCAAGCCTACGAACGATCGCCGGAGAAAACGCTCCGCTCGCGGATCTGGTGGCGCGGCTGAATCGCTATGCCTGCGCGCACAGCTTGAATGGGCTGCGCTTCACGACCGCGGTTCTCTCCGAATACAATCCGAGTTCGCGGCGCCTTACTTATGTGAATGCAGGCCACAACGCGCCGATTATCCGCCGTGCAAATGGCGCAGTCGAAACATTGGAAGTTGGCGGCGTGCCGCTCGGCATCCGAAGCGCGGCCAATTATGAGACTGCGTCCCTGGAGCTTAAACCGGGCGACGCTTTGATTTTTTTCACCGATGGCGTCGTCGAAGCGTTCAATGAATCGGGAGAAGAATTTGGAAACGAGCGCTGGCTCGCCGCCATCCGCGGCCTCCCCGATTGGGACGCTTCGCAAACCCTGCAATTCCTGATGCAGCGCGTGGATGAATTCGTCGGCGCCACGCGCCAGTCGGACGACATTACCTGCCTGGTCTTTCGCTGCCGGTAGCTCCAGCGGAACTTCGAAAACACGTCTTTCCCTTCACGGCCCCGTCTGTCGCATAATCACAGCGTGACGCCCCGCGAAATGGCCAATTCGATTTGCGACATGCTCCGCCGCAACGGCTACCAGGCGCTGCTTGTCGGTGGATGTGTGCGCGATGTGCTACTCGGCCGGGAGCCCGCCGACTACGATGTAACGACCGACGCCACGCCGGAACAGGTGGCAAAGCTGTTTCCGGAAAGCGTTGCGGTCGGCGCGCAGTTCGGCGTAATCCTGATTCCGCGTGATGGGCTGAAAGTCGAAGTGGCCACGTTCCGCTCGGACGTCGGTTACAGCGATGGCCGGCACCCGGACAGCGTCGTTTACTCGAAGGCCCCGCAGGAAGACGTGCAGCGCCGCGACTTTACCGTCAACGGCCTGCTGATGCGCCATGACACCGGCGAAGTGCTCGACTACGTCGGCGGGCAGGCGGACCTCGCGGCGAAAATCATTCGAGCCATCGGCGAGCCGGATCGGCGTTTCACCGAAGACAAACTTCGCATGATGCGCGCAGTGCGCTTCGCCGCTCGCTTCGGATTTGAAATCGAAGCGGAAACGTTTCGAGCCATCCGCCGCCATGTGGCCGAAATCCATCAGGTTTCTCCCGAGCGGCTCCGCGACGAACTGACAAAAATGCTTGCCGAGGGCGCGGCCCGGCAGGCGTTCGAACTGCTGGATGAAACCTGGCTCCTGCAACGGGTGCTTCCGGAAATCACGGCGATGAAAGGCGTCGAGCAGCCTCCGCAATATCACCCCGAGGGCGACGTGTGGATCCACACGCGCATGATGCTCGAAGGGCTGCCCAAGGACGCTTCCCCGACGCTGGCCTGGGGGGTTCTTCTCCACGATGTCGGAAAGCCGCCGACGTACCAATCCGCTGCGGAGACCGGCGATCGCATCCGTTTCAACAACCATGTGGAAGTCGGCGTGAGGATGGCGGAAGCTATCTGCCGGAGATTGCGGTTCTCCAACGAGGAAACCGAACAGATCGTTGCGCTGGTGGACAATCACATGAAATTCGGAGCGGTCGAGGAGATGCGCACATCAACCCTGAAGAAGTTTGTGCGCCTTCCGCGCTTTGAGGAGCACCTGGCGTTGCATCGGCTGGACTGTCTTTCCAGCCATCGCCGGCTCGATTCTTATGAATTCGTCCGCCGGTTCCTGGAAGTGACTCCCCCGGAGCAGGTACGGCCGGAGCGCCTCCTGACCGGAGATGATCTCCAAGCCATGGGGTTTCACCCCGGCCCCCTGTTTTCCAAGATACTCCGCACACTGGAGGACGCCCAACTGGAAGGACAGGTGAGGACGCGGGAAGAAGCCGGGAAGTACGTTCTAAGCAAATTTGGAGCAAAGGAACGAAAGACGCACTCACACTAACTTGTTGAAAACAAATATATTGGCCTTCATTCTGCAATGACACAGGAGTTTTGATATAATATGAGCGTAAAATACTAAGATTTTCTGCTAGCAACCTTAATATTTTCGTGCACCCTTTACGGCACGCTTGCATCTAAGATCATACCGACGGGCTCTTGGCGAGCCTCGTCGGTGACTAGGGGACACAATGGCCGAGAAAAAATATGCGGTGCCAGAGGTTCTCCCTATCCTGCCGGTTCGCGACACCGTCCTGTTTCCGGGCGCTGTCCTGCCTTTGACCGTAGGCCGGGAGAGTTCTTTGGCGTTAGTCAACAGTTTGCAAGGCGAAGAAAAGCTTTTGGGAGTGGTCGCGCAGCTCGATCCAAGAATCGAGGATCCCTCCGCCGCCGACCTCCACAAAGTCGGGACGCTGGCGAAGGTGCACAAGACCGTAAAAATGCCGAACGGCAACGTAGTCATCTTTTTGGAAGGTTTGCAGCGCATTCAAGTGCAGGAGCTGATCGGCCTGCGTCCATTTCTGCAGGCCCGCGTGCAGCCGGAGCCGGACATCATCGGCGAGTCTGACACGGAACTGGAAGCGCTGCAGCGCAACGCGCATGAGCTGTTCCGCGACGTGGTAAGCCACTCGCCGCAGCTTTCCGACGATCTGCAAACAGCGGCAATGAACATCGATCATCCGGGCCGTTTGACCGATTTCATCGCTGGGACTCTGCCGTCACTTTCCACGCTGTTGCGCCAGGAACTGATTGAGACGGCCAGCGTGCGCAAGCGGCTGGAAACGCTGATCCGTGAACTTTCCAAGGAGCTTGAAGTTCTGGAGTTGCGATCGAAAATCCACGAGCAGGTACAGGAACAGGTCAGCCAGAACCAGCGCGAGTACTTGCTGCGCGAACAGATGAAAGCGATCCAAAAGGAGCTCGGCGAATCCGACGATACGATGCAGGAGATCGACGAGCTCCGGAAAAAAGTGGAAGAAGCGGGCATGACCGCGGAAGCCAAGAAAGAGTGTGAACGCGAGCTGAAGCGGCTGTCCAAAATGACGCCGGCGTCCGCGGAGTACATGGTTTCGCGAACGTATCTGGAATGGATGACCTCGCTGCCGTGGAGCAAGTCTTCGGGCAGCTCGGAAATCGACATCGTGAAAGCGCACGAGATTCTCGACGAAGACCACTACGATTTGCAGAAGGTGAAGGAGCGCATTCTTGATTACCTGGCGGTGAAGAAGCTGCAACCGGGAATGAAGGGGCCGATCCTGTGCTTCGTCGGGCCTCCAGGCGTGGGCAAAACTTCGCTGGGCAAATCCATCGCGCGATCGCTGGGACGCAAGTTCGTGCGCATCGCTCTTGGAGGCATGCACGATGAGGCGGAAATCCGCGGCCACCGGCGCACCTACATCGGTGCGCTGCCTGGACAAATTATTCAAGGACTGAAGCGCGGGGAAACCAACGATCCGGTGATGATGCTGGACGAAGTTGACAAGCTCGGGCGCGATTTCCGCGGCGATCCGTCATCGGCGCTGATGGAAGTGCTCGACCCGGAGCAGAACAACGCGTTCCGCGATCACTACCTGGATGTGCCGTTCGATCTCTCGAAGGTGTTGTTCATCGCCACGGCGAACTGGATGGATCCTATCCCGGAGCCGTTGCGGGACCGCATGGAGATCATCGAATTGCCCGGGTACACCGGCGAAGAGAAACTGCACATCGCTCACAAGTATCTGATCCCCAAGCAGGCCAAGGAACACGGTCTGAAAGTCGGCGAACAGATCGAGTTCACGAACGAAGGCTTGCAGGAAATCATCCACAGCTTCACACGGGAAGCTGGCGTACGCAACCTCGAGCGCGAGATCGCTACGATCACGCGCAAACAGGCACGGCGTATCGCCGAAGGTAAGACGGAAAAGATGGTCGTCACACCGGAAGTCGTCCGCGAATTCCTGGGCGTGCCGAAATTCCGCACGGAGAAGGAAGTCGAGGAGCGCGTTAAGAGGCCCGGCGTTGCCGTCGGACTGGTCTGGACGCCGGTGGGAGGCGACATCATCTTCATCGAGGCGACGCGCATGCGCGGCGGCAAGCAGTTCACCATGACCGGGCATCTGGGCGAAGTCATGCAGGAATCCATGACCGCGGCGCTGACCTGGACACGCGCGAATGGCGAACGCTACGGGATCGATCCGGACTTCTTCCGCAAGCAGGACATTCACATTCACGTGCCGTCCGGCGCGGTGCCGAAGGACGGCCCGTCTGCTGGTGCGGCGATGGTGACCGCTCTGGTGAGCTTGCTGAGCGGGCGTCCCGTGAAGGACCGGTTGGCGATGACCGGCGAAATGACACTCTCAGGTGTTGTTCTGCCGATTGGCGGCGTAAAAGAAAAAGTGCTCGGGGCGAAGCGGGCGGGTATCAAGGAAGTTCTCTTGCCTGCAGACAACGAGCCGAATGTCGTGGCGGATCTCACGCCGGAGATTCTCGGCGACATCAAGATTACGTATGTGCACACGCTGGACGAAGTACTCGAACATGCGTTGCAAAAAGAGGCGGTGACTCCACCGATAGTTCCGCAGCCGGAGCCAAAGCAGAAGCGCCTTGGCCCGGAAGGACCGCGGGCGATTCACTAAGACGGCGTTTAGCCGCGACAGTAGGGGCATGATATATCGTGCCACCACAAAGAAGACAGGGCATGGGCCCCCGACGGGATCGGGGGCCTTTTCATTTTCGGCGGCACTAGCGGCCTGGAAACAAAGTCCTGCTAACATGTGCCTGAAAGATGCCGCACGAAAAGCCAAATGCGGTGGATGCCCCGTCGGAACTCGCCAAGCGCATTACCGAAGCGCTGCTGCGAGAACGCGTCGTGCCGCGGTTTGTGGATTCTTATGTGGTTGAGAACGGTCGCCACGCGCTGCAGGTTCACGCGTCGCTTTATCGTGATCTTCTGACGCTATTACAGCGAGAAGCGTTGCTGGCATTGACCGTGCGAGCCCTGGCAATCGTTTGCGACGAGCCGCACGCCGCCGGGAAATCCAAGCCGCGACCCATGTTGCGGCGGGACGCCTCGGCATTTCGCAGAAAGTATCTGGCATCACTGGCACGGCAGCAGGGTTGGACGGCGGGTGACGCGCTCGATTTTCAGCGGGACCTGCAGATCTACCAAGAATTGCTGGCGCGGGCAGGGGCAAAACGGCGCACGCGAAAGCCGTTTGAAGCCGCGGAGCATCCCTTCGTCGACCGGTGCGCGTTTCTGCTGGATTCGTCGTTTATGGAAAATGCACGGCTGGCCGCAAGCCGGACGTTAACAGAATTGGAAAATCTCGCGGCGCAGGTATGCGAGCCGGAAAGATCCGATAACAAGCCGGCGTGGAAGAACTAATCGTCCAAAACCTTGGCGCTAAAGAGAGGTTGGCCCGCCAAAGCACTGTAGAGCGCGAAGAGCGCAATCGCGATGATGGTCAGCATTCCGGCAATCGCTCCTGAGGCATACCAGCGGTTGAGATGCGTGCTCATTGGGAAAGTGACGAGCATGTTCTGCACGACAAGTCCGACCACCAGGGCAAGCAACCCAAAGCGCCGAAGAATCAGGTAGATGGAAAGCCAGATGATCACCGAAGCCAACAAGGTCATCCAGAGGTAATCTCCACCGGTGTTCGTAATGGCGCCCAGGAAGACGACCACGATGGCCGCGAACCAGTCCTTCCTTACCAAGAGCCGCACCAGGAAAAGAAGGAAAAAAATCCCCAGCGAGTAAAGCACGAAGACCCACGTGTAGGCAAAGAGAGAGCCGAGCGTTTGTCGCACGCCGAGCAGGGATTCCATTGATGGAGTGCCCGGCTGAGGCGGCAGGCGTCCCAGGAGCGGAAGAAGAACATTGTCCACGGACTCAAACACTCCGAGCAAAACACCATAAGTCATGCCAATCAAGACGTCGCGGCCGACCAGCGGATCGCGAATCTTCCCCCCAGTCAAGCGCACCCAGCCAATCAACGTATGGGGATCGCGCCGGCGAACAAACGGCTCCAGTCCGAAATAAAGCATCCGCGCGAAGGTGGAGACGAGGAACGCCCAGGCCAGCGCGAGCACGATCGTCCTAAATTCACCCAAGGAAGCAAGGTGATGCGCCTCCAGCGCCCACATCGCAAGAAACACAAAGAAGAGAAAATTGGCCAAACGCCAGGAGCCGGCCTCGTCTCCGCGCTTTTGCTTGACGTTTCTTTTAACAATCAAGATGCTCCCGAATAGCACAGCCCCGAACAGCACGATTCCGATAATACTGGCTAGTTTTTGATGAGCAGTCGCAGCATGCAGCCGGTCACGGTACGGGTTGGCCCAGGGAAATAAAACTCGGAAATAAACGGGCTTCCCTCGATAAGCCGCGGCCTCCACGCGTTCTGTCACTTGAATCGGCGTGGTGATTTCACGAGTCCATGCCGCTCGCGAGTCGGAATATAAGAGATCCGACCACTCGGGCATAGCAGAGGTGAACATGGACGGATCGAGACCCGCAGCAGAAAACAGCGAGGACCAATCTGGCGGAGGAGAGGGGCCGCTGGGCGGATCGCGCTCCGGTGGAATGCGTTTGAAAAGCAGCAACCGGCCTTGGGTGTCCAGGAATACGCTGATCATGCCGGTTACATCGGACGGCGGCTCCCATGGCGTGATGACGCCCGAGCCGATAGAGTTGAAGAAACTGTCCGACTGCATCTCCCGCGGGCTTTGACGATACCAGAAGAGAATCGTGGCGGGACGATCCGAGCTCAGACGCTGCCAGCGCGTTTGCGATTTGTCGTGTTCCTGAATGTAGTTGAAATAGTCATAGTCCGTAAAGAACCCATGAGCGGTGTCCGCCGGCGTTTCCTTGAATCCGAGTTGTTGAACAATTTCCTGCGAACGCGCGAGAAGCACCTCGGATGGTTTTTCGAGCGGCGTGAGATTTTGCACTCGGTATCTGTCCGCCAGCATCATGTGCGCAACGAGGCCCAACAGCACCGTTGCCACCAGCGTCAGACCTAACCAAGGCTTGATCCCTTCGGTATTTCCCGCGGCAGCGACCATTTGCGGCGACGGAGTTTCTCCGGCGGCAAGCGCAGCGGCCAGGGGGTCGCCGCCGGGAAGTGCGGCGGCGACTTGCAACGCAGAAGAAGGTCGTTTGTCGGGATCTGCTTCAAGGCAGCGCAGAATCACGCGCTCAATTAAAGGATCGAGATCGCGAACCAGTGTGGAAGGATTGGTGATCGTCCCTGACTCGCGCAACTTCATCAATTCCGGAAGCGTGGAAGCCTCGAAGGCGCGCTTGCCGATCAGGATTTCGTAGAAGATCAGGCCGAGCGAATAAATATCGCTCCTGGCGCTGACCTCGCGGCCGGCAAGCTGCTCCGGGGCCATATAGGCCGGCGTGCCCGCGCGGACATCCGCGCCTTTGATGGTCGCGGCGATGCCCGCAAGTCCAAAGTCAGTGATGCGAATCTTGCCGGCTCCATCGAGCATGACGTTTGCCGGCTTCAAGTCGCGGTGGATCACGCCGCGCTCGTGGGCCGCCGCAAGACCCGCGCAAATCTGCCTGGCGATCTCCGTGGCTTTATCCGGCGAAAGCCTGCCGATTCGGCGAACGACCGAAGCGAGATCCTCTCCATCGACGTACTCCATCGTCAGGAAGAGAGTTCCGTCGGCATCGCCAATGTCAAATACGCGGCAGACATTGGGGTGAGACACTTGCCGTGCGGTGCGAACTTCGGCGTGAAATCTTGCTAATGCAGCGGCATCCTGAGTAAGCGCTTCCGGCAGAAACTTCAGTGCCAGGACCTGGCCGAGAGTAAGATCCTCGGCGCGGTATACTTCACCCATTCCCCCGCGGCCGGCAAGCGCCACAACCCGGTAGCGCTCCGCGATAATTTGCCCAGGTGTAAAACGGCCGCCGCCGATAGGATCGGAACTTGACGCGGGATTGCTGCTGGAAGACACGCGCGGCGTTCGCGGAGATGGGTGCGAGGGCGGTGTCTTTTTTGGGGCAGGAGACGTGGGGCCGATTGTCGCGCCCTCAAGGCTCGCTTCATCCCCAAGCAAGGTAGCTCCCGAGTCCGGATCAACCGCTTCTCCACACGATGAGCAATACCTTGCGGCCGCTGAAATCTTTGCACCGCACTTCGAGCAGAACATAGGAGGCGGGGATTCTACCATCGGTCCATGGCCAGTCGCGAACCATGCAGGACCAGTTAAACGCGCTCCACCTGGACGGCCGTGCCATAGGCGAGCACCTCAGTGACGCCTTGCATCACTTCGGTGGCATCGTAGCGCATGCCAACGACAGCGTTGGCGCCGTGCTGGCCGGCATGCTGCAACAGAAGTTCGAAGGCATCTTCGCGCGTCTTCTCGCAGAGATTCGTCAGTATGGTAATGTTTCCGCCGACGATGGTCTGAAGCGCGGCGCCCAGATTCCCGATCAGGCTGCGCGAGCGCACGACAATTCCTCGCACAATCCCTAAATTCCTGACGATCCGGTAGCCCGGCAGTTCGAGCGCTGAAGTGACCATACCCGGATCCACTGGTGGCATTTTGTTCTCCTTAGTAACGGACGTTTACCGGTGCGATTCTAACCTTGCAAAGGCCGCGCTGCGAGCATTGTTCCTCTGCTATCCTCACACAACGTGGAAACATTCTTCTATTTCCTGGCGTTTTTGCAGATCCTCCTTGGAGTGTATCTCATCTGGCAGACTTTGCAGTGGCTCGGTTATGTGCGGCGGCGGCTGAACTCCGATCCGGGATTCTACACGCCGCGTGTGGCGGTACTTTGTCCCTGCAAAGGCATGGAGCCCGGCCTGGAGCGCAATCTGCTGTCGCTCACGGAATTCGAGCGCCAAAATTACGAAATTTTTTTCATTCTCGCTTCAGCCTCGGATCCAGCGCGCAGCATCGTGGAGCGCGTGGCCAAGAACTCCAGGGTGAAAGCCAGCGTGATCATCGCGGGCAACCCTGTCAACTCCGGCGAAAAAGTGAACAATCTGCGGGTGGCCGTGGAACAACTGCCACCAGAGTTTGAAGTCCTCGTCTTCACCGATTCCGATGGGTGCCCGGCGAGGCGCTGGCTGCACCATCTCGTGTCGCCGCTGGGAGACGTGAGAATCGGCGCGACCACCACCATGCGCTGGCTCCTTCCGAATCGCACCAATCTGCCTACTGCGCTGCTCGCCGCGTGGAATGCGCCGTTGGTCACCATGCTCAGCGAGAAAGGCAAGAATTTTTGCTGGGGTGGTGGCACCGCCATTCGGCGGAGCACCTTCGAGCAATCGGGCGTCATGGACGTGTGGAGGAATTCCGTTAGCGATGATTATTCCATGACCCGCGCGCTGGAGCGTACGAACCGCCCGATCGTTTTCATTCCGGAATGCGTGACGCTCTCTTATGCCGAAACCGATTGGCAGGGGCTATTGGAATTCACCAACCGCCAAGTCCTAATCACACGCGTATACGCGGGAACCATTTGGGGGGCCGCGGCTGCGACGCATCTTCTCTACTGCACGACGCTCTTATGCGGCGTCATGGCGTTCCTTAGCGTCACTTTTGAACAGCGGCCGGCATTCCACATCGCGATGCTGACTTTTCTTCCCGTAGTTCTTGCTTCGATCCGCAGCGCTATCCGTCTCGTCGGGGTAACGGAAGCGCTCCCGGCCTCCCGGTCGCAAATCATGGGGCAAGCCTGGATTTACATTTTGTTAACAATTCTCGTCCCCTTTCTGTACCTCTTGAATTTTGTGAACTCTCTCATCACACGCAAGACTCGCTGGCGGGGCGTGGCATACGAATTGATTGGCCCCGAACAAACGCGAATCATCCAGTACTAAGGCTTGTTTTGGCATGGTTCGAAAGGCGAAAACGGGCGATTCCTCTGAGGGAATTCTCATCTTTAGGGGGGAAAAATTTCGTCTGGCGTGCAATTCCTACCGTCAAATGGTTCTATAACTCCCCAAACTCTCGCGTAAGTCCCCGAAACTGAACGGGTTGCGTATTCTTCGATTCGGAAGAATATTTGCAGGCACAAATCTTCGGTATAGGTGACGCAGGCGAACTTTCGGGGAGTCCCTGCCCACGCCTGGTCATTTCCGATACGTGGACAACAGTTACGAGGCCATCAGCTCTCTTGGCTTCTTACTTGGCTGTCTACCCCATCTGGGGAGTACGCCTCGTCGAGAGGCGGCGAACAATAAAACTTAATAGCTTCGGTTCCGTCACGAGGCTGCATTCTGAGGGGGTGCACGTGAAGGTGATCCGCAGAAGTGAACACCTGCAACAAGTGTCAAGTTCCCGCCAGGATTTTCCCCGCGATGTCTACTTTTTCTATGAAAAAGGCACAGGAGTCGCCCACTTTCATGTCGAAGCCGGAGCAGACGGCCGTTTTCCTGTGGATCAGGCCGCCGGCCTGCTGGCAATGCACTGTATGGTAAGGGGCCAGTCCACCGACGATTACGTTGTCATGGTTCAGGCTGAAGACGAAATCCTCGAAGGCCTTAAAGAGAAAGCAGACAAACTCCTGGAAGCAGGGAAATCGGTCTGCAGCCAGGTGAAGATGACACGGCGGGAGGAAGAAGTTCTCTCCGGGCTGATGAAGAGTCTTGCCAACAAAGAAATCGCCGCCAACCTGAATCTCTCCGAGCGCACAGTAAAATTCCATGTCTCCTCGCTGCTCGCGAAGTTCCGTGTGCGCGGTCGCATGGAGCTAGTCCGCGAAGCCTCGCGGCAAACTGCTGGGGCTATGTCAATCGGGATCCCGGTGGCGACGCGAGAGGCGCGCGCTCACGCGCCGGCGGCGAGGAATTATTCCTCTTCCCGGCAACCGGTATCCGTTGTTCCGCTTGCCAAGCGGCAATTGATGGCATGATTCAGGTTCCAATCCGATTTTAAGGCATATAAAAAAGCCCCCGATTGATTTGATCGGGGGCTTTTTTATTTCTCAAAGGCTGACAGGTAAAGACTATTTCTTCGCGGCATCGAAGAGTTCGGCGGCTTTGTCCCAATTGACAACATTCCACCATGCTGCAATGTAATCAGGCCGGCGGTTTTGATATTTCAGGTAGTAGGCGTGTTCCCAGACGTCCAGCCCAAGAACAGCTTTTCCGCCGCCCGAAAGCAGGTAAGGAGTGTCCTGATTCGGTGTCGAGTCAATCGCCAATTTCCCGTCGCGGACAACCAGCCAGGCCCAGCCGGAACCAAATCGGCCCACACCGGCGGCGGCAAATTTCTCCTGAAATCCCGCAAAGGAACCAAACGCAGAATTGATCGCCGCCGCAAGATTCCCCTTAGGCTCTCCGCCACCGCCCTTCTTCATTAGCGTCCAGAAGAGTGTGTGGTTCCAGTGGCCGCCGCCATTGTTGCGGACGGCGTTGCGAATATTCTCCGGGACCGAGTCGAGGCCTTTGAGCAGATCATCGATGGACTTGGCCTGCAAACTGGCCTGCCCATCCAGGGCCTTGTTGAGGTTGGTCACGTAAGCGCCATGATGTTTGTCATGGTGAATCTCCATTGTCTTGGCGTCGATATGAGGCTCGAGTGCGTCAAACGGATACGGCAAAGCGGGGACTGTAAAGGCCACAGGTTTATCCTCCATTGTGAGATTTGAATTCGAATTGGTCGTGGCGCCGGCGCGCAAAAGGCCTGATGCGGCGCGTCCTGCTCCAAGCATTCCAGCGCCGACGATACCTGTATTCAGCAAAAAATTTCGACGATTCACGAGAACCTCAGCAATGCGGAGGGCGAATCGACCTACGCGTGGGATTATACCGCTACCTGTCGCTCTCGCAACTTTTCCCTTGCGCTTTTATTGGATGCGCGAAAGCGCCCAACGGGCAGATTCCGCGAGGACCTCATCCTCGGAGCCTGCCAGCCGTTCTACCAACGAGCGAATGCGGCCATGATCCGTCATCCCGGGCCGCAAACCGGAATTCCCAAGCGCGATGCACGCGTTGCGTATCAGGCCGCGCCACTTGGTGCGTTTGACGGCGCTCCCGCGAAAGAACTCGCGAAAGTCAGCTTCGCTCAGCCCGAGAAGCCATCCCAGTCTTGGAAGGTAGAGCGATTCCTCTTGCGGAGACTGAGAAGCCTCGGTGCGATTCTCTTCCGATGCACTTAAGACTCTTGGCTGGAACTGCGGAATGCTCACGATCGGTGCGCGCCGGTTCCACGGGCAAACGTCCTGGCAAATGTCGCATCCGAAAACGTGATTCCCCATCGGCTCGCGGAACTCTTCCGGGATGGAGCCCCTCAGCTCGATGGTCAGATAGGAAATGCACTTTCGCGCGTCCATGACGTAGGGTTCGACGAACGCCTGCGTCGGGCAGGCGTCCAGGCAACGCCGGCAGCTTCCGCACAGGTCCGGCGGAGGCAACTCGTTTCCCCCGAGCGTCGGTTCGAGATCGAGGGTAGTGAGGATGACACCGAGAAAAAAGAAGGAACCGAGCATTTGGTTGAGCAGCAGAGTGTTCTTCCCCAACCACCCCAAACCGGCATATTTCGCGAGCACGCGCTCCTGAACCGGTCCCGTGTCCACGTAAGCGCGCGTCTCGAATGGCTGCGTAAAGCGTTCGCGCAGCGATTCCACAACCCCGTCCAGTCTCTCTCTCAGCACATCGTGATAGTCATCGCCCCAGGCATAACGGGAAATCCACGCACTTGGATTGCTGTAATCGATTGGCAAAGCGGGATCGGTGGAGAGCGGCCGCGCCGTGTTGTAGTTGAGAAGGCAAACGATAGCGCTTCGGATTTCCGGCATCGCCTTTTGCGGATCGCTTCGTCGTGGATCGGCGAGATACTTCATCTCTCCGGCGTAGCCTCGGGCCAGCCACTCGGGCATTTGCTCAAGTTCGGGGAATTTTTCCGCGCGCACTACACCGCAGAGATCGAATCCCAAAGTCTTCGCCTGGTCCACGATCCAAAGCGTATCGGCAAGGAGCATCATCGGGATGATTGTGCCGCAGTCCGGCGAATCCGGCGAGTGTTAGGAAATTCCAACATCGTGCCTAAGAGGAAGATCGATCCGTGGAATCAGCTGAAACTTCGCAGCGCGGCGCCTTCGTCCGTAAAAACATCAAATACCGTGTAGAGTTTAGTGATCTGCAGAAGGTCTTTGACTTTCTTGGTCAGGTACAGCAACTTCAGGTCCCCGCTCTGATTCTTTACCGCCGTGAAGCCGCTGACCAGTTCTCCAATTCCCGAGCTATCGATGTAGTCCACGTCCGCGAGATTCAGAAGAATCTTTTTTCTTTGGTCCTCCAGCAGCCCGCGAATCGTCTTCCGTAGCAGAGCGCTCCCGTCTCCAAGCGTGATCTTTCCGCTCAAGTCCACCACGGTAACTTGCCCGGCATCGCGGTGCGTCGCATGTAATGACATCTGTTTCCCTACGCTTCCCGTTTGGGCGTGGCGTCTTGCCCGCTCTGGCCATTCGGAGAAGCACTCCCCGGGGCTGGCAGCTTCTTGGACATCACGATTTCCGCGCCGCCCGTCTTGCCGGCAACCACATCGAACTCGTCCATGAAAGCGCGCATCAGAAAAATCCCGCGGCCGGACGTGCTGAGCAGATTCTCTTCCGCAAGGGGGTCCGGAACATCCGACAGTTTAAAGCCAACACCTTCATCCACCACGTGAATAATCATCTTTTCGGCGGTGAGGTCCACGGCAAGATGGATTTTCTTTTCGGGGCGCTCCTGGTTCCCATAGTGAAAGGCATTGATCACGCCTTCGCGCACACTCATCCCGATGCGGTAGCAGTCGTCCTCGCCAAATCCGGCCGCCTCCGCCACACGGAGACACATCTCCTCCGCCAGATTGACGCTTTCGACCTGCGTCTCCAGCGTCATTTCAAGGTGCTTGGTGGTGAGCGCCATCTTTTGCGTTGCGGCTGCCCCGGAAGCCCCTAATATGAGCGCTTTATGGGTAACATAGCCAAGGAAACAGAGTCAATGGAGCAAGCCGACTATCCTCATCTATATTAGATGCTGTGCGCGGCAACGAGGAAACCCTAGCCCGTCGGGAACGCCAATCTCCCGATTGGCTGTTCTGAACTGACGAACTTCACATTCCAATCCTAAATTGACACGTTCTGTTGCGACTCAAGCCCAATAGGAGCGATCCAGCGTTCTGTACTGGACGGCTTCGCTGAGGTGACGCGGCTCGATGTTTGACCCGCCGTCCAAATCCGCAATTGTTCGCGCCACTTTCAGAATTCGGTCGTGGGCCCGCGCAGAAAGCCCCAGCCGCGTGATGGCTGCCGCTTTTCCAACTTGGAGATCGCATCGCCCTGGGATCCAGGGACTACCTATTAGGATTCCTTCGACCCGACGCCATACTGCGCCAGCGCATCCTTGAGCGTCAGAACGCCTTCCAGTTGATGCACGTTGGCGCGGCTTACGACCGGCAAGACGTCCAACTGGCTTGCGCCCATGCGGTCCAGCGCCACGTGAAGCGAATGGTCGGCATGGACATGCGGAAATTCGCGCGCGTCGAGGATTTCGCCGAGCCGCTTGCTTTCAAGGCCATCGTTGTTGCCGCGCTTTAGGTCTTGCAAACGAACGACGCCAATCACTCCGCGCGCGTCGCACACGGGCCAGGACTGAAATTCGCTGGGGTTCAGCTTCTCTAGTGCTTCCTGGACGGTCATTTCCGCGCTCAATTTTTCCGTGGCCTGGCGCATGGCTTGCGCTACCTGGCGCTGCCCTTCCAACTGCCGCGTCTCCGACGTCGGCAAGTGGATGCCGTCCTGGTGCGCCAGGACTTCGTAGATGGGCTGCTTCTGGAATTTTGAGGAAATGTAGAAACTGACCAGGTTGGAAATCATGAGCGGCACAATGACGGCGTAGTCCCGCGTGATTTCAAAGATCATAACGACCGAAGTCATGGGCGCGCGAACGATCCCGGCAAACGCCGTGCCCATGCCTACCAGCGCGTAAGCTCCCGGCGTGCCAACGTAGCTTGGCAAGGACTGGTTGGCAACATTTCCGACGATGCCGCCCAGCATGGCGCCGAGAAACAAGCTCGGCCCGAAAATTCCGCCGGCATTGCCGGAGGCGTAGCTGGTCGCCACGGCAATCAGTTTCAATACCAGCAGAATGAACATCAGGCGCAGCGCCATCCCGCCGTTCAAGACTTCGCCGACGTGCTTGTAGCCGACGCCCAGCAGTTGCGGCACGAACCAGCCCATGACCCCGACGGTCAGTCCGCCGGCTACCGGTTGAAACCACACCGTTTTCTTCGGGAAACGCAGGAAGCGCGCCCGCATCCAGAGCAGGAGTTTTGTAAACGCCACCGAAACGAAGCCGCCGGCGACTCCGAGTATCGCGTAGATTCCGAATTCCCCGGGATGCACCAACTGATATTGCGGCACCTGAAACAACGGGTTGTTTCCGAGTAACAATCGCAGCATCGCCCAGGACGTTGCTGAGGCCAGCACCACCGAGCCCAGCACCGGCGCGTGCATATCGCCGACTACTTCTTCCAGCGCGAATAGGACAGCGGCGAGCGGAGTGTTGAACGCGGCAGCGATGGCAGCCGCGGTCCCGACAGGGATCAGCGCCTTCACTTTCTCCGGGCGCAATCCCAGTTTGCGGCCCAAAACAGAGGCAATTCCCGCGCCCACTTGCACTGCCGGACCTTCGCGGCCTAGCGGAATCCCGCTGGCGAGCGTGGCGGAAGTGCAGAAGAATTTTCCAACGACTGTGCCAAGCGAGATGTGCCCGCCCCTCGCGTACAAGGCCGCTTTCGTTTGCGGAACTCCGCTCCCGCGGGCATCGGGAAAAAACCGGTAGAGCAAGTAGCCCATGATGGCGGAGCCGCCCACGGGAACGAGCAGCCTCCGCCATGGCGATCCACCAGCGGGATAGAGCCTGGCGCCGAATCGCTCCGTCAAAAGAATGAACGCGACAACTACCATTCCGACAATCGCACCAATGAGAAGCGTGAGAAGCAGAAAGACTTGTTCTTCCCGCTCGCGCAACAATGCATTCCATCGTTGCGACAGTACTTCTCCCCAAGTTCTTCCGGTTCGCTCACCGGTGATCGTCATATTTAGGGTTCCTGTTCGATTTGGAATTTCTCGGTGGATTAGGGCGCTTGTTATCGCGCCGTGGAGGCTCCCTCCTCATCTTTTGCTGCGCCGCTGGGCAGGAAAAATCTGAAACTCAAAACTTGTTCGCGGCGGCGCTCTTCTTCCCAGTGCCTTGCGCGCGCTTTCAGCAAGTCCGTCAGGGAAATAAGCCCAAGGAATTTTCGGGATGAGGGTTCCACCACTGGCATTCGCGTGATCCCCTTCTCTGCCATACGATACACCACGGCGCGCAACGGTTCATTCGGGAATGCTTCCACGGCCTCCTGGCGCACCAGTTCGCCGAGCGTCCGCCGCTGGGCGGCTTCGCCTTGCTGCTCGATGCGCTCAAGAATGTCACCGCGCGTCAACACGCCGATAAACCGGCCGTCTGCATTTACCACCGGGAGCAACCGCTGGCTTTGATGGCGGCTGGCATGGAGCGAATGCTGGAATTGTCCGAGTGCGCGCGCCGCCGGCAGCACCACGATATTTGTGCGCATGACTTCGCGCACGAACAAGATTTCAAGAGGATCGACCGCATACTCACGGCTCAGGTGATAACCGCGCCTGGCGACCTTTTCCGTCAAGATCGACCGCTTGAGCGTCAGCACCGTGAACGCGTGCGCGATTACGCTGCCTACAAGCAGCGGCAAGAAGACGTTGGCGTCATGCGTCAGCTCAAACGCAAAAACGATACTCGTAAACGGCGATCGCATCGTGCCGCCGAGAATCGCGCCCATGCTGATCAGCGGCCAAAATCCTGCGCCTTCGTTGGGCAGAAACATGGCCTCGAGGCCGCCGAGTGCACCGCCCATCATCAGCAACGGCGCCAATACGCCGCCCGATGTACCTGAGCCGAGCGACACCGCCCAAATAAACCATTTGACCAGCAGCACGCCAAGAATCACTTTCGTTGTTACGCTTCCCTGAAGCAGAGCGCCGATGGTGTCGTAGCCGACTCCAAGAGCCTGCGGAAAAATCAGTCCGCCCAAGCCGATTGCCAGGCCGCCAATGGCCGGCCACCACATCCAGTGAATCGGCAGCTTTTGGAACGCATCTTCAGCCGCATAGACCGAAAGCGTAAGCAGCGCCGAGAGCACGCCGGCAAGCAGACCGACTAGTGCGCAACCGAGCAAACCTTTTGGTCCGATGAAGAGCGGGTGGGCCGGCACGGGAAATAGCGGACCAAAACCAAGCAAGTACCGCCGCACCACGGCCGCAACCGCGCTTGCTAGAGCCACGGGAATCAGGCTTCGCGGTTTCCATTCAAAGAGCAATAATTCGACCGCCAGCAAGACGGCCGCGACTGGCGAAGCAAATGTTGCCGACATTCCTCCCGCCGCACCCGCCACCAGGAGCGTCTTGCGTTCCGCGCTGGTCAAGTGAAACAGTTGCGCGATCATCGAGCCGAAGGCTCCCCCCGTCATGATGATCGGACCTTCCGCGCCGAACGGGCCGCCCGACCCGATGGAAATCGCCGAAGAAATTGGCTTAAGCAGCGCAACTTTCGGTTCCACGCGGCTGCCGTTGATCAGAATCGCTTCGATCGCTTCCGGTATTCCGTGGCCTCGAATGCGTTCCGAACCGTAGCGCGCCATGACCCCGATGATCAAAGCTCCAGCAACGGGGACGAGGACGCTGTAGACACCAAGATGGTTGCCCACCGGCGAAATCATCGCACTGCTCCACCTTCCGAAGTAAGACAGGTTGGTGAACAATCCGATCAAACGCAGAAGCGCCAGGGCTACGAACGCGCACAGCGCGCCGATAGCCATCGCCAGCGAGGAGATCGAAATCGTCCGCGAAGTTGTTGAGAAATCTCCCAACTCCTCGTGGCGGCCGCTGTTTCGTGTTTTTTCATTGTTGCTTTGCGGGACGGTTGCGTTGAAGCTACTCACTTGGTTTCCTCTGTCCTCCCGTGTACGAATTCAGCGTTTTCTTGCGCGCTGCGAAGCATCGCCATTTTCGAGCAGCGCGCTGATGGCCTTCACCAGCGCGGCTCCGCTGGCGCGCAACTCGCCGATGCGGTCTCGCGCTACCTGTTCGAGCAGCTTTTCGCCGCGAGGCAGCAGCGCCACCAGGACGCGTCTGCGATCGTCCCGGCTGCGGCTTCGGCGCACGTAACCATGAGCCTCCAGTCGGTCGATTAGTTCGACGGTGCTGTGATGCTTCAACGCCAGGCGGTCCGCCACCGTCCGGATAGTTGCTTCCACGCCTTCGGGGAGCCCGCGAAGCGCCAGCAAGAGCAGGTACTGTTGCGGCTCCAGGCCCGCCGAACGCGCCACGGCGTCCCCTTCCCCGACGAACTTGCGGATGCGGTAACGCAACTCGGCGAGGGCCTGGTATTCCGCAGTGGTGATTTCCTTTGCCATGGAACAACTATATCGCACTGCGATATATATTTCTACTCCATGACCCGGGCTGGTTCGAGGAAGTTACTGCGGATAGAGATCTTTGAAGTTACAGCGGTTTGCGAAAGGATTTTTGCGTTTTGTAATGCTCGTAGCCGTGGCGTTCGTAAAACTGGTGCGCTCGTTCACGAATCACGTTTGAGCGCACGGACATACCCTTGCAACCGTGCTTGCGTGCCCACTCTTCGGCCACGGCCAGCAGCAACGCGCCTGCTCCCAGGCTGCGTTGTCCTTCTGCGACAACCAGGCCGTTCACTTCGGCGCGAATCTCCACTTCGAGCAGCGGTTGCTTGCTCACATGAATCCAGCCGATCACTCCGTCTTCGGGCGAGTCCGCAACGAATACCGCGTGCTGCGATGCCGGCTTGATTCCCGCCAGCCTCTTGCGCATCTCGGCGGCCGTCGCCGGATACCCAAGCTGAGCGGAAAGCACGGCGATCTGCGGCGCGTCGGCGCTTTTCGCCGGCCGGACCTTCAGCGTCTTTTCCTTGCTGCCTGATGCCATCAAATTCAAGCCGCCTTCCGCCGCAGCCGGGTCTGCACTGCCGCGCTCTTCAATTCACGCAGCGCATCGGCCGCGATCCACCGCGCCGCGCGAGCATTCTGGCTGCGGATTCTTTCCGCGGCGCGAATCGCTTCCCGGTTCAATGGGATATTTCTCTTGCCGATATTTCGGAGCGCCCAGTTCACAGCTTTCCTTACAAAATTTCTCTCATCGTGCGCTTCCCGCTCGATCACGCGCAAGAACTTCACAAACTGCGCATTCGGGGCAAACTTATCTTTGTAACTGAGATATGCAACCAGCGAAAAGCTGGCACGCTTCACAAACTCTTCGCGCCGCCGGCTCCACGCCATCGCTTTGCTCCAGGCCGGCTTGGCATACGCATAGAGATAGCAGCACGCCGCATCCACCACATCCCAGGAGTCAAAATCTCGCACCCAGCGCTCCATCTCCGCGGCGGTCACTTTTTCCGGCTCGCCAATCAAAGTCGCCAGGATTCGCGCTTCATGAATGCCCGTTGGCCAAATCTCCTGTGCCAGCCGATGATCTCTCCCGATCCGTCTTGCCAGCGCATGCAGCACTGGAGCAGAAATGCCAAGCGACTTGGGAACGTTCACGCCAAAGTACGCCATCTTCGCGCGCACCTTCGGATTGGCCAGCCGTTCCAGTTCGCGCAAGACAGCCGTCTTGGTCCACGGCCCCGCGTTCCTTTGTGCGTTACGCAGCCTAGAATGTTTTGCCGGAGTCGAGGAGGATTGTGACTGGTCCTTCATTCACGAGCTCCACGGACATCATCGCCTGAAAAACTCCCGTCGCCACGCTGACGCCGAGCTTGCGCAATGCTTCGCAGAATTCTTCGTAAAGCGCTTTGGCCAACTCCGGCGGCGCCGCGGCAATGAAACTCGGCCGCCGCTGTCCGCGCGCATCGCCATATAGAGTGAACTGCGAGACGACCAGTGCGCTGCCTTTCACGTCCAGCAGCGAGCGGTTCATCTTACGCTGCTCGTCCTCGAAAATGCGCAGGTCCGCACACTTCTCCGCCAACGCTGCGGCGACAGAAGAAGTATCTTCGCGGCCGACGCCCAGCAAAATCATCAGCCCCGCGCCAATCTCGCCCGTCACGCGCCCTTCGACGATCACTTTTGCGCGGCTAACTCTCTGAAGAACCGCTCGCACTAGGATTTACCTTTACTCCTCGGCGATTTCTCCGCGCTCGGCGCCTGCCCCGGCCCGGTCGGCGCGCCTCTGCGCTTCGCTTTTCTCTGTTTTTCCCAGGCAGCGGCAGAGCGGCAAAACCGCGCGGCGACGACTGACATTTTGGACAAAAATAGCTGCTTCGCCCCGCCACAATCGCCCGGCGGATCGCTGTTTTGCACCGATAGCACTTTTCCCCCTCGCGCCCGTACGCCCGATGGTGGCGCTGATATTCCCCCGGCTCTCCTGCAGCGTCTAGAAAATCGGAAATCGAAGACCCGCGCATCACAATCGCTTTCCGCAAAATTTCCTGCAACGCGCGGCGCAACGTCTCCGCTTCTTTCCTGCTGAGCTTGGCTCCCAGCCGCGCTGGATGAATTCTGGCCCGCCACATGCTTTCATCGGCATAAATATTGCCGACACCGCGAAGCACGCTTTGGTCCAGCAAAAGCGCCTTGATGCGCGCGCGCCGTCCGCAGATCCTGTTGGTGAATTCTTCCTTGCTTACTTCCAGCGGATCGGCGCCGAACCCCGTCAGCTCTTCAGCAAGCAAAGTTTTCGTCAGGAAGGCGATGCGGCCAAAGCGCCGCGCATCCGTGTAGCGCAGTTCGCGCCCGTCATCCAGGAGCAGGCAAACATGCGTGTGTTTTTCGAATGGTTGGCTCGCCGGAGCAGGCGCGATTTGTCCGGTCATTCCGAGATGCACGAGCAGCGATGCCGCCGCGGCGTCTCCGTTTGTCGTAGCGCGCGTTTCCCCGTTCACCGCCGACAACCGCAGCAGCATGAATTTGCCGTAACGTTCGACCGCTTCAATCTGGCGGCCAGGCAAGTGTTGTTCCAGCGCCGCTGGATCGTCGATGAAGTCCGTCTTGCCCAGAGTTACGGAAAGAATCCGCCGCCCGAGAATGGCTTGCCGCAATCCCCGCGCCACTGTCTCGACTTCTGGAAGTTCCGGCATTAGTGAACCGACTCACCAAAATAGCACACCCGCGCGAACAATCCTCTTAACACGACAACCAATCTCGGCCGTTTCATTTTTCTTTCAGGGGAATATGGTTGCACGTTTCAGAATTCGAACAAGCACCGAATCACGGAAAGATGGCAGGAATAATGGCAAACACGCGCGCGGCCCCGCCCGAGCCGCCTTCTAGTTTTATCGGCGCCACAATCAAAGACGCGCCCGCTTCTGGCAATTCGCTCATGTCTGCAAGGTTTTCGAGATGGTACAAACCAGCGCCCAACGAAACGTGATGCACCGCGAAATCCTCAGACGCGCCGTAGTCGATGCTCAGGGTATCGCACCCCAGCCCGCTTACTTTCCGCGAAATCAGCAGTTTCGCCGCCTCCACGGAAAACCCCGGAAAATGCATTTTGCCCTTCGCATCTTGATTCCGGTACTTCTGCACGTCCGGCCAACGCGACGCCCATCCCGTCCTAAGCAGCACAATCGCGCCTTCGGGAATTCGTCCGTACTTCTTTTCGAAATCCTCGATGCGTGAGGCGGGGAGCTGATAATCCGCATCCTTGGTGCTTTCGGCTCGGACGTCGACCACGACCGCTGCCCCGAACAATTGCTTTACAGGGATTTGGTCAACTGTCGCTTTGCCAGGCGAAAAATGCGCCGGCGCGTCCAAATGCGTTCCGTAGTGCTCCAGCATCCAGAAGCTCCGCGTAAAGTAGCCGTTCTTTTCGATGGTTGCATTGACTCTTGCTTCGAAGAACTTTTCATCCCCGGGCCATGGCACAAGTTTGTCGTTGATCGCGTAACTCAGGTCCAAGATACGCGCTTTGCTTGAGGGGACTCCTGCAGACGTCGAATCGTTATGAGCTTTGTGTAAGAAGAACATGGAAAGAGCAGCAAGAATCACGACAACGATGCTGGCGCGGCCAATGGCAGCCATTTCTCACCTCAGTTCACGTTGCAACAATCAATCCGCGCTCCGCTCGTAGCTGAGCTGCGGAGGCGCCAGCGCGTCCGCTCACGGCAGCGGAATTCCCGGGGTCGCGACAATCCCGGCCATGCGCAAGATGTCCTGATACTCCTGGTCGGTGAGCTGCGAAATGATCAAGCGCACATTCTTCAACAATTTCATTTTCCTAAGGGCGGGATTCGCGCGCATCTCCGCCAGTGACACCTGCCGGGGGAGCTTTTCGAAGGCCCGCAGATCAGCGACAAGATTCTTTCCTTTGTGGTCGTGCGGGTCTGGGTAGGGATCTCGGGTGACTTCGGCGATCGAATACAAGGCCCGCTCCGGCGCCGAGTGGTAGCACAGTACGCGGTCACCCTTACGCACCTGTTTCAGCGCGCGAATGGCGTCAGGCTTCGCCCCAGCCCCGTCCCACATCTCCTTGCCCTTTACGAAGAGGGTGTCCCAGTGATAGTGGTGCGGGTCGGCGCTGAAGATCCAGTAATGTCTTTGAACGGTCGTTATCGCCATCGAGGCTTCGAGTCGGCAGCAATATACACGCTGGCACTGAAAAAGCGAAACAAAATGTGAGGGTTACGGGAAGGAGATGTTTAGTATTTGGCGCAGACCGAAATGGCCATATTTCGGCGGAATAAGAGCAACATGTTTATTTTCAATATCTTAGCAATGACTATCGGCGTCCACAAAGATGTCTTCCCCGCGAACCTCGACGGGGTAACAATCAACACCCACAGCGGGGTTCTGGCTAATCTTACCGGTGGTGACGTTGTACTGCCACCCATGCCAGGGGCAAGTCACAACGTTCTTGTCCATGACCCCTTGGCCCAGCGGCCCGCCGCGATGCAGGCAGGTATTGTTGATGGCATAGAACTTGCCCCCCACGTTGGCCAGAGCAATCGCCTTGCCCTCTACCTGGAACTCTCGGATCGTTCCCGGCGTGATTTCGTTCGTTTTCGCCGCTCGCGCAAACGCCATCGTCGCTTGCCTCTCCGTGTTCTCTATGCGCCTTCGGTGTAGACCCGCGCGCTGCCCTTCCAGTTTCTATTTTCGCATTTCCAATTTCTACCGTGGTTCCGGCGTTTGCGCCACCATCACGCTCTTTTTAAACTCTTCGACCATTTGAGGCTTCAGGCGCACTTCCGTAGGCCGCTTCGCCAGCGTCATCTGGTCAATCTTGTCCTGGAGCTTTAGCAGCGCAAAGAATAGCCCTTCCGGCCGCGGGGGGCATCCCACAACGTACACATCTACCGGTACGATGCGGTCCACGCCTTGCAATACGGAGTACGCATTAAACGGCCCACCGACGCTGGAGCACGCGCCCATCGAAATGCACCACTTGGGGTCCGGCATCTGCTCCCAAACGCGCTTCAGCACGGGCGCCATCTTCAGTGTCACCGTGCCCGCGACAATCATCAAATCCGCCTGGCGTGGCGACGGCCGGAACACCTCCGCTCCGAAGCGCGCCATATCAAACCGGGAAGTCGTCGAGGCGATCATCTCAATCGCGCAGCACGCCAGCCCGAACGTCAGCGGCCAGATGGCGCTCTTCCGCGCCCAGTTAAAGACATAGTCCACCGAGGTAATCATGAAATTCTTTTCGAACCGCTGATCCAGTACGCCCATTAGTCGGTCCTTCCTGGTGAGGCCGAGTATATTCACCGACCGCTCCAGAGTCAAAACCTATGCGACCTCCGCGGGGATGGCAGCCCACTTCAAGTCCGCTGAATGCTTTTAAGCTTGCGCGATAGTGTCTTCCAATACGTGCCGGGGCGCAAGCGCTGCAAGATGTCGATCTGATAGGCGTCCGAGCCGATCAGGATTCGAGGCTCGCGACGTTCCACCCCGCGTAGAATGCGCGCCGCAGCCACGTCAGGCGAAGTCCGGAAAAGCCGCTCGAATCGGGCAACGTCTTCCTCGCGTTCTGTTCTTGTAACTCCCGCTCCGATGCGCGCGCGGCGGGCAATTGCTGTTCGGATACCGCCCGGATGCACGCAGGAAACACGAACCGAAGTGCCCTCAAGTTCATGCCGCAAGCATTCCGTAAATCCTCGCACGGCAAATTTGCTGGCAGAGTAGGCAGGCTGACCCGGCGGAGCGATTAGTCCAAAAACGCTCGAAAGGTTCACAATGTGCGCGCGCTCTTCCCGCTTCAGCATGGGTAGAAAATACGTCACGCCATACACCGTACCCCAGAAATTGATGTTCATCAGCCAGCGAAAATCATCCAGCGAGATCTCCTCGAAAGTGCCCTCCAGCGCGACCCCGGCATTGTTAATCAGCAGCGTTACGCGTCCGTGCTTCTTTCTCACGTCCTTCGCGAACGCGCACATGGCTTTCTCGTCAGCGACGTCCAAAACGTGCGCGGTGATCAACGCGCCCTTCTTCTCCAACGACCGCACGGTCTGCTGCAGACCCGCCTCGTCAACGTCCGCGAGCGCCAGCCCCGAATGTCCTGCCGCCAGCTGCTGGGCAAGGGCACGTCCAATGCCGGAGCCCGCCCCTGTCACCACGGCTGTTCCTTCACTTAGGAATGACATTTGCGAAAACCTCGATGCACGGATCGACAGGGCCTGCAAGAAAAAACTGGCCGGGGCACTCATATCACAATTCGAACGATGCCACCACAGAGAAGGAACTTGGCAGAATTAGAGATCTAAAGCGAGAAAAGTTCAATTTTGATCTGGTTGCGTCCTGCGCGCTTCGCGCAATAAAGGGCCTTGTCCGCCTGGTGCACCAGGCTCGAAAAGTCCGGCGGCTTCTTACCTTGGAATCCACAAGCTCCGAAACTTGCCGTCACCGAAATAGTTTCACCACCAAAAACGAACTTCTTCGACGCAAACCGCGCGCGCAGACGCTCCACGGTCAGCTGAATCTGGTCTTCCGGGACGTGCGTCAGGACCACTAGAAATTCGTCTCCGCCCATTCGCCCACTGATATCCGACGCGCGAGTATTTTCTTTCAGGGCCGTGGCGAATCCCTTCAGCACCTCGTCGCCAGCTTCGTGCCCGTGACTGTCGTTGATGATCTTAAAGTTGTCCAGATCCGCTTGCACGACCCACAGGGAATATCCATGCCGCGCGGCCCCTCGCAGTTGCCGGGTCGCCCACTCCTCGATCGCCCGGCGGTTCGGCAGGCCCGTTAGGGAATCCGTGTGTGCCATTTCCTCAAGCAGTTTGTTCTTGGCGTCGATTTCGCGGTGGAGATCAATGATGCGGCGCCCTACTCCAATGCGCGCCAGCAGTTCGCCGCGATCGAAGGGCTTGGTCAAATAATCGTCCGCTCCCGAAGAAAGTCCTTTTACGATGTCTTCCTTCTCCGTCATGCTCGTCAGCAAAATGATGTAGGTGTAGGAGTCAGAGGATGCCGCTCGAATTCGCTGGCAGAGTTCGGGTCCCGAGGAATCCGGCAGAATCCAGTCCGTGATCACGATCGCGGGACGGTGCTCCTTGAAAAGTTGGAGTGCGCCCTTTCCATCTTCCGCGAACAAGAGGGAATACGAGCTCTCCGAGAGTGCGTGCTCGAGGAGCTTTCGAGAAAAAGGTGAGTCGTCTACCACGAGTATGGGCAACTTGGAGAAGGCTTCAATCATTGGCGAAATCAAGCACACCCTATGGGTCTGGAATACTTGGTCGGCTCGATGGGAAAGATAACGAAGGCTTAATATTATCAGCGAAGCTAAAGAATAGGGCCTATTCGCGCGCCATTCGATTCAAAAAGTAACCTGTCCGTTCTACTTGGTTCCACGCACCAGCAGCGCGCCTTCGGTCTTGAATGCGCGCAATTGTTCCGCGTCGCGAAACCAACGACCGGAATAGACTTCCGGAGAAGGAGAGCGATCCATAATGCGCTCGTGTGCGACGTCCGTGAATCCCGCGTCACGAAACAATCCGGACCATTCGTCAGCGGAAAGAAGATGCGTTCGTACGGCGAGAAGATTTCCCCACTGGTGGCAATGCGGATTGTCTCGGTAGTAGTTGATCAGAATCCACGCCGAGCCGCCTTCGCTGAGCACCCGGAAAATATCCCTGATGCCGGCGGCGGGATCGGGCCAGTAATACGACGATTCGACAGAAATTACGTGGGAGAAAAAATTCGGCTGCCAGGGAACGTGTGCGACTTCTCCGGCGACAAACATCAAGTTGTCGAAGTCCGCGCTGCCGCGGCGCGCGCGGCGGATCATTTCCTCCGAAATGTCCATCCCCACGACGCGGCCTTCGGGCACCAATTTCGCCAGCCGCCGCGAAAGCCACCCTGCTCCGCAGCCGACGTCCAGAACGCTGTCGGCCGGCGCAAGCCGCATTTTTTCCAGCACCGGCAGCGTGATGGGCAGGTGATCCTGCTCCATGCCTTCGCCGCGCCCCGCCTCCGCCCAACGGTTGAATTCCTCGCGCAAGGAATCGTTGAAAGGGATCTCAGTCATTCGTTGAAAACTATGCGCCTTGAACTTTTGCGAGCAGCTCGACAAATTTCTGTTTGCGCTCCGATTGGTCTTGGCCAGACTCGGCTTCCGCCATTTGGGTGATGTTCATTGAGCAGAACTTCGGCCCGCACATCGAGCAGAACTTCGCTTCCTTGTAGAAGTCATCGGGAAGGTTTTCGTCGTGCATCGCTTTTGCGGTCGGTGGATCGAGCGAAAGCTCGAACTGTTTGTTCCAATCAAAAAGGAATCGCGCATAGCTCAGCGCGTCGTCGCGGTCCCGCGCGCCCGGCCGGTGCCGCGCCACGTCCGCTGCATGCGCCGCAATCTTGTACGCGATCACGCCTTGCTTCACGTCCTCGGGATTTGGCAATCCGAGGTGCTCTTTCGGCGTCACGTAACACAGCATCGAAGCACCGTGCCAGCCGATCATGGCCGCGCCAATCGCGCTGGTGATGTGGTCGTAGCCCGGCGCGATATCAATCACCAGGGGTCCCAGAGTGTAGAACGGCGCTTCATGGCACCATTCCATCTCTTTGTCCACCTGTTCCTTGATCTTGTCCATCGGCACGTGCCCGGGCCCTTCGATCATCACCTGTACATCGTGCTCCCACGCCTTCTTGGTGAGCTCGCCGAGCACCTTCAATTCCGCGAACTGCGCTTCATCGCTGGCGTCCGCGATGCATCCCGGCCGCAAACCATCTCCAAACGAAAAGCTCACGTCATGCTTCTTGAAGATTTTGCAAATGGCCTCGATGTCTTCGTACAAAAAATTCTGCTTCTTGTGATGCTCCATCCAGTGCGCCATCAGCGACCCGCCGCGGCTCACGATCCCGGTGATGCGTTTGCGCACTAGCGGCACGTGCTCGCGCAGCACGCCGGCGTGAATGGTCATGTAATCCACGCCCTGCTCGGCCTGCTCTTCGATTACCTCCAGCATTAGCCCGATCGTCAAGTCCTCGGGCCGCCGCACTCGCGAAATCGCTTCGTAGACCGGCACGGTGCCGACGGGCACCGGCGACGCTTCAATGATGGCTTTGCGAATCACGGGAATATCTCCGCCGGTGGAGAGGTCCATCACCGTGTCGGCGCCGTAATGGACGGCGTGGTGCAGCTTCTTCAGCTCTTCATCGATGTTCGAGCTTGTCGCGGAATTCCCGATATTCGCATTGATCTTGCACTTGCTCGCGATGCCTATAGCCATCGGCTCCAGGTTGCGGTGATTCACGTTCGCGGGAATAATCATTCGTCCCCGTGCGACTTCGCTGCGAACCAGTTCCGGTTCCAACTTTTCGCGCTTCGCAACGTACTGCATCTCCTCCGTGATCACGCCTTGCCGCGCAAAATGCATCTGCGAGACGTTCCTGCTACCGTTCCTTGTGGCCATTGCCGCTTCGCGTTTTGCAATCCAGCTATCACGCACGCCCATAAAACCCCCTCAGAAACCGCGGTCCGCGTTTCGCGATGAGAAATTTGTCGCGAACAACGTTGCTCCAGTTTGAATTCAAATTATGGCACCTGGAGATGGGCACGGCAACTCTGCGCCGCTGGCGAGAATCATTTCGCGCGCCGCGTTTCGCGAGGGTTCGAGCAGCGGAGAGGCCGCAGTAACTGCCTTCGACTATAGCGACGTCAACGGAGTCAGGGAGAGGAGTCTACTTGCGGCGAATCGACGGTGATCGCCCAGAAATTCTTCTCATGGATGGGCATGGAATGAATCGGCGCGGCGAGATTCCAGCATTGGAAGCAGATTGAAAAACAATCACGGAAAGCAGCACAAAAAAAAGAGACGGCAGAGATGCATCTGCCGTCTCTTGGCGTGGGATTCAGGAGAAAGAACTGCGTGTTGTTATTCTTCGTCGCCGTCGAGGCCGTCAACGGGCGTGATGGTACCGAAAAGGCCATCCTGCTCTCCGTTAATGCCGGCGGTGAAGAACAAAGTGTTCGCAGGCCCGGCGTTAGCGTCATTGCCAAAGGTAAGGGACCAAAGTCCATCGATAGTCAGGATGGAGTCGTCCGGATTCCTTACGAAGCCGATGAATTTGTAGGTGAAGCCATTGAACGCGGCAATCTTGCCACTTCCGAAATTTCCGACGAGAATGGCATTGCTGAACTCGCCGAAATCGCGCGTGGTCCACACTACTCCCCAAGGTGAGTTGAACCAGGGACCATGCTGGAGATGGCCGATGTGCTTGCCGGCTGGCGTGAAAATTTCGACGAAACCGAGGCCGTCGCCGGCGACGTCATCGTGCCGGGCGGGGTCCTGTTTGGCGTAGGTGACGAAGAGCGTGCCGCCGATGTTCTGAATGTTGAAAGGCGCAAAGCCGTGAGGAATTTCCTCGGCTTCGAAAGCCTCTTCGCCAAGGTTCGCGGGCTTGAAGTTGGTGTCGTAGACTTCAACGCGAGCTTTCCGGAAATTGGTGACGTAAAGGAAGCGGTGGCCATTGATCTCTCCACTGGTGGCGCCTTTATACACAGCGCCGTTGGGGCCGCCCTTTTCTGAATTGTCGACTTCAAGGACAGCATTGATGGAGGGCGGTTTCGCGCCAGTGGCAAGGTTGGCGCCGGCGTTCCAACCGGCAATGGTGCCATCTTCCGTGGCAAAGATGAAGGCGGCGGGCAAGCCAGCGGGCGTCCCCTTGTCGAGGAGAAAATCAGTTTTGCTGCCGTTGAACACGACTCCCGTCGGAGTGGATTGCGTGCCCGGGGCGAAGCCTGGCGGAGGAACAATGACGAAATTTCCGGGAACTCCGCCGGCCTCCGTGAAGATGTTGATGGCATTTCCTGCGCCCCCGTAAAGGCTGGAAGTGCCGGAATTATTGTTGCCGATCCAAAAGGGACTCCCAGAGGAACGAGTCAGCCCCCACGGATTCTTCAGGTTAGGATCAACGAGGACTTTGGTCCCGTCGGCGTTGTTCGGCTGGGAAACGTCGGAGACCAAATTCTTCTGCGCGTAGTGTTGCGCTTTTGTTACCGACGGGAGCAGAAAAAGCGAAAGAGCAAAAACAGACAGCGACTTCCTTACGGAAAACATTTGAGAATCCTTCCAAAGCGAGATTTTCGACGCGAAACACGTCCCATGCGTTCGCGGACGCTCATCTCCTGGCCGGACTCGGGGCACTGCCGAGCAAATCAGATTCCAAGCAGTATAGTTTAAGAGATAAACCGCCCCGCGATTGAGAACATGGAACTTGCGCATTTCGAATGGCAAGAGCGCAGCCGCCGCCTCCAAAAAACGGAATCCCGGTGCCAGTCTGAATACCAAAGTAGGGAGATTTATTCCCGAGATGACCATTTACCGAAGGGGCTCCGGCGCCTAACGGAGCCTCCCGGCCCAAGCAGGCCGCAGTGCGCTAGGGTTGGCGTGAGTCAGCAGTTGAAAGCGAATTATCCCCGGATGGACTGCTCGCCGGTTCGCGCATGCTAGAAACGGCCGACTGTGCGCGGCGAACCTGCTGCTGAATTTCGTGGGCGAGGCGGCGCTCCTGGGGCGAGAGAGAAGCATTGTCGGCAAGCAATCCGGAGTAGCCGAAGATGGCGGTAAGGGGATTATTAATCTCGTGAGCGGCTCCCGAGACCAAACGGCCGAGGGCGGCAAGCTTCTGGGACAGCGCGATTCGCTCCTGAACGGTTTTCAAACTCTCGTACGAGGATTCCGTGAGGCTAACCAGACGCTGAAGCTCGCGTTCCAGAACGTAGAGCCTGAGGAAGCCCAGCGCACCAAGGAAAAACATGGCGCCGAGGATCAGACGCAGGCGGAATGTGATGACAAGTCCGGGCGCGGCGTCTTCCAGATAGCCGTATATTGCGAGCACGGGCAAGGAAATAATGGCGATCATACCCAGGCGCGCGGTCCACAATCCCTGACGATCGGAGTCTGCCGCCGCTAGCTCGGAAGAAGACTGGAGATTCGAACCAATGGCAAAAGCGTAGACGATCCAGAGACCACCCAGGCTAGGGGGCACATCATAAATGCTGCCTGAATAATATTTGCCGGCTGCCAAAGCCAGACCCTGGATAAGGTTTGCGAAGGCAAAAACTGTGTTGCCGAGGCATGCATGGCCGTAGAACCTGCGCCAGGGCCCCGTTGTTCTTCGCCAAAGCACGAGCAAAACGAGCACGACCGACGATTGTTCAGCCAGAACCAGAAAATAGTTAGCGCGATTATACGAAGGAAAATTGTTGACGACGGTGAGCCACGGCACGACGAAGTAGCAATAGAGGCACAGCCACCACAAAAGTAAAAAGGCGAAATCAATACGCCGGAAGCGCAGATCACTGGCGGCGGATTCCGAATGAGGACGAAATGCAAGAGCCGCGAGCATGAGGGCGGGCATCAAGAAAAAGAAACCGTCGCCAATCAGGGGATTTGAGGCAGGTTTCTTGAGCAAGACTTCGTAGAAGGACCAATAGGAATAGGAAAAGAAGAGGAAAGTAAGAGCGGCGGTGTTCAGAAGCCAGAACATTCGCGCGGGACCTGTGGAAGAATGAGCATTAAATCCACAGAGAACGATTAAGGCGCAGGTGAGAATTAGCGACGCGAGATCACCCATGACCGTGGCGGCATAGCTCTGCTTCAAAGCAAAAGCGGCAAGTGCCTGAGCGACGACGGTTACGACGGCCACTTTGAGACAAATGGATTGTGTCCGGGCAAGCACTTAACTTCCCTTCACGGGCGCAAGATTCGGCACGTTGATGGGAAAGGCTTCTTCACTTGCGGCGGGAAGGCTGACAGTAAAGACGGCGCCGCCTTGCAATCGATTGCGGCAAGAAATATCCCCGCCGTGCTGACGGACAATGCCGTAACAAGTGCTTAGTCCAAGACCAACGCCTTTGCCTACCGCCTTGGTCGTGTAGAAAGGGTCGAAGACGTGTTCCGGCTCCAGCAACCCAGTTCCACTGTCGGAGAATTCGACTTCGACGTGCCGGTTCACCACGCGCAAGGTGATGAGGAAAGAGCCCGAACCCTTTTCTTCCAAGGCATCGACACCATTGCCGATAATCTGAAGAAAGACCTGAAGGATCCGGCTGGCATCAGCGGCCACGCTCGGAATCGCACCTTCCGATTTGATTTCCAGTTGAATGTGAGGGTTTTGTCCGACGCGGGTCAAGCCGACGGCGGCCGAGAGCAATTGAGGCAGATCGACACTGGCAATTTGGAGAGGGGATTCGCAGGCGAAGCTAAGCATGTTATTGAGGAGCGCGTCCGTGCGGTGAGCCTGGGCGACTAATTTCTCCACCATGCCGCGAGTGGGAGAGCCAGCCGCGGCATTCCTTATCAAAGTGGCGGAAGAATTGAGCGTGGCGGCCATGGCCTTCTTGACTACATTCGCGACGCGGGCGACAACCTGACCGAGCGAGGCTAGCTTTTCGATCTGGAGCATTCGCTGGTGCGTATTCGAGAGGCTAACGCAAGCAAGATTAGCCTCGCGGAGCGAACGAATCAGGTCGGAGCTCAGGAGATCCTGCTTGAGAGAGAGAAGCGCTGTCAGAATCAGCATGGCGAGGAACGTAGCCAGTACACGGAAGCGTCCGACCCTGTCAGAGAGACCGGCAGAGCCAAGCAGGGCAAATCCTATGAGCGGGGCGGAAAGCGTAGCCAGCATGGCTATTCGGGCAGGCAACAAAACCATAGCCCGTGAAGATTTGGGAGGAGCTCCTGTAAGCGGAGATGGAGCTGAGCGCGCGGGGAGATTGCCGCCTAGAATCGCAAAGTAGGCAATTCCCGCAACAGAGGTTAATAGCGGGAGGTCGTAGAGGCTTCCCGAATAGTACTTCCCCTCGTCGATGGCGACGTTGGCAATCATAGAGGAAAGGGTATAGAGAGCGAAAGACGCCCAATAGAGGCGATAGAGATTGCGCCACACACCTTGCGCTCGCAAGGCGACAACTCCTAGCACGGTGACAAAAATGATATGCCCGAGGGTATCTATCGTATTGAAGTGGAAACTATAAACGCTATCTTCGTGCACAACGAACCTGTAGGGAAGGACCCACATGGCGTAGCAATAAAACCAATAGACCAGGAGGAATGATAGATCGAGAAAACCAAGGATGCGAAAACGCCGGCTGAGCCGGGACTGAGGCTCAATGCCAAGGGCCGCAACCAGTGGCACGAGCTTCAGGAAAAGCAAGGTATCGCCAACAGGTGTCTGCGGCGCCGGTACGCGGAGAATAATTTCGTACGCTGTCCACTGGGCCACACCGGCGATCCAGAAGGCCATGCCTGCGGCTGAAAACGACCAAAAAATTCGGGCGGCGCCCTGGTTCGCGAAGGCGTTTCGAACCATGAAAGCGGCCGCGACCAAGAGGAAACCGAGCTCCGCCAAATCACCAAATGCAGAAAGGGAAAAACCCCGCTTGCCCCAATGCGCCACGCAAAACGCCGTCAACAGAACGATGGAGAATAGCATCAGCCACAAGTGAGACCATGGAGGCGTGCTTCGGCCGTCGATGTGCTGCTCGCTTTTTTCTGATGATGGCAACGTCCTGAAACCTCAGCTCAAGGGCTCCATTCGGAACCCCGGGATGAACCCGGCAGCACTCTCCTGTTACGCAGTGAAGAGAAGAAGGAAGAGAGGGCGCCGACAGTTGTGCCGTCGGGCACCATTACCTCTATTATCGGAGGAAATCTGCCAGGTGGCGCAAAATTGTCGGATGAGGGCGACGATGAGTACAGGGCAAAAGATGCGCGAAAATTAGCGTCGAAACGCGCAAATTTGAAAATACAGCAAAGAAGGCATCGGGGAAAGGCCGGCTAGGCGCGGCGAAGGACGATGAGACTGATTTCGGGTGGGACGCCGAGGCGGACAGGAGCTCCGACGGTGCCCAAGCCGCGATTCACGTAGAGATGCGCCACGGGAGATGAGGCGGAAGCAAGGAGCGAAGGGCTGAACGCTCGGGCGGCGGAAACGTTCGAGGCCGCGCGATCGGTAGAGGCAGGCGAAAAAAGCGGACGCTGGTAAAGGCCGGCGATGTAGTCGGTGATGAATCGCGCGGGACTGAGACGGTGATCGAGAATTTCGACCTGTATTTGTCCGCCGTGAGTGTGCCCGGCGAGGGAAAGCTCGATGCCGAGTTCGGCGGCGCGATTGAAAGAGTTTGGATTGTGCGAGAGGAGAATATTGGGCATGTCGCGGCGAACGAGGGGCTCGACATTCGAAAGGGTCTGCTGTCTCTGTCCGTTGCGCATGCGTTCACGCTGGTAATCGACCCCGATGAGATTGAACTTTGCGCCCTTGAAAGTGAGTAACGCGCTTTCCTGGCGCAGCAGCTTCATACCGGCCTGGGAGTAGCGATAGGCCGCCTCGTCTTCGGCACGTGCGTAGATTTCGTGGTTTCCGTTGCAGCCCCAGGTACCGAGCGGAGCATACAGACGGCGAACTTCCTCGACGCAATCGGCGACCGAATCGCCGGATCCAGTAATGAGGTCGCCCGTGACGACAGCGAGGTCGGCGCCGAGACCATTGGCCATATCCACGGCGCGACGCACCTGGGCAGTAGACATATAGCCGCTCAGGTGGATATCGCTGATTTGCACGATCTGGATGCCATCGAGAGCGGACGGTAGGTCGGGAATGGGTATCTCAACCCGACGGACCTGGTAGTTCAAGCGTTCGGCGGCGAAACCATACATGGCGCCAAGGAAAGGAGCGGCTCCGGCGGCAGCCGTGGCGGCGCGAAAAAAGTAGCGGCGGCCGGGATCGGCAATGGTCTCAGCAGCAGCCGAAGCGGACTCTGCAGCGAGCGGATTGGGAGTAGATTTTCTGGCAGTTGCGGCGTGCAGCCATCGCCAGAGGCGTTCCAACGCGTGGACCGCCTTGACCGCGATATAGGCGAAAAGCGCGCTGAAAAACCAAAGACCACCTACAACAGTCACCAGGGAGCTGTGGCGCGTGAAGGATGCGCGGCCGAAGAACAAGCCTTGGGCAGTGGTAACGATTACAAGCAGGAGCAGAACAATGTAGGCCAACCGTGGGGCAACTCGGAGCGATGTCCGGCCCCAATGCGAGGTGACACGCCAGAGGGCGCGGTACCAGAAGCGTTGCGAGAGATACAGCAGCGTCAGGAGACTCAAACCTATGGCGATGCGCAGAAACTGAAAACCCCAATTCACTGTAATGGCGCCTCTAATCGCAGAAGATAAGTTTAGCATGCGAAGGTTGGGAATTTTGCATGACGAAGACGGCTTTACTGCGTAAGATGAACCCCCGCGGAAGGCCAGGTACGTGGGGCGAATCAAGGCAGGTTCAAAGAAACGCCTGGCTTGGCGGCGCGTCTGAAGGAGTGAACGTCCAGCTTTTGGGCGCAACGGAGGGAAGGGAAAATGAAGAAACTCAAGTGGGTGGCAGGTCTGGTAGTGGCCATGGGGCTGGCGGTGCTGCCTGTGCTAGCGCAGGATGCGGCAAAGAAGGAACCGCCGAAACCGGCGCCGAGTCCTTCGCAGGCGGTTCTGGAGCAGTGGAACGAAATCGGGCGGAAGCTGATCATGATCGCGGAGGATTTGCCCGAAGATAAGTACGATTACAAACCGAATCCGGATTCGAGGACGTTTCGCGGAGTGCTGCTGCATGTCACCGCGTCGATGTATTACTTTACGGACACCGCGCAGGGGAAAAAACCTCGGTATCCGGACGATCCCAAGCCAGCCGACTTGAAGATTAACAGTAAGGCGGACCTGGTGACGTTCGTGAAACAGTGCGTGAGCGATGGCGCGGACGTAATCAAAACAAAGGGCGACAAGGGGCTGAATGAAGCGGTGAACGACGGTGGACCCCACTTGGATCGGCTGTATGACCTGGCATACGGGTTGATCGAGCACTCCGGGGAGCACTACGGCAACCTGGTGGTCTATTACCGGGCCAACGGGATGGTGCCGCCGGAGTCAAGGCCGAAGAAATAATCGAAGTTAGAGAAATAAAGGAAGTTAAGGAAAAAAACGAAGGCGCGGTGCGTGAGCATCGCGCCTGTTTTTTTTGCCGTGAAAACTAAGCGCTCGGTAACAGGGGCGATCCAAGGGCTAAGAAATAGCGGCGGCGCCGGCGACACCGTTTTCGAGGAGGGCAACGAGTTGGACGGGATCACTAGTTGGGGGCAGACAGGTTTGGCCGGAGCAGACTACGGCGACCGGTTTAGCTGGTGGGAGATGAGGAATAGTTTCGTTGAGGGCGCCGGCGAGATGGAGTTGGGGAGTTTCGGGAGTGACACGAAGTACAGATTTACCGAAGCGAAAGACGCGGTGGGCGGCGACTTCGAGAGCTTGCGCGGCTGGGTCGTTTGCTGGACCGGTAATGACGACTTGCAGTGGATGATGGGCAAAGAGCGTGGCGGCGAGGCCATAAGTGGCGGCGAAGAGGCCATACTGCGGAGCGATACCGGCGAAAGCTTCGAGTGTTTTTTGGGCGAAGGAGCGGTAGCGGTCGTCACCGGTGAAGGCGTGCATGCGAATGAGGGCGATGGCGGCAACAGAATTGGCTCCGGGCGTGGGCGAATCCTGGAAGGGTTTGCGGCGAACGTCGAGACCACCCATGGGCGAAGCGTCGGAAGGACGATCGAAAAAGCCGCCGCCGTCAGCGTCGCCGTAGCGAGCAATGGCGAGGTCCATGGTTTTTTGCCCGGCATTGAAATAGCGGGGATCAAGAGTGGTTTCGTAGGCGTCGAGCAGCGCGAGAACACTGAACACTTGATCGTCGAGAGAGCCTTCGAGGGCGGGACCGCCGATGCGATGGCCAAAGCCGCGGGATTCGCTCCAGGCTTCTTTGAGCATACGGTCGAGGGTTTTCAGCGCAAACTTGCGACAGTCTTCCGCGATCCAAGCTGTGCCGATGATGCGCGCGGCCTCGAGATAGGCCGAAACAAACATCGCATTCCAGGAGACGTACATCGTTTTGTCGACGAAAGGCGTGGAACGTTCCGCGCGCGCCTTGAGCATCTTTGCTTCGGCGTCCAGTTTGATGCGAACAACTTCGCCTTCGTCTTTTTTGAGGATTTGAGCGATCTCCGAGAATTGACGAGCGATCCAAAGAACATTCTTGGCCGGGTTGTGATGCATCTCTCCGTGTGGCTCGACATCATAATAGAGCTCTATCACACGCGATTCTTCGGGCGTGAGAACGGCACGAACTTCGTCAAGCGTCCAGGTGAAGTAGTCACCATCGTCGTCCAACGAATAGTCGGCGTCCTGGCTGGCGTAAAATCCGCCGTTCTCGCGGTCAGAGAGAACTTCGTTAACCCACCGAATGATCCCTGCGGCAAGTTCTCCGAAGGCTGAAAACTTCGGATACCAATTTGCACCCGGCTTGCGGGTGCTTTCGTCATCGTCGCTCCATGAAAAAAGTGAAGCGTGGAGATAATTTTTTAGGAGTTCGGAATTGTCGTAGGACATTTTCTCGAAATGCGGGACTAGCCAGCGTTCGTCGACGGAATAGCGATGGAAGCCGCCGGCAAGCTGGTCGTAGACGCCGCCGCGAGCCATTTTTTCAAGCGTGGTTTCGGCCATGGCGAGTAAATGTTTTTGTTTTGTTTGCTGGTAGCGCTCAAGGATGAGATCAATGGCCGAGGAGTGCGGAAATTTTGGCGCACGACCGAAGCCGCCGTTCTTGATGTCGAAAAGCTGGGTGATGGATTTGACCTGCGCTTCGACGACGCCAAGATCGAAATCGCCGCGGGCGCCGCTGAAGACTTCGGCCTGCGAGACGGCGTCAGCAAGAGAGTTGGCGGCGCGTTCGAGCTCGGCCCGTTTGTTGCGATAAGAATCAGCGACGGCGAGAAGAAGGCGGCGAAATCCGGGGCGACCCATTTGGTCCTCGGGCGGGAAATAAGTACCGCCAAAAAACGGTTTGCCGTCGGAAAGCAGGAAGCCCGTGAGCGGCCATCCACCTTGGCCGGAAATGGCGCTAACGGCAGATTGATAGCGGGAGTCGACGTCGGGACGCTCGTCGCGGTCTACTTTCACGGCCACAAAATGCTCGTTGATGATTTTGGCGATCTCAGCGTTCTCATAGCTCTCCCGGTCGATAACGTGGCACCAGTGACACCAGACGGCGCCGATATCGAGGAGGATGGGCTTGTCTTCGGATTTGGCGCGGGCGAAAGCGGCATCGCCCCATTCATGCCAGTCAATAGGCTGATGCGCCGCGGAGCGCAAATAAGGGCTGGCGGAATCTTTCAGACGATTTTCAGGATGGTTGGTCAAGGTTGCTCACAATTTGAAGAAGCGAGTAACGGGCAGTTGAGGTCCTTTGCTTCGCTCAGGATGACAGCCCGGCTCCTACATCCCAAGCAAAACAAAACTACTGGATGGTGTCGCCGGGGCCGGGGTCGTGCGGGTCGAGCGGTTTGCGGCTTGCGAATCCTTCGTCCTGACGATGATAAAACCGGATGCGGTCTTCCCCAAGCTTCCAGCAGAGATAGACGTCCTGATGGTTGATGACGGCGGGGAAATCAAGAAGGCCGACGTCGAGATCCTTGACGAGGCATCCGGTTTCGAGAATGCGATTGAGCGCGGACTTAAGAGTTTCGGCAAGCTGTTGGTGCTCCATGCGGACGGCCGCCAATTTTTCGTAGGGGACGATTACGCCGCCCATCATCATGATGCGTGCGGAAACGGCCGCTAGTTCGTTTTCCAGGCCGGCGAGTTTCTTGCGGGAATCCATGGCCTCGACGAGAAAAGGCTCGAGTTCCCGGCGCGCGCGCTCCGCTTCGGTCAGCGTGAAAAGGCGCTGCGGCGGTTCCGGAGTTTCGTCCTGCTCCTGATCGTCGTCTTCATCAGCCATTCTGATTCCGTTCCGGGGACACCTTTGCAATAGCAAGAGAGGGCAGACTCTGTCCTACGGTGATGCTAACGCAAACTCAGCATGCGGTCGAGAGCGACCCGCGCATGGTGCCGAGTGCGTTCGTCAACGGAAATGCGGTTGACCATATTGCCCTCGCCCAGGTTTTCGAGCGCCCAGAGGAGATGCTGGGGCGTGATGCGAAACATGGTGGTACAAACACAAACGCTGGGATCGAGCGACATGACCTTGTGGTTTTTCAATTCCTTGCTAAGACGGTTGACGAGGTGGATCTCAGTGCCCACGGCCCACTCCGTGCCTGCCGGAGAAGCCTGGATGGCTTTGATGATGCCTTCGGTCGAGCCGATCTGATCGGCTGCCTCGGCGACCTCGAAGCGGCACTCCGGATGAACGATGACGCGAATGCCGGGATGCTGGCTGCGGACGCGCTCCACTTGCTGCGGAGTGAATCGCTGGTGCACCGAGCAATAGCCTTTCCAGAGAATGATGCGCGCGTCGCGAATCGCCTCCGGCGTGTTTCCACCAAAATCCTGGTAAGGATCCCAAACAATCATTTGGTCGAACGGAACGCCCATGCGATAGCCCGTATTGCGGCCCAGGTGTTCGTCTGGGAGAAACAGGACTTTCTCACCGGTTTCGAAGGCCCACTTCATAACGGCGGCGGCGTTGGAGCTGGTACAAATCGAGCCGCCCTGCTCGCCGGTGAAGGCTTTGATGGCCGCGGTGGAGTTCATGTATGTGACGGGGATGATCTTGCGCGAATCAAGGAGAGAAGAAAGCTCGCTCCAGCAAGCCTCCACCTGGCCGATGTCTGCCATATCGGCCATCGAGCAACCGGCGTTTAAGTCGGGAAGAATGACCGTTTGGTGCTGGCGGCGGAGGATATCGGCACTTTCGGCCATGAAGTGCACACCACAGAAAACAATGTAGCGGCCCTCGGCTTGCGAAGCCTGGAAGGAGAGTTTGAGAGAGTCGCCGCGGAAATCGGCAAACTTGACGACTTCGTCCCGCTGGTAGTGATGGCCCAGGATCACGACGTCTTGGCCCAGGCGAGCCTTCGCCGCGGCGATGCGGTCATCCAAGGCGTTATCCGGCACAAGGAGGTAGGAATCGAAGTCGCAGCCCACACCAGCTTCGATTTCCGGCGCGTGCAGGGTCGGCGGCTGGTGTGCACCGATGAGGGTACTGCTATCCGATATGGATACAAGGTTGCCCATGGAGTGTGTTTTGTCTGCTAGAGGCTGTTACTAAGCGGTCCCTGATCCCTGCCTGGAAACCTCATTTTCTCATATTCTGCACAATTTGCCACTATCCGCCGATAAAAACCATGGTTCGGGAAGGTGGCACAAAACCGGGCTCGTTGATGCGATGGCCCTCCTCTTTCTCCATCACAATCGAACTGATATAGGTGACCAAATCGTCGTCAGATGCGCCCTCCCGGAGCAGGGCGCGAAGGTCATGATCTTCCTTGCTGAACAGACAGGTGCGAAGCTTGCCGTCGGCGGTCAGCCGGATGCGAGAGCAATGGCCGCAGAAGGGCTGCGTCACGGGGGCAATGAGGCCGATTTCACCCGGCGCGCCATCAGCAAAACGGTACTTGCGGGCCGTTTCGCTGCGCTCGTGGGGTATCTGCGTGAGCGGCCAGCGAGCGTGAATGCGCTGGTGGACTTCCGCGGCGGGCACAACCAAATCGCGCGTCCAGTGGCGATCGGCATCAAGCGGCATGAATTCGATAAAGCGCATGACGACGCCTGTTTCGCGGGCGAACCGGGCGAAAGCCTCGACTTCGTCGTCATTGAGGCCGCGGACCAGGACGGCATTCACCTTGGCAGGGGCAAGACGCGAGTTCTGCGCGACGTCGATGCTGTGCATCACGGTCGAAAAGGATTTGGTTCTCGTAATGCGCTCGAATTTCCCCGAGTCGAGCGAATCGAGGCTGATGTTGATGCGGCGGAGGCCGGAGGCCAGGAGGTGCTCGCACCGTTCGGCAAGGAGATGGCCGTTGGTGGTCATCGAGAGGTCCTCGACGCCGAGGGCATGGAGGCGGGCTATATAATCCTCGACGCCGTCGCGGACGAGCGGTTCGCCGCCGGTGATGCGGATCTTACGGATGCCCAGGCTAAGGAAGACCCTGGCGAGACGGTCCAGTTCCGGCCACGAGAGAATCTCGTCATGGTCGCGGTAGTTTTCCGGGTCGGCGGAGCGGCAGTAGACGCAGCGGAAGTTGCAACGGTCCGTGATGGAGATGCGCAGGTCAGTGATCTGGCGGCCGAATTTGTCGTGAAGGACCATATCCCTCGCACTCGTTGGATGCAGTTCCGAGCTACCTGGGCGCACTGCCAGCCTGTAAAACAAACCGCCCGATCCAGTGCTTAGAATCGGGCGCCCACCGAAAAAGTATGCATTTTCGGCGTGATCGCTCCTTTCCAAGCACGGGCAAACCCAAGGGCTCACCGCAAGCGGGAGGCTTGAGCGTTTCCGCCTAAACCCTTAGCCCCGAGTAATTCTCAGGGCTTCGCCCCAGAAGCCATGGGTTATCTCTCCGGTAGGCTTCAGAGGTCGGAGTTACGGCCATAGTGTACGCCCCCGGCCGTAGGTTCGCAATTGGTGCATGGAAAACCACCGCTAAGGACGGCCCTTCAGATTGTGGTAGAGTTTTGGCCACGCCATGCGGATCTTCGTTCTAGGAGCTGGGGCGACCGGCTCTCTTCTCGCGCAATTGCTGGAGCGGCAAGGACATACGGTCTGGTGCGGAGACCGGGATCCGGAGCGCGCGCGGCGCTTCCTGGGCAAAAAAAGCACTATCGCCGTGACCGAAGTGAACGCGCGAAACCTTCGTGGAATCGTCAAGACCGCAAAGGGCTGCCAGCTGATCATTAACGCTTCGGCCTCGGTTTTTAACGAGATTGTGTTGCGCGCCGCGCTGCGGCTGCGCGCCCATTACCTAGATTTAAGCTCCCATCTGACACGCCACCCTTTCAAGGCCGAGCAATTCCGCTATGCCCGGAAATTCGAAGAAAAAAACCGCGTGGCGCTGATTAATACCGGAGTGGCGCCCGGTCTAACCAATTTGCTAGTGAAACGCGCCTCGGAATTGCTGGACGAAGTTCACGACGTGCACATCCGCCTCTATGAAAGCAGCGAAAGTGATGATCCCATTTCTCAGTGGTCGCCGGAAGTATCGTTCGACGAGGCAATCTCGCACCCGCGCGTCTATCGCAACGGAAAATTTCAGTTAGGCAAGCGCTTCTCGGAAGTCGAGAAATTCCGGTTCCCCGAACCCATTGGGACCGTGCGCGTGTTCTTGGCCGCGCAGGACGAAGTGGCCACTCTTCCCCGCTTCATTCCTATGCGGGGGCTCGACGTAAAAATCGGCGGGAACGAGATTGACCGGCTGCGGCGCTGGCACAAACTTGGGAAATTATCAAAGTCGCGTGGGATGCTGCGGCGTCATTTTCCACAAACGTATTCCCCACGAATGATCGCCAAGCTGATTCGGCAAGGGATTTTACAAAATGCGCGGTTCGCAGCTGCCGTGCTTGTGCGGGGAGTGAAAGACAACAGGAAGAACGACCTACTCGTGTTGATCCGCAGCGATTGTATGTTCCCTACGCTTTATCAGATACGGCAGCAGGGACGACTTACGACCCCGGTGGCTTATGTCACCGCGCACGTTGCCGCGCTCTTCGTCAAATTTTTCCCACGCGAACTTGCCGGCGTTTTCGCTCCAGAGATGCTCCCTGCCGAAACCCGGCGAGCGATTCTGGCGGGCCTCCGCAACGGCGGCATCCGAATCACACACAAAACGAACGTACGGAAACGCACCATTGAGGACGAAGAAGAATTCTAGCCCGTCAGCCGCGCTTTGCTATCCGCCGGCAAAGCGCGGCCGTCGGCGCCGATTCGAATCGACGATCAGTCCGCGGAGGTGGCTTTTGCGTTTCCAGAAAAGTGGATGGTGATCAGAAAGCCATTCGTTCCGTCGTAGGAAAACTTGTGGCCGTCCCCTTCGAAAGCTTCGTGTTTGCTCTTCCACATGCGGAAGCCGTCGTTGGATTGCGCGCCCCAGTATTTCAAATTGTGCATGACGACTTCGTGGCTGGAGTTGTCGCCCTTGACGCGTTCGAGGATGACTTCGCCTTTGCCGTCGTTCATTTTGGCGTGCGCGACACCCGTTTTAGCGTCTACGTTCCATGAAAATGCGGCGGTTTGCACGGCCTTCTTTTGCCAGGGGATCGGATACAGCTGCCCGAGGACGTCCGCAAGCGCGGCCTGCTGTTCCTTGGTGACGCTGGGATCGAAGTTCACTACCAGCCAGGAGTCCTTCCCGGTGCTCCAGTCGCTGCCCAGATCGGTAGCGATCCAGACCTTGGCGCCATCCAACTTGACGTCTCTGTAAGTTCCCTTGTCCACTTTGAGAACGAGGTTGGCGCGGCAGAAATGCTCTTCCGCGTGGTGCTCGCCCATTGCCATGTGGTTGGTGGAATGATCGTTGAAATAGCAGGGGCAAAACATGTCGCAGCTGCAAGCTTCGATGTAGCTGGCGGTCATATCAAAATCGGGTTTAGAAGTTTTCTCCTGCGCGGGAGAAGTGAAGTAGACGAGACCGAGCGCGAGCGCAAGGAGAGGAACTGCAAGCATTCGAGACGGACGGAACATTTATCCCTCCAGTGGAAATGTATGTAGGGCCCAACCGAAGTTGGGGCGAGTGTACTCCTGAGACTCACTAGCGGCAAGCACGATTCTTGCCGTAACTTCAGCAGCAGCGGTTGGGGCGCGAATAGCGGCGATTGAGCTGTTCCACGTAGAATTCGGCCGGCGTTAGCGGGCGGCTTGAACTGGATTGCCTGCCTTTCGAACGAAGATAGCGTTCATAGGCCGCATCCCCGCACCATTCGCGAAGGCCGCGCCAGAAACGGCGCAGCAACCGTGAAGTGGATTTTGCGGCGCGTTGCATCAGTCGTCTCCGTGGGCGGTGCCAGAGAAATCCGGCGCCCAGCGCGTGGCGATGTACGGCGACTCGTGAAGCTGTGATTCCTTGCGGCGGCTGAGAATCGAATACCAATGCGCAAGCGCTTCAACAATCAGAACGAGAATCATGATGGCAAGAACCCCCGTCACCGCGGCATCAAGGCGCTGGTTGAAAATCAGCCGGTGTGTCTCGGCAATTTTCTCGGCGGGAATCGTTCCAGCCGCAATCTGGGCGGCCAGAGCTTTCGCGTAGGCGAGAAAACCGATGCGCGGATTGGCATCGAAGATTTTCTGGTAGCTCGCGGTCATGGTGATGGTGACAAGCCACGCCATCGGGAGCAGCGTCACCCAGATCCACCTGAGGCGGCCCATTTTCATCAGGATAGTCGTGGCCACGACAAGGGCGACAGCGGCAAGCAATTGGTTGGAGATTCCGAAGAGTGGCCAGAGCGAATTTATGCCACCGAGCGGATCGACAACACCCTGATAGAGAAAATAGCCCCACAGAGCGACGATGACGGCGCTGGACAGCAGGACGCCCGGCATCCAGCCGGTACGGCCAAAGGGCTTCCAGAAGCGGCCACCGAGATCCTGCACCATGAAGCGCCCCACGCGCGTACCGGCATCAAGCACCGTAAGAATAAAGAGCGCTTCAAACATGATCGCAAAGTGGTACCAGATGCTGAGGAGACGCTCGCCGCCGATCGTGCTTGAAAAAATTTGCGCCATGCCGACGGCAAGCGAAGGTGCGCCGCCCGCCCGATTCCAAAGCGTAATCTCGCCGACCTTGTGAGCGAGATCGGTCATGGTCTGCGCCTGCAGCGGATAACCCCAGCCGCTGATTGTCCTGGCGGCAGCATCTCCCGCACCTCCGACGATGCTGGGCGGACTATTGATGGCGAAATAGACGCCCGGCGGCATGGCGCAGGCAGCCACCATAGCCATCACGCCGACGAACGACTCCAGCAGCATCGCGCCGTAGCCGATGAAGCGGGCATGGCTTTCGCGAAGGATCATTTTCGGCGTCGTGCCGGAGGAAATCAGCGAATGAAATCCGCTGATAGCGCCGCAAGCAATGGTAATGAAGCAAAAGGGAAAGATTTTTCCGGCAAAGACGGGACCCGTGCCGTCAATGAAGCGTGTGAGCGGCGGCATTAGAACTTGTGGCCGGACAAACAGGATCCCTGCGGCAAGAGAAAAAATGGCCCCGGCTTTGATAAAGGCACTGAGATAATCGCGCGGTGCAAGGAGCAACCACACCGGCAACGCAGACGCGGCGAAGCCGTACGCAATGATGGCGAAGGCGAGGGCCACCCCGCTCAGAGTGAAAACCCGGGCCCAGGAAGGAGAATCGGCGACCCACTGCCCGGCGACAACCACAAAGAGTACAAGCGCGACGCCCATCACCGAAGCTTCCAAGACGCGACCGGGCCGCACGAAGCGAAGATAGAGTCCGAGAAGCAGCGCGATGGGAATGGTCATCGCCAAGGTGAAAGTTGCCCAGGGAGAGGACTTGAGAGCGTTCACGACGACAAGGCCAATCACGGCGAGAAGAATCGTCATGATGGCGAGCACGGCCAGTTGGGCGATGAAGCCGCCGCGCTCGCTGACTTCTTCGCGTGCCATTTGGCCAATCGATTTTCCGTCACGCCGAATCGAGCAAAATAGTATGACAAAATCCTGCACGCAGCCGGCGAATGCCGCGCCAGCAATCAGCCAGAGCGTACCCGGCAAGTAGCCAAACTGCGCGGCGAGCGTCGGTCCAACGAGCGGGCCAGGTCCCGCAATGGCAGCGAAATGGTGGCCGAAGAGAACCCATTTGTTGGTGGGTACGAAGTCGCGGCCGTCGTCATGGCGCTCGCAGGGAGTGGCACGCGTATCATCAAGCGTGAGAACTTTGGCGGCAACAAAAGCGGAATAGAGCCTGTACGCCACCAGGTAACAGCACACCGCCGCCACAACGAACCAAGTGGCATTGAGCGGCTCTCCCCGGTGGAGCGCGATGGAGCCGAGCGCGCCGGCGCCTAGAGCTGCAACAACAATCCAGCCGACGATGCCGAAGACTCGTTTCATCTTGATGTATTTGACGGGATGCTGGACTTAATGAATAGTGCAATGTCCGCCTTGAGTTTGGCGAGCGACGGCGGATGGACGTACATCATGTGACCTGCTTCATAGTAGGCGCCGCTAAGATGGCCGCGCAACGTGGGTTCGAGGCCTAGGTGATCGAAGGTGTAGTCCGCGGCAAAAAACGGCGTGGCCAGGTCGTAGTAGCCCTTGGCCACGAAAACATGCAGGAACGGATTTTGCGTCATGGCTCCGCGCAGCGTCTCCGCGACGTTGACGTAACGATTCTCATACGGCGCGTAATTCCACGGACGCACGCGCCCAGTCAAGACTTCGTAGGGAAGGTCGCTGTCAAACTTGAGGTCGTTGCGCACGTAATCGTTGAGCATGCCCGAGTACGGGCCAATGATCGCCGCGATGCTAGGGTCAAACTCGGGGCGTTCACCGGCGGCGTCGCGATCGATGCCCGTGAATCGCGCGTCGATGCGGCCGATAGTACGGCGTTCGCTCCTCAGAAGTTCCTTCGTAAAGCGCTGGATTTCGATGCGCAGATTGGTGCGGTCGATGTACTCCGGCGAAAGTCCGGTTAGGCGCGCGACCTTTTGCAGGATCTCCGCGCGACGAGCATTGGGCAGGGCATCGCCGGCCATGAGCGCATCCGCGTACTCTGCAACGGCAAACTTGCGCGATTCTTCGATGGCCATTTCAACGCCGCCGCCCTGCAAATCCGGCGGGAGCTTCTTGTGATACCACGCAATGGCCGTATAGGTCGGCAAATAGAGGATATACGGCAGGTCATTGCCGGTGTCGAACTCGGCCGTCTCAAAATTCAAGATCGAGGAAATCAGGACGATACCGTTGAGATACATGCCATAGCGCTGTTGGAGATAGCCGGAAAGTCCTGCGGCGCGCGTAGTGCCATAGCTTTCACCGGCAAGGAATTTCGGCGACGACCAGCGCTTGTTGCGCGTGGCATATAACCGGATAAAGTCAGCGACAGACTCGACATCTGGCGTTATGCCGTGAAATTGCTGCGGCGTTTCGCCGGGAACGGCGCGGCTGTATCCCGTCGAGACGGGATCAATGAATACGAGGTCGCTGATGTCGAGGAGTGACACGTCGTTGTCCACCAGCTTGTAGGGGGGTGGAAGGAGCGAGCCCGCATCGCCCATCTGCACCCGCCGTGGACCGAAGAGACCGAGATGCAGCCACACCGACGAGGATCCTGGGCCTCCGTTGAAGCTGAAAGTAAGTGGCCGTTGGCTTGGGTCGCTAACATCATCCTTGGTATAAGCGACGTAGAAGATGCTAGCTTTGGGCGTGCCATCCTCAAGCTTCAACAGAATCGTGCCGGCCGTCGCCGTGTACTTGATTTCCTGTCCGCCGACCTTCAGGGAGTGCTTGGTCTGAACGATTTTTTCCTCAGGAGTTGGCGGCTTCTTTTCTTCTTTCGGCTTTTCCGCGGCCTTGTCTTGCGGAGGCGTCGGCTGCTGTTGCGCCAAGCTCGGATTCATTCCCAGAAAAAGCAAAACGACGGACCGCAAAAAACGAATTAGAGACTTCATGGGCGGCGGAGCTTCCTTTCAACCTTCGCAAATCGCAGAATTGTGACGTGCGGCATCGTATGCGAGAGTACGCGCAGCGTCAATCATCTGAGATGCGGCGCGCCCTCCCCTTAAATCGGCCTCTTTTGCGTCTCCCACATTCACGGATACAATGCGACACCAATGAAACGGGCGTCCAGAGGAGAGCGGTATGCGTCGCGTTGAGTTCCCTGCCGGGATTTCACTGCTCCGCGCGGCGGCGATATTGCTGATTCCGGCCCTGAGCATCGCACAACAAAAAACCGAGCTGCCGCACCCGAAGACGCTTCTGGAATTACAGCAAGCCATGAAGGACGTTCTGGACAAAGAACACGTTCCCGGGGCCGGCTTGGCGCTCGTGGCGAATGGCGTGGTTCTCTGGTGCGGGGGAATCGGTGAGGCGGACATCGCGACGAGACGAGCTGTCAGTTGCGACACGGAATTTCGCGTGGGCTCGATCAGTAAGACCTTTGTCGCGCTGGCTCTGCTGAAATTGCAGGAAGAAGGACGAATCAATCTTTACGCTCGGTTGCAGGATGTCGCGCCGGAAATTCCATTCAAGAACCCGTGGGAAGCGATGCATCCCGTTCGAATCGTGCATCTCCTCGAGCACACGGCTGGCTTTGACGACATGGAGCCGAGCGAAGTTTACAACTTGCATGATCGCTACGATTTTCCACTGCTTGACGTGTTCAAGCGGTTCAAGAAACCACAGACAGTGCGCTGGCCGCCCGGAACTCGGATGTCCTATTCCAATCCGGGGAATGCGATTGCGGGCTACTTGATCGAAAAAGCCACGGGAAAGCCTTTCGATCAGTACATCCGCGAAACTCTCTTGCGGCCGATGGGGATGGAGCACGCTGATTATCCCTTCACTGACGCAAACCGAGCCCTGCTTGCGACTGCCTACGAAGGCAATCCGCCGAAACCTTCCGGATACCCGTTCATCTACCTGCGGCCGGCAGGAGACCTGAAAGCTTCACCGGGAGAACTGGCAAAGCTCGTGCAATTTCTTCTGCGCCGCGGGAAGGCGGGAGACGTGCAACTGCTGAATTCTGAATCGATTCTGCGAATGGAAACGCCGGAAACCTCGCTGGCTGCGAAAAACGGTCTTCGGCTTGGCTATGGCCTCTGCAATTACACGAGCGTGGAAGGCGGCGTAGTAACGCGCGGCCACGATGGCGGGATTGACGGCTTCATCTCTTCGTACCGCTACATGCCGGAACAGAATTGGGGTTATGTCATTCTGCTGAACAGCGACAATTCCCAGCACGCGCTCGAAAGTTTGAATCGCCTGGCCATTGATTTTCTTTCCAAAGATTTTTCGAAGCCGCAGATGCCTGCGATTGATCTTCCAGCAAGTGAGCTGGAGAGATTTACAGGTTTTTATGCGCCGCGCGCGCCGCGAAGCCAACTGTTCGCATTTTTGGATGCCTTGGCCGGCGGGACGCGCATTCGCCTGATCAACGGCAAGCTGACGCGCTCCGGGCTATTCGGCCGGCCGGAGCCGCTGTTCTACGTCGGCAAGAACCTTTTTCGCGGAGAGAAAGAACCGGAGGGAACGACAGTATTTTTTGTCACGCAAAGCGGCGATTGGGCAGTCGCGGGCGGGGGCATTCCCTACAGCGAGAGGAGCAGCCTCGCCCTGCCCTTTCTTCGTATCGCTCTGCTCTCCCTGTGCCTGTTTTTTATGCTGACTTCTTTGCCGTACGCACTCTTTTGGCTTTTCTTGAAGCTTATCGGCGCCATGAAGGATGTGCGCCACCTCTCAGTGCGCGCGGTGCCGCTCGTTGCGACGCTGACGCTGCTCATGGTGCCGCTTTGTGTACGGAAGCTCGGCGGAACGCAATTCGGCTCGTTCAACGTCTGGACCGTGGGCGTCTTCCTCGGGACATTTTTCTTTCCGTTGCTGTCGATCGTCGGACTAACCCTAGTGCTACGCGCGCCAAAAGGGGAAATCCACCGCGCCGTGAGGATTCACTCTCTCCTCGTTTCCTCGGCCTGCTGCGTGCTTACGGGTTTTCTCTGGTCGTGGCACTTGCTCGCGGTGCGATTGTGGGCGCCTTGAGGCGGGCTGCGTCGTCAAGATGAACGGCCGACAATATAGTTGCGCGTGATCTTGTCCACGGAGATGGTTCCGGCCTGGCGCATGATGGTGCGCAATTCGCGGCGAAGGATTTCAAGTACCGCCTCGACGCCCGGCTCACCGAATGCGGCAAGTCCCCATCCGTGAGGCCGCCCTATGCCAACAGCTGTCGCACCGAACGCAAGCGCTTTGAAAACGTCCGTGCCACGGCGAACTCCGCCGTCCACAATGACGGGGATTTTCCCGGAAACGCCTTCGATCACTTCGGGAAGACTTTCGATGGTCGGGCGAAGCGTCTCTTCAGCGCGCCCGCCATGATTCGAAACCATCAGCCCGTCCACTCCATGTTCCACCGCGAGCTGTGCGTCTTCGCGTGTGACGATCCCTTTGAGGAGCAGCTTGACGGTCACGATATCGCGCAACCGTTTCACGAAATCCCAGTTCATGGTTGGAGGTTGTACGGCGGTGACCTTCGACAAATCTAGACCATTGAGCATCGGCTTGCGGGCTGCGTATGCGGCGAAACCTCCGGAGCCTCCCCTGGGCCTGCCGCGTGCAAAACCCGTATAAGCACTTTGATGGCAAACAGAGCATTCCCTTTTGTCCACAAGCTGAGAACGGAATAAAGTCTCTCGGTTGCTGCCTTCTTGCAGGTCCACAGTGAGGACAATCGCGGGCGAGCCGGCAGCCTCAGCGCGTTTAACAATGGCTTGGCTGACCTCCCAAACATTCGTGGGATAAAGCTGCTGCCATACTGGCGCACCCGCTGCGGTGGTTACGTCCTCAATGGATGCGGTGGCAACCGTAGACAGCATCATGAGGTGCCCTTTGGCACGTGCGGCGCGGGCCACCGCGACTTCCCCTTCAGGATGGAATGCCTTCTGAGCGCTTACCGGTGAGAGCACGATTGGCGAGTTCCACTTCGTGCCGAAAAGGCTCACGGACATATCGAGGTTCTCGACATCAACCAGCCTCCGCGCCCGAATCTGAATGCGCGAATAGCCTTCACGATTTGCGCGCACCGTTCCGTCATCATCCACGCCGGTTGCGAGATATCCGAAGTGCGCTGGCGGGAGCGCTTTGCGCGCCGCAGGTTCAAAATCCATCACATCGAAGGCCTGGTCGGGAGAAGTAATTACGCCGTCGCTTTGCTGCAGGGAATCGAGCCAACCTAGAAATTTCTTATCCGTGACGTCGCCTGCCGCCAGAAGGCTTGAGAATGAACAAGCGAGAAAGCCGTGGCTGGCAAGCAGTGGACTCCCCGACAACATCTTTAGGAATTTTCTGCGAGTCTTGATTTGACCGGCGGCGCGATTCATGGTGCCTCTCCTTTTTCTACTCTGGCAACGAAGTGAAGCGCACAAGTGGATAGAGATCGCGAAAGACCTTGGCAACTTCGCGCGGAAAAGAGGCGCGCATCGCTACGGAGGGGCTGAATTTGCGCCGGACGATCCACGCCAATAGTTTTTTCCAATCCTCCGGAGCCGTGGGCCAACCGTCGTGTTTGGTCCATTCCCCTTTCACCATCTTGTACCAATAGCTTTCGTAGCGCCGGCCAAGGCGTTTCCTCTGCTTTGTGACCCAGCGGGCATCAGCCATCACACGAGGCTCGGCGATCAGCGCAATCGTGGACTCTTTGCGCTTCCCGCCCGAGTAGATCCGGAAGCCTACCGTAACTGTGCCCACGGTAAGGCCGACGTAGAGCTGCCCAGTTTCCCGTTTAACTGGCGGAGGAACGGAAAACTTCAAGTACATATGAGTTTTGTAAAGGGTCTTGTCCTTCGCGAAACGAATATCCCGGTTGATCCGCGAAAAATTGGCGCCGGTGCGGCCAGAGGTGTCGAAGCGAGAATCAAGGTCCAGCGCCGTGGGACCGAGTTCCTCCAACAAGCGCCGGAAGGGCTGAACGATAGCGGCCTGGTAGCGGTCGCGGTTCGCCTCCATCCATTCTTTGTGATTGTGGCGGCCAAGGTCCTTGAAAAACTGGAACGTTTCACGCGTGAAAACAGCGTTCTTCGTTGCCATGGGGCCTCATTCCCGAACACCGATGCGGCAAAGTGTCCCACAGCCTACACGATTCTCAGGCGGGGTCAATTCATTAAGGATCTACTTGGACCGTGACCCGGAGAACGCCGAAGCCAGCCCCAGCGCAATGAGGGCGCCTCCGGAAACGTTTCGCTGGGCGCGGCGAAGACGCAGGCTGCTTCGAATGCGTTCGGCGACGGTCCCGGCGATCACAGCGTAAACTGAGTCGCTGCACCAGCCCATCAGGGCAAACAAGGTTCCCAATTGCAGGATTTGCAGCGTCACGTGTCCGCGCGCTGGATCGACAAATTGCGGCAGAAAAGCAAGAAAGAAGAGCGCGGTCTTGGGATTGAGCAGATTTACAAGCAAGCCCTGACCGTATAGGCCAATCAATCTCGTTTCGCCTGTATCCGCTTCTACAAGCTGCTCGTCGTTGCGCCGCAGCGTCTTAATTCCCAGATAAATCAGGTAGGCCGCCCCAAGATACTTTACGAACTGAAACGCCACCGCTGAAGAGGCTAGCAGCGCGGAAATCCCCAAAGCCGCCGCAACGACATGGCACAGTGTTCCGGTCACGATGCCCAAGACAGAAACGAGACCCGCCGCACGTCCGTGTCCGATGCTCCGGCTGACCACGTACGTTACCGCCGGACCAGGGATCACCAGCAGAATCGCGGCGCCGGTGACGAACAATAACAGCGAAGAATGGCTGATCAACATGGCATCAGGGCTTTTTCACAGGTCAGTTGCAGCCGCATCCGCCGCCGCAGCAACTTCCGCCACCGCTCGAAAACCCACCCGATGACTTGGCCGAAGTGCCGTTGCTCGACCCATTCGACGCGCTGAAGACCGAAAGCTGAATCGCGTTCCGCTTTCCCGCGCACTTCGGGCAGGCAATCTCCTGCGCCTTGTTCAGCACAATCTTCTCAAAGTGTGTCTGGCAATCCTCACAAATGTATTCGTAAATCGGCATATTGGGTCCCTGTCTGTATCTTCTTTAATTATAACAGCCACGCCGACAAACGCACTCTCTCAAAAGCAATTGCCCTCCGACCAGTCGGAGGGCAATTGCAGATCTGCGGAATTGGACAGAGTGCTTAGTCGCCGGCGACGGCTTCGGCAGCCTTCTCGTCGGTTTTGGCCACAGCGCCGTTGCCGTTGGAATGGCCATTGCCATTACCATTTGCCGGGGCGATGGTGACCGGCTTGCCCGCGCTCGCGAAATTGGCCGGCACGGCCTTGGCGATGTCGCTGACCGTGCCAATCTGCACGACCGCCGGCTGGGGCTTCTTCAGCACCAACTCTTCGTAAATCGCGCGAACCTTGGCCTGCTCTTCGTAAGCCTTCTTGCGGCGAGCCCGCTCTTCTTCGGCTGCCGTCAGCGGAACGTCATGCTCCAGGTGGCGAACACGCGCTGCGTCGTCACTATCAATCTTCAGCGAATGCTCGTAGCTCTGCAGGTTGACATTCTTGCCCTTGGCGTAGATTTCGTGCTTGCCGTGCGTCTTGTACCACTCGGCCACGGTCGCGTTCTTGTGCATATTCTCGATGATCTGCCGCCAGCCTACACCGGTGTTGTACGCGCAGAAGCTGATCTCGCCCTGCTGCGTGGCGTACGGAATGATGCACATTTCCGTGCGGCGGAAGTCGTAGTTAAACAAATCCTGGAACCACATTCCCGCGATGAACAGGAAGTTCCACGGATCGCTCTGGCGGCGCTTCATGGCATCTTCGTACGTGCGTTCCGGAGAAGTGCGGCCGTATTTTGTTTCGGACTTCTTCGTCAACGCCCAGGTCTTGTCAAATTTCTTGAAGAGGTCGTAAAGCTTGAGCCCCTTCGGCCCCTGGAACGGGTGGTAGTTCTTCAAGAGGGCCATGGCCATCATGAAGTTTGAGAAATTCTTGCCACGCGCCGCGTCGGTAATCGCCGTAACGTCTTTCGTCAGTTGCTCGGCATCCAGGAAGCGCGGCACCGGAGCCCATTCCTTCGTTTCCTTGTTGATCATCAGCGCCGTGCCCACGCCGCAATTCGGGTGGCAGCCGCAGGAGAGCGAGCCCCAGTTCGACTCTTGCCCCTTGACCATGTCCGAGAATCCAGCGAACGTGCTGATGAACGAAATCGGGAACCAGTCGCGCGTCGGCTCAACTTTTCCCACCTGGCTGCTAACGTCCTTCGCGAGGTGCGAAAGTGTGTAGCGCTGCCGCAGGCGGCGCTCCGGGGTGATGTCTTCGTCGCGCCCGGTAAACGAAACTGGCTGGAAGCTGACGAACGCTATCTTCTTGGGGTTTTCCATCGCGAACTTCACGACGGTGCCTACTTGGTCGTTGTTCACGTTGTTGACGATGGTCACCACCAGCACGATTTCGATGCCCGCCTCGTGCATGTTCTCGATGGCGCGTAGCTTCACATCAAAGAGGTTGCCGATCTGCCGGTGGCTGTTGGCGTCGTTGCCGATGCCGTCGAACTGCAGGTAGGCATACCGCATTCCCGCTTCAAACGCCTTCCTGCAGAACTCCTTGCTCTTGGCGAACTCGATGCCGTTGGTCGCAGCCTGTACGCTGTTGTAGCCAATCTTGCGCGCATACGCGACCGCATCCAGGAAGTACGGGCTCATGGTCGGCTCACCGCCGCTAAACTGCACGGACATCTGGCGGCGCGGCTTAATCTTCAGCGCATTGTCTAAGATTTCTTTGACTTCTTCCCAGCCCAGTTCATGCACGTAGCCAACCTGGTTGGCGTCCATGAAGCAGGGATCGCACATCATGTTGCAGCGGTTGGTCAGGTCGACAGTAAGCACCGATCCACGGCCATAACGTACCGTCGAGGAACCGTGCTTATGAAGGTCTTCGTCGTTGTGCGCGGGAATGTCGCGGCCGGGGAACTGCTTTTCAATCCAGCTCAGGAACTTGGAATCGATGGCCATCATGTCTTCGTAATGGCCGTGGAGCGGGCAATCCTTCACCATCCAGACCTGCCCGTCGCGCTCGATAATCTGGGCCTTGATCTCGCCGACTTTCTCGTGCATCAGGTCGCGCCAGTCTTTCTTGCCGGCGATGATCGCCTCACGCGCTTCCTTTACGCACGCCGGACAAAGCGAGTCTGTTTGCCGCGGGAAACCCAGCGTCGGCTTCGTTTTCTCCCACGATTTCAGCAGTGGCTTATCGGACCACTTTGGTGTGACCGAAGGATTGGGATTGCGCTTGTTGAAAAACTGGATGGTGTTAAACGTAACTCCAGCCGCTTTGCAGACAACCCAATCAAATGTTCTCGCGATTTGCGTGCCTACTTGATTCGGCATAAACCTCTATCCTCCACTTTCAAAGATCCCTAGCCACTTGGCCTTAGAATTAAATCGAGCCCACTCAATCGCTGGAACCAGGCCCAAACGACTGCCCCCGGGCTCGCTTATGTGTGCCTCAAAACCGTACCACGAATACCGTAGTACGCCCAATAAGTCTTTGGACACCTATAGTTTGCCGGTTACCGGGTGGGGAAGCCAGCAACTTGCACTAAACGGTCGAAATTGCGCATTGAACGGCAATAGGGAGCAGCCAATGGCAATTTCCCTAACTCCAAAAGGGGGTTACTAGTAGTCCGAATGGGCTGGAACTTTCCACTTCGGAGGGAGATTTTCTACTCGTTGAGCGCCGGCCGGAGAACCGCGATGACAAAATGTGCGAAATTTGACGCCCCTTCATCTAATTGCAGCCACCGAACCACGCAGTGCTCCGCCAAATACTTTGCAACTCGCGGCTCGGGAATGCCTAAGTGCTCGGCGAGCCGTGGCTTGATCGACTCTACTCCGCGTCGGCTCGAACCGCGCAGCAAGTTGGCGATGGCGATGCGCAGAGTTTGGCATGCCTCGACGTAGTAATAACTCGTCAAGTCCGAGTCCGTCAGCACAAATACACCCGGGCCTGCCGGCGCGCGATCCGCTTCTTCCAGTTTGGCGGGCGGGCAAGTCATCAGTCTGCGAAACTGCATCTCCAACAAAGAAATTCGGGAAGAGAGCCCGGGGTCGCCGTATCGGCCTTTCATGCTCGGAGCGCCCACCTCACCAATCGGCTCGATAGGCAGGCTGGGTATTGCGCGGCTGTGGGTTGCTCGAGCGGGAATCGGTTCGGCTGATTCCTCGAAGACGGCAGGCGGCAATCCGCTGCGCGGTGCGGGCGCTTCTCCAGCGTGTTGACTTGAAGCAACTGCTGGTTCCCTCACGGCGCCGCCCTTGCGCCGGTTCCGGCCACCGCGACGTCCCCGCCGACGGCCTTTTCCTTCCGGCCCGGCAGACGGCAGCGTATTCACCGTGCTCTGTGCTGCCTGTTGGATTTCACTACTGACAGCCACCGACGATTCGAGCGCTTCCGGGTTCTGCCCAAATGACAAACCCGGCTCAGGCGTCGAAACCGCAGGGGGAGTCAGGGCAAACTCCGCCCGTGCTGGAACCCCCGATTCCAGAGGAAGCTCGCCTGGCGCTCCGCCCAGCCGGACCGCCGCTTCCCGCGCTTTGATTTTCCAATCCGCGCGGCGAAATCTCTCCGCCGCCGCCGAGTACCATTTCGCGGCATCGGCATTTTGCCCGGAAGACTCAAAGTATTTCGCCAGCTCGAACGCCACCATGGCGTCCCGCGTTTTTTGAAAGAGATTCGAAAGTTGTCCCGCGGGATCCTTGCTGGTGCGCGCCCTGCGGATGCGGGCGGTAATCTGTTTCCAGTCGGTCATTTCTTGCTTGCATTGTAGCAGCGGAACGCCTCATCGGCCAGTAAACTCCGCCTGCACCGGAAGCGTTACTCTTCAGCGCAGAAAGCGCTTAACAATTGACGGCACGAGGTTTACTCAGTATTCTTCCATCAGTCCCCTTGGAGGAGCTTGATGACGCGACTGCGCGCTGCCCGCCTTGCGGGCACCAGCAGTGACGACCATCTTCTGGTCGCCAGCAGAATAAGAAGCTTCGCAGTCGCCAGCCGCAATGACTGCATCACAATTTCAAGAAGCTTTCTTACTCTGCTCGTCTCATTTTCGCTCCTGACGGCGCCCCTCTTCGCCGCTCCCTCTTCTTGGCTCGGTACAATTGTCTATGCTGATCGAGCCCGCTTTAGTAGCGGGCAGGCTTCCGTAGGAGCAACCATTTTCAGCGGCGATAGACTCAGCACCGACCAGTCCGGCAGCGTCCAGGTTCGCGCGGGCGCTGCCCGTTTTCTCCTTTCCGGTGCGAGCATGGCCACGTTTTCTCAGGAGGACGCGACTCCGGCTGCAACTTTGGCTTTCGGCAGCGCCAGTTTTTCGACTGCAAATTCGAAAGCGTTTGCCTTGCACGTGGCTTCCGCTGTAATTCGCCCGAACTCCGACCGGCCCACCATCGGACAAATTACGGTATTGAGCCCTAAGGAATTGATTGTCAAGAGCACGCGCGGTTCGCTGAGTATCGCCGTGGAAGATGATGTACGCGAGATTCCGGAGGGCGCCGCCTATCGCGTCGTTCTCGATCCTGACCCTGCCGACCCACAGGGTCCGCGTGGCGCGGGCACCAAAGGTGAGGGTCGACCGCCTCTCAAAGCCGCCAAGGACAAGTTCATCTGGTTCGCCGTCCCACTCACTGCTGTGGTCACCGGGTTTGCCGTTCACGAAGCCTTGGAAAGCCCCGACCGGCCGTGAAGTTGGCTGCCGCGCGGAGGATGTTGAGATAGCCGTCGCAACGAGGATTCGTTAAGTGTGATTCGTGTCAGGACTTATCTTTCGGTCCGCCCCCATACCGGGGTCTGCAGGCACTGCAGCAATCCCTCGGCGCATCGCATAGTGAATCAGCTCGGCAAGAGAATGGAGGCCAAGCTTGAGCATGATTCTGGCTCGAAGTGTCTCTACGGTCCTGACGGCAATTCCCAGCTGCGCTGCGATTTCCTTGTTCGACCTTCCCTCAGCCAAAAGGCGGATAATTTCGAGCTCCCGTGGAGTTGTTCTGGCCCCTGCCCGTTCCCCTCGTTGACGCTGGCCCTTTGTTTTGAGAAATCCGTCCAGCACGATGTCGGATACTTTAGGAGTGAGGAAACGGTTGCCCCCAGAAACGGCCTTCACAGCTTTTATGAGGCACTCCGTTAGATCGGATTTCAATAAGTATCCGTTAGCTCCAGCGTCCAGTACGCGCCGCACCATCTGGTCTGACTCATGCATTGTTAGTACAAGAAGAAAGACTACCCCACCGAGTTCTCCTTTCCCTTGCGATTCACACCATTTGCCTTTTTGGGACACAATTCGCGAAATTAACATTCTTCCGTTCCATTTTGGTTAGCCTGCTCATTCCACCATCACTAAATCGTTTGCATTCAGTTCAACGCCGTGGACGAGTGCATGCAAGACATCAGAACCGACTAGTTCAGAGTCGGGTGCCACCTGATGATGTTGCGCGAGACGATTCCGATCTTAATCGCATGTTCCTGCCTGTCACCCATCGTGGCGGCCCAAAGAGACTTCCCGAGTCCGTCGACAGTCCCATCTACTTCCACAGTGGAACACACTCAGGATTTTAGCGAAGTCGTTGTTTCTATCTCCTCGCTGAAGATTGTTCCCTCGGTAAGGCTTGGTATCACGGGGAAGCCTGCACCTGTGCTCGATCTAGGTGCCAACTTCGGTACGGGTTTTTGCCTGGATGCCGAATGTCGCTTCATCATAACCAATTATCACGTTGCCATGATTGCGCGGCCTAGTAAGGTCAAAGGGGACAAAATTATCAAACGCTATTTTGCCACGGGCCCGCAGGATGAAGGGGCAACCACGAACAGTATCGGGAACGGGGGCGTGCTTCCGTACGTCACGAGGCGAGACCTAGCGATGTTTGAGTTACGGCGCCCGCTGCCGCATCATCATGGTCTTACTCTCAGTCTCGACGAGCCGCAAGTTGGCCAGGAAGTAGACATCTACGGTTACCCCTCAGGAGATAGCCATGTCCATGTCATTGGCGCTCGTGAACTGATTCCATTTCCTGCCACATTCAAAGCCCCGACGACATCAGGCCTTCTCGCGTTTGACTACCATTCGCCCCATAATTCAACTCGCATAAGAGGTATAAGCGGGGGCATCGTCGTCGATAGGAAAACCAAAAAGATTCTAGGTATTATGAGCGAGACCAACGATACGACGGCGGTAGCTGTGCCAGTTCAAGCCCTGGTCGACTTCGTGGGCAAAGTACAGCCCTTCCTAGCACAGAGAATATTCCCAATGCGGGAAATCTTGTCAGTCTCGGCGGACCTCTATCCAAAATTCGTGCCGGCCCCTGACTACAATCCAGAGTACGTGCCAGGCGTTGCCTTTGGGCTACAGCGCCGACCTGAGGAACCCCACGAAGTCAAGGCCCTAAGGGACAAAGCGCAAGTTCTGGCAGACAGCATTCGGAACTATATCGCTGTGCAGACTTTTGAATGGGGCTCGGGAGACAATGAGCCGGTGGCTGAGGCAGAGTTTCAAGTCCGGGTCGTGGACGGTGTTCAAGTATTCCGCAGGTATCCCGACGGCAAGAGAGAGTACGAGGAAATACCTAACCCTCGTTGGGGTAGTTGGGTTCTCCCTGCCGACGACTGGTCGAAGCTTCCTAAGATGATTGGAACGGAATTCCGATTAAAAGTTCGTCAAGCCGCCGAAGTAGTTGTGAACGAGCAGCGTATGAAGGTCTTTCAGTTTTACGCCAGTGTCGAAGATAACTTGTGTCCTTTTGCACCCGTCGACAATTATGGTTTCTTCTCTATCGGCAAGACTATCGCCGTCGCATGTTACGGGGAAGTTTGGACGGACGAGGATATTAACATCATCCGAATATCGCAGAGTCTGGAGCTTTCTGACAAACTGAAGGCCTATCGGGGATGGGAGGACTGTCGAGTTGTCATTACCTACGGTTGGCTCAAGCGAGTGAACGAGCCTCCCCGGTTCGTTCCCCTGACCATTTTTACGGAGGCTCGCTACAAGAAGAAGGAAATCTACTGGTGCCGCGGCACATTTACGAACTATCAAAGATTTGACAGTGAAGTGAAGATAATAGCGAATGGTGTGCGCAGCCCGCCACCGTAGGGCTTCTGGCTTAAATGCCGCACTTGTCCACATCCGGCGTTTTGGTCTACAACCCCGCGATCACTTCAATTTCCACCAGCGCGTCCTTCGGCAAACGCGCTACCTGCACCGTTGACCGCGCGGGCGGCGCCGACGTGAAATACTTCGCATACACTTCATTCATGGCCGCAAAGTCGTTCATATCCTTCAGAAAAACCGTCGTCTTTACCACGTGATGCAAATTCAGTCCCGCGGCCTCCAAGATCCCCTTCACATTTTCCAGCGTTCTCTGCGTCTGCTGCTGGATGTCCGGGCCCGTCATCTCCCCGCTCTTCGGATCGAGCGCCACCTGCCCTGAGACGTGCAAGAATCCGTTTGCCCGGATGGCCTGCGAATATGGTCCGATGGGTTTTGGCCCCTTGTCGGTCAGAATCACGTCTCTCATTGTGGAGTCTCCTTTTCAGATTGCGTCGTTGCCGCAGCAGCTTCCCGGTAACGCGCACGAAATTCTTCCGGCACTCCCGGCCGCTTCATCCACAACCGCACGAACTCGGCTGCACTCTGGTGCGTTTCCTCATCGAAAGCGGCGATCAGGTCGCTGAGTTCCAGCCCTCGCTCCCTGCGAGCATACAGCATGTGGCTGATCGCCTTTCGAAACACGTCCCGCCCATAGCGGTCCTGCAACGCATAGAAAAAAAGAAAGCTCTTTGCTCGCATCACGGCTGCCTCTTCCTCCCCACGGGCCGCAGCTTTCTCCGGGATCAGTTGCAGCGCACGACGAATCGTCCCCGCGCGCGAATCCGTTCCTGCCGCGGCTTCACGCCCGATCGACGCGGCGAAGGCTGGAAGCGCAGAGACCGGAGGCTCCTGCTCGAAGAATCCTGGATTCTGCGCGTAACCCAGCCAGCTTGCAGCCAACGACGGAGCCGCTGCCACCGCGAGTCTTGGCATGCCCCCGCTGAGATCCACCATCAGTGTGTCTGGAGAAACCATTTCGGCAGAGACGGTCTCCTTCTCTTCGCCCAACAGCTCGGCCGTTGTTGCACTAAGATTTGTGAAACACCCAGGCGTCACCGGGCATTCGACAATCCATGTGGAGGAATCCTTGCTGCGCGCTCCAAACATGGAATCGTACGCTTCCATCGTTCGAACGAGGGCATCGCTTGCTCCGCGCAACCCCGCGGCCTCCTGCGGTTTGCGCGTCCACAAAATAATCTTTTCCTTGCCGCCGATTTCCGAAGACGTGTAGTGCCCGGCAATCACGAATGGATAATGGTCGTTCGGGCCCTGCAAAGCGCGTACTTTCATCTCTCCGCCCTGGCGCGACGTTTTCGTCTGACGGCCGCTGGTGTGCACCAGAAATCCATCCGGTACGAAAACGCTCACCTCCCATTTTTTGGGCGGCACTCCCCCTGTCGCGAACAGGCCACGCGTCGGCAGCAATTCGGGATTCCATCCCTGCGCCGGCAGAAAAAAAGCATCGGCCGTAAAGTCCAATGCCGTTTCGCCCGCACCTGCTGGCGAATACTCCACGGAGAGACGCAAAGTGTGGCGCGCTGACTTGGCCCATGGCTCCGGAAGTGCCATCAGCGTGTTTCGAGGATTGTCAGTCGAGACTCCCGTTGTGATTGCTCTTGCATCCCAGGTTGCGCGTCGCTCTTCAAAATGAAAACGCCGGCGTCCCGGCAGGCGCAATTCCAGTTCGCTGAGCGGCTGGTTCCCCGTATTCTTCAGCGCGTACTCTGCTTCGATCCGAATGCGCGGCTCCGGAGCAGCAACAAACTGCACGCTCACGTGTTGCCTTTCGATGGTGTAGCCGGGACCAAGCGCCGCGACGCACGCGGCCATCCCTAGCGCAGCCAATGCACCGAGGACGGCATATACAAAACGCGGCTGAATCCGAACGCGCAAAACAGTTTGATTGTATCGGGGAAAAGTCAGAAGCAAAAGCAGCGTGCGAAACTTCCAGGCGCCTACATCGTGGATTTTAGAAATTGCGGAAGATTCGAATCACTACCTGCGGCGCCCGCGCACACGCTTGAAATCTGTTCCGGAATGATTGCGCTTGGCTTCGCGCGACGCCGCTTCCTTGTCGGCTTGCGCGTCCGTCATGCCTTCGTTGATGCGCTCGAGAATTTGTTTCTCCGTGAGCCCGGTATTTTTCAGCCGCCCGATTTCCGCGCTGCCCATGGTGCGCTGGCCCCTCAGTCTCCGGTGCAAAATCAAATCGACGGCAGGATCGGAAAGTCCCACCAGCCGCAGCATGACGGCGTCGGTGCTGATGGTGTCGAGCTGATCGACTTTTGCAATTTCCAGAATTACCGGCTCGGCGTATCCCGCGCCCGCGAGGCTCGTGGCGGCATCGGCGCTGCCAAAGGGATGCTCGTGCTGGTGCGCGTCGGCAACCAGAGTGACGCAAGTATCGTCGGTGATTCCGGCTTGTTTCAGTTTTACGAGCTGCCTGACTTCGTCATCGGACGTGTTTAGCTTTTTCAGATCTTCGACGTTGCTGGACCACATCCCTGCCTGATCGAGCGGACGATAATCCGTGAGCGGATGCTTGTCGCATCCGCTCGTCCGGAAGAGGACTACCAACCCGAGAAGCATGAACTTACACCGCATGATTCTATTCTATCGGGAGCAACGGGGGGAGCCGGGAAGTGTGCTGTGCGAGATACCCGTGCGAAAGGACAGGTGGCGCACCGTTATTGTGAGTGGCACTCATTCTTGTCGCCGGATCAGTGGCCGGGCTGGTAGACGCGTTCGACACCGAAAACACCGGAGATTTTCTTGATATTTGCAAGAATGGTTTCCAGCTGGCGCTTATCGGCGATTTCGAGATTGGCGTCGATGCGCGCGTTGGTGCGGTCGGGGCGGCTTTCGAGGTTGTGAATGTTGGAGCCGGCGCCGCTAATGACGGCGGTGATGTCGGCAAGGAGGCCGGCGCGGTCGCGCGCGCGAATAGTGAGCTGAACGGGGAAAGTGGCTTCAGAGCCGCCGCCCCATTCAACGGCGATGCGTCGCTCCGCTTGATACATCAGATTTTGAACGTTGGGGCACGTCCGCGTATGAACGGCGACGCCTCGGCCACGGGTGATGTAGCCGACAATCTCATCGCCAGGAATGGGATTACAACATTTGGCGCGGTAGACGAGCAGGTCGTCGTGGCCCTTGACAACCAGCGGAGCTTCGCCGAAGCCCAGAATGCGCTTGACAGCCTTGACGAGTGTGGGCTTGGCGTCTGCTGTCTCGGGCTCCGCGGATTTTGCCGGTTCACCGAGAAGGCGCGTGAGGACCTGGCGCGCGGAATATTTTCCGAATCCGACGGCGGCGTACAGATCCTCCGTTTTGGCAAGGCCATAGTCAGAAAGCAGTTTGTGGAGATCCGCTTCTGGAATTTTCTTGAGGCTGCGGCCAAAGTGGCGCGCTTCGTTTTCCAGCAGGCGCTTGCCCATCCCCGTGGCTTCTTCGCGTTCCTGCTCGTTGATCCAATGCCGAATTTTGCTTTTGGCGGAAGACGATTTAACGAAGCTGAGCCAATCGCGGCTGGGATGGTGGCCTTTTTGCGTGAGAATCTCAACCACGTCGCCACTGGTAATTTCGTGGCTCAGAGACACCATCTGTCCGTTCACTTTTGCGCCCACGCATTGGTGCCCGACTTCGGTATGCACCATGTATGCAAAATCCACGGGAGTGGCTCCGCGTGGAAGCTCCATCACCCGGCCCTTCGGCGTGAATGCGTAAACTTCAACCGGTGCGAGATCGACTTTCAGAGTGGAGAGAAATTCTCCGGGTTCCTGAAGTTCCTGCGACCATTCAATGAGCTGACGCATCCAGGTGATGCGCTGGTCGTCATCTTCCGAGGACGGCTTTCCGGATTTGTATTTCCAATGCGCCGCAACGCCTTCCTCCGCGATGCGATGCATGTCCTGCGTGCGGATTTGCACCTCAAAGGGCTGTCCGCTGTGGAGCACGGTGGTGTGCAGTGATTGATAGAGATTGGGCCGCGCGATGGCGATGTAGTCCTTGAAGCGTCCAGGGACGGGACGCCAGATGTGGTGAACGACGCCAAGAGCCGCGTAACAGTTGCGCTCGGAATCCGTGATAACGCGCACCGCGAGGAGATCGTAGACCTGCCCAAGACCGATTCCCTGGCGGATGAGTTTGCGGTGCACGGAGTACAAACCTTTTACCCGCGATTCGAGCTCGGCGGGAATGCCGGCCTCCACGAGCCTGGTCTGGATGGTGGCCTGGACTTCCTCGAGGAATTTTTTGTGCGCGGGCGCCTTGTCGCTGATTTCTTTTTGCAGTGCGAAGAAAGCTTCCGGCTCGAGATAGCGGAACGCCAGGTCCTCCAATTCACCGCGCACCACACTCATGCCGAGGCGCAGCGCGATAGGCGCGTAGATGTCCAGTGTTTCGCGCGCGATGCGCTGCTGCTTTTCGTGATCGAGGTATTCGAGCGTGCGCATGTTATGAAGCCGGTCGGCCAGCTTCACGAGAACGACGCGAACATCGTTCACCATGGCGAGCAGCATCTTGCGGACGTTTTCGGCCTGGCGCTCTTCGGGAGCCATCATTTTGAGGCGGCCGATCTTAGTTACGCCCTCCACGAGATGGGCGACGTCGGCGCCGAAGCGCTCTTCGATGCGTGAGACGGGATACTCCGTATCTTCGATTGCGTCGTGGAGAATCGCAGCCGTGAGCGTGGTGGCGTCGAGTCGCATGTCCGCAAGGATGTGGGCGACTTCGAGTAAGTGGGAGAGATACGGATCGCCGGAACTGCGGAACTGGTCGTGGTGGCGCTCCGTGGCGATTTCGTAGGCGCGGCGGACCATCCAGGGATCTTCGGAAGGGCGATTCTTGCGAAGCTTTTCGAGGAGTTCTTCGAAACGCGCGTCCAGTTGGCGAACGGCGCGGTCGCGGTTAAAGCTCAAGGGGATTTTGTCAGGAGACGGCATAGTTTAGTTTACGCCTGAAAGGGTGCTTCCGGGGAGAGTTGGAAGTTCCAGGATATGACCAATGGGAGCGCACCGCACCCCCTGGCATTTTGTATGATTATCAAAACACAGGAGTTGCGGAATTGGCGGTCGAGCGTATTATGCAGACGTTATGGGACAAATTGACGACGGGAACGGAGACGGCTGGCGGAGTTATATGCGAGCCTCGAGAAGGGTGAATTGGAAGAAATTGCGGGAGACGCGGATTCATTGACGACGTTGGCGAGAGCTGCGTTGAGGCAGGAAATGTTGAGCAGAGGCATGGACGCCCCATTGGAAAAAAGTGAAGCCACGGAGGCTCCCGTCAAGGATGAAGCAGCGAGCCCGGTCACGATCGCCCGATACAGCAGTGTGCCGGAAGCGCTGCTGGCAAAGAGCATTCTGGATTCCGCGGGGATCGAGTCGTTTTTGGGTGATAAGAATCTGGTGAGGCTGGATTGGTTCTAATCGAACTTGGCCGGCGGGATCAAATTGATGGTTCGCGAAGAGGACGCGGAGACGGCCAGGACACTACTGACAGAGAACATTCCGGAGAAACTGGACGGGGAGCGGACTGAACAGTGAAGGCAGGAGAGATTCCTCGACTGCGCACAACCCAACAGGTACCCGGGCGGAACGGTCGGTTCAGGCGCCGAGCCAGGGTGGGAGCAGGCCGGCGGGAGCGGAGGCGAGGAGGGTGCGCTCGAATTTTTTGGCGGGGTCTCTGCGGATCTCGGGGCGTGATTCCGGGCGGCGGGTGGAACGAAAGGTGACCACGCTACCGAACGCGAACCAATGGTGGCCACGCGGCCCCTTCAGAAAGCAGCCGCGATAGCCAAGGGCGGGCTCGGGGGGCTGCTCGATTTCCGCAGGAGGCAAACCGCGCCAGATTCTCTCAAGCTGCGCACCAATCGAAGGCTTCACTTCCCAGACGGGGTCGGGGCGCCCCGAAAAAACAGAAGCGCCCGCGGTCCAGGCTGCGCGTTTGCTATCTGATTTTGATGTGGCCATGCATGACGACCATGAAGGTGCAGAAGATGTTGTAGGAGCCACGATCGGCAGTGCGCGGGTCGGGGATCAGGTGGCCGCTGTTGTCAACGTCGGTGGCGGGAGAGTTGCCCATCTTGTGTGTCCAGTATCCGGCGCGACCTTTGCGATACCAATGGTAGTCCCAGCCAGGAGAAATCACGAGGGCGACGAGATGGCCTTCCTGGGGACATTTGTTGTTAGCCGACGGAGTATCGATGAGAGAATCGGCAACCGCCGCCGGGCGAACATTGGCGCACGTGGGAGGGTAGGCGTTTTGAGCGCCGGCAGCACGCCCAGGCTGCGCGTAGGTGTCTGTGCGGTAGTTGGTGGAATAGTTGTAGCAGTTGTTGTTCTGCTGCTTCTGGCCGGCCCAGCCGTCGTTCCACCAAAGAGGTTCGTAGAGAGGAGCGCAACGGCAATGATGTTTATGGGGATGGTGGGGATGCTTCCAATGGAGGAGGCCAAGTAGATCGCGGCGAGCGCGAGTCATCTCGCGGCGAAGGTAATCGGAAAAGTCCTTGCCGACTTTGAGGCGGCCGGCGCGACTCGCAATATACTCTTCAAACCCCTCGTCGTTGGCGCGGTGCGAGAGGCGCTGGCCTAGCAGACGCCCATCCAAGATGTGAAAGGACTTCGGCAGGCCACGGACGGGAGCACCGAGCTGTTCGACGAGCAAACCGCGGTAGCCTAACCTGGATTCGAGAGGAATCAAGACTTCGGATTTGCTGAGAGGACGAGCAGGACGAAGACGCTCCAGGGCGTCTTTGGCTTCCCTGCCAGACAACTCGAGAGCCGGGTCCGGACGTCCACTGAAAATATTGATGGTGATGCGAAGCGGCATGAGAGTTCTCCTTTCTGGACTTCGTGGGAGCGAAGGTAAATGAGGAATTGCGCGACGATGGGAGAGTGTGGCGTGGGACGATCGTCAGCGGCTTGTTATGGAAAACTAAAGTACAGAAGGAAGAAACCCGTGTCAAGAGAGAGTCGAAGAAGGGCACGGGCACGATGATGGCGGGCACGGAATCGAGTGACTGGAGGCCACACCAAGCGGGAGGCATGCGCGCGACGATGAAGCGAAACGCCTTGCTTAAAGAAGGTACTTGCGAGACGCGCTCAGCTGGTTTGCTGGGGCTGCTCGGCGCGCTTCTGCTTGATTTCCTTGACCTTGTCGACGAGGTCGTCGGCCTGCTTCTTCAGGCTGGCACGCTCCTCGGCGCTTTCCACCATGTCCGCCTTGCGGCGATAAAGGAGGTTCAAGTAGGCCATCGCGTCGTCGTAATCTGGCTTGACCTGGATGGATTTCTGCAAGTTGGTGATGCCTTCATCCACCAGCGGGCCGTACTTTGCTGCGTATTCGGTGCGAACTGCGGGAGGGAGCGGATCGTCATCCCGCACTTGCTTGTTGACGTGATCTTTGTTGTATGCCGCGCGCAACTCACCATTCGAACGGTAAGCTAGGGTCCAATCAATTACGCCGATCCAATAATAAGGCTCGGGGTCATTGGGCCTCAGCTGGATGTGCTTCAGATGGTAGGACTTGGACTCCTCAAATTTCTTGGGGTCGAACGGAGTGCCGGCCATCTGGAAAAGGATGGAGCCGGTGCCATCGACGGCGCTAAGATTGTTGGGGTCCATCTGCAGGACTTCCTTGAACTCTTCAACAGCCGCGTTGCCGAGGCGCATGTTCTGCTCCGACGGCGCGCCGGGGATGTACTGGCTCGCATAAGCGGTCGCCAGATAGAGGCGCGCGTTGAGCAAACCGGGATCAAGTTCCTTGGCTCGCTTGAAATTCTCGATAGCCGCATCGTACTGAGCGTTCTTGAAAGCGGCAACACCCTTATTGAGGAGGTCGCGAGCCTTCAATTTATTGCAGCCGGAACCGCAGGCGGCCAGAATCACGAGCCCCGCGAAAGCCGATGCGCGCCGAACCCAAGTGGAACCGATCACCGATGATGCATGAGTCATCGAAGCATCCATCCCTGCTGTGCGTGACCCCAAACCGGCCGGGGCCAGCGCCCGGATATTCACGTCTGCCCTGCGAGGGGCACTCCAAAACCGTTAGAAAGCCTTTTCCAGTTCCGGCGTCAACAAGCCAACTGACGCAATCCCCGAGGTGTGCACGACATCGATCACTTTGGCCACCACCCCGAATTCGACTGGTTGATCCCCGCGAATAAATGCCACACGCGAGGCGCGCTGCTTGAAAATTTCCTCAATCCGGGAGCCTAGCTTATCAAAAGTGACCGGCTCCTGGTTGATGCGCAGCGCCCCGTCTGCCAAAACTTGAATCACGACCACATCGGGCGGCGGGCCCGGAACCTTCTCCACAGAAGGTTGTGGAACCAGCGCGTCCTCCCCTACGGAATACCCCCGGATCATCATAAAGATCACCAGGAGCACCAGCAGGATATCAATCAGCGGAACAACGTTCATGTCCGAGACGACACCGCGCTTACCGCCGACTGCCATTCCCATAATCCACCTCGTAACGGGCCAATTACCCGCGAGGAGGACTCTCACATCCGCGACCGCGGCCATAAAACGGCCGACTTGCGAGAACGTCACCGGCCTGCTTCGAAAAGCAGGCCCCACAAAACCAAAAAAGTTTATTGGCCCGCTTCGAGCTTGGCGGTGATCAAACCAATCTTGTCAATCCCGGCGCCCCGCATGATGTCGATGGCGCGGGCGACGTCCATGAACATTACATCGTTCTCGCCTTTGACGAAAGCGATTTTCTCGGCGCGCTCCTTGAAGATTTCTTCCATGCGCGGACCGAGACGATCCCAGGTCGTGTCTTCCTGGTTGATCTTGAGTTTGCCGTTGTTGGCAATCTGGACGACCACGGTTTTATTTTCAAGCTCGACGTTCTGTTGCTGGTTCGGCGAAGGCTGAGGCACAAGCGTATCCAGGCCCTTCGGAACGACCGGCGAAATGACCATGAAAATAATAATCAGCACAAGCAGAATATCGATCAACGGCACCACATTGGGCGACGAGAGTGCTCCTCCGCTTTCTCCTCCAACATCCATCCCCATAGCGAGTCTCCTATCGGCCCGGGATAGAGTGTTTCCGCGGGTCATGAAACCGCGCCGGGTGGGATCCGGCGCGGCACTAAAAAATCAGCAAACGAACGGCACAACAGTTGCGTTACAGCTTCCTCAATCCGCGGACGGCGGACGAGGAGTTGCTTTCCCGGTTTGAGTCTTCTCGGTGAGCAAGCCGAGTTGGTCGACACCCGCGGAGCGAATCTCGTCGACAACCGCGACGACATCACCGTACTTGGCGCGAGCGTCGCTCTTCACGTAGACGGTCTTGTCAAGCCGGTTGGAGATGCGGTCCTTCACCTGATCGGTGATCTCTTCCTTGCGGAGCTTGGTATTGCCCAGGAAGATGCTGCCGTCGCGCGAAACAGCCACGACGATGGCGTCATCTTTGTCCGCGTCCTTCATATCATGTGGATTGTTTGTAGGAGCCAGGTCCACCTGATGGGTCTTCTGCAACATGGGCGTGACCACCATGAAGATGATCAGCAAAACGAGCATGATGTCGGCCATGGGAATCACGTTAGGGGCCGCCATCTGAGCACCGGCTTGTGGCTTGTAGGCCATGGCCGTTTACTTCTTGGCGCCGCGGCGCAGGATGAAGTAGTTGATCAGCTCCATGGAGGAGTTGTCCATCTCGACGTCGAAGGCTTCCACTTTATTGGTGAAATAGTTGTAAGCCCAGACGGCAGGAACGGCCACGAGCAAGCCGAAAGCGGTCGTTACGAGCGCTTCAGCGATACCGCCGGCAACCGCGGAGAGCCCGGTGGCCTTGCTGTTGGCGATGCCCTTAAACGCGTTCAAGATGCCGACGACGGTGCCGAACAGGCCGACGAACGGCGCGGTGGAACCGATAGTGGCGAGCGCCGAGAGGCCGCGCTTCATTTCGGCATGGACGATGGCCACGGAGCGCTCCAGGCCGCGCTTCGCCGCGTCGATGACATCGGAGTCCGAAACCTGCTGCGAAGCAGATTGGAACTCGGAGAGCCCGGTGGCGACAACCTTGGCGATGTGGCTCTTCTTGTTTCGCTCGGCAATGGCGATCGCTTCGTCGAGCTTGCCGTCCTTGAGAGCGCCGGCAACCTGCTGCACGAAGACGCGAGACTGCTTGCGAGCCGCGCTGTACATGAGGAAGCGGTCAATCATCACGCCGAAGGAATAGATGGAGAGGACAAACAGGATGAAAACAACGACGAGCGCGAGCGTGCCCATGTTCTTGAGCATGTCGCGTAAATCGAAGCTGGGTGCGCCAGCTTCCTGCAGCAGAACTGCAAAGGTGAATAAAGTTGCTACCATTCGTTTGCTCCTTAAGTTTCAAGTGACCCTCCGGCAATGCCGAAGGGCAACAAGAGTGTTTCGCTGAATATGCCTACCTGGAGCGACGCACCTGTCCCACGACCGGCGCGCCACCCGCACTACTGGTTGAGAGAGAAAATCACGTCAATGGTCGTGTCCACGTCCACCGGTTCGCCATTGAGCAGCGTCGGCTGATAGCGCCACTGGCGCACAGCATCAAGCGCATTCTGCTGTAGCAACGGATGGCCGGACATCACTTCCAAGGACTGAATCGTGCCGTCCTTGCCTATGATGGCGTGCAAGCGCACGGTGCCTGAAATGCGGGTCTGGCGCGCCAGCGCCGGATAGACCGGCTGAACGCGGTTGACGATGCGCGCGGCCTGCACGTTGCCGCCAACGCGAAGCGGGCCAGTCTGGTGCGGCTTCGGCGGGGGTGGCGCAGCGCCCATTCCACCGATCACACCGCCCAGCACACCACCCATGGAGCCGCCGGCAACGCCGCCAGGGACTCCGCCGGTCATTCCCGTAGCAACATCGGGCTCGGCGTCTTCCTTAATAATTTTTACTTCCTTGGGAATAACCTTCGGCTGCATGAGTTTGCCGGCATCCATCAAATGCGCCTGCGGCTTCACATGGACCACCTGGGCCACTGCGGGGGGCGGGGGGGGCGGGGGCGGAGGCGGGGGCGCCGTAAGCATTGTGGCCATCATCGTCTTGGGGAGCGCTTCGGTGTAGATCAGAGGAATAAGGATCAGTATCCCCAAAAACGCGACCTGAAAAATCATCGAGACGACGACGGTCCACGGTTTGTTGGTCTTCTTCGGATTCGGACTGGAAATTACCATTTCTTCAAACATGGGTCCTACCTCCTCCCGGCGGTAGCGAGACGTCCGGGAACATTTTCGCTACTACGGGTTTTGTTGCCGGCTGCGGGTCCGGTGCCTGCCGCCACGCCCTGGCCGCGCCAACGGTTCCAGGCGACGACGAGCGGAGCAGCGATACCAAAACTGGAGTACGTTCCTACCACAATCCCTACCACCAGGGCAAAGGAGAAAGCGCGAAGCACCTGGCCGCCCATCAGGAACAGGACGAGCACGGTAAGGAAAGTCAAACCGCTGGTCAAGATCGTTCGCGAAAGAGTCTGATTGATGGACTTGTTGACCACGTCAGCGAACGATTGGTTGCGCAGCAATCGGTTGTTCTCACGGATGCGATCGAAGATGACGATCGTGTCGTTCATGGAATAACCAACCAAAGTAAGCAGGGCCGCGATGACCGTAAGCGAAATCTCAAAATGCAGCAGCGAGAAAAAGCCCAGGGTAATCAGCACATCGTGAAACACGGCCAAGACCGCCGCGAGCCCAAAAATCATTTTATCAAGCAACCGGAGAACGAACCCGACGAACCCTCTCTGCGCAAAAAAGACCTGGCCAACCGAGCCACCACCCTGAAATCGAAAGGCAATATATACCAGCATGCCGCCCAAAGCATAGAGGGTAACGTAAATTGCCTGCTGGCGAAGTTCGGCGCCAACTTTTGGACCGACGATTTCCACATTGCGAATGGCGAAGGGACCGAGAGCGTAGCTGTTCTTCAAGGCAGCGAGAACCGGAGCGGTTACGCCATCGACTTTCGAGAGATCATCGAGATTAGTGAGCACACCGTTGGCGTTCTTGTCGCGATAGTCGAGAGTCTTTTTAGCAAGCTGCTGGTAACGGTCGCCGGCGTTGGCGGAGAGAAGCAGCGGATCCTTTTCGGTGAGCAGCGCAGCGAGGGAAGTCTGCGTTGCGGCATTGAAGTCGGGCTTGTTCGATCCAGACACGCCATAAGCTGCGTTCAGGGCGCCAAGAACTTTTACGCGTCCTTGTTCGAGGGCTTGTTCGTCCTGACCCTTGCCTTCCACGAAGATGACGACTTCGTTGGAATTAGGGTTCGCAATATCGCTGATACTTTGGATTTCCGTGTTCCCCAGGCCCTGTGCGGCAAGGCTGCTGCGAAGCTTGTCCACATTCGGAGGCTGGGCGAAGCGAACATCCACGTTGGTGCCGCCTTTAAAATCGATCCCGTAGCGAATCCCGCTACCGTAAAGAATCGAAACCCACCCCGCGAGGAGAAGAATGCCGCTTAAGGCATAGAAATATTTGGCTTTGCCCATCCAGTCGATATTGGGCTGTTTGAAGAGCTCGATCATGCGGCCTTTACTTCCCTTCCTTAGACACCGGAGGAGGTGGAATGTTCCCGGCGCAAAGCCTTCTACCAAGGTAGAAGAATCCACGCCGCGAACCCACTGCCCACTCGTTTGGATTTGAGTGGGACACTCGCCCCAGAAGTTCTAGTACGCCTAAATGCTCAATTCCGCCTGACGGTCCATCTTCGTCAGGTGATACTGAAAAATCGTTTTCGACACGTAGACGGCTGTGAAGATGTTCGCCACCAGACCAACAACCAGAGTAATGGCGAAACCGCGGATTGGCCCGGTTCCGAACACACCCAGAAATGCGGCCGAAACGACCGTCGTAACGTGTGTATCAATAATCGTTAGAAAGGCTTTGTCAAAACCGGCATCGACAGCGGCCGCCGGAGATTTGCCATTGCGCAACTCTTCTCGGATACGCTCGAAAACAAGAACGTTGGAGTCCACGCCCATGCCGATGGTCAGGATGACGCCGGCAATACCGGGCAGCGTCAAGACGGCGCCGGACATGGCGAGAAACGCCAGGAGAATGACCAGGTTGAGGAACAGCGCCAGCACGGCGTTGCCGCCGGAAAGCCGGTAATAAACGAGCATGAAAAGCATAACGACGACGAGGCTAAGCACGGAAGCTTGCACGCCGTGGCGGATGGAGTCCGCGCCGAGAGATGGACCGACAGTTCGCTCCTCTAGATATTTAATGGAAGCGGGCAACGCGCCGGCTCGAAGTACCAGCGCCAATTCGTGGGCGCTTTCCTCGCTGAAATTTCCTTCAATCATGCCTGTGTCTTCGATTCGCCCATTAATCACCGGAGCGGATTGGACCTTGTGATCGAGGACAATCGCCATCTTGTTGCCGATATTCTGCTCCGTGAAAGGACCGAAGCGTTTGGCGGCTTCCGGCGAAAGCGTGAAATTCACCTGCCACATGCCGGGGTTAGCAGTGTTACGCGTTTCGACGGCACTGCGAAGGTCGCGGCCGGTGACGATGGGAGCGCGGTCGAGGAGATACCAAACTTCGCCCTTTTCGGTAACTCCGTTGACGCCGCGGCTTTCCGAGACGCCCATAACCAATTCTGTGGCTGGCGGCAGCACGGTGTGCTGCGCCATGTACGCGGCCGCGGAGGGGTAGGTAACCGGGTCCCTGACCAATCGGAGCTCGAGCTGCCCGCCAGCCTGAATCACTCCCATGGCCTCAGCGGGGTCGCCCACGCCGGGGAGCTGCACGAGGATTTCGTTGGCGTTGCGGCCGCCGCGAGGCTGAATCGTCGGCTCCGTCAATCCCAGCGCGTTGATGCGGCGCGCGATGGTCTCGAGCGTTTGCGTCATCGTGGATTCCTGGATTTGCGCGATGGCGCCTGGACGCAGCGTCAGCGTGTAGCCGTTAGGATCACCGGCGGCGCGCGCCAGGTCCCAGACGTTGTTGTATTGCTGGGTGACCAGGTCGCGGAATTCCGAGACTTGAGATGGATCGATGTTGCGAACCAGGATGTGCGTGTCGTCGTTGCGGCGCACTTCATCGTAATGAATATTTTTTGAGCGCAGCAGCGTGGTCAGACGATCCACGGTGGTGTCCGTCTCCTGCGCAATGGCTTCCTGGACCTGGACCTGGAGAACCAGGTGCGTGCCTCCTTGGAGGTCGAGGCCAAGCTTGATCTGCTTGGAGAAATTATCCTTTACCTGCGCCACCGAGGTGGGGAACACCGGGTAGCCGAAAAGGAAATAGGTGCAGAACAGAATCACGGCAAAGATAAACAGCGCTTTCCACTTCAGATTGGGGTTCATGGTCAGAATGTAAGACGCGTAAGCTGGCAAAGGGTGGGTTTATTTTGCATCTTCCGATGCCTCCACCTGTGCAATCGCCGCACGCGCGATGCGGATTTTAACCTGCGGTTCGCTGGAGATTTTCAGAATGACAGAATCGCCATCGATGCCGTTTACGGTGCCATAAATACCGCCGTTGGTGATGATCTTGTCGCCGGCCTTGAGAGCGCCGAGCATTTCCTGCGTTTTTTTGCGCTGGCGCTGCTGGGGCATGATCACCATGAAATACATGATGGCAAACATGAGCCCGAGCGGGATCAAAAAGCCGCCGAAGCCGCTGCTGCCAGAAGCCTGAAAAATCATCGCTGCTATCATCGTGTGTTGAACCAGTCCTTACTGCTCAGCTGTCAATCCGCGATCGGGCCGCCCGATGCCCTTCCACGCTATGGGAGATAGCAAGACCGGGCGGCGGCACATCACCCGCGCTCCTGCTAATTCGACTTCCCTTCGATTCGTCTTGGTGCCCCGCGGATGGCTCGCGCGCTTCCCGGAATTCGGCCTTCAGGCCGGTCCTTCAGCATAGCGCACGTGCATCTCGGATGAGAAATTCGCTAGGTTCCCAAACTCGATAGCCTCGCGGATTCGGCGCATTATGTCAAGGTAAAAGTGGACATTGTGGTGGGTGGCGAGGATGGCGGCAGTGAGTTCTCCCGCTGAGAAGAGATGACGAAGGTAAGCGCGCGAATAGCGGCGACAAACGGAACACATGCACTGAGGATCAATGGGCCGCTGATCCTGAGCATAGCGCGCGTTCTTGATCAGCACGCGGCCTTCGCTGGTGTAGAGGCAAGCGTGGCGCGCGGCGCGCGTGGGGAGAACGCAATCCATCATGTCGATACCCAGCGCGACGTAATCGCCGATCTGTTCGGGGCGTCCAACGCCCATCAGGTAGCGTGGACGATCTTTGGGCAACAGCGCCGTGACTTCGGCGGTCATTTGGCAAGTGGTTTCGTGAGGTTCGCCCACGGCGAGGCCGCCAACCGCGTATCCAGGAAAATCGAGTTCGAGAAGCTGCCGCGCGCTCTCGCGCCGCAAATCGCCAAACGTCGCGCCTTGCACGATGCCGAATTGCCATTGGTTGAGACTTCCGTTGCGCCGCGCGCATTCCTGAAAATAGACGCGGGCGCGCCGTGCCCACTCCGTGGTGCGCTTCAGAGCGGCTTCCGCTTTTTCGCGCGGCGCAGGCGTTTCGATGCATTCATCCAGGACCATGGCGATGTCCGACCCCAGCGCGAGCTGAATCTCAGCGGCCTTCTCGGGCGTGAGGAGATGCTCGGAGCCGTCAAGATGGGATCGGAAGCGTACGCCTTCGTCGGTTATTTTGCGCAATTCGGAAAGACTGAAGACCTGGTAGCCGCCGGAATCCGTAAGAATCGCGCGCGGCCAGGACATGAATTTGTGCAATCCGCCAAGCTTACGGACTAATTCATGGCCGGGACGCAGATAAAGATGATAGGTATTCGCAAGGATGATTTCCGCGCCGAGCTCTTCGAGCGCTTCGTTGCGCAGACCTTTTACCGTGGCTTGCGTGCCCACCGGGAGGAAGAATGGAGTTTCGATCGAGCCGTGAGGAGTAGTCAGCCGGCCGCGGCGGGCGCCGGACGGGTCAGTCTTCGCCACTTCAAACGAAAAACTCACATGGCGAGTCTATCAGAGGAAAATCCACGCAATCATGGTGAAGAGCAGAATAAAGGAAAATGTCGTTCCGAATGCAATTCCAAGAGCTTTCCCGATCGGCGCTTTCTTTGGGTCTGCGGCGGAGAACCCAATCGCCATCAGGATAACGGACCAGATCGAGAAGATGTCCAGGCTACCAAAAAAGATAAGCTGCCAAACGGGAGCACTATCTCCAAGGAAAGCCGCTACATTCGACGCCAAGAAGTTCTGCGGATCGATCGTTTGCGGATCCTTCAAGAACGTAACTGGAATTGCTAAGAGTTCTCGAAGCGACATTGGAAGATGGGCGAATGCCGTGATGGCGAACGCCGTCCCGAAGCCCGTTCTGACTCCTCCAATTAGCTTGAAGGCGGCAAAATTGATGACGGCTGAAAACAGGATCAAGAACGGCCAGCCTATAACTCCCCTTACGTACTGGGAGATTTTCGATCGCTGGGCGCCTTGTTCGTATGCGGCCTCCTTCTGGGCTTCTGGCAAAGCCTCGATGCGTGAGGCCGCAAACTTGTTTTTCTCTATCTGCTGCTTGGTGTAGTCCACCCAATCAGCGCGTTTGACAAGCGCAGCGCAGAGTCCGAACCAGATCACGATCAGCAGAATCATGGGTGCGATCCAGTTTGGCCGCAGAGCTATGTCCCTAAAGGCGATGCCAGGCGAAAAAAATACGCCCGCGATGCGGCTGATCGCGCTCATTGGGGGCTGCGGTTCAGGCGCAGCAGGGGGAACGGCAGTTGTGGTTGCCATTTCAGAATCCTCCACCACGAGGTTGCGTAGGACAGCCTTCTGCGAAGCACTACGCACGGGCACCAGGGAATATTTCAGTGCGGGCATTCTAGCGCGGCGGAAAAGAAGTTGACAGTCGAAAGTTGAAAAGTTGAGGCCGGAAGCAAGATACGATGCGCGTGGCTACCTGGGCCACCACGGGCACCGTCAGGCCACGAACCTCGAGCAAATCGCTCATGCGGCTATCTTAGACCTGAAATTGGAAACTCGAAATACGAAGCTCGAACGGATTTCCAGGGGCGCAGAAATTGGCCACCTAGCGCTGGGCCAGCGGGATGACAAATTTTAATGCCGTGTGCGTGGCGGAAAAACCTACCACTTTTACGTCTTTCAGGCCGGTCTTGCGGCCGGCGGCGAGAACGTCGTTTTCGGTGATGTGCTTTTGGCCCTTGGGATAAACGATCCAAAGCGCGGCAGCGCCCTGCATAGTTTTCGCGATTTTGGGCAAAGCGGCGAAATCTGCTTTCGAATCGGCGGCAAAGAAGATCCACTCAGAGTCCGCCGAAACCGCTTCTCGCTTTACGTTCTTGGTGAGTCCGGTTATCTCACGAAGAAATTCCGGCTCGAACTCGCCCAGCAAAGACACTCCGGCCCCCGGTTTCACGCCCAGCTTCTCGATGCGCGACTTCGGATGCAGTATTTTGTCGCGCCACTTTTCGGCGGCCGCGCCGAGATGGAAAACCGCAAGGCCGTCGGCAGTCTGCAAGCGGAGTTCACCGTCGACAACTTTTGCCGATTTGACCGCGGAAAAAGGAATCTTCAGCCGGAATTCGCCGCGAAAAAGAATCTCGCCCGTTTCGAGCAGCGCCTTCCCTTGCGACTGCTGCTTGTCAAAGTGCACCTTGCATGTCGCTTCGTTTCCCATCAGAGATCACCTTGCTAACCGGCCAAATTGTTGTTTGAAGCGTGACACTTCCGCATCCGCGGCAACCCTCGGCAACAGCCACAATAGTAAGCTATGGGGTTCCATGGCAACCGCAATTACAAACACAGTCGACTGGAAGCTGATCTGGGCGCAACGCGGCTTCCGCTATTTCTTTGTCGCCATGTTCGTCTCGCTCTTCGGCAGCGGCATGAACTTCGCGGGCGTGAGCTGGTACATCCTCGCGGCGACGCATTCCACGGTGAAGGTCAGTTGGCAGGTCATCGTCATGACCATCCCGGGGCTTTTCGTGCCCTTCCTGGGCGGCGTGCTGATTGATCGCCTCGACCGGCGCTATCTGGGAGTCTTGCTCGATCTGATTCGCGGCTTTTTCGTGCTGGCGACCGCATACATCGCCTGGCGTGGTCATCTGCAGCTTTGGCATTTGTATGCGATGACGTTGATTACCGGCACGGGCTCTGCAATGTACTGGGCCACGGTGAACGCACTGGTGCAGGAAGTGATTCCGCCCAGCCAATTCACGGGCGCGAACGCCGCTGTGCTCGTCGGAGTGCAAAGCGGAATGCTCATTGCCGGGGCTTTCGTCGGCTTCCTTTACAACTCCGCCGGTATTGCGGGGATTCTGGCAATTGACGGCGCGACTTATTTTGTGTCGGCCTACTGCTTGTATCAGGTGCGAGGTGGGTACGTTTCGCCGCGCGAGCGCCACAAGTATCCGCGCGAATATAACGAAGCCACCGAAGCGACCGCCGAAGCGCTCGAAACCGGCGAAAATCCGGAAGTCGCGGAAGCGGGGCTTTCCCTTGCCGTTTATGCGGATATGAAGGAAGGCTTCGCGTATCTCAAGCAGCAGCCGCTGGTGCGCGCGCTGGGCATCACGCATTCGGTGATGATGGCAGGGGTGGTGAGCGCCAACGTCGTGCTGGTCGCCCTGGCAAACGATATTCTGCATGCCGGCCCCCGCGGACTTGGATTTCTCGAAGCGGGCTGGGCCACCGGCGCGATCATTGGAGGATTGTTAGCCAGCCAACTGCCGCAGTCATTGCGTATGCCCCTTTATGTAGCCGCGTGCGCCGGGCTGGCGGCCGGACATATGGCGACGCCATTCGTTGCGTTTCTCGTGGGCGCAGTAACCATGCAGATTCTGTTTGGATTCTGCCGCGCTCTGGGCGGCGTTGTCGCGCAGTCTTCGCTGATGTCCATCGTGCCGCGGCATTTCATGGGACGCACGCAGTCCGCGATGGCAATTCTAACGACCGTGGTGCAGCTCTCCATGAGCATTGCGCTCGGATGGGTCGCGCAAGGGGCCGGCCTGGTCGCCGGGTATGCGCTGCTGGCGTTGCTTTACGCCGGAGCCACGGTCTCTGCGATTCGCGCGCGCCAGCTCATGCGATGAGCTTTGGTGAGAGGGTTTGTTCGACAGGCTCGTGACTAATCAGAGGAAGGCGTGGGCGCGGGCGACGGTTGCAGATGCACATTCTTTCCGCCGAGCAAATCCACGGCCGCTTGATAGAGCTTGGCGCGCAACTGATAGCGTTCATTGGCGCGCGTAACGTAACGCACCGCGATTTCGATGCCGCCGATAATCGGCTTAACATTGATTGCCGGCGCCGCAGAAAGCGAACTCATGTCGCGCGAACGCGCCGCGCGTTGCCATTCCTTCTCGGCTTGCTTGGCGCTTTCCGCTGTGGCCTCCGCGACCTTTTTCTGAATCGCATCGATAATCGGATAGGGATCCTGCCCGGTGGGAAGGACCACTTGCAATTCGTCCCAGAGCCACTGGCCGGACGTCGAAAAATTAAAATAATGGCCTTCGATGGCAAAACTATTTGTGAAGGTCACGCGGCGTCCAGTGGGATGGCCGGAGTCGGTCCAGTTTCCTGTTTCGAGCAGCACGGTATGAAACATGCCCAGCTCGACGACTTCACCGGACACGCCGTTGATCTCCACCCAATCGCCCAGCCGGATGCCGTTTTTCCCCATCAGCACAAACCACCCGATGAACCCCACAATGAAATCCTTGAGAGCAACCGTTAAGCCCGCGCCGGCAAGCCCCAGAAACGTTCCCAGCTGTCCCGGCAGCCCGACGATCACCAGGAGAATCAACACGACCGCGGCCACTTGCACCGCGACGCGCGTCACCGTGCGGAGGGTTTCCACCTGCCGGCGGTCCAGCGACAATTTTCCCAGCAGGCGTTCGAGCCAACTGTCAAAAAAAACGCCAATCAGCAGGATGCCCAGAACGATTAGCGCGCCCAATAACGCGCGATGCAGGACGTCGCGCTGCCTCGCGGCCACTAGATCGCTCCACTGGGCGTAGACCGCGGCTCGCCGCTTTTCATAGTCGGCGCGCTTGTCGAAATTGGTCAGATCCTTTTGATCGAGGACAATCTCTTTCATCCTCGCCAGCGCCGCCGCGGATTCTTCGTGACTGCGTTCTTTCCGTGAAGGGGCGGGCGCTCCCGCGACCGCCTTTTTCGCGTGCCCAGCCAAATCCGGCGAGGTCTCCTTTGCCGCGTCGATGCGTTTGTCCAACGCGTCATGCATTGCAGCCAGCCCTGCCGCCGCGCTCAGCGCCGTTTGCTTTGCCTGCTCGAGCATTTCCCGCTCTTGCCGCAGCGCCGACCACTGCCGGTAAAGATGGACCAGCCCAAACTGATCGGGCAGCGGAGCAGGATACGAGGGAACCATGCTGTCAATTTCACGGGAAAGGGCGTCATGTTCCTGGCCAATCTGCTCGGCACGCCCTTTAGCATCGCCGCCGGCCTGGATCAAGTCTTGCGTTGCGTCATCCACTTCGTCTTCATCGGATTCCACCTGTGCCTTGATTTCATCGAGCCTGTCGCCTAGCGCGTCTTTTTTGCTTCCACTCGCCTTGGCTTCCTCCGCCGTCAATTGCTCGGCTAGCGCCTGATCGGCCTTCCGCAGTTCCTGCGCTTTCTCCAGCCTTGCTTGTATATTTCTCGCCTCCGGACTCAAAACGGGCGGATGCGCCTCGGCATTTCGCCGCGCGCTCTCGTAAGTAAGGTCCATTTCGTGGTCGGCTAACCGAATGGCCTCCCTGGAGAGCGCCTGTTCGTCTGGAATATCCGCCAGGCGAGCGAGTTTCTGGGCAATCCTGATGGGCGATTGATCTACCAGAGTGGTTTGAACTCCCGTCGCCGCTTTCGTGATGGCATTGTTCGCCGGCTGCCCCGTGCGGAAAAATCCGTAGGTCACCGCACCCAGCAGCACGATCAACAGGATCAAGGCAATCTTCTGCGTGGTCTTCATCCGTCCCCAGCCATTCGTCACCATTCTAATACGCGCGCCGTCTGGCGATACGTGCAACTTTGGACTAACTAATTCGTGGCGTAGATCAGGTTTTTCTATCTGCACAGCCGGGCATCGGCTAGTCTGGGAACCAGAGGCTTCATGGGTTCGCGGCTGCCAAAATTATCATTTGTGGTGCTGGCGGTGTACGCGGCTATTCACTTCCCGCCTTACTACTTCCAACTGCCCGAAGTGGTGGCTTCCCATTTCAACGCGCGCGGCGCGGCAAATGGCTGGCAGACAAAACCAGCTTTCTTTGCGGTGTTTGTGGGCGTAAGTGTTCTTGCCGCAGTGATCGGATTTGGCATTCCGCGCATCATTTCGGCAATGCCGCCGCAGTTGATCAACCTTCCGAACAAGCAATATTGGCTGGCGCCGGATCGCCTCGCCGAAACGCAGGGCTTCCTGAACAACTATTTTGCCTGGTTCGGCTGCGCCGTTTTCCTGGTTATCATTCTCACGTTCGATTACGCGATCCAGTCCAATTTGCACCCGGAGAATCGCCCTGATATTTCGCGGATGTGGTATATCCTCGTGGGCTTTCTCGTTTTCGTGGCCGTCTGGATCATCCGCATGCTGACGCGATTCCTACGAACCCCGCAAGAAAGCCTCAGGAGTTGACCAGAGTTCCAGCAAAGCATAGCTTGGGGCCGTAGGCCGCATCTACAGGATCCAGACTTAGAACAAACCACTGTTTTGTTTCGGTCCGTCGGCGAGGACGAACTACGTTTGATTGCTGAATCGGGATATCACGCTTTCCCGCCGCGACTCCCCGGCCAGCCAATTTTTTATCCCGTGCTTAATAAAGAATACGCGACCCAAATCGCGCGCGACTGGAATGCGAAGAGTTCAGATTCAAAGTCAGGATATGTCACACGCTTTGCCGTCAGGGCAGATTACCTATCGCAGTTTTCAGTCCAAAAAGTAGGAGGGACGCGCCATCTTGAGTATTGGATACCCGCCGAGAAACTGGCAGAATTCAATCAAAACATTGTGGGATTGATCGAAGTCATTTCCGAGTTCCATGGGAAATAAAAACGCCCCCATGTGAACGGAGGCGTTTCGAGTTTCGATTTTCGATCTTCCTACAGGTAATCTCTCGATGGACCTTCCAGGAATGCGCGCAACTTTCGTGAACGTGACGGATGGCGCAGCTTGCGCAGGGCCTTGGCTTCGATCTGCCGGATGCGTTCGCGCGTGACCGCGAACGACTGGCCCACTTCCTCGAGCGTGTGCTCGCTGCCGTCGTCCAGGCCAAAGCGCATCTTGATGACTTTTTCCTCGCGCGGCGTCAGCGTCTTCAATACCGAAGAAGTCTGTTCCTTCAAGTTCAGGTTGATGACCGCATCGGACGGCGAAACCACGGCCTTGTCTTCGATGAAATCGCCCAGGTGCGAATCTTCCTCTTCGCCAATCGGCGTTTCCAGTGAAATCGGTTCCTGCGCGATCTTCAGAATCTTGCGCACCTTGGACACCGGGATGTCCATGCGCTTGGCGATTTCTTCGCTGGTCGGCTCGCGCCCGAGTTCCTGTACAAGCTGGCGGCTGGTACGCACCAGCTTGTTGATCGTCTCGATCATGTGCACGGGGATGCGAATCGTGCGCGCCTGATCGGCAATCGCGCGGGTGATGGCCTGCCGGATCCACCATGTCGCATAAGTCGAAAACTTGTACCCGCGGCGCCACTCGAACTTGTCCACGGCTTTCATCAGGCCGATATTGCCTTCCTGAATCAGGTCGAGAAATTGCAAGCCGCGGTTGGTGTATTTCTTGGCGATGGAAACGACCAGCCGGAGGTTGGCTTCGATCAATTCCTTCTTGGCTTGCTCCGCTTCCGCTTCGCCACGGTGAATGAACGTCAGCGTGCGCTTCAGCTCTGTGAGCCCGACTTCGCTGGCTTCTTCGATGTCTTTCAGCTCGGTGCGGCGCGTGCGCAATTCCTTGCGGGCTTCCGCTGCGACTTCGCCCTTGGCCACGTCCGCGCGGCGCTCCAGGCGCCCGGCTTCGCGTTCCAGCGATTGCAGCCGCTCCACCGTGCCGCGCATCTTGTCGATCAGCCGCTTTTTCTCAAATGGATTGAAATCGATGTCGCGAATGGCCAGGGAAATCTGCACGCGCGTCCGCGCCACATCCCATTTTGCCCGGACGTACGACCGTTTCTTGGACTTCAGCGTTTTTCCGAGCTTCGCCGCCTGTTTCAGCGCCGTGTCATACAGTTTCGCAATCTTGTCGATGTACTTGAGGGTCTGCTTGGTCTTGTTGGCGATTTTTTCTTCGGTCAGCTCTTCGTCGTCGAACTGCACGATTTCTTTGATGGATCTCACGCCCTTGCGCAAATCATCGCCGACGGCAATCAGTTCCTTGATGACGATCGGCGAGCGCGTGATGGACTTCATCACCACGAGTTGCCCGCGCTCGATGCGCTTGGCGATGGTGACTTCGCCTTCGCGCGTCAGCAGCGGCACGGTGCCCATCTCACGCAGGTACATGCGCACGGGATCGTTGGTCTTTTCCAGCGAACCGGGCGTCAGGTCGAGGTCGCTGCTGCCTTCGTCGGAATGCGCATCGTCCTTGACGACGACGTCGTGGTCACCGGACTCGGCCGAGACTTCCACCGCACGCGCGGCCTTCGCCGAAGCCTGGTCCTCATAAATCTCGATGCCGTTCCGCTCAAAGGTGGTAAGGAGATCGTCGATTTCTTCGGAGGAATGGACCTCTGCCGGAAGCGAATCGTTTACTTCGTCGTAAAGCAGGTAACCACGCTCTTTGCCGATGGCAATGAGCTGGCGTACTGCATCATATTTCTCTTCAAGGCCTACTGCCGCCACAAATTCCTCCCAATTACTTAGCGCAATCCCAGGCACTCCCAGGCATGCCAGCGTCTGTGCTCAGTCGCAGAGACACGCACAGGCTCGCGCGTAGGCGCAAACCAAGGGGATCATTCCCCAGGAGATTTCCCGCATTTTTATTTGAAAATCTGTGCACCGCGCCGCTTGTCTGCCGCCGGCCCCGTGCGTTGCCCGCTTCCCGCACTCTGGGGCCCGGCCCCAGCCGCTAAATACACCTATATAGATGCGTTTAACGGCAAAACCGTTACTCCCAAAACCCTATTACGCTACACGTTTAAGTCCCGCCTCGTCAATGTTTTAATTCGTGGATTTCTGTGGAAGACTGGCCTCCCAGGGCTTACTCTCCCCCTGCCGAAAGGAGAAGTTGGGATGGCTTCGCTGTTCTCCCATGGGGTGGCAGCCCTCGGCATAGGGGCCTGTTTCTACCGCCCGGGCACCCCAAAACGAATTTGGGTTATGGGCGCGTTGTGTTCGACGATTCCCGACTTGGATGTGATCGGATTCCGATTCGGCATCCGTTATGGCGACTTCTGGGGCCACCGTGGGTTCACGCACTCCCTTCTTTTTGCCGCCCTCCTGGCGAGTATTGTAATGTTTATCGGGTTCCGGCGAGTCTCGCCAGGCCTAACCCGGCTCCCCATTTGGATTTATTTCTTTCTGGCGACCACCAGCCATGGTTTGCTCGACGCCATGACCGACGGCGGTCTGGGAGTGGCCTTTCTCTCCCCGTTCGACAATCACCGTTATTTCCTTCCCTGGACACCAATTCGAGTGTCGCCGATCGGCGTTGGCCGGTTTTTTACAGACCGAGGTCTTGTGGTTCTCCAAAGTGAGCTCCTATGGATTTGGGTGCCCGCCGGCCTACTGGCGCTTTCAGCCTGGCTGATTCGCCGACGAACTGCTCTTTCCCCGTAGCCCAGAATGTCACCCCAGTTCGAGGTGCAAAGGGATGAAACTAGTCACAGCACGCCTACTTTCCCTTGACTTCTGTTACAATGAGCGTATACTACTTGCTAGGTAAACCTGCGCGACTCCCATATTCAATTGATTTTGGTTTGAGACCGGGCGATCCCGACAGTGCCGTACTCCGTCCAATTCAGCCCCGCGAGAGTTTGACGGTCACCTCGCTGCGGCGAGCCGACGCATCAATTCCTGTTTTTTCTCTAGCAACCCGCGAAGCTCCGGCGCCGCTGGATTAGACTCGATGCTGCGCTGTACGTCGGCCAGCTCTCGCTCTGCCTGCCGGTGCTGCAGCGCCTCGATGCAACTCTGGGCCTCTTCCCAGGTCGCTTCGTTGGCTTCCTCGAACAGAATCTCGAAGAGCAGCCGCCGGTCGCGGTCCTCCAGCATGGCCCCCACTTCGGTAGCCTGCACCGGCTGGTCGGACAAGCTGGCGATTACCAGCGCCGCGAAGATCTTCTCCGTCTCCAGCCCGTGGTAGAGATGGGCATTTTGCAGTTTCTTGGCAAGCTCCTGCCGGAAGCCTTCCGCCTCCGCGAGCATCCGAATCAGCCGCCGCT
>Ga0207665_10000031_pt1 | contig 91884 bp, 77 predicted proteins | sample LARL112metaG_FD_184351 | JGI IMG/M metagenome (GOLD analysis project Ga0207665, IMG submission 184351) | Corn, switchgrass and miscanthus rhizosphere microbial communities from Kellogg Biological Station, Michigan, USA - LAR L11-2 metaG... | ecosystem: Host-associated > Plants > Roots >... | reverse complement strand
GATGCCGCAGACACGCGAGCACATTCTGCTGGCGCGGCAAGTCGGCGTTCCGGCGATCGTGGTGTTCCTGAACAAGTGCGACATGGTGGAAGACGCGGAATTGCTCGAACTCGTCGAGCTGGAAGTTCGTGAGCTCTTAAAGAGCTATCAATTCCCTGGCGATTCGATTGCCGTTGTGAAGGGTTCCGCACTGCAGGCGCTGAATGGCGACGCAAAGTGGGAAAAGACGATTGATGAATTGATGGAAGCCGTCGACAAGAACGTGCCGCTGCCGGTGCGTGATATTGACAAAGCGTTTGCTATGCCCATCGAGGACATATTCTCGATTTCCGGCCGCGGTACGGTGGTTACCGGGCGCGTGGAGCGCGGCAAAGTGAAGGTGGGCGAAGAAATCGAAATCGTGGGGTTCCGTCCGACACAGAAGAAAGTTGTGACCGGCGTGGAAATGTTCCGCAAATTACTGGATGAAGGGCTTGCGGGCGACAACGTTGGATTGCTGCTGCGCGGCACGGAAAAAGAAGACGTGGAGCGCGGGCAAGTCGTATGCAAGCCGGGCTCGATCACGCCCCACACGAAGTTCAAGGCAGAGGCGTACGTGTTGACGAAGGAAGAAGGTGGGCGGCACACACCGTTCTTCACGGGATACCGGCCGCAATTTTATTTTCGTACGACCGACGTGACGGGTGACGTGAAACTGGCGCAGGGCGTGGAAATGGTTATGCCGGGCGACAATGTGAGCTGCGAAGTGTCGCTGATCACTCCGGTTGCTCTGGAAAAGGGTTTGCGATTCGCGATTCGCGAAGGCGGCCATACCGTCGGCGCGGGCGCCGTTACGGAAATCATCGAATAGCGCGCAGAGCGCGAAAGGATTTGAGCCATGCGCGAGATCATTACGTTGCAGTGCGGTGATTGCAAAAACCGCAACTACACAACGACGAAAAACAAGAAGAAGCATACCGAACGTCTGGAAACGAAAAAGTTCTGTAATTCGTGCCGCAAGCACACAGCGCACAAGGAAGTGAAGTAGGTCCGTTTCGCAGGAACGGTTTTTTTTGCACGAGCGAGGGAACAGGCCGGGATTGAGCTTAGGGGAGTCGTCCAACGGTTAGGACTCCGGTCTCCAAAACCGGGTATGGGGGTTCGAATCCCTCCTCCCCTGCCAGAGTTTGAGAAGCGCCCAGAGAGCGCACTGGAATGAGGATTTATGGCCACGCGGGCGGTGAAAATGAGCAGCGATGAATCTCAGGGCGGAACAGGCTCTGAGCTGACGAAAAGGGTTACCGGAACGGTCGCCAACACGCGTGAATTCTTGCATGACGTTCGCGTGGAAATGAAGCAGGTCACTTGGCCGAGCCGCGAAGATGTGGTTTCGACGACTTGGGTGGTCATCGCTACGGTGGCGTTCTTTGGCGCGTTTCTCGCGGTTGTGGATAAGTTGGTACAGCTCGGCGTGGCATACGTTTTCAAGAGGTTTGGTGTTTAGAAGGGACTGCGAATTGATGGGCATGCAGTGGTACATCATTCATACGTACTCGGGCTTTGAGAAGAAAGTCAAAGAAAGCCTGGAGAGCCGCGTGGCCGCTTTCAGCCTGCAGGACAAGATCGGCCGCGTGCTGATCCCCACGGAGGAAGTGGTCGAAGTCCGCAGCGGCAAGAAAGTGGTTTCGAATCGCATGTCCTATCCCGGCTACGTGCTGGTGGAAATGGACTTGGACGAAAACACCTGGCACATCGTGCGGTCGACACCGCGCGTAACAGGTTTCGTGGGCTCGGCGACGTCGCCTTCGCCGCTGACCGAGGCGGAAGTGGACGGGATTATCAACCGCGTGCACACGCCGCAGGACCGGCCCAAGCCGAAGGTGGTCTTTGAGCGCAACGAGCAGGTGCGCATCGTCGACGGGCCCTTTGCGAATTTCAACGGCAACGTGGAAGAGATCGACAACGATCACAGCCGGTTGAAAGTTTCGGTGACGATTTTCGGACGTTCGACGCCTGTGGAACTGGATTTTGCGAGCGTCGAGAAACTGGGATAAACCGCGCATCGCGCGAACAACGAGAGATTGAGGCAGGAACATGGCAAAGAAGATTCAGACAACTATTAAGCTGCAGTTGCCTGCAGGCAAGGCCACTCCGGCGCCCCCGGTGGGCACGGCCCTCGGCCCGCACGGTTTGAACATCATGGATTTTTGCAAGCAGTTCAATGCCAAGACGGCAAAAGAGCCGGACGGGATGATCTTCCCGGTGCTCGTGACAGTCTATACCGACCGAACCTTTACTTTTATCCTTAAGACGCCACCGGCGTCGGTGCTGCTGAAGCGAGCCGCGAACATTGCCAAGGGTTCCGCGGAGCCGAACCGCAACAAAGTTGGGAAGGTCACCAAGAAGCAAGTGGAAGAGATTGCGAAGATCAAGCTTGTCGATCTCAACACCACCAATCTGGAGTCCGCAATGCGCACCGTGATGGGTACGGCGCGCAACATGGGCCTGGAAGTCGTGGAAGCCTAGAAGTTCAGGCGCTACGAGGTCGAAGAGGTTACAGCAATGAAGAAGTCGGGAAAAAATGTGGAGAAGGCGCGCAAGCTGGTGGAAGCCCGTCCGTATAAGCTGGGCGAGGCGGCCGAGATTCTAAAGAAGGCCCATCACACGAAGTTCAACGAAACGGTAGAGCTGGCGATCAATTTGGGCGTCGACCCCAAGCATTCCGACCAGGTCGTCCGCGGCACCGTGGGGTTGCCCAATGGACTCGGCAAGACCGTTCGCGTCCTGGTGATTGCGGGCGGTGAGAAAGTTCGTGAAGCGCAAGAAGCTGGAGCGGATTTCGTCGGCGGCGATGAAATAGTTCAGAAGATCATGGAAGGGTGGACGGATTACGACGCCGTAATCGCCACGCCGGACATGATGCGCTCGGCCGGCAAGCTGGGAAAAGTGCTCGGCCCGCGCGGGCTGATGCCCAACCCCAAAACCGGCACGGTGACTTTTGAGGTCGCCAAGGCGATCAAGGAAGTGAAGGCCGGAAAAGTGGAATTCCGTGTCGACAAGGCCGGCATCGTTCATTGCCCGATCGGGAAGATTCAGTTTGACGGCACGAAACTCGCCGAGAACGCCCACGCGGTCATTGAGGCGGTGGTGAAGGCCAAGCCGGCCGCGGCCAAGGGCAAGTACGTGAAGAAAATCACGCTGACCTCGACCATGGGTCCGGGCATCACTATCGACCTGGCCGAAGTGGAGGCGATGGCCGCCGCCGCGTAGTTGAGCGGACGAAGCCAGCGGAGCGAAATTATGAAGAACCGCAACGAAAAACAGCAGGATCTGGACAAGCTCAAGACCGAGCTTGCCAAAGTATCGACGGTCATCCTCTCGACGTTTCAAGGCATCACGGTCGAGGACGACACCAAACTCCGTCGCGCCGTGCAGGCCGCGGGCGGCAAGTACAAGGTTGTGAAGAATACGCTTGCAGAGCGAGCCGGGGCGGGAACGCCCGCCGAGAATCTGCTCAAGAACCTGAGCGGAACGAATTCAATCGCCTACACGGCAGCCGACCCGGTCGCACTGGCCAAGGCGCTCACGAAGGTTGCCAAGGCCGTTCCGGCGTTTCAGTTCAAGTCCGGCGTGGTCGAAGGTCGCGTCATTTCCATCGCGGAAATTCAGCAACTGGCGAGTCTCCCGTCGAAGGATGAGCTAATCAGCAAGATCATGTTCCTGCTGAACGCTCCGGCGCAGCGCATCGCCATGGCCCTGAACGCGCTGCCGCGCAACGTGGCGGTGACCGTCAGCGAAGCCATCAAGGCAAACAAGTTTGGGTCCGGCGGAGGCGGCGCAGCACCTGCTCCCGAAGCGGCCCAGTAAGTTCAATTTCTAGAATTGAGAGGAGAAGAAAGAGTCATGTCGAAAGTCGATACGATCCTGGAAGAAATCAAGGGGCTGACGCTGCTGGAAGCATCAGACCTCGTGAAGAAGATGGAAGACGCCTTCGGCGTCTCCGCGGCGGCTGCCACGGTGGTAGCGGCGGGCGGGGGCGGGGCGGCAGCGGGCGGCGCAGCACCGGCGGAAGAGAAGACAGAATTCTCCGTCGTGCTTACGGATGTTGGCGGCAACAAGATCAACGTCATTAAAGCGGTGCGCGAAGTCACGAGCCTGGGCCTGAAAGAAGCCAAGGACCTGGTGGATGGCGCCCCGAAGACTGTCAAGGAAGGTGTCAACAAGGACGAAGCGGCCGCGATCAAGAAGAAGTTCGAAGAGGCCGGCGCCAAGGTGGAGATCAAGTAGTTGCCGGCGCCGGCTTGTCCGGCGCCGTCGAGAACGGTTTTTGCAGAACGGCTTTTTTTGAGCGGCGGCGCGGCGCAAGAGCGGGCGAACCGCGCCAAAGGAATTCGCTTACGCAATTTGAGGCCGGTACTTATTACAGAATCCCAGGCCCTTTTCGGGCCCCCCGCGGCCGTGTGTGCAGCGATCCAGGGCAGGTCGTTCCACGCAACGGTGATTTGTCCTTTCATTGTTTCTCCGCTTCTTGCCCAAAAGGGATGTCGGTTCTGACCTGGTCGGAGCCGCAGATAAAGAGGATCAAGCATGCCGAATAGCAATCAGCACGTCCGGGAGCGTCAGCGTCTGGATTTCGCGAAAATCCAGGGCTCGATCCAGATTCCTAACCTGATTGAAGTCCAGATGAAATCGTATCAGCGCTTCTTGCAGATGGACCTTCTGCCAAGCGAGCGCGATGACGGCGGGCTTCAGTCGGTGTTCACTTCCGTGTTTCCGATCCGGGACTTCCGCGAGATGTCGCAACTGGAATTCGTGGACTACTCGATCGGCAACTGGGAGTGCAAGTGCGGCAACCTGAAGGGCCTGCACCACCTTCGCGCGACGTGCCGCAATTGCGGCGCGTCGGTAGTCACCAATCCGTATCAGACGGGCGACGTCATTTGCCACAAGTGCGGCACGTTCAACAAGAACACGCCGACTTTCTGCAATAAGTGTGGCGATCCGGTGGCCATGCAGCTCAAGTATGACGTGAACGAGTGCCAGGAGCGCGGCATGACGTATTCCGCGCCTCTCAAGGTCACCATCCGTCTGACCATATACGACAAAGATCCCGATAGCGGCGCAAAGACCATTCGCGACATCAAGGAACAGGAAGTTTTCTACGGCGACATTCCGCTAATGACGGAGAACGGCACGTTCATCATCAACGGGACGGAGCGCGTCATCGTTTCCCAGTTGCACCGTTCGCCGGGCGTGTTCTTCGAGAGCGCCAACAACCGCAGCTACTTCCTCGGGAAAATTATTCCGTACCGCGGATCATGGGTGGAATTCGAGTACGACACCAAGAACATTCTGTACGTTCGCATCGACCGCAAGCGCAAGTTCCTGGGTTCGATCTTTTTGCGCGCGCTGGGGATGAAGTCCAACGAAGACATTCTTCGCACGTTCTATCAGGTCGAACGGATCTCCCTGCGGGATAAGGACCTTTTCTGGAACGTTTCACCGGGAATAGTGGACCGCAAACTGGCCCACGAAATCCGCAATCCGAAATCGGATGAAGTGATTGTCGGCGCCCACAAGCGCATCACAGAGAATCTCTTCAAGGAACTGATTAAGGCAAAGATTTCTCAGATCCGCGCCGCACTTGCTGATCTTGAAGGCGCTTACAGCGTCGCCGACGTCGTCAACCGGCAAACCGGCGAAGTGCTGCTCGAAGCCAACAAGCCGCTGACGGCTGAACTGTGGCAAGCGTTTGCCGAAGGCGGCATCACGGAAGTCGACGTGTTCTTTCCGGAGCGCGACGACATCGGCTTGGTGCTTTCGCGCACTCTGGACAAAGATGCCATCCGCTCTTCGAAGGAAGCGCTCATCGAGATCTACCGCAAGTTGCGCCCTGGCGATCCCCCGACGCTGGAAACGGCCACGAACCTTTTCCGCGGCATGTTTTTCGATCCGCGCAAGTACGATTTCAGCCGCGTTGGCCGCCTGAAGTTCAACATCAAGATGGGTTTGGACACGCCTCTGGATAACCGCACGCTGGATGCGCCCGACTTCGTTTCGGCGATCAAGTATTTGTTCAAGCTGCGGAAAAACATCGGAGTCGTCGACGACATCGACCACCTTGGCAATCGCCGCGTTCGCGCGGTGGGTGAACTTCTCGAAAACCAGTTCCGCATCGGCCTAGTCCGCATGGAGCGCGCCATCAAGGAAAAGATGAGCGTGTATCAGGAAATGTCGACGGCCATGCCGCACGATCTGGTGAACGCCAAGCCAGTCATGGCCGCGATTCGCGAGTTCTTCGGATCGTCGCAGCTCAGCCAGTTCATGGACCAGACCAACCCGCTGAGCGAAATCACCCACAAGCGGCGTCTCTCGGCCCTCGGGCCCGGCGGTCTCTCTCGTGAACGCGCAGGATTTGAAGTACGCGACGTACACCCGACGCACTACGGCCGCATTTGCCCGATTGAAACACCGGAAGGCCCGAATATCGGGCTGATCAGCTCGCTGAGCTGCTTCGCGCGCATCAATGACTACGGCTTCATCGAGTCGCCTTACCGCAAGGTCAAGGGCGGGCGCATCATCGACTACGTTCAGATCGTCAATGCCGGCGACAGCGAATTCAAGGCCGGCGAAATCGTCGAAAAGGACAAGGTCGAAGATCTCAACGAAGAGCTGAAGCGCCGCAAGGTTGTTTACGAGCCGTACTGCTTCTATCTGTCCGCTTGGGAAGAGGACAAGTACGTCGTCGCGCAGGCCAACGTTTCGCTCGATGACCGGTTGAAAATCACGACCGAGCTGGTTAATTGCCGGCAGGCCGGCAACTTCGTCCTGAAGAGCCGCGAGGAAGTCGACTACGTGGACGTTTCGCCGAAGCAGCTCGTTTCCGTGGCTGCCAGCTTGATTCCGTTCCTAGAAAACGACGACGCCAACCGCGCGCTGATGGGCTCCAACATGCAGCGCCAGGCGGTGCCGCTCATCAAAGGCGAAGCGCCTCTCGTTGGCACAGGCATGGAGCGCGTCACGGCGCGTGATTCCGGCGCTGTTGTGCTCTGCAAGCGCGAAGGCATCGTCGATCAAGTTGACTCTGAGCGCATCATCGTGCGCGTGGAATCCGACCACTCTGGCGTACTCAGCCGCGAAGTGGGCGCGGACATCTATCAGCTCATCAAATTCAAGCGTTCGAACCAGAACACTTGCATCAGCCAGAAGCCGCTGGTTCGCGTGGGCGATCGCGTGAAAAAGGGCCAGGTTCTTGCCGATGGTCCGTGCACGGAGCGCGGCGAACTCGCTCTTGGCCGCAACGTGCTCGTGGCCTTCGTGCCCTGGCGCGGTTACAACTTCGAAGATGCCATCCTGGTTAGCGAAAAGCTGGTCAAGGACGACTACTACACTTCGATTCACATCGAAGAGTATGAAATCGAGGCGCGCGACACCAAACTTGGCCCTGAGGAAGTCACTCGTGATATTCCCAATATCAGCGAGTCGTTCCTCCGCAACCTGGACGAAAGTGGAGTCATCCGCATCGGCGCGGTAGTGAAACCGGGAGACATTCTGGTCGGCAAGGTCACGCCCAAGGGCGAGACCACGCTCACGCCGGAAGAAAAGCTGCTGCGCGCTATCTTCGGCGAAAAGGCCGGTGATGTTCGCGACGCTTCCCTCTACTGTCCGCCGGGCATCGAAGGCACGATTGTGGACGTCAAGATCTTTACCCGAAAGGGCGGAGAGAAGGACGAACGCCACAAGGCTATCGAAGCCACGCAGGTCTTCAAGCTGGAGAAGAACCTCGCCGACGAAATCCGCATCCTCACGGATGAGCGGCTGAAGCGCCTCACGGATCTGCTTGGCGGCAAGGTGCTCCAAGCCGACCTGCACGACGAGAAGACCAACAAGCGCCTGCTGACCAAGGGCGTCGAGCTGACGCGCGAGATCATTGAAAAGATTTCGACGCGCAACCTCAAACGCCTGAAGCTCAACGAAAAGGATCCGCTGCTCATTGAGAAGATCGAGGAAGTCGAGGAAATGACCTCGCGCCAGATCGATGTGCTGCGCAAGATCACTGAGGAGCGCAAGGACAAGCTCAAGAAAGGCGACGAGCTGCCTCCGGGGGTTATCAAGCTCGTTAAGGTCTACATCGCCATGAAGCGCAAGCTTTCCATCGGCGACAAGATGGCTGGCCGCCACGGCAATAAAGGTGTCATCGCCCGCATCGTGCCACAGGAAGACATGCCGTACATGCCGGACGGCACACCGGTCGAGATCGTTCTGAATCCGCTCGGCGTTCCTTCGCGCATGAACGTCGGACAGATTCTGGAGACGCATCTCGGCTGGGCCGCCAAGGAGCTTGGCAACAGCCTCAAGCGTTTGCTCAGCAAGGAAGTGAAGGCCGAAGCGCTGCGCCGTTGGTTCCGCGAAGTGTTTACGGATACCGCGGTGTGGAAGACGCTCGCGAAACTCAGCGACGATGAGTTGCTCGAATACGCCGAAGGCTTCCGCGAAGGGATTCCCTTCGCCACGCCAGTGTTCGACGGCGCTCGCGAACCCGAAATCCGCCACCTGCTGGAAGTCGCGGGCCTGCCGCATGCCGGCAAGATCAACTTGTTTGACGGCATGAGCGGCGACCAGTTCGATCAGCCGGTGACCGTCGGCTACATCTACATGCTCAAGCTGTCGCACCTTGTCGACGACAAAATCCACGCGCGCAGCATCGGGCCGTACTCACTCATTACGCAGCAGCCGCTCGGCGGCAAGGCGCAGTTCGGAGGCCAGCGCTTCGGCGAAATGGAAGTCTGGGCGCTCGAAGCCTACGGCGCAGCGCACATCCTGCAGGAGCTGCTCACGGCGAAGTCGGACGATGTCTATGGTCGCGCAAAGATTTACGAGGCCATCGTCAAAGGCGAACCGGGCATTGAGCCTGGCGTGCCTGAATCGTTCAATGTGCTCGTCCGCGAGTTGCAGTCGCTCTGCTTGGATGTCGAATTGATGAAGCGGCAGAAGCCGCAAGCGGAAAAAGCTGCCGATTAGCGCAGCGCGGGGTTTTAGACCCCACGTTGCAGCGGCCAAGTGCAATTTGCAGTATTCGGCAATTGGGTTCTCAGCCGTCCCGGTCAGCAATGCAAGATTGCTGACCGAGGACGCGGCCCCGGCGAAAGCTGGGGAGGGAGGAAACAACCTTGTATCGCAGCAGCCCTTATGATCGCGCCAGTTTGATCGCGGATTTCGATTCGATTCGCATCAGCCTGGCGAGCCCTGAAAAGATTCGCTCATGGTCTCACGGCGAAGTCACCAAGCCGGAAACCATCAACTACCGCACGTTCAAGCCCGAGCGCGACGGCCTCTTCTGCGCCAAGATTTTTGGCCCCGTCACGGACTGGGAGTGCCTGTGCGGCAAATACAAGCGCATGAAGCACCGCGGCGTTATCTGCGATAAGTGCGGTGTCGAAGTCACTCTGAGCAAAGTTCGCCGCGAGCGCCTTGGCCACATTGAGCTGGCGTCCCCCTGTTCGCACGTGTGGTTCTTCAAGGGCCTGCCGAGCCGCATCGGCTACCTGCTGGACATTTCCATGCGCGATCTCGAGCGCATTCTTTACTTCGAGGCTTTCGTCGTTGTGGATCCTGGCGAAGTCGCCATTCTCCGTGAACGCGAAGTTCTGCTCGAAGACAAATATCGCGAGCTACAGAAGGAATATCCGGGGCAGTTCACCGCCAAGATGGGCGCGGAAGCCATCAAGGAACTTCTGCGCCGCGTTGAAGTGGACAAGCTCGCTGATGAGCTGCGCGAAAAGATGAAGGCCGATCCTTCACTGCAGAAGCGTATTAAATTCGCCAAGCGCCTCAAAGTTCTCGAAGCGTTCCGTAAGAGCGGCAACAAGCCGGAGTGGATGATTCTGGACGTGATTCCGGTTCTTCCGCCGGAATTGCGGCCGCTAGTGCCTCTGGACGGCGGACGCTTCGCGACTTCCGACTTGAACGACCTTTATCGCCGCGTTATCAACCGCAACAACCGGTTGAAGAAGCTCATGGAGCTGCGCGCGCCGGACGTCATCGTTCGCAACGAAAAGCGCATGCTACAGGAGGCCGTTGACGCGCTGTTTGACAACGGGCGCCGCGGCCGCGTGCTGCGCGGAACCAACAACCGCCCGCTCAAATCCCTTAGCGATACGCTCAAGGGCAAGCAGGGGCGATTCCGCCAGAACCTTCTCGGAAAGCGCGTGGACTACTCTGGCCGCTCCGTCATCGTGGTCGGCCCGGAGCTGAAGCTCCACCAGTGCGGCTTGCCCAAGAAGATGGCGCTCGAACTCTTCAAGCCGTTCATCTATCACAAACTCGAAGCGCAGGGCCACTGCACCACCATCAAGCAAGCCAAGGAGATGGTCGAGCAACAGGAAGCCGTGGTTTGGGACATCCTGGAAGACGTCATCCGCGAACATCCCGTGATGCTCAACCGCGCTCCGACGCTGCACCGCCTTGGCATTCAGGCGTTCGAGCCGGTTCTCGTCGAAGGCAAAGCGATCCGCATTCACCCGCTCGTCTGTACCGCGTTCAACGCGGACTTTGACGGCGACCAGATGGCCGTGCACATCCCGCTTTCGCCCGAGTCCCAGGTCGAAGCGTCCGTGCTGATGCTCAGCTCGCGCAATATCCTTTCGCCGGCACATGGCTTGCCTCTGGCCGTGCCGTCGCAGGATATGGTCCTCGGCATCTACTATCTGACCAAGAACAAGCCCGGAGCCAAGGGCGAAGGGCGTGTCTTCGGCGCCACCGATGAAGTTGTCCTTGCGCTGGAAGCTGGCGAAGTCGAACTGCTCACTCCCATTCGTCTGCGCTACACCGGCGAAGTCATCGACCTGACCACAGCGTATGACAACCAGGACGTGCCGCACACCGTGCCCGTGAAAATGGAGCGCCAGTTCATCCAGACAACGGTCGGGCGCGTCATTTTCAATTCGCACTTGCCGGAAAAATTCCCTTATGTGAACGGCCTGCTCAAGAAGAAAGGCGTTCAGCAACTCGTTTATTACGCCTATTTGCGCTTTGGCTTGGAGGACACAGTCGTCCTGCTCGATCATTTGAAAGAGCTGGGGTTCACCTACGCCACCAAGTCCGGCATCTCGATCGGCATTGACGACATGCTTATTCCTGGCGACAAGAGCAAACTCGTGGAAGGTGGCGAAAAGGAAGTCGTGCGCGTTCAGCAGCAGTACCTGGACGGCGCCATCACGCACGGCGAACGCTACAACAAGATCGTTTCTATCTGGGGCGACATCACCGAAAAAGTCGCTGACGAAATGTTCAAGGCTCTCGAAACTCAGGACAAGGAAGGCGTCATCAACCCCGTTTACGTCATGGCGGACTCCGGCGCTCGCGGATCGAAGCAGCAGATTCGCCAACTCTCCGGCATGCGCGGATTGATGGCCAAACCTTCGGGCGAGGTCATGGAGACACCCATCACTTCCAACTTCCGAGAAGGCCTCACCGTGCTCGAATACTTCATCTCGACGCACGGCGCGCGCAAGGGCTTAGCAGACACGGCGCTCAAGACCGCCGATTCGGGCTACTTGACCCGCCGCCTCGTGGACGTGGCGCAAGACGTGATCATCAACGAACGCGATTGCGGCACGAACGACGGCATCTACGTCGAACCTATCATCGAAGCCGGCGTCGAGGTCGAGCCGCTGCGCGACCGCATCGTGGGCCGCGTTTCGCTCGACAAGATCAAGGACTTCGAGGGCACGGTCATCGTGGACGTGAACCAGGAAATCACCGAGGAACTTGCCAACCAAGTGCAGGCTGCGGGTATCGAGCGCGTGCGTATTCGTTCCGTGCTCACTTGCGAATCGCGCCGCGGCGTTTGCGCGCTTTGCTATGGCCGCAACCTCGCTACCGGCCGCATGGTTGAACTCGGCGAAGCCGTCGGAGTGATCGCCGCGCAGTCCATCGGCGAGCCGGGCACACAGCTCACCATGCGCACTTTCCACATCGGTGGAACCGCTACCCGCGTTTCCGAGCGCTCCACGCTCGAAGCGCGCAACAACGGCGTGGTCAAGTTCGTGGACCTCAAGCATGTTGAGGGTCGCGGTGGCACGGCCATCGCTATGAACCGCGCCGGCCTCATTGCCATCGTCGATGAGAAGAGCCGCGAGAAGGAGCGCTACCACGTGGTTTACGGAGCACGCCTTCGCGTCCAGGATGGCGAACACGTCACGCACGGCCAGACCCTTGCCGAATGGGATCCGTTCACGTTCTCGATTCTCACCGAGACTGCCGGCGACGTGAAATTTGACGACCTGCGGCCCGGCTTGACGATTGAAGAGCAGGTGGACGAAGTGACCGGCCTCTCACAGGATGTGGTCACGTTGCCTCCGGGCGATGAGAAGCATCAGCCCGCAATCCTGGTCCGTGATTCTTCCGGCAAGGTCCGCAAGAAGTACCTCATGCCTTCCCGCGCCCACTTGATGGTCAAGGATGGCGATGAGGTGCAGGCCGGCGACGTGCTTGCGAAGATTCCGCGGGAAACAACCAAGACCAAGGACATCACCGGCGGTTTGCCGCGTGTTGTCGAACTCTTCGAGACCCGCAAGCCCAAGGATCCTGCCGTCATCAGCGAAATTGATGGCAGCGTTCGTTACGGCGATATCGCCAAGGGTATGCGCAAGGTTTACGTCGAGAGCGAGGATGGCAAGACCACGAAGGAATACTCCATCCCCCGCGGCGTGCACATCAACGTTCAGGAAGGCGACCACGTCAAGGCTGGCGAGGCCCTCATCGACGGCCCGCTCAACCTGCACGACTTGCTCGCTGTTCTCGGCGAAAAGTTCACACAGTCGTACCTAGTCAACGCCATTCAGGAGGTTTACCGACTCCAGGGCGTGAATATCAACGACAAGCACATCGAGACGATCTCGCGCCAGATGATGCGCTGGGTGAAGGTCGAGGATGTGGGTGACACAACGTTCCTGCTCGAGGAGCAGGTGGACAAGTTCCGCTTCCGCGAGGAGAACGACCGTGTCATCGCCGATGGTGGCCGCCCTGCAACGGGCCGTCCGCTGCTCCTTGGCATCACCAAGGCTTCGCTCTCCACCGATTCGTTCATCTCCGCCGCGAGTTTCCAGGAGACAACCCGCGTTCTCACGGAGGCGGCTGTCGCCGGCAAGGTGGACTACCTCCGCGGTCTCAAGGAAAACGTCATCATGGGCCGCCTGATCCCCGCCGGCACGGGTCTCGAGCACTACCGCAGCATTCAACTGCTGACGGAAATGCCCGCGCCCGCCCCAGTCGAGGAAATTCCGGAGGCCGCCGAACTCACCGCCGAAGAAGCAGCCGCGCTGGACTTCCTACAGAAAGACACGGAGGCAGACGCGGCTGCCGAAGGTTAAACGCGCTCTCGCGCGTGGTCAGCCTGGCCACGAGATCAAAAAACCGGCGCCCTGGTAATCCCCAGGGCGCCGTTTTTTTTCGCAGACCGCCCGTACAGGTGTCGCTCAGGAACTCCCCGTCACAGCTTTGATTGCTGAACTTCGGTCAGGGTTCCTACAATAGAATACAGGTCTTGCCAGGCGGATGACCACGCTTCAATGGAGTCCGCCCACTTTCATGGACGAAGATAGCCAACGCGCTAAACAGGCCCCCGGCCGCTCAACGCCGCACACTGACAAGCATGCAGTGATCTCTGACCGTTTCGAACAGTTTGAGAAGCGTCAGAGGGAACTCTGGCTGATGGCCATCCTTGTCATTTTTCTACTCGGCGTGGCCTATGCCTGGACATCTTGGGATTCCATTCGTTCACTCGCACACCATTATGAAGCGCTCCCTATCGGCTTCGTCGTTCTCATTGTCCTATTCGGCGTTTACATGTGGAACAAGACGAAGGAAATCTCCGAACTGCGCGGTCTCATGCGCGGCATGGAGCACCGCGATGAGAACCCTCCCAGCGAAAAGCAGCTCGACCAGCTCTTCGAGATTATCTCGCGCTCCCAGCAGGGTTATCGCGATCTAATCGATTCTTTCGACGACATCCTTCTTGCCGTCTCTCTCGACGGCCAGATTCGCGCTGTTAATCGCAGCTTTTCCGATCTTGTGGATACTCCCTTTCAGCAAATCATCGGCAGACCGTTGGCAGACTTCGTCCAGGAAACCAGCGGAGAGGGTGCAAGGCTGGTGGAGCGTGCCATGCCGCGTTTCATGGAGCGGCGGCAGTGGGCGGGTGTTATTCAGGTCCGGCTGAAAAGCCAGTCAGCGCCTTTCTTTTTTGATTGCGTAGCCCACGCCATGATGCGCGGCGACAAGATCGGCGGCATCACCGTCCTTGCGCGCGACATTTCCGCGCTCCGCAAAAACGAAGCGCGCTTCACGGAACTCTTCGAATCGCTTCAGGAAGGCATCTACATCACTACTCCAGACGGAACCATCGTGGACGTCAATCCTGCCCTGGTGCGCATGCTAGGCTACGATTCCAAGGAAGAAGTGCTGAAGAGACGGGTTCCAGAAATTTTTGTCGACCGCGAGGAACGGAAGCTCATCAAGGATGAAATCGAACGGCAGCCAATGATTCAAGGCAAGGAGATCACACTGATTCGCAAGGACGGCACCTCCATCGTGTGTCTGAATACCGCTGCTGCCGTTCGCGACAATTCCGGCCGTGTACTGCGCTATCAAGGCGCGCTCATGGATATCACCGAACGCCGCGAGATGGAGCGCCGCCTTCATCAGCAACAGGAATTTGCCCGACGCCTCGTCGATAGCTTCCCCGATCTCATCCTGGTGCTCGATGCCGAAGCCCACTACACGTTTGTCAGTCCTCGTTGCAAAGACGTCCTGGGGTACGACATCGAGGAGGCGCAGAACATGGCATTCGGCGGCCGCACCCATCCGGAGGATTTGCCCGCCGCCAATGCACTTTACCAGGACATCATCGCTGGCAGGCAGAGCTTTGCCTCCCTGGAAATCCGTGTGCGTCACAAACTGGGGGAGTGGCGGCGGATTCGCTTCAATTTCAGTCCCTTAGCCGATGAACAGGGCAGTATCGAGGGCGTGGTCCTCTCCGGACGCGATGTTACCGATCTCAAGCGTTTGGAGGAGCAACTTATCCAGGCGGAAAAACTTGCCGCCATGGGGCAGATGCTCGCAGGCGTGGCCCACGAGTTGAACAATCCTTTGACGGCCATCCTTGGCGTTACCGAGCTCCTTCGCGAGCGGGAGGGAGGGGACGACTCCACCAAGCGACAATTGGAACTTACGCACCGGCAGGCCCGCCGCGCGGCCCGCATCGTGCAGAATCTTCTCGAATTCTCTCGTCCCGCTTCCCCGCAGAAAAAGCCTCTTGACCTCAACAACCTTCTCGAACGCACGCTCCAACTGCACGAACATTCCTTGCGCCGCAACAATGTCGAGGTTGATTTCCGCTTACAACCCAATCTTCCCGTTGTTATTGGGGACGCCAACCAACTGATTCAGGTTTTTCTGAACCTTATCACCAATGCCGAACAGGCTATCCGGGAAGTCCGTGACACTGGCCGCATACAGATTCGCGCCGGTCGGAACGGCAGCCAGCTTGCGATCAACGTCCAAGATGACGGCGTCGGCATCCGCCCTGAAGCCCTTCCGCGGATTTTTGATCCTTTCTACACCACCAAACGTCCCGGCGGAGGTACGGGCCTGGGGCTCAGCATCTGCATGTCCATTATTCGCGAGCACGGCGGAAACATCGAAGCCGAAACTCTTCCCGCCGGCGGATCGGCATTCACGATCTACTTGCCCATTGCGCCTGCCGGGGGCACTGAGACATTTTCCGCTCCTAAGGAATCAGGCGCCGTCTCCTCGCATGAAGTTCGGCCGGCCGCAGACCTTCTCAGTGGTCGTGCGGTGCTCGTTCTCGACGATGAGGAGAGTCTCCGGATGCTTCTTCAGGAAGGCCTGTCGGCTCACGGCTTGCGGGTTGGTTGCGCCGCGACGACCGAGGAGGCCCTTACCCTGCTCAAGGGTTCCAGCTATGACGTGTTTCTCTGCGACCTGCATCTTTCTTCCGGCGGCTTCTTCGTGAATGGTCGCGATGCTGCCGGACGCATCCTGGAAGCAGCGGGAGCGCAGAAACCGGCCCTCATCTACATGACAGGCGATTTAGTTGAAGACAGTCAGGAGGGTGAAGTCCAAAGTGCGCCGGTTTGTCTCCAGAAGCCTTTCCGGGTCTCCGACGTGCTGTCGCTCTTGAGAGAAGTTCTGTCAGATGCTCCCGCGGAAACTCGCCAGACTCTTTGATTGTCGTGATTCCTTGACACGCGGTAAGCAGCGTGCAGGATTCGCCTGTCGCATAACGCTCCGCGGCCGCCATGACTCAGGAATTAGTTCTTCTTTTTGAGTGGAGGTGTTGCGGTGCCTGTTGCTTGGTCTACGCCAAAGTCCCACACGTAGAGGTTCATTCCATCCGGCAGAATTTCCGCCAGCGCATATTCGCCCGGAGGCAGCGGCTCGCTTATCGTGAAGCGAAAGACGGTAGGCGCGATTTCCCATCGCTGGATCGAGATCGTATTGCGGTTTTCTTCCTGCTGTTCCCCGAAAAGACTCCTGATGGACTCGAGCTGTCTTTTATTCCCCTTGACGGTTGCTCGCACGAGTTCTACTTCAGGCCCGGATTCCCCCGGACGGCTACTTTTCACGATTGGGGTCGTGCGGTCCGGATCCGGTGGCGCTTCCCGCAAGTAAAACTCCGCTTGCCCATTTGTCACCCGGATATTTGCCTTGTTCCCTGGGATTTCCACGTTTCGTTTGCTGGGAACTATCGGAACCGGTGAGAGCACCTGCTTTAGAAACTGCTTCTTATCCGTTTTGACCTGCGAACCGACCTGCTCGAGCGGCCTTACGGATTTTCCGTCAATCAGGAACATCCCTTCACCGGGTGGTAGGAAGACACCCGGGGCCACTTGGAGGCTCGCGTCCACATCCATCATCGTCTCAATTTTCTGGGCTTGCTCTTGCGCACGGATCTTCTTGGCGAGGGCGTCCTCCTCAGCCTGCTCGGCTGCGGCCGCGTTTGCGGTGGCATCCCAATCCACCATAGAAGAGGGGATTTCCTCCCAGGAACCACGCTCTGCGCTCAAATAGCGGACCCGCTCGCCGTTCCGCCGGTAATCCCTCACCAACTGAAAGGTACCGTCTTTGAGGACGAGTTTCTTGCCCCGTGGCAAGGCAGGCACTCCGGCCTTCGCACCTTTGCCGCCGGTTTGCTCCTCTGTGGGGCCTTTCGCTTGCCCCGTAGCAGCTCCGCTTGGCGATGCGCCACAGGTCGCAACAGCCCATCCCGCCAAGAGGGCCCCACCGATTAGCACGACAGACATCCAGGGTGATCCCATGGGTTTTACCTACGGTGTGCGATGCATGCGAACTGGCTTGGTTTGCCCCTAGGGCGAGGATATCCCGGGAGGCCCCAGCCTGCAACCCCGCCGCTTATCAGCATCGCAAACAAAAATGGCCCCCTAGCTAAGCCAGGGAGCCGATCAAAGCCGTTGACCTTTGGTTATCCTAGTGGCTGCATTTCGGAAAAAGTGTCACCAAAACCATCAAGTCTGAAAGCGTAAACAGCCACTGATCGGCACTCAGGCCGGCGGCTTCCGCTGCCCGAGCGATAAAGCCCAGATGGCGGCTCTTGGCAAAATTATGCACATGCTCGACGCAAATCCCCGTTAAGCTGGCAACCTCTGAGTCGGTGAAGATCTTTTGGCTCGATTTTACTGTAACCATGGCCCGGCTCCTCTGCTCCGCCACCTAGTAGCCCACACAAACTTAGATGCTGAAAGCATCGTATTTGCTGCACTATTTCTGAGCAATAGTCGTTCCGTTCTGGCAACCAAAAACGAACCGTCTAGTACTTTCTCACTAAAGCCAGCAATAACGGCCTTTTTCCACACATTTTCATATCACGGCGATCGTAGTACGAAGGGTAATGATGGCAAGTAGGGTGGAAAAAGTATTCTACTTTTCTAAACTTGTTACGGTTTTTGGGAGAGTTCCGGCGATCTCCCTCAACTGTTTCGTGTGGCGGATTTCATGCGAAGCGATGAACTGTAACCATTCATATATGCTTAATGTTCCTAGAAAGGGATGCCCCATGGTGTACTTACCGAGGTCGCGCTCCCTCGTTTCTTCAATGAAGGAAAGTGTTCGTTCCCGCACTCCGCGTAACTCCGCAAGCATCTCTTCCTTCTCACAGACCTTTTGTGGTTCGAGCGCAGTAGGAGCTTTGCGTCGGATTAAGCGGGCCTCCACAATCATCATAGGAACGTGAAATCGCTTGAAAAGCGGCACTGGTTTAGGCGGTCCCTGGAGCAGCCTGTCGACTCGGCTTAGGATTGCTCGCTCAATGGCGCTCAGATGGCCGACCAGTTCACCAGCGCACCATTGGCCTTCAGCAGGTCTCGTTTCCCAATGGCCAGCAGGGATGGCATCTGCAGCACGCAGGAGTTCACTTTGCGCGCGAGCTAGATTCTCGATGATAGTCGTCAGAACTGGCACGAATTCACTGCGCGAAAGCAAAAGAGTTTAGACGGTGGCCCCTCCAGCCTGTTCAAAGGCGGAGGCCAGTTGCAAGACGCGCGCTTCTCCAAAAGGCGCTCCAAAAATCTGCAGGCCAACCGGCAGCTTTCCGTCGACCTTGCCGCATGGCGCAGAGATACCCGGGACGCCTGCCAAAGATCCCGTAACTGTATATATATCAGCAAGATACATCTGAAGCGGGTCGTCTGTACGCTCACCCAGTTTGAAGGGAGGCACCGGAGAAGTAGGCGTCAGGATCGCGTCCACCCTGGAAAAGGCATCGCGGAAATCCTGAGCAATCAGGGCACGAACCTTCTGCCCCTTCAAATAGTAGGCGTCATAGTAGCCCGCCGAAAGCACATAAGTTCCCAGCACAATGCGGCGTTTTACCTCCGCGCCAAATCCTGCGCCGCGCGTCTTTCTGTACATCGCAAGCAGGGAATGGTCATCCACGCGCAATCCATAGCGCACGCCGTCATACCGGGCCAGGTTGGAACTGGCCTCAGCCGTCGCAATGATGTAGTAGGTCGCGATGGCGTAGTCCGTATGCGGCATGCGAATGTCGACCAGTTGACACCCCAGCCTCTTGAAAATGTCGATTCCGGCCTCGATCTTTTTTCGCACCCCAGCATCCATTCCCTCGCCGAAATACTCTTTGGGGATCCCCAATCGTAACCCCTTGACCGGTTTCTTGAGTTCGGCCCGGTAATCGGGGACAGGAGCAGTCGTCGAAGTAGAGTCGTGGGGGTCACGCCCTGCGATGACTTGCAGGATGGCGGCGACGTCATTCACATTGGTGGCAAAGGGACCGATGCGGTCCAGGGAGGACGCGAACGCGATCAGTCCGTACCGCGAAACGCGGCCATAGCTCCCCATCATGGCGGGGACTCCGCAGAAGGAACCCGGCTGCCGGATCGAACCGCCCGTGTCCGTTCCAAGGGACGCCACAGACAACCCTGCCGCTACCACGGCCGCTGAGCCGCCACTGGAGCCCCCCGGCACGCGGTCCAGTGCGAGCGGATTCTTCACCGGACCATAGGCGGAGTTCTCGTTCGAACTGCCCATCGCGAACTCGTCGCAGTTGGTCTTGCCCAGAATGACCGCTCCAGCCGCTTCCAGCCGCTCCACCACCGTCGCATCGTAGGGCGGAATGTAGTTCTGCAGGATCTTTGAACCACAGGTCGTTTTTATGCCACGCGTGCTGATGACGTCTTTAACAGCAATCGGCACCCCTGCCAGGGGCGGCAACGGCCTTCCTCCGGACACCAGCGCATCGATTCTGTCCGTTTGCCTCCGCGCGCGCTCCGGCGACAGTGTCAGGTAAGCGTTTAGCTCTGGATTCCGCGCTTCGATCCGCTTGTAGAAATCCGCCGCCAGCTCACGCGCCGAAATTTTCTTCGCCGCCAGCGCCTCTTTGACGCCATCGATCGTCCAATTCGTGGTCATCGCTCGATGACCTTCGGCACGCGGAAATAAGGCGGCTCGGGGTCAGGCGCGTGCTTCAGGACGTCTTCGGCTACCGCGCACGGCACGATTAGGTCCTCTCGCAGCGTGGCGTCGGCTGTCTGGTCGTCGCTCAAGACTTGCGCCATGGGTGCGACCTTGGAGGTGTCCAGTTCGTTCAGCTTCCCGATGTACTCCAAAATCTCGTCGATTTGCGCGCGGTACATCTCCAGCTCGGTTTCGCTCAGCTCGAGATAAGCCAGCTCCGCCACGCGCAGTACGTCTTCCCGGCTAATTTTCACTGTGGATTCCTCACTGGGCTGTCGGCGCGACTTCGGCCGTCTTGCGCGGGTACTTCTTCGCAATGTAATTATCGACCAGCGCCTGGAACGCGGTGGCTAGCTCATCGTAAGTGCCTTCGAGCGTCACATCTTTCTGCCCGTCGATATAAACCGGGCAGCGCGGAGCTTCGCCGGTTCCCGGCAAGCTGATTCCGATGTTCGCGGCCTTCGATTCGCCAGGGCCGTTCACGATGCAGCCCATCACGGCCAGCGTCATGTTCTCAACGCCTTCGTACTGCGTTTTCCAAATGGGCATGCTGTCCCGGATGTAGCCCTGGATGGCTTCGGCCAATTCCTGAAACGTGGTACTCGTGGTTCGCCCACAGCCGGGGCAGGCTGTTACGCTCGGTGCAAATGACCGCAGTCCCAGCGCCTGGAGCAGCTCGCATGCGGCGTAAACTTCTTCGCGGCGATCGCCACCCGGTTTCGGCGTAAGCGAAATGCGAATCGTATCGCCAATGCCTTCATAAAGCAGCACGCCCAGCGAGGCTGCTGACCAGATCTGACCCTTCATCCCCATCCCAGCCTCGGTGAGGCCCAGGTGCAACGGCTGTTCTGTTTTCCCGGAAAGATCGCGGTACACAGTGATCAAGTCGCGCGGCCGCGAAGTCTTGCACGAAATAATGATCTGGTCATGTCGTAGCCCGGATTCCAGCGCCAGTTCCGTCGATTCCAGTGCCGACAGCACCATGCAATCATTGATGATTTCCTCGGACTCTTTGCCCAGATTCTTGTCCGTGTTCTCCTGCATCTTGCGCATCACCAGCTCTTGATTCAGCGAGCCACCATTCACGCCGATTCGGACAGGCTTGCCATTGTCGCGCGCGATTTTGCAAATCGTCGAGAACTGTTCGTCCCGGCGCTGTCCCGCGCCAACGTTGCCCGGATTGATGCGGTATTTGTCCAGCGCCTTTGCGCATTCGGGAAACTTGGTCAGCAGCACGTGCCCGTTGTAGTGGAAGTCTCCAATAATCGGCGCGCTGCACCCCGCGTCCAGCATCCGCTTCTTAATTTCCGGCACCACTGCCGCCGCTTCCGGCACGTTTACCGTCCACCGCACAATCTCCGAGCCTGCCTCGGCCAGCTCCAAAGTCTGTTTCAGTGTCGTCTCGATGTCGGCTGTGTCCGTGTTTGTCATGGACTGCACGACGATCGGTGCGCCTCCGCCCACACGCACGTGTCCTACCTTCACGCCATAAGTCCTCCGGCGCGGATGGCGGCTCGCAGTAGCGTCAAATCCTTCAATCTGTGTAAACATTCCCTATAATTCTAGCGTGATTTGGCCCTTCCGGGAAATCGAGTGTCGCCGCGATTGGTTATGCTGGGTTTGCGAATCTTACGTGGGGTTTCGTGCTAGCCCTAAGAGTCAGTGTCCTCGGGAGCGGGAACTTCTTTCTGCGGTTTCTGCAGGTCAGCGGCTATGTGAGCGAGTCTGTCTAACTCACTGCGAAGGTTAAGCCAATACCGTGAGCCTACGGTTGCAACGAACCGTTCCTGCGTTTTCCGCCAAGCGAGCAGGCCGCGACCCAGCACACGCTCTCCCTTGGGCGTAATCGTCAAAAAACGCCGTCTCATGGTCGCACGGCTTGAGATGGTGATAAGTCCACCCGTCTGCAAGAGCCGTAGACTTCTGGTCAGTGTGGTTCCGTCGATGACCAGCACCTCCGCTAAGTCCCCGATGGACACTGGCTGATTCTTGGCGATGCCCACCAGGATGGCGAACTGTGTAGAGCGTATACCTGACTTCTGCAACGCCGCGTCGTACAAGCTTGTGACCGCGCGCGCCGTTTTTCGAAAATTGAAGGAAGCGCAGTATCCTGTTCCGTTCAGGTCCAGGGAGGAACTCTTTTTCTTTCTGCTTTCCACGCTTGACATGTATATACATCTCAGGATATAAGTGACCTTAACGTGTTGTCAAGCGGCATGCCCTGGCCAGGTCGGACGCCATTTTGCGAGTGGAAGAAAACAAATGCTGCATTGGTCAAGAGCAGAGACCAAGGGTGATTTCCATGGGCACGCAAATGGTTTCTATGCATTCTCCGGGGGGCGAGAGCTCAAGTTGCACCACCTCCGCTTCCAAACGTTACGTTCGCTTTGGCCCGTTTCATCTGGACCTGAACAGAGAAGAGCTATACAAGGATGGCGTTCGAGTAAAGCTTCAGGGCAAGGTTTATCAAGCCTTGCTAGCACTGCTGCAAAAGCCCGGCGAAATCGTGAAACGCGAAGATCTGCGCATGCAGTTGTGGCCTTCGGATACCCACGTCAATTACGACGCCAACGTCAACACCACCGTGAACAAGCTCCGGCAGGTTCTAGGCGATTCGGCGGATCAGCCCGCATTCGTGGACACAATTCCGCGCCAGGGTTACAGCTTCATCGCCCCCCTAGAATTCCTTGACGGGCAGGTTGCGCCTCGGGCGGCGAAGCCGTCGCAACTCTCCTCTATTGCGAGGATGCACGAGCGCGCGGCATCGTTGTTTCGGACGGCTTTTCCTTCCAAGTGGTTCACTGTTGGCGTCGTTGTTCTCCTGATCGCCAGCATGTTGTTTGGCGCGGCGCTGGTGTTGTACGCACATCGCTGATCCAGCGGATTCCGTCCACGGTTAATCAACAGGGCCAACTTCCGCCTTATAGCGAGCCACGCAGCCCCAGCGCGTCTGCGTGTTCACGCAGCGCAGCGATGCAGAAGGCGATGTGCTCTTCCAGCGGCACGCCAAGTTCTTCAGCGCCTTTGCGCACGTCTTCGCGCGAGACGCCCTTGGCGAAGAGCCTGTCTTTCATGCGGCGCTTCACCGAATCCAGTTCTAGGTCCAAAATGCTCTTCGACGGACGCACGTAAGCGCAAGCAGTAAGGAAGCCCGCGATCTCATCGCAGGCGAAAAGGGTGTGCTCCAGCGCGGTTTGTCGTGGTACGCCGCAATAGTCCGCATGGGTGATGATGGCGCGTACGATCTCCTCGGGGTAGGCCTGAGCCCGCAGGATCTTTGCCCCCTCGGAAGGATGCCCTTGATCCGGCGAGTGCTCATGATTCGGCCAGCGCTCGTAATCAAAGTCGTGCAGCAGCGCCGCCAGCCCCCAGGTTTCCTCATCCGCCCCGGCCTTGCGCGCATAAGCGCGCACGCAAGCCTCCACCGCCAGCATGTGCTTGCGCAAACTCTCCGAAGCAGTGTATTCGCACAGCAGCTTCCAAGCGTCTTCCCGTGTCGGCATGCGATTCTCCCAAATAAAGAACAAATAGTGTAGCGCAGGAGGGGCAGTCGAAAGGCCGTCAGAACCTGTGGCGAAAACGAATCGAGCCCGGCTAAAGCGGGAGTGCACCACAACCGGTGCGGTAGAGGGGCAAAGACTACACAAAGATTCGCGGAAATCGCGGAGCGAAGAGGCGCGACTGGCCGGACGGACAGGCGAAAACCGGGCGTAGAACGGCGAAACGCGTTCAGCAATCGTAAAAATAGTTCAAAAATACTCTTGACAGGATTTGGCGATTCGCACGATACTCCCACTGCGCCAGTCACTGCCTTCCAGTGAACGTTCCAGCGTTCCTCCCCTATCCGCACGCCGGAAAAACAGTCAGCGAGGAGCACCGGTGTCCGTACAATTAGAAAAAGAGATGAGCTCGTTAGAAATGGATCGGGAAGTCATTCGCTGTAAGACTTGTGGTCTCGTCCAGTACCGGACGCGCACCGGAAATTGCCGCCGTTGCGTGCGCGCCTTACCCCAGCGTCTGGAGTTCCTGATTCCTCCACCGGCACCACCGGAGGAAGCAGCCGCTGAACCAGCAGCCGAAAAGTTCGTCAACCAGGAGACGGTCGAGAACATCGGCCAGCGCATTCGCCAGTTGCGCGAATCGCGCAGCATGACCCAGAGTCAGCTGCAGTCGCGCTCGAAGGTCTCGCGCTCCTACCTCTCCCGTATCGAAAGCGGCCAGATGACGCCGAGCCTCGGCACGCTGGAGAAGATCTCCGAGGCGCTGAACGTCGGCTTGAACCGGTTCTTCATTCCTGAGTCCGACGGTGAGGCCCTGCTGGAAGATCCCTTCATCCAGGGATTGCGGCCGTTCCTGCGCCAGCTGGATTGGGAACAGTGGCAGTCCATATTGAAGAGGCTCCAGGCCATCAGCGACCACGTTCATACAGCGCCGAGCAATCTCCGCCCTATCGGTAATCCGGCGCGGCTGCCGCAGCCCGCGTCGGCGAATGGCAATGGCAACGGTCACATCGGCATCGGCCATTCGAATGGGCTTGCGCACTCGCATGCCCATGGTAATCCGCAGGGCTATCCGCTGCGGCGTCCGGGCGCGCCCTATGGGGCACAGGGCAAGCCCGTTTTTCAACGCCCGCTTGCGCGGTAAATTCTCTAGGTTGCAAGCAATCGTGGGACAAACAGAAGTGTCTGTCCCATTTTTGTTCGGATTTGATCGCCGTCGAGAAACGGCTACTCGCGGACCACTGAAACCTTCGCGTCTGGAACTTCCAGACGCATCAGTCGATGATTCCCGTCAAGCAAGAGTAGAATCTCGAGGTCAGAGGTGTTGACTTTGAGTCCATCGTAGGTCTTGCCGTCGGCACTGGCCGATCCTGTGGATTGCACGGTGACCGTACCGGGCGTCAATTCCTGCGGAATGAGGACGGGAAAGGTCTGCATGCCCCGCTTGGACCAATCATAAATGCGCGCCAGGACGGCATACTGATGGTAGAGATTGTTGTCCAGAACAGCGATGAGCGGTGTGTTGAATGTGAGATCCTGCTGAAACGGGCGCGCGCCTTGCATCTCCAGTGTGATACTCGCCACGCCGTTGGCGAACAGGATGTGCGCGCCGTTCGTTTTTTCCGCTTGAGAACTCCATTCATAGCTGATCGGTGCTCCATTGCCCTGCAGCGTTAGCGAACCGGAGACCTTGCTGCCAGCACCTTCGGGCGGCTTGATCTCCACGAGGCCCTTGGCGAGCCAGCCGCCGCCGGATGGGGCGATTTCAAAGTCCTCGTGGCCGACAATTTGACCACCGAGTTTGATGGTCAGCTTTCCCTTATCCTGAACGAAAACAGCGGGGCCGGATGTCGCTGCGGACTTCTTCTGAGCCGCGATCGAAAGAACGGCGCATGCCAAAATTCCAAGTGCGAGTGCCATGGAAATGATTCTGAATTTCACGGTGCCTCTTACCCCCGCGTCCATTCTCTCTCAGGGAAGGGGTTTCTCAACCACCAGATGCGGGGCGTTTCCACCGGCTGCAACAATGCCGCGGCGCAGGATTTCCGCAACCACTTGGGTTGGTTCCCCAGAACTGTCCACGCGATGGTCAGCAAGCCGATAAGACGGGAGGCGCTGAGCGTAAAGCGCGCGAAAACTGGATTCGTCGCGGAAAAGCGGGCGGCCGGTCATGGTCATGCAGCGTGAAAGTAGAACTTCGATGGGCGCGTCCAGCCACAAAACCGGGGCGCCCGCGGCGCGTAAGAATTCGGGGCAACCCGGCTGCGCATAGGTGCCGCCACCAAGGGCCAGTACCGTGCTCTCTTGCATTTCCGTGGCACGCCCGAGGGCAGCGCGCAATTGATCGGCTTCAAGTTGGCGGAAAGCCGGCTCCCCGAGACGCTCGAAAATTTGGGGGATTGTGAGGCCGGCGGACTCCTCAATGCGGTCGTCGAGATCAACGAACCGCCACGCGAGTTGCCGCGCCAGGAGCGTGCCGATGGTGGTTTTCCCGGAACCCATAAAACCAGCGAGGCACAGAATCGGAACGCGGGCTTGCGGGCCGCGGAAAGGAAGTGTTGTTGTCACGCGAAAGCAGCGCGAAAGCTAATCACGCTTCAGAATGCGTATTGTACCACTGTAGGAGGAGAGCTCGACTTTAGCCAGCCCTTGCCCGACGGTACCGAAGAGCCCCTTGGTGAACTTCGATGCTCGGCGCATCATGCCGTGGGAATCGGGCTTGAGGTACGCCGCTGCCTGATTGTCGACCGTTCCCGTGGCGGTCTGCGCCTTCAGGTCAAAGGAATCGTTGCCCGAGAAGCGAACCTCAACGAGGCCTCGGCCGCTTTTCATGGTGTAGAGGCCGGTGCGGACGAAATCGCCGTCAAAAAGAATATTTCCTGAAGTGGTGAAAAGGCTCACGTTGGTTAGCGCCGGCTGGAGAACCTGCGCGCCACCGCTGATGGACTTGAAATCCAGTTTGCCTGCGCACTGTGTGCAGACCAGCGAACCTTCCGTGGTCTTAACAATGATGTAGCCGGAGACTTCCTTCAAGTGCACATCGCCGGCCACGCTTTCCAGAGTCATATCGCCCATGACTTGCTCGACGTAAATAAGTCCAGTCTCGGTCTTGAGCTGCAATTCTGTTTCTTCTGGCACGGTGAGCTGCAGACTGGCCGCCAACTCCGGGGCTTGTGCCGAAGCGTCCAGAACATTAGCGGTGACGTCGATGCGGTCACCGGCTTGCTCCATGTCAAAGCCAATCTTGTCTGACGTCTGGCTGGCGATAACGTCCACTTCTTTGTTTTTCCAGGACTTCACTTCGATGCGGCCGTTGGCCACGTTGTGGATCACAACCACTGGGCGGGTGTTGACCGCGAAATGCCTTTCAACGTGCTGGCTCGCCGCTGCATGCGCGGCCGTGAACCCCGAGCAGAAAAAAACCGCCGCGCCAAGTACCGGCAGCATGCTGCGTTTCCTATCCGGGGGCAGAGCGGATAAACTCATCATTCCAATTCCCATGTTAGTTGGCACTCCCTCCGCGGTCCATCATCGCGGACAGTAATTCGGCTTTTTGCTGGTAGGCGTAGGAAAGGTATTCACGCGCCAGATCATCCTGCGGGTCAACGCTCACATGGCGTTCGCAGTCAGCAATAAAATCATCGACTTGCTTCAGGTTCTGCCGGAAAGAGGCATCCACCGCCGAGGTGCTGGCAAGCTGCATGTTACTAAGATCGATTTCCTGCTCGTTCAGAACTTTGGCGGTTTGCGCGAAAGGAATTCGCCAGACCTTCAGAGAAGTCTCCGGAGCGCCTTCCGGCGGTTGCCGCAATTGCAGCACGCCAGCCACCACGATCAGCAAGCCCACCGCCGCAGTGGCCAAAGCGCGGCTTCGAAACAGATCGTCGAATCCCTGCCACCACGGAGCGCGTTCACTGCGACCAGCAACGATGGGCGTCTTGATAATCCCTTCGAGTTCCAGTTGAGCCCGGAGGGAAACCCACACACGGGCAGGAGGTTCGACTTCAGCCGGCAATTCATTCGCGGCAAAAACAATGGTCTCAAGATCAGCGAGAAATTCCTGGCAATGGCTGCAGCTAGCCACATGCGCCCGTGCTGCTTCCGGCAGCGGCGTCAGACCTTCCTGCTCTACTGCGAATTCCACGTCCCTGCACTGCATGACCTTCACTCCGCGGGAGCTGGCGCTGGATGCCTGCCCCGTTTGACTTCTCTCAATTTGTTTCGGCGCAATTGCCTGCTGTTCCGCCGTGAAGTCGCACACACCCTTGAATTGCACTCATTGTAACTCAATCATCGTGCGCCGTCTGCGTTTTTGCCGCATGCCGTTCTTGCCGCGCCTGCTGGCGTACCTCTTCCTGTAGCAGGTCTCGCAGACGAGTGCGCGCCTTGTGCAATTGCGACTTCGAATTTCCCACTGAACATCCCATGATGTCCGCGATCTCGTTGTGCTCGTATCCCTGGACGTCGTGCAACACGAACACGGTCCGGTAGCCCGGGGGCAACTTTTCAACCGAACGTTCCAGATTGACCCGGTCGACGGCGCCGCTCAAGCGCAAATCCGGCGCACCAACGTCTTTCCTGGGGCCGCTCGTCTCATCGTCGGGATCCATCGTTTCTTCGAGCGAAGCCACAGGAAGCGACTTCTTGCGCAGCCGCATCAGCACCACATTGACCGTCATCCGGTGCAACCAAGTCGAAAAAGCCGACTCTCCGCGGAACGTTCCGATCTTGCGGAAGAGTTGCAGAAAAGCTTCCTGCATCAGATCTTCCGCATCGGAAGGGTTATTCACCATCCGCAGGCACAAAGCGTAGACGCGGCGGCTATGCAAGTGATACAGAAACTCAAAAGCTGCCGCATCTCCGGCTTGGGCCAGACGGATGGCCTCCGCTTCAGTCACCGGTTTAGGGGACTGGCGAGAGGTCGACGCATCGGGATCGCTTGGTCGATTTCGGGCCAACGGTCCATTAGCGGCGCATCCACCAGTTCGGATGCGCCTCATGCCTCCAAGAGTTGTCCTGTCAGAAGCCCGCATGTACTAGCAAACACCTCTGCGGGGCGCTAGTTCCGGTCAAACGGCCCCGGATTCCTTGCGGGCAAGCAGGTTGACTCATTCTCTCCCGATTGCAGTGGTTCGTCTATGGCGGATGAGACCCTGGCGGGATGCTAGGCCGGTTTCCTGAGGCGCAGATTGCTCGCGAACTGTGTCTTGAAAGGTCCCGAGCTGGTTTTCGGGCAGGGCAATCAAGAAGGACTTCAACACCACAATAGCCTCTCTCAAGCAGGTATTCAGGTCGTAGTGGTCCGTGTCCACCTCGTCCCACATTTCCTTGGGATTTGCAGACAGTCCTTCGGCGAGGTCATCGGCGGCACGGCGGAAATCCTTGTCAAGATCCTCGACCATCTCCACCAGAGTGCTCACTTTATGCAGGAACTGGAGCCGCTGGGAAAGCAGTATGTGGTTGAGCAGGTTGCTCATGCGGGCAGACCGTTGGCCCTTTTCCCCTTGAAAATTCGCGGGATCCAGAGGCGCCGCGTTGGGAATGGTTCCATAGTGCTTGGCGTGCTCCGACAGCGCACGCAGCAAGCCTGCGAGGGAGTGCGTCAGTAACCCGCAGAGGCCAGAAGTGATGCCCACGGCCTGAAGGGATTTGCCGGGTTGTCCCAGTTGCCGCAGTTCGATTGCTTCATCCAGGGACACGCTCAACATCACGTAGCTGGATTCTAGCCGGTGGACCTGCTTATTGAACACTTGCGCTTTTGCTTCTGGAAGCCAGGCGCGCCAGTCGTCTTTGACAGACTTGCCGCGGGCTGAGAGGGGGCGGACACAGTCGTTCACGGGGCTCTCCGTAGGACAGGGTCGCGAGTATAGCAAAAAGCTCTGTTCTAGCCATAGTATTCTTCAAAAAACGCCCCGGTTGGGACGGACTTTCTCAAAAGGTCAATGGGGAATGACGAGCGGGCCGTTAAAAAGTGCGCCCCTCCGTCTACGCATACTACGCACGAGAGGAAGTCGACCCGTATTCCTTGCTCCAGGATAACGCGCGCCGTTATACTCGAACTCCGTCGCTTCCCGAAAGGATTTTCCCTTTGCAATTTGAGCCGCGCGACCAGTTTGAGCAGCGCCAGAAGAAACTCGAGCAGATCCAGGCGCTGGGGCATGATCCATATCCACGAGAATTTCGCTGGACGGATACACCGGCTGCTTTGGTGGAGAAGTATGGCCAGTCCACTGCAGCGGAACTGGAGTCGGCTAAGCGTGAAGTGCGGGTCGCCGGCCGCATCGTATCTCTCCGGTTGATGGGTAAAGCGGGCTTTGCGCACCTGCAAGGTGCTGGAAGTCGCATCCAGATCTACGTAAAGAAAGACGTTGTCGGCGAAAAAGGATTCCAACTATTTCATCTACTGGACCTGGGTGATTCGATTGGGGTGCGCGGGCGCCTGTTTCGGACCAAGACCAATGAACTGTCCATCTGGGTCGAAGAGATCTTCTTCCTTTCGAAAGCCCTGCTGCCGCTGCCGGAAAAATGGCATGGCCTTACGGATGTTGAGTTGCGATACCGACAAAGGTATCTGGACCTCATCGCCAACGAAAAGTCGCGTCAGGTCTTTGTAACGCGCCCGAGAATCATCCAGGAGATGCGCCGATTTTTCGACGCGCGCGGTTACATAGAAGTCGAAACGCCGATGATGCACCCCATCCCGGGGGGCGCGGCTGCGCGGCCTTTTATCACCCACCACAATACCTTGGACATCGATCTCTACCTGCGGATCGCGCCGGAGCTTTATCTGAAGCGCTTGACAGTCGGAGGACTCGACCGCGTATACGAGATCAACCGCAATTTCCGCAACGAAGGCATTTCCACGCAACATAATCCGGAATTTACCATGCTGGAATTCTACGAAGCCTACAGCAATTACCGCGATTTAATGGACATGAACGAGGAGTTGTTCGCGCTGCTTGCCAGGAACATCACCGGCTCGACGACGGTAAAGTATGGCGGCGCCGAACTTGATTTCTCGAAAATGCAGCGGCTCTCGATGCGCGAAGCCATCGTGAAGTATTGGCCGGCTCAGTTGGGAGCTGCACCTAGTGTGAAAGAGCTCGCCCAGCCAGGAGCACCGCGAACTCTTGGCGAGAAGCACTATTCACAGAAAAAATCGATGACCGATGGTCAGTGGACCGGACTACTCTTCGAAATGGTCGCGGAAGACAAACTTATCCAGCCGACGATAATTTACGAATTCCCGACTGACATCTCTCCCCTCTCGAAACAGAAGCCTGACGATCCTTCTGTGACGGAACGATTCGAGATCTACGTTGCTGGAATGGAAGTGGCCAATGGGTTCTCCGAATTGAACGACCCCGCCGAGCAGGAACGCCGCTTCCTTGCGCAAATCGCGCAGGGTGGCGAAGAAGTGCCGAAGCAACTCGACGTGGATTACATCCGCGCTCTTTGCCACGGCATGCCGCCGACTGCCGGTGAAGGCATCGGCATAGACCGTCTTACGATGGTGCTGACGGACTCTCCCTCGATCCGCGACGTCATCCTCTTTCCCTTGCTGCGCCCGGAAAGCGGTGAATCATCTTCCCCTTCCGAAGCGCACCGCGCATAACGTATCCTTCCAGCCACGATGCGATTTGAATGGTTTGTGGCCCAGCGGTACCTGCGGTCCCCCTATCGGCCGGCGGTCCTGCGGCTGGTCACGTTGTTCTCGATGGTTGGGGTCGCCGCGGGCGTAGCCACCTTGGTGATCGCGCTTTCCATGAACACCGGTTTTCGCGAGACGCTTCAGGACCGCTTGCTGGGCGTGACTGCCCACGTTTCTCTAACGCGACCCGCCACTGCCGGAATCAAGAACTATGAAGAGTTGGCCACGAAACTTGCCGAGATAACCGGTGTGCGCTCGGTCACGCCGGCGGTGTACCAGACCGTGCTGCTTTCCTTCGCTGGACAAGCGCGAGGCGTGGTCACGAAAGGCATAAATCCCGAGCTGGAGCGAAAGAGCGACGAAGCGCTTCAGCGCATTGTTGCGGGGAAGCTTGACTTTTCTCCCGACGCGGATGGCATCGAGGCGCTGTTGATTGGAAAACAGCTTGCCGAAGAGTGGAAGGTCTCTCCGGGCGACTATGCGACGCTCACAAGTCCGCAGGGACGCCTAACCCCTTTTGGATTGTTGCCGCGAACGCGCCGATTTCGTGTTACAGGAGTCTTCGATTCCGGCTTCTACGATTACGACGAGAACTGGTGCTTCATGGCGCTGGCCGCCGCACAAGGTCTTTCCGGCGCGGGCGATGTCGTTAACGTTCTCGAATTTCGTTTGAATCAGCCAGAGCGCGCGGGCGAAATTGCGGAACAGATCCGGCAAGCCGTCGGGCAGAGTTTTTCAGCGACAACATGGATGGAAGAAAATCGCGCGTTGTTCAGGGCGCTGCGGCTGGAAAAACTCGTCACGGCCATCTTCATTGGCCTAATCACATTCGTCGCGGGTCTCAACATTCTCGTGGTTCTTTCCATGACGGTTACCGACAAAGCGCGCGATATCGCTGTGCTCCGGTCCCTGGGTGCGCGCCGCGAGCAGATTCGCACGATTTTTCTGTGGCAGGGAGTCAGCATCGGAGTGACGGGCACGCTAATTGGCCTCTTCACCGGCTATCTGTTTTCGTTCGTGGCCGGGAATTACCATCTGATTCCTCTCGATCCTCAGGTTTACGCCGTTCCCTACGTGCCTTTCCATCCGAATGTTCTTGATGGTGTGTGGATCACCTCTGCGGCCATGGGAATTTCGATCGCCGCCACAATTTTGCCTGCCCGTGCCGCCGTGCGCCTCCTTCCAGTGGAAATTTTGCGCTATGAGTGACCGGCGGGCTCGGGCCAGGAATAACCATATTCTTTGCTCCATTTGGCGCAGGATTTGCTCCTATCACGAGGAGAAGCCGGTGGGGTAGAACCGGGGTACGTCCTACCCTTGGTGGCAGCGAAGACCCGCCGCAAGCTGTTGAAAATAGAAAGATTATAAGGGTGCCAGTTCGACTCAAAAATGCCCTCTTTTCGGCAGGCAATGGACTGGCGGAAAAAGGAAACTCTTTGGGACTTTGGAAGTTCGAGGGCTCCGCGCGTCGCACGATACGAAGATTGCGCAAAAAGCATCTAAGTAGGTAGCACGAACGGGCGGGCCTAGTGGACCGAAAGGCGCTTCACCACAGATGAACCAGAGCACACAGTTCGCGGACGGGGTGGCGGCAGAGGATCCGCGCAATGCGGCAGTTGTTCTGGAATCGAGAGGCCTGAAGAAAGTTTACGGTAGCGGTGAGAAAATCATCTCCGTATTGACGGATGCAAATTTACTCTTGCGCCAGGGAGAGATGGTTGCGATCGTCGCGCCGTCGGGCGCCGGCAAGAGTACTCTGCTGCACCTGCTGGCCGCGCTAGACACGCCGACAAGCGGTACAGTATACTTCGCAACGAAAGCCATTGAATCGATTCATGACGCGGCGCTGGCGGAATTTCGGAATCGTGCTATCGGGTTCTTATGGCAACGCCACCAGTTGCTGCCGGATTTTACGGCTGCGGAGAACGTAGCCATGCCGCTGTTGGTGCGCGGCAACGATTTCACGACTGCGCTGGGGATGGCGCGGAAGTGGCTCGCGGAGGTTGGCTTGGAAGATCGCGCCGATCACCGCGCGGGGGAACTCTCCGGGGGGGAACAGCAGCGCGTCGCGATTGCCCGGGCGCTCGTCACTGGGCCGTCGGTGCTGCTGGCAGATGAACCTACCGGAGATTTGGACGAGCAGAATGCTTGGGCTGTGTTCGAGTTGCTGCAACGGCTGCACCGCACGCACAAGTTGACGTCGCTGATCGCGACGCACAACCTGGCGCTCGCCGCGCGATGCGACCGCATACTGGCGCTGGAACATGGCGTTCTGCAAACTCGCGAGGCTACGGCTTCAGCGGGCGGGGTCCCAGGGGGAGAAGCGAGCTAACGTGTTCGAACGTTATACAGAGAAAGCGCGACGCGTCATATTCTTTGCAAGATATGAAGCCAGCCAGTATGGCAGCCCGTATATCGAGACCGAGCATCTGTTGCTCGGCTTGATGCGCGAGGACAAAGCCCTGGCCAACCGTTTCCTGCGCCAGCAGGGTTCGATCGAATCCATTCGCAAGGAGATCGAAGCCCGCATCACCATCCGCGAGCGCATCTCGACTTCCGTCGAAGTACCTCTGAGCGCGGAGTGCAAGCGCATCCTGAATATGGCGGCGGAAGAAGCGGAGCGACTCGGCCACAAGCACGTTGGCACCGAACATCTGCTTCTCGGCATCCTGCGCGAAGAAAAGTGTTTCGGCGCAGAAATCCTGATGGAGCGCGGCCTGCGCCTGTCCACGTTGCGGGAAGAGCTGGCGCGTACCTCTGGCGAAAAAACAGCTGCGGCGCGGCCGAAGGAAACTTCTCTCCTCGCCGAATTCAGCCGCGACCTCACCCAAGCGGCCTCCGAAGGTACCCTGGATCCTCTCGTAGGGCGTGAAAACGAAGTCGAGCGCGTCATTCAAATTCTCTGCCGCCGCACCAAGAACAATCCCGTTTTGATCGGCGAACCCGGCGTGGGCAAGACCGCCATTGTCGAAGGCCTCGCGCAGCGCATTTCCGATGGCGATGTCCCGCCGTTCCTTGCGGACAAGCGCATCCTTTCCCTCGATCTTTCCCTGATCGTCGCAGGCACCAAGTATCGCGGTCAGTTTGAAGAACGCCTGAAGACCATCATGAAGGAATTGATGGAGAGCCAGAACTCCATCGTGTTTATCGACGAACTCCACACGCTGGTGGGCGCCGGTTCCGCGGAAGGTTCGCTCGACGCCGCGAACATTCTGAAGCCCGCACTCTCGCGCGGAGAGATCCAGTGCATTGGCGCGACGACGCCGGGCGAATACCGCAAATCCGTGGAGAAAGACCGTTCCCTCGAACGCCGCTTCCAGTCCGTGAAAGTGCCTGCGCCTGACGAAGAGCAGGCTGTGCAAGTGATTCAAGGTGTTCGCGAGCGCTACGAAAAATTCCACGCCGTCAGCTACACCGACGAAGCACTGCGCTACTCCGTCTATCTTTCTAACCGCTACATTCCCGACCGTTTCCTTCCAGACAAAGCCATTGACCTCATCGATGAAGCCGGCGCCCGCGTCAAGCTCCGCCAGGCCTCTGTTCCCGAGGAGGTCGGCGAAGTACAGAAGCGTGTGAAATTCATCACTCACCGTATGGAAACGGCCATCGCCAATCACGAATTTGAAAAGGCCCGTTTCTATTCCGAGGAAGAGCGCAAGGAAAAAGAAAATCTGCGCGGACTTCGCGAACGCTTCAAACTGGACGACGCCTCGACAGGCATCGTCACCCGCGAAGACATTGAGGAAGTCGTTTCGCGCTGGACCGGTATCGGCGTCACTTCCATCAAGGAAGACGAACAACAGAAACTCCTCCGCATCGAGCCGGAACTCCATAAGCGCGTCATCAGCCAGGACAAAGCCATTACTGCGCTGGCCCGCGCCATTCGCCGCAGCCGCGCCGGTCTGAAGTCGCCTTTGCGACCGGTGGGCTGCTTCTTCTTCCTCGGTCCCACGGGCGTTGGCAAGACGGAAGTCGCTCGTCGCTTGGCGGAGTTTTTGTTCGGTTCGGAGAAGTCGCTGGTTCGCTTCGACATGTCGGAGTTCATGGAAAAGCACTCCGTCTCGAAGCTGATCGGCGCCCCTCCAGGTTACGTGGGGTACGAAGAAGGCGGCCAATTAACGGAGCGCGTCCGCCGCACGCCTTACTCGGTCATCCTGCTCGATGAAATCGAGAAGGCGCATCCGGACGTCTTCAATATCCTATTGCAAGTCTTTGAAGACGGTCAGTTGACGGACGGGCTCGGCAACACCGTGGATTTCCGGAACACCATCATCATCATGACCTCCAATCTCGGCGCGCGTCATTTGCAAAAGCGCACGGCGTTGGGTTTCCAGTCCGGCGCCGATGAAGTTGGACAAAAGAGCATGGAAGACATGGTCATGAACGAAGTAAAGCGGGCGTTCAATCCGGAGTTCTTGAACCGGCTGGACGAAGTCATTATTTTCAATCCGCTCGGCGACGAAGATCTGCTCCGCATCATCGATTTGCTGGTGGGCCAGCTGAACGACACGCTGATTCACCGCCAGGTCCAGATTGTAGTCTCGCCGGAAGCACGTCAGTGGATACTCGAGAAAACGTGTGCGGACCGCAGTTACGGCGCGCGTCCGCTTCGCCGGGCTTTGCAGAAGTATGTAGAGGACCCGCTCTCCGAGGCCCTCATCCAGGGTGGAATCCAAAGGCCGGCGACATTGCAGATCTACGTCGCAGGGGAAGGCCTCTCGTTCCGTCCCGTCGGTGAGGCAACCCCGGTCGTCCATTAGCGAATCTGAACCAGCGCACGGCCGGCCCACACCGGGTCCGGCGGGAGAATGACAACTTGAGTTTGGGGGCGCGGCCTTGACGACCTCACCGGCCGCTCAAAGAAGAGTCTGTTTGCCGTTCGGATTTTTTGCGGCTCGAGTGACGTGGCTCATCGCCAGCGTGTCTCTTCTTGCGCTCGTGTCGCCCGCGGCCCCGCGGGAAAATTCCCACGCGAGCGCGTCCCCGGCGGCTCATTCCAATCTTTTCTCTATTACCTTTGATTACGCAACCGGCAAAGAGGTTACAGAAGATCATTCCGAAGCGTTTCCGCAGGCCGCCGCCCAACAGCAGCAGTTTGTCATCGACCGTATCGAGTTCATCGGCAACCGCCGCGTGCGCAGCGACACTCTGACCGCGCGAATCTTCAGCCGTCCCGGCGACGTCTTTAATGAAGAAACGTTGCGCCGCGATTTTCAGGCGCTGTGGAACACGCAATTCTTCGAGGACGTTAAGCTCCGCGTAGAGGATTCCCCCAATCGCGCGAACGGAAAAATTATCGTCTTTGAAGTGAAGGAACGCCCGCAGATTCGCCGCATTCGTTACGACGGCATCCACTCCATTTCCGAATCCGACATTCTCGACCGCTTCAAGGAACGCAAGGTCGGTCTGAGCGTCGAAAGCCAGTTCGATCCCACCAAAATCAAAAAAGCGGAAGTCGTCCTGAAGGAATTGCTGGCCGAGCACGGCCGTCAGTTCGCGAAAGTCACTCCACAGTACGAACGCATCGCTTCCAGCAACGCTGTCATTCTCGTTTTCAAAATCGAGGAAGGCCCCAAGGTCAAGGTCGGCAAAATCAAATTCAAGGGCAACCATGCTTTCAGCGACCGCAAGCTGATTCGCGCCATGCGTCGTGACCGCCCTTACTCGATTCCCCTTTACTTCTGGTACATCCCCGTGCTCAGCAAGACTTATGACCGCGAGAAGTTGAGCGAGGACTTGGAAGTCGGCGTTCGCGGCCTCTATCGCGACAACGGTTACTTCAAGGTCTCCGTTGGCGAACCCGTTCTAGAAAACATTGACACCACGCATGCACGGCTCGGTGTTCCCCTCGTCACCGGAAAAGGCCACGGCAAGGCCGTCAACATCACTATCCCCATCGAAGAGGGCGAGCGCTACCGCATGGGCACCCTGAAGATCGTCAGCGCCGATCCGGACAAAGCCTTGTCACTCAAGGTCGATGCGCTCAAGGCCGCCTTCCCCCTCAAACCGGGAGACATCTTCTCCACGGAAAAGGTCCGCAAGGCTCTCGAGACCTACGGCAAAATCTACGGCGAATATGGATTCATCGACTTCACTCCCGAGCCGGAAACCGAAATCGACGAAGAAAAGAAAATCATCAACATCACCATGAAGTTCGACGAGCAAAAGCAGTATTTCGTCCGCCGCATCGACTTCAGCGGCAACACCACTACACGCGACAAGGTTATTCGCCGCGAGCTGATGATCGATGAAGGCCAGCTCTTCAACAAACGGCTCTGGGAGCTCAGCATCCTGCGCCTCAATCAGCTGGACTACTTCGACAAAATTGAGGCCGACAAGGCTGCGGAGATCAAGCGCAACAGTAAAGAAGGCACGGTTGACATCAATCTCAAGCTCAAGGAAAAGGGCAAGCAGTCCATCGGCTTGCAAGGTGGCGTCAGCGGCTTGGCCGGCAGCTTCATCGGTCTCACCTATCAGACCAACAACTTCCTGGGGCTAGGCGAGACTCTCACCTTTTCCGCGCAGTTCGGCGATCTTTCGCGCAGTTTTCTCTTCGGATTTACCGAGCCGTATCTTTTCGACCGGCCCATCTCCTCTGGTTTTACAATTTTTTCCAGCCGCTACAAATTTGACCAGGCCCGCCAGGCCGCGCTCCTGACCGGCCAGTCCGTCAGCATCAATCCGCAATTCATTCAGAATTACAACCAGGACAGCACTGGCTTCACCCTTTTTGCCAGCTATCCTGTGCGCAAGCTCTCCTTCACCCGCATTGGCCTGCAGTACGGATTGACGCGCACCAACATCACCGCATTTAACGATGCCTCGAAGCTGCTGTTCACCCAGGTGCAGTTCCGCAGCATCGCCGGTCCCAGCGCCTTGAACGGAATCGTCTCCAGCACCATCACGCCCACCATCACCTATAACACTGTCAACAATCCCATCAATCCCACTGGCGGAAAGAGCTACTTTTATTCGCTTGGATTTTCCGGCCTCGGTGGCAACGTCAAGAGCATCACCAATGTTGTCGATTGGAAGTACTACCATCCGGTCAACAAGCGCCGCAACGTCTTGGGGTTCCATGCTTCTGGCGCGTTCATCACCGGGTACGGCGGCGGGGAACCGCCTCCCTATAGCCGCTTCTATATGGGCGGTGAGTCGGACATTCGCGGCTTTGACATTCGCTCCATTACGCCGGTCACATTTATTCCCGTCGCGACGTCACAACAGTTCACCTTCACTTGCGGAACGTGCCTCAATGGTTTCGGTCAGCCGACCCAGCGAACCGTCAGCGTTCCCGTGCTTGGCTATACCATCACTTTTCCGGGAGGCGACACCCAGGGCTACGGAAACGTCGAGTATCGCATCCCCATTATCGGCAACACCTTCCAGACCGTGTTGTTTTTTGACGGCGGCACCAACGGCATTCTCCGCAAGGGCGCGTTACGGCTTGATCCCACCGGGTTCGACAACCTCCAGACGAGCTTCCCAAGTGCCGTCACCTCCGGCGCGCTCGATGCCAACCGCCAGTTGGGCATCGCTCCGAATACCAATTTTCGCTTGCGCGGTTCGACAGGCATCGAATTTGTCGTGCAGTTGCCAATCATTCAGGCGCCGTTCCGCGTTTATTACGCCTACAACATCCATCGTTTGCATTCGCAGCTTTTGGCTCCGCCGGACTTCATTGAGCCTAGTGAGATTTGCGATCCCAGCTTGGGAGATAAGTGCGCCACGCTTGGCCGCCTCCCCGCCACGCTGCCGCCGGACGTCTGGAGGTTCCAGGTCCGACCGACGATCGAGCAGCTCCTGCGAAATCCGGGGAGCCTCAACTATTTCGAGCCCCAGCGGACATTTCGATTCACCGTCAGCAGGACCTTTTAGGGTGTGATGATTTTATGCTTTTCAATAAAGCCTCGGAATTCACCAGCGCAGCAAAGGCAAAACACTTGCAACGTGCGCAAATGTGGGGGAAACAGTGCGTATGAAGTGGCATAAGGGTGTGAGAAATAGCCTGTTGGCGATGGGCATCGCCAGCCTTTGGATCGGCGGCTGTGGTAGCAGCGGCACGGCCAATCAGGTGGTTGTTACGGTCACCGGCACGGCATCCATCATGGTCCCGACGCAAACCCAGACCATTACTTCCACCGTCACCGGCGCCACCGACGTGTCTTCCACCTTCGACTGCTCGTACACCACCACGCCGAATCCCACTACGGCCGTCCCGAGCCCAAAACCATCTGCTTCCGCGTCCTGCGACAGTGCCAAGACCTCCGGCGGTGATCCCGCCGTCGGCGCTCTCTCCAACATTCAGAACACCAGCACCACCGTAGCCTCTACAGCCACTTTCACCGCTCCGAAAGTCTTTCCCGATCAGACCAAGCTCCCTAACGTGATCGTCACCATCACCGCAACCTCCAACTCCGACAAGAAGAAGACCGGGAAGTTCACCATCACCTTTGATTCCGGCATTCGCATTCATATCATCCCCTCGAGCGCCACGCTTGCGACCAATGCCACGCAGTTGTTTCTCGCCGAGGATTTGAACAACACGGTCATTGACCCCACGCAGCTTACTTGGGGCGTGACGTTCGAAGTTACCGCCAAGATTGACAGTGCCGACTGCAGTGCCGGAACCAACACTTGCGGCACGATCGACAGCACGGGGCTCTACAAGGCTCCTGCGGCTGTGCCTGCGGCGGCGACGTCTTCCACCACAACTCCCGTTAATGCAGCGGGCATCGTCACCGTATTCGCCTTCTCCAAGGTCGACAACGCCCGTATCGCTCAGGCCGCCGTCACCCTTGTGAAGGCGGGCGACATTACCTTCAGTGGCATCTCTCCTTCTGTTGCTCCTCAGGGTGCTCTCCAGCAGGACATCTTTCTCGCGGCCGCCAATGCCGACTCGCAGATGGGTGTTAACCTCATCGATTCCACTGGGAATGTCACTACCATCAATCCCCAAACGCAGATTAAGGTGGTTTTTGCCGCGACCTCCACGGCCACGTCTATTGGTGCGCGCGTTCGCCTGAACTCGGAAAATCTGAAGGCTCCCGGCCATTACATGCTGCAAGTGACCAGCAGCAATTCTTCCGTCAATGTAACGGGTGGCCCGTTCCCGCTGGACATCGTTCCTGTTCGCCCCACCATCGTTGGCTCCAATCCTGGCAATTTTCAGGAAGCCACGCTGGGCCAGACTGGCGGCGTGCCATTCACCATCGACGGTGGTTTCTTCGGCCCCCCCGATTCCCCCACGGTGGCCACTAACTTTAACGGGCAGGCGCTGCTAACCAACTCTTCGACCTCGGCTACTTCGACGGCGCGGCGCCTAACTGGTTTCCTGCCCGCTCCCACCGGTACCGGCAACACCGCGGGTCTGTTTTCATTCGGAGTGCAGTACACGACCTCGCCGGGGCCGTTTACCCTCCCAGTGCCGGCAACTGCCTTTACCAACGTCGCCGTCATCCCGGACTATGGAAATTCGAACAAACCCGGCGCTCCTTCACTACTCACGCTTCCCGCATCTTCAACTCCCAGCGCAATTGCCTTGGACTCTGTCCTCGGTTACGCCGTTGTGACCCTCGCGGGTCTGAATACGCTCGGCAGCAATGCCAATACGCAAAACAATGTCCAATTCCTCAATCTCGCCACCGGAACTCCTGTCCTGGCGGCCGCAGTTCCTTCTGGGGGCAATGTTGCGACTGGCGTCGCTGTGGATGATCACTTGCATGTTGCTGCGGTGGTGAACTACGCGAGTCGATCCCTCTCTGTTCTCTCTATTCCGGCAGGCACGTTGCTTGCTACCGTGGACCTGAGCGCCGTGATTCCGCAACCTGCTCCTGCCAACCCGTCCTTTGTAGAGCCATTTCCATATTCCGTGGGCATCGATCCGTTCACGGATCGTGCTGTGGTTGCGTTCGCTTCCACAAATGTCGGGCTCATCATCAATTTGGACCCAAATTTCATATTCAATTCCGACCCGACGGTTCCTCCGCAGTGCATCCTGCCCGGGCCGGCCTCGGCTCCAAAGTATTGCCCCATAGGCTACGTCACTCTCAACAGTGGCCCAAATCCTCAAGTTGCTTTTGAAGCCGGGGCGCGTCTGGCTTATGTGACCCCCGGTGGGGCCGGGCTACTCTCGGCTGTGGATCTCTCCAATTCTTCCAAGGGTTCGTTGGGCGTTCCCATTGCCAGCGCCACGCGCGCTTCCAACGTTGTCACCATCGCCACCTCTGCGGACCACAATCTCAATCCCGCCAATCCGGGGACCGTACTCATTAGCGGTCTACCGAAGGGGACCACGAACGCGACAAATTTCGATGGCTCCTTTTCCGTTGGCGCCGTCCTTGATGCCAGACATTTTCAGTATTTCCAGGCGGACAAGGACGACACGACCACTTGCCTTGCCTCCACTTCTTGTCTTGCCAGTTCCGGAACTCCGTTCCTCACCTACACGCTTTCGCCATCGATTACCGGCATTGCTTTTAATCCCGTGACGCGGCAGGCCGTTCTTGCCGACCCTAACGTTACTTTCAGCCAGATCAACTTTATTGATCCCCAGAGCCAGTCCATCAGCTCGATTACGCTATTTGCTGGCGCCACCGGACAGGGGAGCACCGGCTCACCCGAACTTGGCGCCGAGAGTGTAGCGTTCCAGCCCTTCTCCAATACAGCAGTTTCATTTAATCCCAAGCTCAACCAAGTCTCTCTCCTCGATCCGTCTCTCTTGCAGCGCGCCGCCATCATTGGCACTGGCCAAAACGGCCTGGCTACCGTCTGCGCGGCGAATTGCACTTCCACCACCCCGGCGAATGTGTCTATTTCCGGGGCCCTCGCCGTGGATTCTGTCAACAACCTGGCTCTGGCTCTCAATTCTGGCAGCGACAACATTTCGATCTTGCAGCTTGGCTCTATTAAGCCCGTTCACATCGAAACCGTGCAAACGCCCGCGATAGACGCGGGCAACGCGAGTATCACAACCCCTGCAAGTCTCAGTCCTGCCGTGAAAATCACCCTTGGCACAGCCCCTGCCCCCGTCAGTGGTGTGAAGGTCTTCGGAGCGGGTTTTGACTCCGGCTCCCAAGTCCTTCTGGACGGTGTCGCTTTTGCTTCCAGTTCTTTGGGCAATTTTACCCTCGTCAGCAGCCATGAAATCGATGTAACTATTCCCGTGTCTGTTCTCAATGCCGGCCCTCGCCACTACGCGCTCAGCGTTACCAGCAGCTCCGGCGTCGGTTCGAACGTCATCGATTTTACCGTCCTCGAAGAGATTCCTTTGGCTCCCTGTAACGTCTCCGCTTCCTCGCCGAATGGTACCCCCGCCGCTCCGGGAGGCGTGGCCATCGACGAAGTCAATAATCTCGCCGTGGTCACCAACACGGGCTCGGGCTGCAATCAAGTCTCTGTTTTCAACTTGAACGCCGCCAGCATTTTCAGTCAGACCGTCAGGAACATCGCTACCGGCGACACGCCCACGGGCATTGCCGTTCTTCCCAGGCTCGCTTATACCGGCCAGGCTGCCGGAACTTCAGGCGTCGCCGTCGTCACCAACAATGTCTCAAACACTGTCTCGATTCTTGATCTCGTAAATGGCGTTCCCGTAGCGGACGCCTCCGGGAAAGCCATCACAGTGAATGTCGGAACTGGTCCCAGCGGCGTGGCCATCGACCAGGAAACCAATCTTGTGGTCGTCGCCAACACCAGTTCGAATACCGTTTCCACCATTGATCTCACGCCCCTGACGGCCAGTCCCATAGGCACGCTTGCACCCAGCACCGTGGCTGTGGACCAAAATCCAATTGCCGTCGCCATCGACCCCGACCGCGGCACCAACGGCCGCGGCCTCGCCGTCGTGACCTGCCTCCAGGTTAGTGGGTCCTCCAGTCCCTCCGGCGCTTTGGATGGCGTGGACATCGGCGCGGCTACTCCTATGCGATCGGCTTCCGCTTCAACCTCGTTCCTTTCGGCTACGCCGACCGGCATCGTCTTCGATCCTAGCGTGGTTACTGGCACTGCAAACCCTGGCCTCTTTTATGCGGTTTCCACTCAGGGCAACGTGATCACCTCGTTCAATCCGGATTCCGGCCAGACACAAGGGATTAAAGTCGGCATTAACCCCAACTCCATCGCTTACAATTTCCAGACCGGAACCATCCTCACCGTGAATTCGTTGAGCAATACCATCTCGATTGTGGACTCGCAGACCTTCGCGACCAAGGCAACTCTCGGTATTGGCGCCACATCGAAATTCGCAGCGGCCATCCAGACCTTTACGAACCTTGCGGTAATCGCCGATCAGGCCAACAACCGGGTGCTCCTGTTCCCGTTGCCGAAATAGATGGAAGCCGGGAGAACTCTTGATGCGCGAGCCGTCATACGGTTTGGGCTTTTGGCGCCCAGGTGCTTTGTGATTGCGGTGAGCAAATGGCCTCGGCTATACTTTCAGGTTTGCGACAGGCTCTTAAAGCCCGCAGGGTGTGGAATCAGTTTTAAGCCAAGCTGACTTGGCACGGGTTCGCCCCGGTTTTCCGTGGCGGGCCACAACAAGGAGAGAAAAGTGAATAGATTTATAGTTCGTACAGCCGCCCTGGCCGCCGCGTGCATAGTGAGCACCGGAGCTGCCTGGGCACAGTCACCCGCCGCAGCCGGCTCGGCCGCGTCGGGCAAAGTCGGCGTCATCAGCATTCGCCAGGCCATCGTTACCACCGCCGAGGGCAAGTTGGCTTCCGCGGAGTTGCAGTCGCAGTTCGCTTCACGCCAGAACGAGATCGAGAATCTGAACAAGCAAATCAGTGACTTGCAGCAGCGCCTTCAAGCCGGCCAGAACAAGCTGAGCCAGGAAGAGGAAACCCGCCTTCGGCAGCAAGGGCAGCGGCTGACGCAGCGGCTCGATCGCATGAACACGGAATACCAGGAAGACGTCAATGCCGCGCAGGCCGACGTCATTGACCGCATTGGCCGCAAGATGGTCGACGTACTGGACCGCTATTCCCGCGAGAACGGCTATGTAGTCGTCCTCGATTCCTCGGCGCAGAACACTCCGATCCTCTACGCCTCCACGCAGATTGACGTCACCCAGGACATTGTCCGCCTCTACGATCAGGCTTACCCTGTCAAGGCCGGAGCATCGACACCAGCGAAGCCGGCTGCGCCAAAACCGGCTCCGACAACGTCTCAGCCGCCTGCTTCCAAGCCGTAACGAACGCGGCTTTTCGCCACCGTTTGGACATCGACAAAACGCTCCCAGCATTGCCGGGAGCGTTTTGTTTTTCCACGCATCGAAGCCCTGCTTCTTCGAAGAATGCCGCCATAGGAGCGTATTCTGAAGCTCATTCGCTGCCCAGCGGAATCCGCTCTGACCGTTCGGACAGGTTCTTCACGAGAACGGTCCTGTACCATTTCTCCGTTGCCTTCTTTTGCAACAGCGTTTTACTGTTGTGAGGTATCGCTTTTCTCCAGGAATATGCCATCAATATTCGGCAGTCGCCACACCATACAAGATTCCTCGCCGCTTGAGGGACCGGGTGCTTTCCGGGCGCAGCAGGCGGATACCGCCTTGCGTCAACTCGCGCGGCGCGAGTGGTGGCTGTGGTTCTCCGGGTTTTTTGTCGTCACGCTTGCCGCAGTCGCGTTTACGCTTACGTCGTTTCCCTCGCTCTTCCGCCACCACGAACATTTTTACGAGATTCGCTCCGACCAGGCGCGCTGGGGAACTTTGTCCCTGCTTCTTCTTTTCAACGGCTGGATGCTCTATCGGCAGTGGTTTTTCCGCCGCGAGCGTAAACATTTGGGTGGGCAGGACGCGGGCAACGCGGACGCGGCGGTGTCCGCTCCAATTTCTTCTTCCTCCGGCGTCGATTCCGTCACGGGATTGCACACGCGAGCTTTTATCGAGCAACAGCTCGGCAAAGAAATTGGGCGCGCGCGGCGGCAAAACACCGCGCTAAGCCTGGCAACCGTCCACCTGGACGAATTTGCGGAACTCGGCAAACGCTACGGCCAATCCGCCATGGATGAAGCCGTGAAAGAGCTTGCGCGGCGTTTGAAAAGAGCGTGCCGGGGCTCCGATTTTGCGGCGCGGCTGGCCAGCGACGATTTCCTGCTGGTGCTGCCGGAATGCAACCTGGGCGAAGTAAAAACCGTGTTGAACCGGCTCGGCGTGATCGAAGTGGTCTGTTCCGGCCACCGCGTCAACCTGGCCTATACAACCGGCTATGTGGACTATCAACACGGCGATCTGCCCGCAGATTTACTCAAGCGCGCCGCGCAACTTCTTCACCTCTACGAAAACGCCGCGAAAGAAAGTTTCTCCACGACGCTGGCGCTGCACTAAGCCGCCACCAGAAAATCTAAAGACAGCGAAGCCCACCGAGATGCACAAGTTCTTCTCGGCGGGCCAAACGTTTTCGGGAAGCGACACGTTGCCACTGCACGATCAGCTTCCAGTCAACTCCCGGCTAGCTTGTTCTGGCCAGCTTGCTGCCAGCGTCCGACAGGCTTGCGGCTAGCTTCCCGCGGGAGACTGCAGCCACCTGATGGCTCTGCGCAACGGATTTGTGCCGCTGCTCTTCATCGGAGTGTTCAGCCACTCCACCAAGCCATGCCCGGCAGCCGACAAACGGCCCGGACCGCCATCCGATGGCATTGAATGTTCAGCTGGCATTGTTTGGTCAGCAGGAGGCGCGTCCGACGGCGTGAGCCAGTAGGGGCTCCCGGTTGCAAACGAACGCTCCGCGGCGGGATTTGTTGATGGCCGCTCGGGGACCGTCCCCGCGACCGTCAGTTTTATCAGCGTCCCGACCTGCTCCTGGGACGCCCTGAGTGTTCTCAGGACTTTTCGCGCGAACCAGATACCCACGGCCAGGAAGACAAAGTCAGCAACGAGGTTTCCTAGCTCATACCAATTGCTTTGCATCCATGCGGTGAATTCGCTCATAGCCTTACCTCGGACTGGGACAGCATCAAGTTACAACCCGGCTCCGTCGCGGGAAACTGGTACAAGGTCCAGTAAATGGTCAGGCTGTTATCTGCCCCCGCGTCCCATCGGTCCGAGTGTGGAGTGCGCGTGCTGGCGCGATGTAGGTACTGATGAACATCAGGGGCTCGCCGCGCCGGTTGCCTGGGCGAATAATCCGCTACTATGAAGTTTGGAGATGGGGCGGGCTCCGCGTCTTGTTCAAGCGACTCATGATTCTGGGGATCGCGGGGATTGTGTTTGTCCTCGGGGCCAACTACCTGCTGGTTTACACCCTGAACCAGCAAGTGAAACAGCAGCGCGACCGGCAGGACGAGAGTTATTGGAGCGCGTACACGGCGATCGTGCAGTTCGCGCAACATCCCGACACAGCATCCGAGCAGAAGGCCAAAGCCGCTGTGGAGGAAGCCTCGCGAAAAGGCGTGAGCAAGACTCGCGAAAAAATTCTCCAAACCTATTTTGAAGACCTCCAGCACTGCTACCAAGGCCAGCGCGATTCCTGCAAACTGATCAACACCGACATGAACGAAGCTATGCGAGTCCCTGCCGTGCGCCAGTAGGCGGTTCGGCGGGCGGCAGTCCCTATTAGAATTTCTAGTCAACCTAACTGGCTTCCCCCCGGTTTTTTTGTAAGTTGCACTTAAAGGGCTTAGCGATCCTGTAAGTCTTTTGTTTGCAACAGTTGCGAGGAGGCCCGTAAATGTTGTAAATAAAGGACTTAGAGAAGAGGAAGTAAGGACGTAGGAAGCCGAGGTTACCACTCGAGCGGGGCAGCGGCGAGGACGGCAGGCGCGATACACAACGGAAGATAGCTCGAAATTAAGCTTGTGTTAAGTGATTATTTATATATCATTCGAATGGAGCGGGAAGACGTTGAAAGCATATGGAGTTGAGGAATTCAAAGGCGAGATAATGTCTGATGGGGAATCAGCCTAACGGTTCATCTTATGAAGATCCTTGGGCAGCAAATTCGACTTTCGGCATCAGACCTGAGCAATCACCTCGCGTGCCGGCATTTGACCACGCTCGATTTGCAAGTAGCACGAGGCGAACGGACAGCGCCGGATTGGGCTGCGCCAGACCTGAAGGTGATTCAAGAACTGGGACTGCGGCATGAGACGGCGTATCTCGCACACCTGGTTGCGCAGGGACTCACGGTTGAGAATCTGGGACTTATCGAGCATCGCGAAGAACAACGGCTGATAACAGAGACGCTCGCGCTAATGGACCGCGGCGCAGACGTGATTGCCCAAGGAGCGCTGAGCGACGGGGAATGGTTTGGGCGACCGGACGTGCTGCGTCGTGTTGAGAAGCCAAGCAAGCGGTGGACGTGGTCGTACGAAGTGGTGGATACCAAGCTGGCGCGGGAAACGACGGCAACGACAATCCTGCAACTATCGCTGTATTCAGATTTGCTGAAGCAAGTTCAAGGCACGCTGCCGGAGTTTCTGTGGGTGGTACCGCCGGGCGAGGGATACGGGGGCGAAAAATACCCGGTGCTGGAGTATGCGGCGTACTACCGGCATGTGCGAAAGCGATTGCTGAAGGCGGTGGGTGACGATGCAGGTAGAAAAACGTACCCAGAGCCGGTGGAGCACTGCAACGTGTGCCGATGGTTTAGAGCGTGCGATCAGCGACGGCGCGCGGATGACCATTTGTCACTGGTAGCGGGAATCCAGCGTCATCAACGAGATCAATTTGAAGCGTGGAATGCGGAGACGATGGCGAAGTTGGCGGCGCTGCCGATTCCGCTGAAGGAAAGGCCGAAGCACGGGTCGAAGGCGGGATACGAGAAGGTGCAGAAACAAGCGCGGATACAGGTGGAAGGACGGACAGAAAAGGAGCTGAAGCATGAGTTGCTTGTGCCTGTTGTGGAGGGAACGGGGTTTTGCCGGCTGCCTGAGCCTACGGAGGACGATGTGTTCGTGGATTTGGAAGGCGATCCGTTTGTGGGAGAGCACGGGCTGCAATACTTGTTTGGATTTGTGTTTCAAGACGCCGGCGGAGAGTGGAGTTACGAGAAAAAGTGGGCTTTGAATCGCGAAGAGGAGAAAAAAGGATTTGAGTGGCTGGTGGATGAAATCATGGAGCGGCGTAAAACGAATCCGAAAATGCATGTGTACCACTTCGGAGCGTACGAGCCGGGAGCGCTGAAGCGATTGATGGGAATGTACGCGACGCGGGAAGATGAAATCGACCGATTGCTGCGCGCGGGGGCGCTAGTCGATCTGCATCAAGCCTACAAGCAAGGAATGCGGGCCAGCGTGGAAGAGTATTCGTTGAAGAAAGTGGAAGCGTTTTACGGATTCGAGCGAAAGACGCCGCTGGAAACATCCCGAGCGGCGATGCGGTACGTGGAGCATCGGCTGGAGCTTGGGTGGGGAAACGAGGAGATGCCGGAGCGCTTCCGCGAAGCGATGGAGGGGTATAACGCGGAGGATTGCCTTTCGGCGGCGAGGCTGCGGGACTGGTTGGAGAAAGAGCGGAAAAAACTGGAGGAAGGGGGAGTGAGTGTGCCGCGCTTCTCTGATAGGGATGAGAAACCGTCTGAGGAAACGGACAGGCAGCAAACACGAGTAGCGAAATTAGTCGAACAGCTCACGAAGGGCATACCTGCAGATCGTAAGGTGCGTACGAAGGAGCAGCAAGCACAGTGGTTGCTTGCGCAGCTACTGGATTGGCATCGCCGAGATGCCAAACCAAAAGCCTGGCGCTATTTCGATCTCTGCGGAATGGACGACGCAGATTTGATTGAAGAAAGAGACGCTGTGTCCGGCCTCGTCTGGATGGGCGGCGTTACATCGGCTAGTGGCTCAAGAGCCGATCGCTATTCGTTTCCAAATCAAGAAACGAATGTTCGAGCCGATGACAAGAAGGAAGTTCACCACAAAAGCCAACGAATTGGGACGGTTGTGGCGATCGATCCAATTGGTCGGACGATTGATATAAAAAAAGTCAGCGATGCTGAGGGGTTTCATCCGACCTCGATTTTCGTCAAGGAGCCATATCGCAATCCCAAGGCCCAGCAGGACTCCTTGTACCGGCTCGGTTGCTGGGTCAGGGACAACGGCATAGCCGCGGTCGGCCCCTGGCGTAGTGTGCGAGACTTCTTGCTCCGGAATCCCCCCGAGCTCTCGGATTCAGAGAGCCTCAAAAGTAGCGGTGTTGAGGACTTCGGAGACGAACTAACTCGCGTTGTTTCCGAATTGAATTTCTCGGTTCTCGCCGTGCAGGGCCCGCCGGGCTCGGGGAAGACCACTAGCGCTGCGTATGCAATCGAGGCACTAGTGGCAAAACGAAAGATGCAAATTGGCGTTACGGCTCTAAGTCACAGCGTCATCCGGAATTTGCTTGACGCGATCGTTATGGGAGGATCAGGTTCCGTCCGGTGTATGCATAAATCCGACGGGAAGGAAGATGGCAGCGACGATGAAATAGTGGTCACGACCAAAAACGAGGTTGCGCTAAAGAGCCTAAAGCAACGGTCGGTGGATGTTCTTGGAGGAACGAGTTTTCTCTGGGCCCGTGAAGAGTTCGCGAATTCCGTGGATGTGCTGTTTGTGGATGAGGCTAGCCAAGTATCACTCGCGGATGTGCTGGCAATTTCCCAAGCCGCAAAGAGCGTTGTGCTAATCGGCGACCCACAACAACTAGCTCGCCCGGGAGATGCCTCCCATCCTCCCGGCGCGGAGGTATCAGGTTTGGAGCACATCTTGATGGACCCCGAGTTGGGCAAGCTGAAAACCATGCCGGAGTCTTTGGGCTTGTTCATCGATGAGACGAAGAGGTTGCATCCGAAGATCTGCGACTTTACTTCAGCTGTTTTCTATGAAGGTCGGCTACACTCCCGCGCCTTCACTCGCAGTCGAGTCATCGAGGGGCACCGATGGCTGAAGGGAGCCGGGTTATGGTTTGTTCCAGTAAGGCATGAGGGAAATCGGAACTCGAGCGCGGAAGAAGTTGATATGGTGGCGCGAATCGTCGAGGGACTAGTGAAGCCCAATGTGAAATGGTTCGACCGCGCAGGTAAGAGTCGACGATTGAGGGAAGACGACGATATTTTGATAGTGGCTCCGTATAACGCACAAGTCTCTGATCTGGGAGCGAGGCTTCCGAGAGTCTCTGTTGGTACTGTCGACAAATTCCAAGGTCAAGAGGGAGCAGTGGTGATTTATTCGCTGACGACGTCGACGCCGGAGGACGCGCCGCGCGGCATGGAGTTTTTGTACAGCTTGAACCGGCTGAATGTGGCGACATCGCGGGCGATGACGGCAGTGATTCTGGTGGGCAGCCCGAAGCTATTCGAACCGGAATGCCGAACGCCGCGGCAGATGCAACTGGCAAATGCGTTTTGCGGCTACTTGGAAATGGCTACCATACTTAATCCCGGCTCGATTTAACTGCGGTGCCTCGGCGGCCAACTGAAACTGGGAGAACTAGAAGAAGAGTTCTGGGGAGACGTGAAAGCGGCGGCTGAGACGCTGAATGTGGTCCTTGTTGAGTGCGCGCTTGCCGCTGAGAACTTCGGAGACGATGCTGGGCGTGCCGAAGACATCGGAAAGGTCCTTTTGCAGGAGGCCCTGCTGGTCCATGAGGAATCGAAGAACCTCGAGAGGCTTGGCTTGGGGAAGCTGGTAATGGCGGTCCTCGAAATCCTCGATCAGGAGGGTCAAGAGGTCGGCAAGCTCCTTCTCTGCTGAGGTGAGCTTGCTGCTGCGGCGGTCCAATTCGTAAAGAAGCTCGGTGCAAGCTTCGTTTTCCTCCTCGGTGCGAATCACGCGGGGAGGGAATTTCTTAAGAAGCTCGATGTATTCCGGGCTTGCTGTGAGAGTGCTCATTCCTTCCAACCTTCCTTGCTGTACTCGGCGTGGGTCAAGACATACCGAAGGAAGACCTTTCCTGTGCGGTAATTGATTTCCGTGATGAGCCGGAAGGTATTCCCTTTGATGTTGAACATCGTAAACTTACCAACGGCATCCGCCGGGGGAAATACTCGCCGGAGTTCCATCAGGCTGCTCCATCGCGCCTTCTTGGCGATGCGAAGCCAGGCATCCAGGGGGCCGGCGAGTTCAGGGTGCACGCTTATGGCTTGCAAAAGCTTCTTGCGGCTGATGACGTGCAAGACCGGCCTCACAACGATTGGATTCGCAATTTGCGAATTTGTCAAGAGAAAGTTCGCGATTTGCGACTCTGGCAAAGCCGGCGATGAGGCCGAGAAAAGGGGACGACGAAGCGTGCCTCTACATAGGTAGGAGGGCGGGGGGCCCCGTATCTTGCATTTACCGTGCAGCGGGAATATACTCTAATTTCGCTCTGAAGCGGGTCGAACGGATGAGTGGGCGCGAGCCCACTTTTTTGTTGGGCCGGTTGGAGTGTAGTGCGGACCGGCTACGGTCGGGGAGTCTCTGCGTGGATTTGGAAAAAATCCGCGGCGCGGCCGAGCGAGTAGCGCGTTCGGAAGGCCTGGAAGTCGTTGATGTCGAATGGAAAATCGGCAAGCAGCGGTTCTTGCGGGTGTACATCGATCGGATCCCGAAACCGGCAGCGGTAATGAGCGATGCGGCGGGGACGATAGGGGCGACGGAAGTTGCACATGACCCCTTTCCGAAGATCAGCCATTCCGATTGCGAGCGCGTCAGCCAGCAATTGAGCGTGATCCTCGACGTGGAGGATCTGATTCCTGGCCCGGCAGGGTACACGCTGGAGGTCAGTTCGCCGGGAATGGACCGGGCGCTGAAGAAGGCGGCGGACTTTGAACGCTTCAAGGGGCGGCTGGCGAAGATTTCCACCAGCGAGCCGGTGGGCGAAGCGAAGTTTTTTGAAGGACGGCTGGCGGGGTTTGCGGACGGGAAAGTCCGCATGGAGCTGAAGGGCAAGGAAGCGCGGACGGTCGAAGTGCCGCTGGAGGCGATTCGGAAGGCGAATCTGGTCGTCGAGTTTTAAGCGAAGAAATTCTAGGAACTAGACATGGCGAATTTGCTCTACCAACAGATTGAAATGCTGAGCCGCGAGAAGCACATCGAGCCGGAAGTGGTGGTGTCGGCGATTGAAGACGCGATGGTGGTAGCGGCGCGGAAGTTTTACAAGACGGAAGAGGACCTGCGCGCGAAGTTCAACCCGGAGACGGGGCAGGTGGACGTGTATTCGGTGTACACGGCGGTCGAGGAAGTGACCGACCCGAAAAAAGAAATCACGGTGGCGGAAGCGAAGAAAAAGAATCCAGACGCGGAAGTGGGCACGGAGATTCTGACGGCCAAGCCAACGGACGTGCTCGGACGCATCGCGGCGCAGACGGCCAAGCAGGTGATTCTGCAGAAAGTGCGCGAAGCCGAACGCGACACGATTTACAACGAGTATCACACGCGCGTGGGCGAGCTGGTGACGGTGATCGTGAAACGCGCCGAAGGGCCGGACCTCATCGTGGACATGGGGCGGACGGAAGCGCGGCTGCCGAAGCGCGAGCAATCGAAGCTGGAGACATACAATATCGGCGAGCGGCTGCGCGTGGTGATCAAGATGGTGGACCGCGCGGCGAAGGGGCCGCAAGTAATCGTTTCGCGCGCGGATGCGAGCCTGGTGCAGCGCTTGTTTGAAATGGAAGTGCCGGAGATTTATGACGGCACGGTGCAGATTCGATTTGCGGCGCGAGAAGCGGGCGAGCGGACCAAAGTGGCGGTGGCGAGCCGCGACAAGGATGTCGATCCGGTAGGCGCGTGCGTGGGCATGAAAGGCATGCGCGTGCAGTCGATCATTCGCGAACTGCGCGGGGAAAAGATTGACATTATCCCATACAGCGAAGAGACGGTGGCGTTTGCGCAAAAGGCGCTGAGCCCGGCAAAAGTGACGCGCGTGCAGATTGTCGATCCGGAAACGAAGAAGCTGGAAGTGATCGTCGAGGATTCGCAGCTTTCGCTGGCTATCGGCAAAAAAGGGCAGAACGTCCGGCTGGCGAGCAAGCTGATTGGCTGGGACATCGACATCAAGAGCGAAGAAGAGAAGCGACAGGAAATCGAAGAACAGATGACCGCATTGACCGCGCCGGCGACGCCGCTGACTTCATTGGCGGGGGTGGGCGCGAAAACCATCGAGAAAATTGAAGCGGCGGGAATTAATTCGGTCGAGAAGCTCGCGGGAATGACGCCGGAACAGTTGATGGAAATTCCGGGCATTGGCGAAAAGATGGTGGACAAGATTTATCAGGCGGTGAACCGCTTTTATGAAAGCGGCACGGAAGCGGCTCCCGCAACGGGCGAAACGGCTGCGAGCGGCGGAGCTCCGGCAGACGGTGCGGAAGCCGTCGCTGAACCTGCCGCTGAAGTCGAGACGGCGGAGACTGCCGAGAATTCCGAGACGGCAGGGGCAGTTGAGGAAGCTCCCGCGGCGGAAGAGACGGCCGTAGAAGCAACGCCCGCCAACGATGAAGGTGATGCGGCGAAAGCGGAAGAGGCGAAGTCGTAGTCGAGAACGGAGCGCATGACCGACGCAAATCAAGTCCGAATCAACGAGCTGGCCCGCGAACTCGAGGTCAAGGCCAAAGCTATCATTGACCTGTTGCCCGGGTATGGCGTCACGGAAAAGAAGACGCACTCGAGCTCGATTCCTGTGGACGTTGCGGAGAAGGTGCGCAAAAAGATTCTGGGTGCTGCCGAAGAAGAAGCGCAAGCGGAAGCGGCTGCCAAAGCGGAAAAAGAAGCGAAGGAAGCGGCTGCAAAAGCTGCACGGATGAAGCCAGCCGCACCTGCGGCGCCTCCACAAGCGAGCGTTGCGCCAACGGCGGTGAAACCACCCGCGGCTCCCGCTGCGCCCGCGGCAAAGCCAAGCGCGCCAGCAGCGCCAACGGCTACACCCAAGGCGCCGGCTCCTGCGCCGGTGGTGGTGCCGCCGGCTGCGAAGCCTGCTGCACCCGCAACGACTGCGCCTGCTGCGACACCCATTCGTCATCCTGCCCCAGCTGGAACGCCGGCAGCACCCGCTGCAGCACGGCCATCTGCGCCCGCGCGCCCAGTAACCACGTCTGGTACACAGCCTTCTGCCGTTCGCCCTGCAGCTACAGCGCCTGGCGCGGCTCCCGGACGTACCGGTGCGCCAGCGAGAGCAGGCGCGCCCGCACGGCCATTGCCGACGGGAAATCGCGGGCCAATGCCGTCAGGGCCAACCGGCAACCGCGGACCGCTTCCAGATGCAAGCCGAGAGTCGCGCCCCAGCGGACCGCGCCCCGGTCAGCCGATACGTCCACAGCAACCGGGGCAGGGGCGGCCTTTTACGCCCAGATCAGGGGGGCCCGGCGGTCCAGGTGGTCCGCAGTCGCGCCCATTTGAGCAACGCCGCGGCCCGATGCCGACAGGCACGCGGCCCGGTCCGCGCGCGCCTGGGCGTCCGGGGATGCTGCCGCCATTTCCGGAGAAACTGCCTCCCAAGGCGGAGCCGGGCAAGCCGTTGTATACGCGCAAGCCGCCGCAGCGCCAGCGCCCTGTTTTGGACAAACGCGAGCAAGAGGGTGAGCGCAAGCTGCATCCGACACGGCAGCGCCCGGGAGCAGGGCGCAGCGCAGCCGCTGCGGTCATTGCGCCGCCGGAGCCGCGTCCGCCGCGCGATGTGACGATTACGGAAGGCATCACGATTCGCGAACTTGCGGAAAAGCTGGACGTGCGCGCCAAGGACCTATTGAAGAACCTGCTCGACCGCGGCGTTTTCGCCAGCATCAACCAGGCGCTGGACGTTCCGACGGCTACGACGCTTGCGGAAGCGTTCAGCGGAGTGGTGAACGTGGTCTCTTTGGAAGAAGAGATGGTGCTGGAAGTCGCGAAGGAAGAGACCAAGGAAAGTTTGAAGCCGCGTCCGCCAGTGGTGACGGTGATGGGGCACGTCGACCACGGCAAGACGAGTTTGCTGGACGCGATTCGCGAAGCGGATGTCGCCGCGGGTGAGGCGGGCGGCATCACGCAGCACATCGGCGCGTACAAGGTGGTCGTGAATGACCGAGCGGTCGTGTTTGTGGATACGCCGGGCCACGAAGCGTTCACGCGTATGCGCGCGCGAGGCGCGAAGGTTACCGACATCGTGGTGCTGGTAGTGGCTGCGGACGACGGCGTCATGCCGCAAACGAAAGAAGCGATCGACCACGCGCGAGCGGCGAAGGTGCCCATCATCGTGGCGATCAACAAGATTGACAAGCCGGAAGCGCAACTGGAGCGCGTGAAGCGGCAACTCACGGAAAATAGCCTGATGCCCGCGGAATGGGGCGGCGACACGGAGTTCGTGGAAGTATCCGCGAAAAAGAAAACCGGCATCGAAAAGCTGCTCGAAACGATTTTGCTGGTGGCGGATTTGCGCGAGCTCAAGGCCAATCCGGACGCGCCTGCAACCGGCACGGTGCTCGAATCACGCGTCGACAAGGGACGCGGTCCCGTGGCAACGATCCTGGTGCAAAACGGCACGCTGAAGGCCGGCGACTTTTTCATCTGCGGGTCGGTATTCGGCAAAGTGCGCGCGATGTTTGACGATCGCGGCCGCGTCGTGACTGACGCGCCGCCGTCGACGCCCGTCGAAGTGCTTGGTTTGCAGGGCGTACCGGATGCGGGCGACCTTTTCCAAGTTACGGATGAGGCTAAAGCGCGGCACATCGTGGAATACCGGCAGAACAAGCAGCGCGATGCGGCGATGGCGCGCATCAGCGGCTCGCGCATTACGCTGGACCAGTTGCACGAGCAGCTGAAGGCCGGCGACGTCAAGGAATTGGGAATTGTCATAAAGGCGGACGTGCAAGGCTCCGTGGAAGTGCTCAGCGAAATGCTGCCGAAGCTTTCGACCGACCAGGTGAAGCTGAAAATTATCGGGTCGGGCGTCGGGGCGGTCACGGAAAATGACGTGCTACTTGCTTCCGCGTCGGGAGCGATCGTGATTGCGTTCGGTGTGCGGCCGGACCGCAAGGCGCTGGACCTGGCGCAACAGGAACACGTGGACATCCGGACGCACAACATTATCTACGAAGTTTCTGACGAACTTAAGAAGGCCATGGAAGGCCTGCTTGAGCCGGTGGTCACGGAAACGTACTTGGGCCGCGCGGAAGTGCGCAATACATTCCGCGTCAAGGGAGCGGGGACGATTGCGGGCTGCTATGTCGTCGACGGCATCCTGAAACGCGACGCGCAAGTGCGCGTGCTGCGCGATGGGGCTGTGATTTACACGTCGAAGCTCAACTCTTTGAAGCGGTTCAAGGATGACGCCAGCGAAGTGCGCACCGGCTTTGAATGCGGCGCGGGAGTAGCCAATTTCAACGACATCAAGGTCGGCGACGTCCTGGAATGCTTCAGCGTGACCAAGATGAGCGCCGCGGAAGCCGCCGGGCAGGCCAGCGTGCCCGCCGGCAAGAAATAATCCGCCAAGCTGTTCCCCGGAGCTGCTCATGCCGGTTGGTTTGCTTACCCTCGAGCTGCACATCCCGGATGCGCAATCGCTGAAGGACAAGCGGCAGGTGCTGCGGAGCTTGAAGGACAAGCTGCGGCGGGATTTCAACGTGGCGGTGGCGGAACTGGAGCATCACGACACGTGGCAGAGGTCGGTGGTCGGAATTGTGACGATTTCGAATGAAGAGAAGCACTTGAGGGAAGTGCTGCAGAAGGTTTTGGATGAGGCGGACCGCATCCTCGGCTCATTTTTGATCAATCAAGCGGTCGAGATTGTTTAGCAGGTGTTTCAGAGACGCCAATGAGTCCAGCAAATCACCGGCACGAACGTGTGGGCGAGGAGATCGCGCACGAAATCAACGCCATGCTGGCGGGGGAACTGAAAGACCCGCGTCTGGAAATCAGCGTGGTGGCCAGTGAGGTGCGTGTCCAGCCGGACATGAAGCATGCGCGTGTGTTCATCAACGTGAAGGGCACGAACAAGGAGCAAGCAGACGCGATCAAGGCGCTGGAACACGCTTCTGGTTATATCCGGCGGGAGCTGGTCGAGCGGCTGCAACTCCGGCGCGTGCCCGAGCTGCATTTCATACTGGACCTTTCGCAAGAACACGTGGAGCGCATCGAGCGTCTTTTGAAGGAAATGAAGAAAGACAATCCGCCCGCGCCTTGAGTCTTCCGTTTTTTAGTGCCTGAGCGAATGCAAGAAGCTTCAGCTCCGAGAATGACACGACAACCGCAGCCCGCGCCGAACGACGGGGCGCTCGTCATCAATAAGCCCAAAGGGAAAACCTCGCACGACGTGGTGGATGCGGTGCGCCACCTTGCGGGCTTCCGGCAAATCGGACATCTGGGCACGCTGGATCCTCTGGCGACCGGCGTTCTCGTGCTGCTGCTCGGGAGAGCCACGCGGCTGGTGCAATTCTATGCCGGACGCCGCAAACGATATGAGGCGGGCTTCCGTTTCGGCTTCGCGACGGATACGTATGATTCCGATGGCGAAGCGCAGGGCCCGGACGCCGCACCGGCGCTGGATGCCAAGACAATTGAAGGGTTTGCGGCGGAGCGCGTCGGGCGGTTCGAACAGATGCCGCCATCCTTTTCCGCGAAAAAAGTGAAAGGGCGTCCCGCGTATGAGCTGGCGCGCAAGAAACAGGCCTTTGAGTTGAAGCCGGTCGAGGTCGAAATTTACGAATATAAGCTGAAGGAAATTGAGGGGAACATCGCGCGCTTTGTCATTGAGTGCTCGTCTGGCACGTACATCCGTTCACTGGCGCACGAGATGGGCCAGAAGCTCGGCTGCGGCGCGCACCTGGCGGAAATCACGCGTACGGCGGTGGGAGAATTCTCACTGGAGCAGGCGATCACGCTGGAGGAACTCGCGGAAGCCAGACAGGCCGGAAAATTTGCCGATTGCCTGATTCCTCTGGAAAGTTTGTTGACGAATTTTCCCCGGGTGAATGTTTTGCCGGTGGTCGAAAAGCGCGTGCGACACGGCACGAAGTTCAACATTATGATCGCGCAGCTTCAGCCGGGCCGCGTCGAGCCGCCGCCCGGCGCGACGACGCAGCTCGATGGCGGCGAGCCGAAGCCGCCGCGGCTGCGTGTATTCAGCCAGCAGGACAAGCTCATCGCCATTGCAGAAGCCGTTGTGCCGCGAACTTACCAGCCCATCGTCGTGTTTGAAGCTCTACCGTAGGTCATTCGCGCCTGAGCGTAAAACCCTTCCCGAACATCATTTGAATCGCCTGGGCGATAGGCCCGCGATTGTGCTGTCGCTGGACTTCTGGACTTATTGTTGCGGCGTTGGGGCGGGTGACTGCAAAGTGCCCGGAGTGGCGGCTCCACGTCCGGTGGTATCGCCACGGCCGGCGAAAATCGTCCGCGAGAGGTGATCCGCCAGCCGCAGTTTTCGGGGGGTAACGACAATCAGAAGCTCCGTGTCTTGACTCGAATTCTTCCGAGCGCCGAACAGGTATCCCGCGACGGGGAGATTAGCGAAGCCCGGTAAGCCGGTGATGGAGCGGGCTTCTTCCGCATCGGTGAGCCCCCCAATCACCGTCGGTTCGTCCTGCTTGACGCGCACGGTCTGCGTCAGCGTGCGGTTCGAAATAATAGGAATGCCGTTGACGCTGGAGCCCGACAGGGAGCGGATCTCAAACTCGAGCAGCAAGGTGACTTCATTATTGGGATGGAGCGTGGGGGTCGCTTTTATTTTCACGCCGAGATCGACATATTCCGAAGCCGGATAGGGCGTCTGCGCCACGCCTACGGTCGAACTGTTGGCGAAATTCGTAGAATCCAGAATGATCGTTACCGCGCCTTGCGTGGCCGCCGGATCCTGCGAGACCAACGCGACGTCGGGCAGACCGCTGGTGGTCAACGCAGAGGCGATGAGGGCAGAAGGCCCGGTGAGGGTGTTGAGTTCGATACGCGAGGCAAACGTGCCCTGTCCCTGGCCAAGATAGACGCCAAGCGTGGCGGAGCCCTTGTTGGTCACGGCCAGAGCCGGGACAGTGGCGTTGGCAAAATTGGCGATCACGATTCCGGCAGGAGTCGGCGAGGTTGGCAGCGGAGAACCCGCCGCTTCGGTGAATGTGCCGTCCAAATTGCTGCTTCCCAGCAGGATGGAAACTGCATCGCTACCCTGGTTCACGACGGCGAGATCCAGCACCCCGTCGGCGTTCAGGTCTCCCGTGGCGATCGCCACGGGAGTAGTTCCAACCGAGATTGGTGAGTTGAGAGCCTCCGTCAAAGTGACATTCAGGTTCTGATCGACGGAGCTGAGCAGAATGGAAATGTTGTTCGAACTTTGATTGACGACGGCGAGGTCTTGTTCAGCGGCGTTATTGATTGTGTTGGTCCGGTTGCGAAAATTGCCACTGACCATAGCGACGGGGGCAGCCTGCGAAATCGTGGCGGTATTCGTCAACTTGAACGGCGAGCCGGGAAATTCGGTAAAGGTGCCATCTCCATGTCCGCGGAAAAGAGAGATGGAATTGTCGCCCTGATTGGCGACGGCGAAATCCAAAAGTCCGTCCCCGTTGAAGTCTGTGACGACCACCGACCTGGGATTATTTCCAACCGCAAAAGGAGAGCCGGGAGCTTCCGTAAAAAGTCCATTGGCCTTGCCGTTGGCGTCGACATCCCCCAGCAAAACTGAGACATTATTTGAAGTGGAATTCACCAGGACCACGTCCGGCGGCTGGGCGGTGGGAAATTTTGTGAGGTCGTTGCGGAAAACCCCCGTGCCAATGGCGACCTGGCCTGTTTCGTTGGTGCCCAAGGTGATCGGCGATGGGGTTACTTGAACGAACTTACCATTGTCCTGATTCTGCAAAACTACAAAAGTGTTGGCTTTGGGATCGTCAAAAACAACGGCCAGATCGGGCAAAGTGCCCCCGGTGAAGTTATTGGCAACCAGCGCGGACGGATTGGCGCCAACGGTGAAGCTAGTTTCCGGAAAAACCGTGGAGCTCGGTAATCCCGTCAATGTATTGCCCTTCCCCAGACTTCCGGAGAGCAGGCTGAGCGTAATCGGGTAGCGATCGCCGACGAAAAAGCTGGCCGGCTTGCCGCTTTGGGCGCGCAGCAGCACTTGGCGTCCGCTTTGTACCAGCGAGAGTGAGTCGGAGAAATCCACGGCGGCACTCGGAAGTGTAAGCAGAAAAGTGGAGAGGCCGCCGCCGAGGGCGACGACGGCGGGAACGCTGGAGAATCCTTTTCCTGCAAAGACTTGTTGGATGTTGGTGAGCAGGTTGGTCAGGTTTGTCGATGATTTGAGCTTGTTCAGGTCGTTGGTATTGAGGGAAATGAGCTGGCTGGAGGCCGGAGGCGTGATTCCAAGAGCGCGCGCCTTATTGCGATCGACTTCCAGGAGTTCGATTTCGAGCATGACTTCGCCGCGGGCGCGTTCGAGTTGGTCAATAAGCTCACCGGCAAGCGCCAGCCGCTCCGGGGTATCGCGCATGGTGATGGTGCGGCTGCGAGTATCGATGTCGACGCGGGTTCCACCGGTGATGTCGCGCAGGATGCGCAGCAGCTCAGTAGCGTCTTCAGGTGCAACGGCCGCATAGAGTGGAAAGGTCTGTTCTGCTTGCAAGCCGTACTGCCGCCGCTTCTCCGCCGTGTCCGGGGCGACGAAGAACAAGGTGGGATTTGAGGGGCGCCAAAACGTTCCTGTTTGTCCGCTCAGAAGGGCCATGGCGGTGTAAAAATCCACATCATCCACGCGCAATTGCACGTTCCTGGCGACAACGTCTGGATCGAAAGCTGCTTTCACGCCGAATAGCGCGGCGAGTTGCTCGTAAACCGTCTTGGTATCGCCGCGCAGATCGAGTTTGCGCTTTACTGGTTGCGGTTGCAGCCGCGGCAAGCCGGAGATTCTGGCCGTGGACTTCGCGCGAGGCGAGTCCTCCATGGCTGTAAGTTGACCGAGGCGCTCCTGGACAATCGTGTTGCCGGGATCGATCCGGAGTGCAGCTCCCAATTCCTTGGTGGCCTCCGTTAGTAGTCCCGCCAGAGCATCACGTTCCGCGGCTTCCACGTAGCCGCGAACCACCTTAGAACGCAATGCTGCACTCCGCTCCATGATGGCGGCATCCTGCGGGGCGTAACGCGCGGCTTCCTCGTAGGCTGCGAGCGCCTCCTCAAAACGGCCAGCTGCTGCGGCTTTGTCGCCGCCCTCGGCAGCTTTCTGGGCATGCTTGGGGTCAGGACGCACGACAATGGCTTCAGCGTGAGACAGGGAGGGCGCCTGCGCCTGGACGGGATGCTGCGCAGACAAGAGGAACGACAAGATCAAGGAGGCGCCGCTGATGCGGGGAATGCACATAAACGTCAAATAGGATAACCTAACTCCACAGAGGATATAGGACTAAGCTGGTCCGGTTGACGGAAGTCACTGGTTGCGGTAGACTTAAATTGTAGTTGCAATTCATTTACAACTGGAGTTCTCGTGCTTTCGGCTCTCCTTATCGCACTCCGTGAAGGCGTCGAAGCTTCGCTCGTGGTGGGCATCATTCTTGTTTATCTGTCTCGCACGGGCCGCGAGCATCTGGCGCGGTTCGTGTGGTACGGCGTTGCCGCCGCTGCGGCGCTAAGCCTGGGAGTGGCCGTGGCGCTGGAACGCTGGCGCATCAGCGAAGACGGCTTTGAGGGCTTGATGCTGCTCATTGCCTCGGTCTTCGTTGTTACGATGATCGTATGGATGAACCGCGTTGCGCGCCACCTGAAAAAAGAGATTGAGGCCAAAGTAGAAGCCTACGCGGAGAAAGCCGGCAGGGCGGCGGGCTGGGGAATTTTTCTTTTTGTTTTCCTGATGGTTCTGCGCGAGGGGGCCGAGTTGGCGCTGATTCTGCGAGCCGTGGAGCTTTCAAGCGAAGGGTTGCAGACGTGGATTGGGACGATCGTGGGGATCGCAGCAGCGGTCGCTGTGGGGCTTTTCTTTTTTAAGGGCACGTTGCGCGTTCCACTACACCGTTTTTTTGCGGCAACGAGCGTTATTCTAATGCTCGTGGCGTTTCAACTGGCGCTTACGGGACTGCATGAGCTTAGCGAAGCGCGCTGGCTGCCTTCGAGCAAGGCGGAGATGGCGATTCTGGGACCGATTGTGCGGAATGAGCTGTTCTTCTTTGTGTTCATTTTTGGGGCGGCCGCCCTTTTGATTTTACGCGAATGGCAGTCGGCCAAGCATGACAAGACCGCTCAAGGGACGATGAATGACGCGGAAAAGCGGCTGCTGGAATCGCAAAGCCGCCGGCAGCGGAATTGGATGATGGCGGCGGCAGTCGCGTCTCTCACGGTGATACTGGTGCTGACGGCGGATTTCATTTATGCCCGGGCGAACTCGGCGCCGCCGGCAGCGCGGCCGATCGATGCTGTCGGAGATATCGTGCGCGTTCCAGTCAGTGAGGTTCAAGATGGGAATATGCATCTTTTCACCGTGAATGCCGGCGCGCAATCGCTGCGGTTCATGATCATCAAGAAGCCGAACGGATGGGGAGTGGCGCTGGACGCCTGCCGCATCTGCGGCGCGGAAGGCTATCGCCAGGACGGACAGAACGTGATTTGCCGGCACTGCGCTTCCGCCATTTACATTCCGTCGATTGGCGATCAGGGGGGGTGCAATCCCATCGGCGTCCCGTCGCACCTGGATGGCGGAGAGTTGGTGATCGATATTTCGTCTTTGACGCAAGCTGCAAAGGAGATTCCGCAGTAGGGGAACGAGCTATTGCCCCTAGGGCTGTCCTTTACTTCATGTTTCTGAGAATTGTTGCCGATTCGTTTGGACGGCGTCCGCGCCACAAGTTCCTCACTGGGGCGGCGCTGGCGCTTGGCATGGGAGTGGTTACGGCGGCCTTGAGCGTGTCCTTGGATGTAGGCGACCGGTTGGCGAAGGAATTCCGCAGCCTAGGGGCGAATCTTGTGGTAACGCCGCAGGCGGATTCGCTGCCACTGGAAATTGGCGGGGTCGACTACAGGCCAGTGAATGCCGGTGCGTATCTGCCGGAAGCGGACCTGCCTAAACTGAAAACGATTTTCTGGCATAACAATATCGTCGCATTTGCACCCGAACTGCAATTCTCAGTGCAGACTGCAAAGTGGGATCCATCGACAAAAGAACTAAAGGATCTGGCAGAAGCCTCGCTAATTGGTACCTGGGTGAACCATAGAATTGACCTTGAAGATGGCTCTAAATACACAACAGGAGTCGACAAAACTAACGGATGGTGGACCGTCGCGGGCCGGTGGTTCAGCGAGCAGCAGCGCGAGTGTGTCGTTGGCTCAAAGGCGGCCGACCGCTTGCATCTCCACATCGGCGATGAGATTGGCCTTAACGTGCCGGATCCTACCAAAATGGTGCAGCTATACTCTTCGCTCACAGTGACTGGGATTTTGTACACAGGAGGAGAAGAAGACCAGGCAATCGTCACCTCACTGAGTCGTGCTCAAGAGTTATCCCACTTAGGCCGCCAATATCGCAAATTGTATGTCAGCGCGCTGACGAAGCCGGAAGACGCGTTTGCAAAGCGCGATCCGAAGTCGTTTACGCCTGCCGAGTATGACCGCTGGTTTTGCACCCCTTACATTTCTTCAATTGCGTTTCAGATTCAGGAGGAACTGCCCGGAACGGATGTGCGCGTGATCCGCAAGGTTGCGGAGGGCGAAGGGCAGATTCTCACGCGCGTGCGGATGCTGCTGTGGCTGGTGACCGGCGCGGCACTGCTTGCGGCGGCACTCGCGGTGGGGGCGTCATCGGCGGCTTCGGTGATTGAGCGGCGCACAGAGATTGGCTTGATGAAGGCGCTGGGAGCGGGCTCCGGCACGGTGGGATTCCTGCTCGCGGCAGAACAGCTCTTGCTCGCTTTCGTGGGCGGGGGAGTGGGTTACGCGCTGGGGATTGTTCTAGCGCGCCTTCTCGGACAGAAAATCTTTGGCGCGGCCCCCGAGCCATCGCTGATAGTCTTTCTTGTGGTTATTGCGCTTGCTACTGGCGTCACGATTCTTGGCAGTGCGCTTCCGCTGCGCCGCGCTTCCCAATACGAGCCGGCCCCGATCCTGCGAGGCGAATGATGAAGAGCTCTCGCGCGACAAATCGAGCCATGTTCTGGCGCATCATTCGGCGCTTGTTTGGGGCGAACCGCGGCCGCTTGTTCGTCATGCTGTTGGCGCTGGGTGCCGGCGCGGCAGTCACCGCGGCCCTCCTCAATCTCCAAGTCGATGCCAAGCGCCGACTGGCAACCGAATTTCGTGCTTTTGGGCCAAACGTGCTCATCATTCCGAAAGGCACTTCAGCACTAAGTTCCGAGACGCTGCCTGAGTCCACGGTCCATTTGGTGCCCGTGAATGTCTCCAGCGGACGCGTCGCTGTATCATCCACTCTCTACATGGTTGCCAGCGTTTCCGTTCCACGGTCTGGAAGACCCCTCTCTGCAGTTGTCGCCGGGTCTAATCCCCTGGCGATTCTCCTTTCAGCGCCCAAGGGCGGTCAGAATGGATCGGCCCAACCATTGGGACCAGTGTGCGTGGCCGGCGCGCGGGTTGCGAAACAGATGGGCCTTCTGCAGGACGCCGAGCTCGTCTTAGCCAGCGGTGGCCACCGCGAGTCGTGCCGCGTCGCCAGCTTTCGTCAGACCGGAGGACCGGAAGACGACCACGTTGCGATTGGATTGCGAGCAGCGCAACGCTTGGCCGATCTACCCGGTCGCGTCAGCGTCATCGAGCTGATTGTTCCAGGCACTCCCGCGGAAATCCAAAGCTACATCGCGGATCTGCAAGGGCTGCTTCCCGATGTTGATGTCCGACCCATTCGGCAATTCACCGAAGGCGAAGCGAAGATCTACAACCGCATCAGCGGGTTGCTGACGGCAACGGTGGCGATTGTGTTGCTACTCACGGGACTGTGCGTGATGGCGGCGATGACCAACGTCGCGATGGAACGAAAGATGGACGTTGGCTTGATGAAGGCGATCGGTGGCTCCATGCGCCGCGTGCTGCGGCTCTTCCTTGCGGAGGCGGCGTTGCTCGGACTTGCCGGCGGCATCATCGGCGCGGCGGCGGGAATTTTTCTTTCTATCGGTTTGGGCAAAGCGGTCTTTGGCGTGGCGGCGCGGCCGAGGTTGATTGTGTATCCTGAAGCTGTGGCACTCACGGTGATAGTCGCGATACTTAGCGCATTTCCGTTGCGGAGGCTGGCCAGCATCCGCCCGGCATCGGTGTTCAGGGGTGAAGCGTGAGTACTGTGGTTGCTGCGCCGGCGCGAACCGCGGCGAAGCAAGTGGTCATCGAAAATCTGGTCAAGCAATACGGCGCGCTGCGAGCGCTTGGCGGAGTGAGCTTCGACGTGAATACCGGCGAATGGGTCGCGCTCATGGGCCCCTCCGGCTCCGGGAAGACCACGCTGATCAACATTCTTGGCGGCTTGGACACACTCACCTCAGGGCATGTGGTCGTTGACAGCGTCGACCTTTCGAAACTTCGCGAGAACGAGCTGGTCCGTTACCGCGCGGAAAAAGTGGGCTTCGTGTTCCAGCAATTTCACCTGGTGCCATATCTCACGGCGTTGGAGAACGTGATGCTCGCGCAATATTTCCACAGCGTCACGGACGAAAAGCAGGCCGAAGAAGCGCTGAAGCGTGTAGGCCTTGGCGACCGGCTAACACATCTCCCTGCGCAACTCTCCGGCGGCGAGCAGCAGCGGGTGGCTATTGCCCGAGCGTTGATCAATCAGCCGAAGATTATTCTTGCCGACGAGCCGACCGGCAATCTCGACGAAGCCAACGAAGCCATCGTTATCCAAATCTTTCGAGAACTGCATAACGCCGGGCACACCATCCTGATGGTGACGCACGACCCGGACATTGCGCGCCAGGCCGATCGCCGCATCGAGCTGGCTCACGGCCACCTGCATTTTGACACGGCTCAGCACGGGCCGAGCCATCCCCTGAATTGTCCGCTTGCCGACACTGCGGACTGTTGCACTCCCATTTCCAGCGACGACGAAATCCGCTTCGATCATCTCCTCGAGCAGATTTGGGTGTGCAGCGAAGAAGGGAAGCCGGCTCAGCCTGAACATTTGCATGCGTCCGGACCTGCAGGAAAGTTGCCGGTCGTTGCAGAAGAGCCTGCCGCACGCGTGCTTTCCCGCATGTCCGACCTGCGCCTGGTGCAAATGCAAAACGGAGAAGTGCAACTTACGCCTGTAGGCAGCCAGCGCGCTCGCGACGTCGTCCGCCGGCATCGCCTGGCCGAGCGCCTTTTCAAGGACACTTTTTCGGTCGATGATTCTGAGGCGCACACGCAGGCGTGCAAGTTCGAGCATATCATCAGCCCTGAGCTGGACCAGCGCATTTGCACGTTCCTGGGGCATCCCAAGACCTGCCCGCACGGGAATCCTATTCCTCCAGGCGCCTGCTGCGACGGCAATCTCAAAGACTGATCACCGCACCTACCCATGCCGACTCCCCTGGACCCACGGAAAAAACCAACGAGCGTGAAGATTCACGTTTCGAACGGAACGGGCGTGGATGTTACCTGGGCCGACGGCCACGCCAGCCACTACGAGTTTGCCTATTTGCGCGAGGAATGCCCTTGCGCCACCTGCAACGACGCACGGGAGAAGAAGGCCTCGCTCGGCGAGTTGGCTTCAGCGCTCAAGTCGTCTCCCGCACTGCCTATGTTCAAGCCCAAACCGCGCGCTCAGGCTGCCACTCAGGTAGGCAACTACGCCATTCAGATCAGCTTCACTGACGGCCACTCCACCGGGATCTACAGCTACGAGCACCTTCGTAATATCTGCCCCTGCGCCGAATGTGCCAAAGCCTTCCGGGCAGCCGCGCGCTAAGGGCGTTTCTCGCAATTTGCGGGGATGTCCGGCTAGACTTAGTGCTTCAAAAATGCGAGCATTCCAACCTGCAAGTTAGCGCAACCCATACATGAGCAGCACTCCCAATAGCCCTGCTGCCGCAGGCAGCCGCGGCAACGGTATTCCGCGTGTCATCGTCGCCACCACAGCCCTCCTGACGTTCATCTCGTTCTGGCGGGCAGCGGCCATCGTGCTGAATGACCTGGCCTCCTCGGCGTACTACGCCGGCGGCGAGGCGGAAGGCTACATCGGCAAGACCGCGCCTTGGTTCATCCTGGCGATCATGCTGTTTTCGTACGCCGTGCGCGCGGTTTACGTGGAGAGCTGCAGCATGTTTGTGCGCGGCGGCGTGTATCGAGCCGTGAAGATGTCCCTTGGCGGAACGCTCGCCAAATTCAGCGTTTCCGCGCTGATGTTCGATTACATCCTCACAGGCCCGATTAGCGGCGTCGCCGCCGGGCGGTATCTTGCTGGATTAATCGATGAACTCCTGCAGTATTTTCATCTGAGTGGCGCACTCGCTCCCGGAACAATCAGTTTTATTGCCGCGAGCTTTGCTATTGCCGTCACTCTTTATTTCTGGTGGCAGAACACCAAGGGCGTCGGCGAGTCCAGCGAAAAAGCTCTGCACATCATGAAGCTGGTCACCGTGATGGTTGTTATGCTCATCGGCTGGTGTATTTACACTGTGGCGGTACGACATTCCGCCTTGCCTCCCTGGCCATACCCGAGCAACCTCAGGTTGAGCCCTAGCGCCCTCGGCTGGCTCGCACACAGCAGCCTTCCTCATATGTTCGGCATCATCGCCATCTTCATCGCTCTCGGCCACTCCGTCCTGGCGATGAGTGGCGAGGAATCGCTCGCGCAGGTCTATCGCGAAATCGAAAGCCCCAAGCTCCCCAACTTGAAAAAGGCTGGGGCTGTCATTTTTGTTTACAGCCTGGTTTTTACGTCCTTGGTCTCGTTCTTTGCCGTGATGATTATTCCGGATGACGTCCGCCAGCGTTTCCTCGAGAATCTGATCGGCGGACTGGCGATGAATCTGGAAGGGCCATTTATCGTCCGCTTGATATTCCACGGTTTTGTCGTGGTTGTGGGCACTTTGATCCTGGCGGGCGCCGTGAACACGGCCATCGTCGGCTCGAATGGAGTGCTGAACCGTGTTTCTGAAGATGGCGTGCTCAGCGCCTGGTTTCGGCAGCCGCATAAACGGTTCGGGACGAGCTATCGCATCATCAACATCGTCGTGGCGCTGCAGATCATCACCATCATCATCAGCCGCGGCGACGTCACTTTTCTCGCTAACCTTTACGCGTTCGGCGTGATCTGGAGTTTTGCGATGAACGGCCTCGCGGTGCTCGTTCTCCGCTACACCAGTCCCGGCCAGCGCGAATTCCAGGTCCCGCTGAACTTCACTATTCGTGGAGTCCAGATTCCCGTGGGATTAGGCTTAATCACTGCGATGTTGTTTTTGATCGCCGTTGTAAACCTGTTCACCAAGCCCATCGCCACCATGGCGGGCGCAACGTTTTCCGTGTTGCTTTATGTTGTATTCACGATATCGGAACGCCGGGGCAAACATGGCGGCGCATCCCATATCGAGATGGACCAGTTTAATCTCGAGTTGGAATCGGAATTGACGCCCGAAGCCGTGGGCGCCCGCCCCGGCAACATCCTTGTTCCCATAAGCAACCACTACGCGCTCTATCATCTCGGAAACGTGCTGGACCGCGTTAAACCCGGGCGCCGTGATGTCGTCGTGCTTCATGTCCGCCTGTTGCGCCGGTCGGCTTCGGGTGAAAACGAACTTGAGGCTGATCAGCTTTTCGGAAGCATCGAGCAACAGCTCTTTTCCCAGGCGCTTTCCATGGCTGAAAAACGAGGCAAGTCGATCCGCCTCGCCGTGGTCGCCGCAAACGATTTGTGGGACGGCATCCTGCGTGCTGCCACTTCACTCCAATCCAGCACCATTGTTGCGGGACGTTCCAACAGGGAATCGAACGAGGAGCAGGCGAGGCAGATCGGTGAAGCCTGGGAAAAACTCGGTGACGCAAAGCCGCAATTCAATTTGGAAATTCATCTGCCCAATGGAGACAAGCTCTACAAAGTTCTCGGGCCGCACGCGCCAAATCTGACCGCCAACGAGGTCAATCTTCTGCACCGGCTGTGGCTGCGTTTCAGCGACGCCGTAGCGCCTCTGGAAATTCACCATCACGACGTCGTGCACTTTGCCCTGGAAGAAGTGCAGAAAGAAATGGAGGATGGACACGAAGACATCGTGGTCAACCGCCTCCGCCAGCATCTCGAAGCCAACCAGAAGAAGAAAGCCTCGAAGACCTGAACGAACCGTCGGTCACCAGTCACGAATCTTAATGCCTCAAGCGAGCTGCGATGTGCAGTGCCCGCAGCGCTTCGCGGCAATCGGAATGGTCATTGCGCACTGAGGGCAATCTTTGGTGGTGGGCAACGGCGCTGGCGCTGGTTTTTTCGTAAGGCGGTTCATTTGTTGGACGACGAGGAAAACCACGAACGCGATGATCAGAAAATTGATCACATTATTGATGAAGATCCCGTAGTTAAGCGTTGCCCCTGGCGGGGTCGCAGCTTTGGCAGCCGCAAGCGAATCGAAATGCCTGCCGCCCAGATTGATGAACAATCCTGAAAAATCAACCCTACCAACCAGTTGGCCGATTGGCGGCATGAGCACGTCCTCCACGAACGACGAGACAATTTTTCCGAAGGCCGCGCCAATGATCACGCCGACTGCCAGATCCATGACATTCCCACGCATGGCGAATTCCTTAAACTCTTTCAGCACGGACGTTCTCCTTTATTTTTCGATGAAGACATACGACGGCCCGGAGGACTGTCAAATTCCAGGAGGGCTGTCAGTTGCCGGGATTATAGTCGAAGCCAGAGAGAAAGAAAGAAAAGAAGAAATACTCCTTACGATTTGCCACCTGGCTCTTCTGCAAGAGGCGCTTTCACCTCGGCCGGAGGATCAAATACGAGGCAATTATGCCGCGCAGCGCGAGCAGTGCGCCGCCGGCCGCGAGCATCGGACCAACCCAGGGAAATGGCACGCGCGAAATCACGAGCATGAGGACGCCCAACAACCCCAACGACAACCCGCGCGTCCAGTTCTGCCAGCGCAACCACCATTGGCCGGGACTGTACAGCGCGCGCAGGCCCCACAGGATCAACGCTACGCTGAGGAACAGCCAGGGCACGCCGTGCCGATCGACGGTGCGGCCGTGAGCGGGGCCGACGAGGCCCAGCCATATCAGCAGACCGCCGAGAAGCACAAAAATGAATTCAATCATCAGGCGGAGCAGTCGCTCTGGCGTGAGCATTGCAATAGCGTCCGCTTACGCGACGCGTTCGATGCGAAGTTTCTTAATGGACACCGGTGTTTTTGGGCGGTCGTTCGAATCGCGCGGCAGGTTCGAGATTTTGTCCGCCACATCCTGTCCTTCGACGACCTCGCCAAAAATGGTGTGGCGGTTGTCCAGCCACGGCGTCGCTGCCACGGTAATAAAAAACTGGCTGCCGTTTGTTCCCGGCCCGGAATTGGCCATGGAGAGTTTTCCGGCCTTCGAATGTTTCAGCGAGGGATGAAACTCGTCCGCGAATTTGTAGCCCGGCCCGCCCATTCCGCTGCCCTGCGGGCAGCCGCCCTGGATCATGAATTGCGGAATCACGCGATGGAAGATCAATCCGTCGTAGAAAGGCCGCTTTTCCTTCTGGCTGGTTTTTTCGTTCGTAAATTCTTTCGTGCCTTCGGCAAGCCCGACGAAATTCGCGACCGTTTTGGGCGCCTCGTTTTCCAGCAAGCGGACCACAATGTTTCCCTGTGAAGTTTCAAAAATAGCGTAAGTTCCTGCAGGCCGGCTCATGCGCTCTCCTTGGGTAACGCATCATCGTACACGAGCCGGAGCGCCGCGCGCTACACGGCTGCAGTCGCAGTAGCCTCTCCTCTCCTCGATCCTTCTACCAGCCTTTTTGCTTGCGGAGTTCCGTGATGTGCGCGGCGTGATGTTTCCCGTGCCACTCGTAAAGGAACAGGAGCCAGTCCACGGTGCGCTCGCCGTGTTCCGGGTGAATGAGAACCCGCGCAAAATGCTCGGGCTTCAGCGAGCGCCACAACTGGACAAATCGCGTGTGGACCGAATCCAGAAGCGTCTGCGAAACTTCAATCGGTGTGGACTTGGAGTCAGCCAGTTCGGCCCAGGCCGCTTCGTTGTAAGGCTTAATCGTCGGCTTCTCTTCGGTGAGTGCCAGCTTCAATCGCACGTAGGCATTCAAGTGGCTGTCCGGAACGTGATGGACGACCTGGCGCACCGTCCAACCGCCCTCGCGGTAGGGTGTGTCCAGCTGCGAGTCGCTCAGACCCTTAGCTGCGGCGCGCATTTTGGCCGGAGTGGCTGCAATCTCATCGATCGCTTGCTGGCGGCGAGCCGGCGTTACTTGCGCGGGCATCTCAAATGTTCCAATGGGATAGCGCGGATCCATCGTGACTTTCTCCTCGGGCAACCTGCTATTGGCTGGACTATAACGGCAGCCATTCTTGCTGGTCAATGCCGGCCGAGCATAAAGGCCTCTCCAAATTGGCTGGCCACACTCCGAATCGCTGCGAAGGCAATGCTACAATACCGGGCTGCTTGTATCCGGCGGGCGCAGTGTTGAATCTAATGTCTGGAGAACGATCGAATGCACAACGTGGTCATCATTGGCAGCGGCTGCGCAGGTCTGACTGCTGCGATTTACGCCGGGCGCGCAAACCTGAAGCCCCTGGTTCTGGACGGGCACGAACCCGGCGGACAGCTTTCCCTCACCACGCACGTTGAGAATTATCCGGGGTTCCCCGACGGCATCATGGGGCCGGAGCTTATCGAAAACATGCGCAAGCAGGCGAAGAAATTCGGCGCGGAGTTCAAGGCCGGCGCCGTGACCGAAGTGGACGTCAGCAAGCGCCCGTTCAAGATCATCGCCGGAAAAGATACCTACGAAGCGCGATCTCTGATCGTTGCAGCGGGAGCTTCAGCGCGCCTGCTGGGCCTGAAGGGCGAAAGGGAATTGATCGGCCACGGCGTTTCCACGTGCGCGACTTGCGACGGTTATTTCTTCCGCGGAAAGCCCATCGCTGTAGTCGGCGGCGGGGATTCCGCCATGGAAGAGGCCAACTTTCTTTCGCGCTACGCCAGTAAGGTTCATCTGGTTCACCGGCGAAATGATTTTCGCGCTTCCAAGATCATGATTGATCGCGCCAGGGCGAACGAGAAAGTCGAATTTGTCACTCCTTTCGTGGTAGAGGAGATTCTCGCCCCCCAGGGCCATGTCGTGGGCGTGAACTTGCGCAATCCGCAGACCAAGGAAACTCGCGCGATTCCGCTCGACGGCGTATTCGTGGCCATCGGCCATGATCCGAACACCATTATCTTCAAGGGGAAACTGGAAATGGATGCGAACGGTTACCTGCTGGCCAAGCACGGCAGCCTCACCTCGATTCCCGGGGTTTTCGTTGCCGGCGATGTACAGGACCATCGCTACCGTCAGGCGGTGACGGCTGCGGGCTCCGGTTGCATGGCTGCGATCGACGCTGAAAAGTTTCTGGAAGAGCACAAACAGTAGTTTCGCCGCTCCCAGCCTGCCATAATTGCTCCTGCATGCTCCGGTCGACCCTGCTCAGGCTTTCCGAAAGCAAAGGCTTCGCCAATTGGGTCACTTCCAATGGCACCACGCGCCAAATGGCCCGCCGATTTGTCGCCGGCGAGACGCTGGATGAAGCCATAGCCGCCGCCCGCCAGTGCAACAACGCAGGAATGCACGCCAGCCTGGACTACCTCGGTGAAAATGTCGCCACAATTACCGATGCGCAGCATTCCCGCGACGCCTATCTGGAAATCTTTGAGCGCATTGCCGAGGAACGGCTGCACGCCAACGTGTCCGGCAAACTCACGCAACTCGGCCTGGACATCAACGTTGAGTTTTGTGAAGGTTTGCTTCGCTCCATCGTGGAGCGCGCCGCCAGCTTCGACAATTTTTTGCGCGTCGACATGGAAGGTTCTGCTTATACGCAGCGCACCATCGATCTCGTGAAACGCGTTCGCAAGCGCAATCCCGCGGTCGGCACGGTCATTCAAGCCTATCTGTACCGCAGCGAAACCGACATCGCGGATTTATTGTCGTATGGCTGCCGCATCCGTTTGTGCAAGGGCGCATACAAGGAGTCAGAGGAGGTTGCCTTTCCACGGAAAGAGGACGTGGACGCGAATTTCGTCCGGCTGATGGAGGCCCTTTTGTCCAGCGGCTTCTACCACGGCATCGCGACGCACGATCCGCGGATGATTGCCGCAACCATTCGCTTTGCCGCCGCAAAGCAGATTTCCAAGGACGATTTCGAATTCCAGATGTTGTACGGGGTGCGCACCGATTTACAGCGCCGGCTGGTCAAGGATGGCTATCGCGTCCGGATCTATATCCCCTACGGCAAGGATTGGTTTCCTTATTTCATGCGGCGTCTTGCGGAACGTCCCGCAAACCTCGGCTTCCTGGTCCGCAATTTCTTTCGCAAGTAAGTCCCCCTTGGTCCTCGTGCTTCCGGTGATTTTCTGAGTTATGTCTCTAGTGAGGATGCCGATCGGTTTTTTCACTTGCTGTTCGGCAGCGTGGAATCACCCGGATGCCGTATTTGGGACGCAATGTAACCGACGCGAATATTTTGATGGGATGCCCCGGGACAATTTCGAGATGAAACTTCTGCTGAATCATAGCCAGCAACAACGTAGCTTCCATCATCGCGAAAGATGCGCCAACACATACGCGCGGCCCGCCGCCGAAGGGAAAGTACGCGAAACGCGGAATTTTTCCCGAGCGAACCGGGTCGTCCCTCCAGCGCTCGGGGTCGAACCGGTCCGGGTCGGGAAAAAAGCGCGCATCGCGCTGCGTACGCCATTGCAGAATAAAGACGTTTGAGCCCGCTGGCACACGGTATCCCCCAAGCTCACAATCCTCCAGGGCTCTCCGGCCGATTCCCCACACCGCAGGGTAAAGACGCATCGTTTCCTTGAGCACCATCTCGGTATAGCGCAATCGCGGAAGGTCTTCCGGCGTCGGGACACGGCCGCCGAGGACCGATTGCAGTTCCTCGGCGAGTTTCGCCTCGATATCTGGGTTCTGGGCAATCAAGTAGCAAGCCCAGGAAAGCGCGATGGCCGTGGTCTCGTGGCCCGCCAGAAAAAGCGTCATCACTTCGTCGCGCAGTTGCGTGTCGCTCATGGGGTTCCCGTCTGCATCGCGCGCCCGGAGCAGCATATCCAAAAGGTCTTCGCGCGGCTGCCCGGAAAAGCGCCGCTCCCGGATAATACCGCCGATGATTTCGTTCAATTCGCGGATGGCGCACCATTCCCGGAGCGCAAATCGAACAGGAATATCGAAGCGAAACAGCATCGCCAGACTCGCATTAACAATAAATCTCCCAGTAACGACTTCCATGGCATGGCCGACGCGCTCCGCGGCATCGGTGACCTCCGCGCCATACAGACATTGCCCTACGATTTCCAGCGTCACCCGCATCAGGTCTTCATGGATGTTGCGCTCGTCCTTTTCCTTCCACGAATCCAGCATTCGGCTGGCGGCGCGCGTCATTACCTCCGCGTAAGCCAGGATGCTTTGCCGGTGAAACGCGGGCTGGATGAGGCTTCGTTGACGCTTCCAGAAATCTCCTTCGCTGGTCAACAAACCGCGTCCAAGGACACGCGCCAGCGCGCGATAGTCTTCGGACTTTGTGAATTTTGCCGCGTTGGTGACCAGCACGGTCTCAATGTCACGGGGATGCACGACGAGATACACAGGCACATGGGCGAGGTGCACGCGAACCACGTCGCCGTACTCGTCGGCACAGCTCCTGTAAAAACCGAGCCAGTCGCGCGACACCTCGATCAGACTGCCGATCAAGAATCGCCCTTTTGGCCCGGGGGGATTGCCCAGGGGAGCTTTCGTCACGGAGGCTGGAGCAGTTGCCATAACTTGTGTTTAATTCTTCCGGCAAACGGTCACGCCGTCGCGCAGCGGAAGCAAAACGGGGTAGAGCTCCTTCGTTGCGTAGATGAGCCGGTTGAATTCCTGAATGCCTTGCGTGTCAAGGTCATCCGGCGCGGCTGGCCGTGCCGCTTTTCCCGACCACAGCGTGTTGTCAGTGATGAACAATCCGCCGTGGCGCAGCTTGGGCAAGGCCGCGCGCAGCGCAGAAGGGTATTGGCGCTTGTCGATGTCGTTGAAGATCAGGTCAAACGTGCCCGGCGATTTTTTCAGCAGGTCAAGCGCGTCGCCGACACGCACATCAATGCGCTTGGCGACGCCTGCCCGGCGAAAATAATCCTTCGCGCGACGCGCCTTTTCCGGGTCACCATCCGTGTAAACCACTTTTCCCTTTGGCCCCGCCGCTCGTGCCAGCCAGATTGTGGAATATCCAATGGCCGAGCCCATCTCAAAAATCCGCTTTGCGCCAGACACTTGCACAAAGAGCGTCAGCATACGCGCCACCGCCGGGCCAATAATCGGAACGCGGTTCTGCACGGCGTAATCCTCGATCTCCGCGACCACCGCATCGCGCTCCGGCAGAAGCTGGTAAACATACTCCTCGACGTCGTCCTGAATGTACCCGCTGCGCAAATTCTCGGTGCGAATCACAGTTTTTCTCCCGGCTTAAGCGCGTAAATTTTCAGCCCCTTGATTTTCTTCGTTTCTTTGCGCAATTCTTCCACCGTGCCCGTCAGGAAAGGGAACGTCGCGTAGTGCATCGGCACGACGTGCTTCACTCCAAGCAAGCGGATGGCGTATGCGGCCTCGCGCGGGCCCATGGTGAAGCGGTCGCCGATCGGCAGCATCGCCAGATCCGGCTTGTAGAGTTCGCCGATCAATTTCATGTCGCCGAAGAGCGCCGTGTCGCCCGCGTGATACACCTTGAACCCGCCGGGCATGCGAATGATATACCCAGCGGGCTCGCCGCCATAATGCCGTACGCCGTTATCGTCAATCGAATTCGAATGAAACGCGTGCGTCATGGTGATCTCAAAATCACCGATGGTTTGCGAGCCGCCCTTGCCCATCGGGCAGGTCTCCTCTCCAAGCCCCTTGCTCTCGATCCACAGACACGTCTCAAACATGGCCGCAATTTTCGGCTTAAATTCCTTGGCCAGCGCCAGAAGATCGCCCATGTGGTCGGTATGCGCATGAGTCAGAAAAATAGCGTCCAATCGCGATAGTTTCTTCAGCGCCTCCGGACACCATGGATTCGTAGTCACCCACGGGTCAATCAGAGCAACATGGCCTGAGGGCGTGGTCAGCGAAAACGTGCTGTGGCCAAAATAGGTGAAGCGATTGCCCTTCGAATTGAGCATAAGAAACTCCGGGAGAGATTCTTCCTGCAACGAAAATGCTTTGGTTTCGATCGCGCAGTTCGGCGTTAGTTGGAGCCTGGGGCCAGCAAGGTTCGAATCGCTGACTCATACGCGTCCCGTGGACCTTCGCCGAACATGTGCCCCGCCTGCCTGCCGTCTTTGCCGTAGAAGAACGTTGCGGGAAGAGACCCATTCCAACTTGGAAGCACTGCTTGTGTGAACTGTGTGAAGTCTGCTTCTCCGCCTGCTTTTTTCCGGTAATTGGGAAACACCGGCTTATAGCGGGCCAGAAAACGCCGCATCAAGATCAAGTCGCCATCGTCATCCATGCTTACGCCTACGACTTTCAGCCCTTGCGGCGCGTATTTCTTCGCCAATTCATTCAGCATGGGGTACTCGTCGCGGCACGGTTCGCAATAGGTCGCCCAGAAATTCACAAGGATCGGCTTCCCGCGATTTTGCTCCAGCAGTTTCTGATAGCCCTGTGCGTCAATGATCTCCGGATCGCGCGGAGCAGCCGTCTTCGAAGCTTGTGGAGCCGCCAGTGCCGTCGCGGCAGCCGTCAAAACAAGCAGGAAAAGACAAGTCCGAATTTTCATGTGCCTTCCTTCTCCTCTCATTCTATCCGCTCCTCCTCCGGTTGAGAAACCGCCGCCCCCCGCGTACAATCGCCTTAGATGCTTGTCGCGCCGGGCAGGCGCGTGATATAAGGATTTTTTGCCGGTTGGAGCTGTTCCGCTGGATGAGCCACCGGTCCACTGCCCGAACAAAGGAGACCCTTAATGGCTTACGTGATTGCCGAGCCGTGCATCGGCACAAAAGACACCGCGTGCGTGGATGTCTGCCCGGTGGACTGCATCCATCCGCGCAAGGATGAACCGGCATTCGAGTCGGAGACACAGCTTTACATCCACCCAACCGAATGTATCGATTGTGGCGCCTGCGTACCGGTTTGCCCGGTGACCGCTATTTTCGCGCTGGAAGATCTCCCGGAAAAGTGGAACAGCTTTACTCCGATCAACGCCGACTGGTATGCAAAACAGGGGAAGTAGCCTGTTCTGCTAGGCTCCAACAGGCTTTCTGCAATTTTGGCGGCACGCTGCAGTGTGCCGTCCTTTTTTCATGCGCGCCTTCCCCGATTCCGGCCTCCTTGCCAACTCTTTTGAGCCCGCAATCATCTACCATCCTGAACGAGACGTGTGGAGGTACTGAGTGAAGTTCCGAATCCGGTGTCTGGTTTCGGCCATTTCTCTATTCGGCTTAGCTGCTTTTTCGTCGCCCTCAGCCCAGACTCCACCCTTGCACAAACCGCTGCCCCTGCGGACTCCCCCCACTCTGGATGGCCAATGGAGCGGTTCGCTTCAAGCCGGCGAAGCGATGCTCCATCTCGTTCTGCACGTGACAAAAGCAGAAGACGGTTCTCTCAAAGCCACCATTGATAGCCTGGATCAAGGCGTCTACGGCATTGAAGTGACCTCATTTACACAAAAAGATGCCATCCTTCGCTTCAGCGTGGCTTCCGTGAGCGCTTCCTATGAAGGAAGGCTCGCCGCAGATCATCACAGCATCGACGGAGACTGGATACAGGGCAGCGTCAGCCTTCCGCTCATTTTTCATCGCCAACCTGCGGGAGCCGGTGCAAAGAAGCCTTCCGATGCCGTCGCCAGCTCCGAAGGAGTTTGGCAAGGCGCGCTCGAAGGCAACGGCATGCGCCTGCGCTTGCAATTGCACGTCGCGCACGACTATCGGAAGCAGCTTGTCGCTGCTCTCGATAGCCCCGACCAGGGAGTGAGTGGACTTCCCGCCGTCAAGGTGAGCCAGAAGGACGCCAGCTTTCACTTTGAAATTCCCGTGGTGCGCGGCGTTTATGACGGCACGCTCAACGCCGCGAGAACGGCCATTAACGGAAGCTGGACGCAAAACGACGCCGAGCAGAAGCTGAATTTTCAACGTTCCGACAGGCTTCTTGAGTTGATTCGCCCGCAAACTCCGTTGAAACCTTATCCCTATAAGGAAGAAGAAATCACTTTCGCGAATGCGACCGCTAAAATCTCGCTCGCAGGCACGCTCACCCTTCCGTCCGGTCAGGGCCCGTTTCCCGCCGCCATTCTGCTCAGCGGTTCCGGGCCGAACGACCGCGATGAATCCCTCGCCGGGCACCGCCCTTTTCTGGTTCTTGCCGACCACCTCACGCGCAAAAGCGTCGCCGTTCTTCGTTTCGACAAACGCGGCATCGGCAAGTCCAGTGGCGATTACGCGAACGCGACAATGGAGGATTTTGCCGGCGACGCGGAGGCGGCCCTTGCTTACCTGAAAACTCGGAAGGAAGTCGACGCAAAAAAGATCGGACTCATCGGCCACAGCGAAGGCGGCCTGATCGCCCCGTCAATAGCCGCGCATTCCGGCGAAGTTGCCTGGATCGTGCTTCTCGCCGGGCCCGGCCTCACTGGCGAAGACACTCTCTTGTTGCAGTCCGAGCTTATTTTGAAAGCTGCCGGCCTCGACGAGGCCCACATCGCTACGGCCCGCGATTTCAATAAACAGGCTTACGCGCTGGTTCGCCAGGAAAAGGATCCCGCAACCTTACAATCCAAATTGAACGACCTCGTAAAGGCCAGCGCCATGAGTGCGTCGCTTCCACCGGAAGCCTTGGAATCGCAAGTGCATCTGATGGCTACGCCATGGTTCCACTTTTACCTTGATTACGACCCCCTCCCTGCCTTGCAAAAAACGGTGTGCCCGGTCCTCGCCTTGAATGGCGAAAAAGACCTTCAAGTCGCGCCGAAGGAGAATCTCGCCAAAATCCACAAAGCCTTGCAAGACAGCGGCAACCAGGACTTCCAGACCATTCAATTACCAGGCTTGAACCATCTTCTCCAGCACGCCCCGGCGGGTTTGCCCAATGAATATGGCGAGATTCTGGAGACTATGGCGCCGGAGGCCCTGAACGCCGTCTCCGATTGGGTGCTAAAACACACCATGTCCTGATCGAAGCGCCCATCCGCCGCCATCGAGTCCCGCCCCCGGTAACTGATTATTTGCGCGCTTCGCGCATCCTCGCGCCCCCGGAATTCATAAATTTGCGTGACAGGTTATGATGGTAGTGAGAAAAAACTGTCCCCATGCCGCAGAAATTCCATCTCTCCCTGCTCATTCACGCGCACCAGCCTTGCGGCAATTTCGAGCATGTCCTCGAGAAGGCCTACGCTTCATCCTATCTTCCCTTTATCGAACACCTCGAAAAGCATTCCAAGGTTCATCTCGGCCTCCACTATTCCGGACCGCTTCTTACGTGGATTGCAGAACATCGCCCCGAATATTTCTCCCGCCTGAAAAATCTGGTCCAGTCCGGCCAAGTGGAACTCGTTGGCGGCGGCTTCTACGAGCCCATCCTCGTTTCGATTCCTCCCGAGGATCAGCACGAGCAGATTACGCGCCTCGCCGCTTATCTGGAGAAGCACTTCAGCAAAGTCCCTTCCGGCGCGTGGCTCGCTGAGCGCGTTTGGGAGCCGCAGCTTCCCACGGTGCTCGCTTCTGCGAATGTTGCTTACACTTTAGTCGACGACATGCATTTCCTCTCTGCCGGTTTCGAGCCGGAAGAACTCTTCGGCGCTTATATCGCCGAAGACCGTGGCGAAACCGTGTCGCTTTACCCCGGGCAGAAAGCTCTGCGCTATCTCATTCCCTTTGGCAAAGTCGAAGACGTCATTGCTTATCTGCGCGATGCCGCTGCCGTCCATCCAGGCGGCGTGGCTGCCATGGGCGATGACATGGAAAAGTTCGGCGTCTGGCCTGGAACACACGAACATTGCTACAAGGACGGCTGGCTCTCCGCTTTCTTCACCGCTCTGGAAGAAAACTCCGATTGGCTGGAAGTTTCCACTCCCGGCTCCTACCTCGAAACACACGCGCCTCTCGGGCGCGCCGATTTGCCAACCGCCTCCTATACCGAGATGATGGAGTGGGCGCTCCCCACACGCGTCCGGCAGCGTTATCACGAGGTGCTGAGAGAATTCGGCGCGCGCCCGGAGGTCCTTTCTTTCCTCCGTGGCGGTTCCTGGCGCGGCTTTTTTCGCAAGTATCCCGAATCCAACCTGCTGCACAAAAAAATGCTGCGTGTTTCCGCGCGTATCGCTGCCGCGCCCGCTCGCCGTGACGGCGCAAAGTCCTCTCCTGAACTATTGCAAGCCCGCGATCTGCTTCTCCGCGCTCAGTGCAACGATGCTTATTGGCACGGTATTTTTGGCGGAATCTACGCTCCGCATCTCCGCACCGATCCCTGGCGCAATCTGATTCGCGCTGAGGCCATCGCTGACCGGGAAACTCCCGGCGCGCTCGCCCCGCGTGTCGAGCTTCTCGACTACGACGCCGACGGCACGAATGAATTGCTCTTCACCTCTCTCGAGGCGCAAGCGCTTGTGAAGCCTAACGACGGCGGTACCCTTGCTGCGCTCGATTTCCGCCCCGCCGCGGCCACGCTCGTCAATTCCGTCCTGCGCCACCCGGAGGCCTATCACACGCGTTTGCGCGAAGCTGCGGGGAAGCCCGCCACCGGGGCAGTCGCCTCTATTCACGAACAGACCCGTGTCAAAGAGCCCGGCCTCGAGCGCTTCCTTCGTTACGACCGCTGGCCGCGCCATGCCTTCCGCGTCATGATTTTTGACCCCGATCGCACCCACGCCGACTACGAAATCCTCGAATTGCGCGAGGACGCCGGATTTGCTGGCGGCATTTTCACCGTCAAGAACTCCGCGCCCAACGAAGCCGAACTTTTCCGCTCGGATTCCCTGACGCTCCAGGGCAGGACGGACTCTGCGCCCGCCAAACTTCTGCTCCTCAAGCAGTACACTTTCAGCCCCGCCACGAACGGTTTCGAAGCCGCCTGTGCAATCACCCTCAAGTTCAAAGAAGTTCTCGAGAAGCCCGTAGCCGTCGGCATCGAGTCCGTCATCAATCTCCTGGCGCCCACCGAGCCTGACCGCTTTTTTGAGACGCCGCTGGGTAAGAAGAATCTTCGTTTCAGCGGCTCCATGCCCGGTCCCATCCTGCGTATGGAAGACGGCTGGCAGCGCGTCCGCGTCTCGTTGCACGCTCCGCTTGTCGAGGATTTCTGGGTTGCGCCGATTGAAACAGTTTCCGAGTCCGAGGAAGGTTTCGAGCGCGTCTACCAGGGCTCCCAGATTCTCGCCGTCTGGCGTCCTCCGCTCACCACGCAAAAAACCTGGTCCACCCGCCTCGTCTGGCGCGTCGAAGCCTTCTGATTTTTTTGCTAAGTTTTTCTTGACAAACCGTTATCTTGTGATATACATGGACAGTTGACAACTGCGTGTGGCGCACGGGAGCTTTGCTCCCGCTTTTGTTTTTAAGCGGCACAGTTTCGCCCTCTGCTAGCTCAAACAACCCTAAGCCGCGCCCTTTAGAATCAATAACTTACGAAATGCAAATTTTGTAATCCTTTTGTTTTGATATTCATTCATGCAAATGGGTGGGGGGTAGGGGGGCCGCGGTTAACTTTCCAACGAAGGTGCGGCTTTGGGCGCCGAGCGCAACCTGCGATGCCACAGAACCGCAATCCTCTAGGGATCACGGAACACAGGTCACTCTGCAATCAGCAGGTTTTGCGCGAATGGCCACTCCGTGTCGATCCACTGCCCATCGCAGCGGAATCCCGTGCGCGCCGCCATCTCCGGAATTTCTTCGGCTTGGTACTTGTGCGAGCTTTCTGTCCAAATGGTTTCGTCTTCGTCCAGCATGACGCGCAAGCTCGCAGCCGGAATGTGAACCGTTTGCCGCCGCGTCGAACGCAAATGCATCTCGATGCGCCGCTCCGCGAAATTCCACAGCGCCTCATGGCGGAAGCAGCTCAAATCAAAGTCCGCGTCCAGTTCCCGGTTGATGCGCGTCAGCAAATTCAGATTGAACGCCGATGTCACGCCCGCGGGGTCGTCGTAAGCCAGCATTTGCAGCTCAACGTCTTTCTCCAGGTCCGTGCCAAGCAGCAACGCGTCCCCCCGCTGGAGAATCTCTCTCATTTCCTTTAAAAACATTTCTCCCGCATCGCGATCGAAATTGCCGATGGTGCTGCCCAGAAACAGCACGAGCAGATGATCCTGTTCCGCTCGCCCTTCAGCGACCGCACGCAATCCTTCCAGGTATGGCTGTTCGTAGCCCACGATGCTGACTAGATCAATCTGGCCGAGTTCTTTCTCGCACGCCGCCAGTGCAAACGGAGAAATTTCGATGGGATAGTAATATGTCATTTGCCGTCGCGACAGCGCTTCCAGGATCCATCGCGTCTTTTTTCCCGAGCCGCTGCCCAGCTCCGCTACCTGAACGGCCACAGGCAGCCTGCTCACGATTTCTCCTGAATACTTTTCCAGCAGCCGCGCGTCGGCCCGCGTAAGCCCGTACTCCGGCAATACGCAAATGGTCTCGAACAGCGCCGAGCCCACTTCGTCGTACAAATACTTTGACGGCAGTTCTCTCTGCCCCGGCTTGGTGAGGCTCTCGCGGACATCTGCCGCGAATGCAGACACATGCCGGAGCGATAGTGCAGGCGTCGCCATTGGATTCTCCCTGGCTTGGGCTTGATTAGTCCTCGACGCAACGGAACGTTGCGTAGACATACGGATAATGCGGTTGGAACCAATTTCGGAAAGACCTGCGCAGCATGCACGCGGCGGTGCGCGGCGAGCCGCCCTTCATCACGTAGTGCTTGCCGTCAAAAAAATCCTTGGAGTAGCCCGGATAGAACGGCATCGGTGTGAATCCGGGAAATGGCGCGAACTCCGTTCTCGTCCATTCCCAGCCGTTCCCCACAAGATCGTGAACGCCGAAGGCGCTCGCGCCCGCCGGATGCGCGCCCACCGGCGAAGGATCCCACGACTTAAAATGGAAATTTCCTTTGGACGGACTTGGCCCTTCTTCGCCCCAGGGATAACTGCGCTCCGATGTGCCATCCGGCGTTCCATACGCGGCGCGATGAAATTGCGCTTCCGTCGGCAGCTTGCGCCCCAGCCACTTGGCATACGCTGTCGCTTCGGCATGGCTCACGTAGACCGGCCACTCCAGCGGCAAACGAATTTCGCCAAACATCGTCCGGTACACCCAAAGGTTGCCTTCGCGCCGCCAGAATACCGGATGCTCTACGCCTTCCTTCGCTTTCCAGGCCCAGGCTTCGTCGCTCCAAAGCGAACCGTTCTCATATCCCCGGGCTTGTACAAACCGCAGAAAATCGTGATTCGTCACGTTGTAATTATCGATGGCGAATTCGTTCACCGTGACTTCATGCGCTCCAAATTCGTTATCCCAGCCGAACTCGTCGTCGTGAATGCTGCTCAATCCCAGCGTTGCAGTTCCAGCGGGAATTTCCACGAGGTGTGATTTCACGCGGTGCGCCTTCCACCCTGCCCGGTCGGCCCCGCAAATCTTGCGCTCGCTCGGCAGCCGGTGCAGCATGTACGCAAGCGTTTCCGCGTGCATCAGCCGGTGCTCAATCGCCACTTCCAGCATGGTGATCAGCTGGGGATGCCCTTCCTCCGGCCGCTCCAGCGCATGCTCGATCGCCCGGTCCAGCTCCTCCCGCAATCGCCGGTTGTAGCGCTCGACTTCTTCGCGCGTCGGCCAATCTGCTGCTGTGTCGGAAGGCAATCCGCCGTCCACCGGGTCAATGCCAAACGCGAACAGGTGGTCGAACGTGCGCTGAAAAGACCGCAACCCAAACGCGCGTTGCGCCAGCAAATTCCAATCGAACGCCTCAACATGTCCTACGTAAAAAATGATGCGGTGTCTCTCGGGGATAGGCCGGTCGTATATCGCCTCTTCGCGCACCAAGCCAAATATCTCATCGGTTCGCGCGCGCGCGTCTAGCAATCTGTTGTGAAGGTCGTGCCGGATGCGGACAGCTGTGGCGAGAGCTCCCATGGCCTTTACCCCTTCTCTTGGATGCAGCCTCCCCGCGAAGGATGCGCTAAATTTCAGCGCCCAGGGGCTAGGGGTAGATTAAGATGGTCGCTCCGTGAATTGGCGCTGTCAACCAAAATGAATGCGAAAATATCATTCGCGGGCACGAATATGATCGAATTTCGCGGCGTGTCGTTCCACATAAACGATATTCTTAAACGCTTAATCGTTTCACACGTCTCCTTAGAAATTCCTCATGGTGAAACCCTCGTCCTCCTTGGCCGCAGCGGCAGCGGCAAGACTACATTCCTGAAATTGATGAACGGCATGTTACTTCCCACGAACGGAGAAATCCTGGTTCAGGATCGACTCACGACTTCTTGGGATCCCATCCGCTTGCGCCGCGGCATCGGCTACGTCATTCAGGACGCCGGCCTGTTCCCCCATTTCACCGTTGCGGAAAATGTCGGTCTCGTCCCCAGCCTCGAGAACTGGGATGCTTCCCGTATCGCCGTGCGCATCGAGGAAATGCTTGACCTCGTCGGCCTCGATCCGCGCGAATTCGCGCATCGCCATCCGCGGGAACTTTCCGGAGGACAGCGGCAGCGCGTCGGCGTCGCGCGCGCCCTCGCCGCCGATCCTCCGATTCTTCTGATGGACGAACCCTTTGGGGCGCTCGATCCCGTCACGCGCGCGGAGCTTCAGCGCGAATTCAGCGCCCTGGCCCGACGTCTTGGCAAAACCATCGTCTTCGTCACTCACGATCTTCGCGAAGCTCTTCTCCTCGCGACGCGTATCGTCCTGCTCGAAGCCGGCCATATTGTTGCCAGCGCCGCGCCGCAGGAATTTCTTCGCCTCGAGCATCCCGAGGTCCGCGCCTTCACATCGTCTCTCACGGTGACGCCCGGAGCTCCTGCGTGAATCCGCAAACCACTTGGTCCTTCTTCCTGGATCATCGCGACGAAATCTTCGGCGCCACGCTCGATCACCTTACGCTCGTGATTATTGCCATGATCATCGCCATTTTCATCGGCGTTCCGCTCGGCATGTTTATCGTGCAGCGCCCCGCGCTGCGCGCCATTGCACTCGGCGCCGCCAGCATCTTCCAAACCATTCCCAGCCTTGCACTCTTCGGATTCCTGATACCCATTCCGTTTATCGGCGGCATCGGCAAGCGCACCGCCATCGTCGCGCTCGTCCTCTATGCGCTTCTCCCCATTCTGCGAAACACTTACGTGGGCCTCACTGGAATTGACCCCGCCGTTCTCGAAGCCGCCGAAGCCATGGGCATGACTCGCGCGCAAATCCTTTTTCGCGTGCGCTTCCCGCTGGCTCTGGCAGTAATTCTCGCCGGCATTCGCACCGCTACCATCATCACCATTGGCGTTGCCACCATCGCCGCCGCCATCGGCGCAGGGGGCCTGGGCACTTTCATTTTTCGCGGCGTCGCGCTCGTCAGCGATTCGCTGATACTCGCCGGCGCCATTCCCGCCGCGCTCCTAGCCCTCCTTGCCGATTTTCTCCTCGGCCTTCTCGAACGAAAGCTGAAGGTCTCCTGACATGCGCCGCGCTCATTTCCGATTCCTTTTCTTTCTTTGTCTCCTTTACTTCGGTTACGTCCTCTCTGCTTGTAAGCAAGCTCCACAATCCAAAATCACCATTGGCTCCAAATTTTTCACCGAACAAGTTGTCCTTGCCGAGTTGCTCGCCCAGCACATCGAAGCGCGCACCGGCATCTCCGTTATTCGCAAGACCAATCTCGGCGGCACGCTCCTCGTTCACAAGGCGCTACAGGCCGGCGAGCTCGACCTCTACGTCGAGTACACCGGCACGGCCCTCACCAGCGTGCTCAACGAAACTCCGCAAGGCGATTCCGCCGCGATCTACAATCGCGTCAAGCAGCTCTACTCCGATCGGTTTCACTTCGAAGTCACCGAGCCCCTCGGCTTTGAAAACACTTTCGCCATGGTTATCCGCGGCGACGACGCCAGAAATCTCCGCCTCCAAAAAATCTCGGATATCATTCCTCTCGCTCCCAAATGGCGCGCCGGTGTCGGCTACGAATTTCTCGAGCGCCCGGACGGCTTCCGCGGCTGGAGCGATCGCTACAATCTGCGCTTCGCCGGATCGCCCAAAGTGATGGACCTTGGCCTTATCTACCGAGCCCTCGTCGATCATCAAGTGGACATCGTCGCCGGAAATTCAACGGACGGGCTCATCGACTCCCTCGGCCTCGTGGCCCTCGCCGACGACCGCCACTATTTCCCGCCGTACGATGCTGTTCCGATTGTCCGCCAATCCACGCTCGCGCGGTTTCCGCAACTCCGCGCGGCGCTCGCTGGTCTCTCCGGCAAACTTTCGGCCGTGGACATCCGCCGCCTCAATTACGCCGTGGACGCGCAGCACCAGGACGCCGCCGCTGTCGTCCGCGCCTTCCGCCAATCGAATGGCTTATAGCCCGGCCTCATTTTGCGTTGCCTGACCTTGCTTTTCGCGCGGCACCGTGAACGGATCTCGTTCGAGCCGCCTCGACAATTAACAACTCATTGACAATCAACACACCGCGCTGATATATCGTTACGCAAAATAGTCCTTCGGCGGACGAGAAGGCAACATCCCCTGTCTCTTCGTGCCCGGTATGTTCTTGGTGCCTTAAAGGAGCAAGCAATGAAAAAATTGTGTTTGAGCGCCGCGCTAGCGGCCTTAGCGATCTTATTGTCCGGCAATTTCTCCACGCAAGCCAATAACAACAGTTACCCGGGCGGAGTCCGAGTCGCGACGGCAAGATCCAACGACGATGCCACCACGTTCAAGGCCCGCCTTCGTGGTCTGGGTGAAGCGCCTCCCGTTGCAACTCAGGCGACCGGTTCTTTCACGGCTACCCTCAGTTCCGATGGCACCACGCTCAGCTACACAGTCACCTATAGCAATCTGAATGCTCAAGTCCTCTTCTCGCACATCCACTTCGGCTTCCCGAAAGAAGTCGGTGGCGTTATGGTATTTCTCTGCGGTCCCGCTGCGGGCGCCGCTGGTGGTCCTCCTGCCGGCTTCCCAAACCCGCCAGCGTGCCCGGACACCACCTCGGGCACCGTATCAGGTACAGTCACGGCGGCCAATGTGGTCGGACCTAACAGTCAAGGTATAACGCCCGCGGCGGACTTTGCGAAAGTCGTGCAGGCAATGCGTGAAGGAGCCGCTTACGTCAACGTGCACAGTACGCGGTCCCCAGGCGGAGAAATCCGCGGACCAGTGGCGGTCCGCAACGATGACGACGAATAGACACGGCACGCCGCGCCGCGCTTCTAGCTAAGGCCTTATCTTTTTCGCGCGCCGAAATAGTAGACGACCCCAACGACCGGCCGGAGATCGTATCTCCCTTGAATCCCTCCCGACGCGTTGAAGAATGAGGTGTGCAGAGCGTCCACGCTGGCGCGCATGGCCATGGAGTCTGTGAACCAGTATTCATACCCGCCGCCGAAGGCCCACGAGAAATCGTAGGCATATCCCTGTCGGAGTACACCTCCGATGGGAGCGACGCCCGTGACCCTGGCGCCCCCAAACAATCCATGAGCGAACGTGACGAGGCGCCGGTCTCTCTTGGGATAGAACACCGGACCAACAAGGTAGTCCAGGACGTCGGCGTGGCGCCCTGTGCCAAGAACGTTGGCAGCACGCACGTATCCCACATCGGCCTTTATGCCCAAGCGAGGAGTGATCGCTTCGGTGAAGTTAGCGACCACGCCGTTCAAGTTCAGCGACGTCGACAACGGCGTGGTGCTCCTCATATATGAATATCCCAGGCTTACGTCCATCACCGGCGCGACTCCAGCAGGGGACGGCGCTATCTGTGCTGAAGCACCGGTAGCACAGAGCAAAAGACAAAGCACAACCTTACTGACAGTTTTCATGGGATCAGAGGGGCGCAGGAATCTGCATCGGGGGAGTCGGCTCAAGTCCCCGGCGGGCTCATGCAAACGAGGAAAGACGTCGTCGCGCGCCTCATTTAGATAGTCTTAGTACGTAGACAGAATCCGTTCCATCCAGCAAAACCCTAGATTGGCGTCAGGTGTCTTACCTAATTCCAGTCCATCAATTGACAGTCATGGGAGCGGTCCTCGGTGGCGACGAGAGGAATGGAACCTTGCTTCGTCACTCTGGCCCCTGGGGTTGTTCCTTTTTAGTGGAACTGGGGCCAGAGTGACCGCAAGCAGGCTGAAAGTAGGGCAACGTCCTTCCCACTGGCTCGGAATTCGTAGGTTGCTCGGGATTCCAACCAGGTCGAAATGAGTTGCTGCATCACGGAGACGCGGATATTCCAGCTATCTCGCAGCCGAATGGGGAGGGTTCAAACGGCCTGTCCCACGGTTTCGAACGAAGCCAGCGAGAGAGGGGAATCGCGGCTCTCTACCGTTTGCTTTGCAGAAGCTCGCAATTCTCGATGCACTTCACAAACTGCATCTCAATTTCGGCTTTCTTGTGAGGGACTTTCCCGGTGTCTTCCGGCGCAACGATGAGCGATTGCGGGCCATCGGCCAGATTGAACGTGCACTGAAACTGCAAAGACTGGACGCCGCGCTGCTGGCAGGGATTCTTCTCCAGGGCGGACTCGAACATCTCCGGCTTGGCATGCAATTGGTTGGCGACATCCGACGGCAGCATGGCCACCACCATCGGCACGGGGGACTTGATCTTGATGCTGACTTGCGCACCGTCATGATCCGGCGTGAACCCACCATAAACTTTCAGGAATGATGTCAGCTGATACTTCTCTCTGACTTGCCAGGTCCACTGAAACTCCGGCTGGACGCAGTTTTCCACACACAGCCACCGGAAGTATTGGATGTGCACGTCGTTGGGCGACTTGAAGCGCCGCGTGCCTGCGGAACTCGGACCCGTAAATACCGCCGCGATTCCGGTGCCCACTGCGCGCTCGACCCTGTTAGTCGGATCTAGCACTGCGCCAAGCCCGGCGAAAACGGCCTGATCTGGACTATTTCGCTCGTCGCGAATGACGAGCGTCATCGACACCGACGGGACGAAACAAGAATACCGGGTTTCCACCACGTGCTCTCTGGTGCACAACTGTTGCAGGTTCACCAAGCTCTCGGGACGTTGCAGCGCCGCGTTCCACTCTTCCGTATGCGCCAGGAAGATCGTGACCGGCAGCTGCGATTTGATATCCACCTGCATATTGCCGCCATTTCCGCTCGCGTGATAGGTCTGCCCGGCGTGATAGTTCGCGGGGTCCAGCCGGACATCTTCTTGATTGCCGGGCTGCCAGTTGAAGACTCGCTCTGCCTGCCGGCCAAACGACGGTCCAGCGAATGCGCAGATCAACAAAAACACAAAAAGGGTGGGCATTTTGGAGTTTCTCATAGTAATTCCATTGAAACCCCAAGGAAGGATGCCTGCAAGGGTTCCGTACAATAGTGTCTCGTGGGAGTATCCTGACCGATGGGACAGCTCACGCAAACTGAGCCACGATGGCTAAAATCCCGCCGCGCTGGCTCTTTTTTGGCCCTAACGGCGCACGCTCACCAATGCAGCATCCGCTTCGTAGCCCTCATCTTGCACCGTCTTTTGCGCCGCTGCAGTGACCGCCTTTTCGTCGGCGTTCTTCGGCAAACTGCAATACCGCCGAATTACTTCTTCGCCGTTTACAATGCGAACCAGCCACTTGGCCTTGCCTGCGTCCCAGGAAACTTCCACTTGATCCGCACGCATATCCGCCTCCTTCGCGCACCATTTATACCACTCGTCCAGCCATTAGTAGTACAGCCATGCCGCCGTTCGGCCGCCAGTTTCGCTAGTGTGCAATTTTGAACAGACGCAGCATGGCTGGCCGTCATAACTTTTATGCGGAAGAATAGGGGAGAATTAGGCCCGCGGTGGCACCCCCTTAGAATGCCTCTGAGGATGTCATCGCGGGCATCCCTTTCACGCCCAAGCTTTTTGCCCTCCCGCCGCTCACCTCAGTTTTTGCAAAGCCACACGCAATCGGCGCGATTTCATCCCGAGCCTGCGCATTACGCAAGACCTCTGGTAGAATCGCTGCCATGAAAAGACGAACCCTGCTTCAATCGATTCCCGCAGTGGCATTGCTCCCAACCGAGAACTGGCTTGCTTCGGTTCAAGACAAACCTGGCTCTGTGCCATCCACGACAACGGTCTACGAGCTTCGCGTGTATCACGCTTACGAGGGCAAGCTCGACGACTTGCTAAAGCGTTTCCGCGAACACACTACCAAGCTGTTTGAGAAGCACGGAATAAAAAATATCGCCTATTGGACGCCCACGGATGATCCGCTCAAGGGCAAGACGCTTGTCTATATTCTCGCCCATCCCAGCCGCGAAGCCGCGACCGCCAACTGGAAAGCGTTTGGCGCCGATCCGGAATGGCAAAGCGTAAAGGACAAGTCCGAAGCCAACGGGAAACTCGTCGAGAAGGTTGATTCCACATTCATGGTGATGACGGACTTCTCTCCTAAACTGCCTTAAATCATTATCTTTGACAGCGAATTCCGGCCGTCCTGCAGAAAACCGTAAGATTACGACCGGCTCGAGGAATTGCTGGCATAGCCGGGAACTTCTGCTACTTCCGCTAAGGACAAAGGAGCGAGCCCGTCATGAGCGATTCGAATCCTTCACGCCGAATTGGCCGCAGCGTTGCCGCCGTACTTGCGGGCATAGTGGTGGGAGTGGCAATCACGCTTGGCACCGACCAGATCCTGCATATTATCGGTGTCTTCCCGCCGTGGGGCGCATCGATGGTGGGTTTCGATGGGGCCCTGCTCTTGGCGACGGCCTATCGCACTGTCTACGGCGTCCTGGCCGGCTACATTACCGCGCGCCTCGCGCCCACCAGGCCTATGATGCACGCGCTGGTGGGCGGCTTCCTCGGCCTTGTGGTGAGCATTGCTGGCGCCGCCGCGACGTGGAACAAAGGGCCGGCGTTCGGGCCTCACTGGTATCCCCTCGCGCTTGTTGTGCTCGCCATGCCCCAAGCCTGGGCGGGCGGAAGACTCTACGAGACGCAGTCGCGCGCACGCATTGTTGCCTGATGCGGATTTCCGCGTCCCGGCGCCGGACTGCCGTATTCCAGTCTTGGGCGCAAGTTTGGGGAACGTGGTTGGAGGTTTTGCCGTATGAAAAAAAGCAGCGCCGTTCCCAAGAATACAGACGAATACATCGCAAACGTCCCTGAGCCGGCTCGCACCACCTTGAAAAAAGTTCGTGCGGTGATTCGGTCTGTCGTGCCGCGTGGGACAACGGAGGTCATCAGCTACGGGATGCCCGCATTCAAGAACAACGGAGTGCTGGTGTGGTTCGCCGCGTTCTCGGACCACTGCAGTTTGTTCCCTACTGCTTCGGTTATCGAAGCTTTCAAGAACGAGCTTAAGGGCTACTCCACATCCAAAGGGACCATCCACTTCCCCGTGAACAAGCCTTTGCCAGCTGCACTTGTGAAAAAGCTGGTCAAGGCGCGCATCGCACAGAATGAAAGCAAGAAACGGCGCTGATTGGACGATCCCGGTTGATACCGGGATTAAGGCAAGAGATTCGTGACTGCAGTCTGCGAGCACACGGATAGTCGCCGGTCCGCCGCGAGTGATAACCAATACGCGTAATCGTGATTCGGGTCACCGACAGTGTGGATGGATTCGGGCAGATTCGTATCTTTTTAATTAACCATTGGCCTCTT
>Ga0207665_10000030_pt1 | contig 94900 bp, 92 predicted proteins | sample LARL112metaG_FD_184351 | JGI IMG/M metagenome (GOLD analysis project Ga0207665, IMG submission 184351) | Corn, switchgrass and miscanthus rhizosphere microbial communities from Kellogg Biological Station, Michigan, USA - LAR L11-2 metaG... | ecosystem: Host-associated > Plants > Roots >... | reverse complement strand
ACGCTGAGTTTGCTGGAGGAAGTGCGCTACGACAGCATGTTTTCGTTCAAGTATTCGCCCCGGCCGAATACGCTGTCGCTCTCAATGAACGATTCGATTTCGGAAGAGGAAAAAGGCCGGCGGCTGGCGATTTTGCAAGACCGGCAGCGTGAAATTCAAGCTGTCAAACACGCGCGTCTGGTGGGAAAGCGTTTCGAGGTCCTGGTCAGCGGAAAATCGCGGCGGGAGAATCAGTGGACAGGGTATTGCACATCGCACCGCATGATAAATTTCGCTTCACAAGAGAGAGAGCTTCTGGGAACCTACGTGCAGGTGCGAGTCACGGGAGCGACACCAAACGGTTTGGTGGGAGAGCACGTCATCTAGCGGAGGGAGGCATCGATGGAAGTGGAGATGAAAATCCGCGGCCTGATGATGGATCCCGTTACCAACATGCCCATTGTAGTGCTGAAGGACGTGCAGGGGCAGGCAATCCTGCCAATCTGGGTAGGTGTTTACGAAGCGAACGCCATCGCGCTGGAAATCGAGAAAGTGCAAACTCCCCGGCCAATGACCCACGACCTATTGAAGAATGTTCTGCTGGGGCTCGAAGTCCGCGTGCAGAAAATCGTGGTGAATGATCTGAAAGACGATACGTTTTACGCGATGATCTGGGTGGAGCGCGAAGGACAGATGATGACCATCGATTCGCGGCCGAGCGATGCGTTGGCCCTGGCGCTGCGCATGGATTGCCCGATTTTCGTAGATGAAGCGGTCCTGAAGAACTCCAAGATTTCGAGTGCATTCTCCGAGCGCAACACCAACGAGCAACTGCGAACGTGGCTCGATGGACTCTCTGACGAGGACCTCGGCCGCTATAAGATGTAAGACGTCATAAGCGAACCGTGCGATCTACCATTCTGAAATGAAGTTCCCGCCAACTTGAGTTAGCCAATGTGCATTAAGCGACGGACGGTGCGCCGCCAGGCGAACAGCAAGACGATGCCAATCAAAATGAGCGCCAGGCTCAGGCCGGCCCATAGGCCGAAAGCGCCCCATCCGCGTTCAAAGCAGAGCCAGGCGCCGAGCGGGAGGCCAATGATCCAATACGCGGTGAAATGGCAGAACATGGGTGTACGCGTATCGCCCGCGCCGCGGAGTGCGCCGGTGGCGACCGTCTGGATGCCATCGAAAAGCTGGAAGGCCGCGCCGGCAGCCAGCAGGATCACCGTATTCTTGATCACGACGGGGTCAGGAGTGTAGACGCGCGCGATCGCGTGCGGAAATAGCAAGAAAGATACCCGCAAGCGTCATGAAACCCGCGCCGAAGAAAATGGCGCTACCGCCCGCGGAGGCGGCGCCGGAAGGATCCCTACGGCCGATCGCCTGACCGACGCGCACGGCGGCTGCCGACGAGATACCCAGAGGAACCATATAAGTGAATGAGACAGTGTTCAAAGCGATCTGGTGGCCGGCCAGAGAAACCGCTCCCAGACGGCCGATGAGCGCCGTGACCAACGCGAAGACCCCGATTTCCAGTGTGATTTGCATGGCTGCGGGAAAGCCTAATGCGATGAGGCGGCGGATGCGCATCAGTTCTGGCTGGATCGGCGTGCGGAGCAAGTCTGTGCGGTGTTTTTGGTCGTACCACAGCAGGTAGCTGACGAGGACCGTGGCCAAATAGATGCGGGCCCAGGCAGTGGACCACCCGGAACCGACGGCTCCCATAGCCGGCGCACCGAGCTTACCGTAGATGAGGATCCAGTTGCCGATGGCGTTGATGATGTTTGCGGTCACCAGCGCGAACGCGATGGGACGCACCATGTTCATCCCTTGCATACAGCGGCGCACTGCAAAATAGAGGAGTAGCGGCAAGGTTCCCCAGGCGAGCGCTCTCGAATACGGCACGGCCAGAGCGATGATGTCCGGCGCTATGCCCGCAATACGCATCAGGGAACCGAAATACCAGACGGGCGCCATCAGCAAAGGAGCGAGGGCCAGGCTGAGATAAATGCCATGCACAAGTGAGCGGTGGCAATCCTCGCGTTGCCCTGCGCCGAAGGCTTGTGAAACCAGCGTATCCAGACCAATGAGAAGCCCACCGCCGAAGAAAGCCAGCACATGCACAAGAATGCCTCCCAGGCTGACGGCAGCGATGGCCGTCGCGCTATTGGGGAGCCGCCCGACCATCATGGTGTCGACGATGGCCATGCTCATCCAACCGAGTTCAGCGAGGACGAGAGGGACGGCGAGCCGGAGGGTGGGGCGGAATTCGGCGCGAAGTGTCTGGAGTCCGATCATGAGCGAAAGACAAGAGAAACGAGTGTAAGCGGGGCGGGGGAAAACGAGCAAACGGGTGCAGCGCGGAAGACGGATCGAAGAGGAGCAGCAGTCGAAATGCGGGGAACTAGCCGAAGAAATGGTGGTGCGTCTGCCCTTGGTTCAGATGCGTGGGGACACCAGTTTCAAGAATTAGCGGACGATTTTGAACGCAGGATCTCGTGGCAGTCAAAGTGTACGCCAACACCTAGTCTGCCCCGCGGAGAATCGACAGGTTGAATGCGCACGACGCGGCCGGTACATCGCCAATCAACCGCCGCTTTGCCGGTGATTTCCTCTGGCATCTTCACGAGAATCTCGACCGCAGATCCGATGGCCAGAGGTGCTTCGGTGGCGAAAAAGATTCCGGACGCCGACAGGTTTTCTGATTCCGCGCTGTGCTCTTCCGAACGAGATTTCCAGACGCGCACGCGCAGGGCGGTTTTGAACTGAAGCCGGCGGGCCACGCGACGCTCCGATGCAAGCACTTCCATGAAGACCCCTCGCACCAAGGAGGGACGATGGCGCAGGCTAAGACGTAGGCTGAGGTAGAACAGTGTTACGAAAGAACAGCGTTGGGAAGGCTCAATTTAGTACTTCTATTAGGGTGCGATGGTTACGGTCGCTGCGGCTCTGGCGTAACCATTTGAACGTACTGGATACTAAGGTCTATTGACCGGGTCAAGAGACACTCGTAGGCTGCTGATGTTGTTGAGTTTCCAGATTTAGGCAGGAACAGTCGGACTACAGAGAACTGAACGGCGTGCCCAACGCGAGGGCTGTCCTCGAATCCGGGTACTGGGGAGTAGATGTGGCGCTCTCAGAACAAGCGACTTTTAACCCGCAGTTTAGGCAAATCCGTGGAAGTGGACGGCTCAATTCACGCGTTTCCGTGGCGGTCGAGTGGACCGATGGAGGCCGGGATCTGCGCGCGGAGGGGTACACGGTCGATATCGGCGTGAAAGGGTGCCTCGCCGTGGTGCCGCAGGGTTTCAACGTGGGACAGAAGCTGCGCCTCGTGAATCTCACCAATCAGATTTCTTGTGAAGCCGTCTTGGTGTGGCGCGGCCACGAAGGCCGGACGGGGTGGGAACTCGGCCTGGAGTTACAGGAGCCATTAGCAGATTTTTGGGGCTTGGATTTCTAGCGTTACGGAAAGCGATCGACCTCCCCGCTGGAACCCCTCGCGTTTTCCACCGAAATCCTGCTGGTCCGAGCACTTTTCCCTTGCCAATGATCCGGTAGCGAACGTAGAGTTAGCCTAGGCCTTGGGGGTATTCTGGAGGCGGCACCCATATATAGGAACCCTGTTGCCGGATCGCTGCGGCTCGATTTTCTGTGCGCGGGCGGAGGCACGAACAGATGACTGCCATCATCACGGTTGCGAATCAAAAGGGCGGTGTCGGTAAGACCACGACGGCGATCAATTTGTCCGCGGCGCTGGCGCATCGCGGCAAGCGAACGCTGCTGATTGATCTCGATCCACAGGCCAATTCGACGATCGCGTTTTACGATACTGGGGAAATTGCGTCGAGCATGTTCGACGTACTGAGTGACAGCCGCACGACGCTGGCCACGGTCATCAAACCGACTAAAGATCCGCTGTTGTTTCTAGGGCCGGGACGGTTGTCCCTTGCGAAACTGGAGCAGGTGCTCGCGGGACAATTCGATGCGCCCTTCAAATTGAAAGACGCGATGACTCCGGTGCTCAAGGATTATGAGTACATTATCCTGGATACACCCCCGTCGCTGGGAATCCTGACCGTGAATGCGCTGGTGGCTTCGACGCATCTGCTCGTGCCCATTCAGGCGGCGTACTTCGCGATCGAGGGGACCGACGATTTGCTCGAGACCTACGAGCGCATCCGGGCGCGCCCCAATCCGGGGCTGAAAGTTCTAGGCGTAGTGATTACGCTGTTTGACAGGCGGACGAATATCTCCAAGGATACGCACGGGCAAATTCGGTCAGTGTTCGGCGAAGTTTTATTCAAGACAAAAATCACCAAGAATGTGCGGCTGGAAGAAAGCCCCGCGTATAAAGAAACGATTTTGACGTTTGCGCCGAAATCACCCGGTGCCGTCGAGTATAAGAAATTGGCAGGGGAGGTAATCCAACGTGTCGAAGAGAATCGGGCTACCCATCACGCTGAAGATGCGGCATGACGCGCACTACGTCGAATCGCTGACAAGTTATAGCGGTGCAGCGGTCGGGCGGATGATTCGCGTGGATCAGATCCGCCCGAATCCGGACCAGCCGCGGAAGGCACTGGGCGATCTGCGCGAGCTCGCGGAATCGATTCGCGAAAAGGGCGTGTTGGAGCCTTTGCTGGTGCGCTACGTCCCGCGCGAAGACTGCTTCCACATTATTTCAGGCGAACGTCGGTACCATGCAGCGCGCGCTGCAGGGCTGCGCGAAGTGCCGTGCATTGAAAAAACGGCAGACGATGCGGAGACGCTCGAAATCGGGCTGATCGAAAATATCCAGCGCAAGGATCTGACGCCGTTTGAAGAGGCGGACGGGCTGCACCGGTTGAGCACGCAGTTTGAATACACGCATGAAGATATTGCCAAGAAAATCGGGCGGGCACGCTCCTCGGTCACGGAAACATTGTCACTGCGGAACATTCCCGATTCGCTGCGGAAGAAATGCGTCGAGCACGGGATTCTTTCCAAGTCGCTCCTGCTGCAGATTGCGCGGCAACCCTCGGATAAGAAAATGGTTGAGATGTTTCACCGCATCATGCAAGGCGGGCTGACGCGCGATGAGGCGCGGCGTGAACGCCGCGAAGAGCAAACCGGGCCGCAGCGGCCGCAGCCGTTCATTTTTCAATTCGAACCACCCTCGGAGACGTTTAAGTTCCGCATTCAGTTTAAGAAGAGCCATGTTTCGCGCGATGAGCTGATTTCAACGCTGCGCGAGATTCTGGCACAGCTTGAAGGATCCTCGGCAGCCGATTCGACAGCGGCTTAGACAGCACAAGCCAAGGAGTGAACTGATGTTCACCCTTTAAAGGCCCGCTTCCCAAACATGCACGAACTAACGCCGCAGCAAATGCAGATCATTGAGCGGCTCTTCGAGGCTGGATTTCGACCGATTGCGATTCCGCCGTACGAAAGCGCCCTGGGCATGAGGAAGGGCGATTGCGCAGCGGTCTTAGCTCCGGTTCCGAATGCTGGAATTAAACTACTCGCCCCGCCATCCTACCTGGTTGACGGGAATCTCAGCGTGAAGTTGAAACGCGGCTCGGGCGAAGTTTTTGTTTGGAAGAAAAAGGAAATGGAGGCGACGCCGGAGAGACTGAAGGAATTGGAATCGTTCCGGCGGGAACTCAGCGAACTCCTGGATATGCCTGCGAAGCAGTAAACACTCGGCAATTTGCAATTCCGAAAAACTCCCGGCAAACTGCAATTCCTATGGATGTTTACGACATTATTTGCATTGGCGCCGGCCCGACCGGCCTAGCTACGGCGATTGAAGCCAAGCGCGCGGGAATGCGCCCCCTGGTCATCGACAAAGCCTGCCTTTGCAATTCGATTTTTCATTACCCAGTGAACATGGTGTTTTTCACGACTCCGGAACTCCTGGAGATCGGTGACTTGCCGTTGGTTTGCGCAGCGGAAAAGCCCACGCGTGTCGAAGCGCTGAAGTATTACCGGAGGGCGGCGGAACATTATGCGCTTGAATTGCGGCTGTACGAGCGGGTGGCGCGTGTGCATGGCCAGGATGGAAACTTCACGGTTGTAACCACCAATGAAAAAGGAACAGAGCAGAAATACCGAGGCAAGAAGATTGCGGTGGCAACAGGGTATTACGATTTGCCGAACCTAGTGGGAGTGCCGGGCGAGGAATTGCCGCACGTATCGCACTACTACACGGAGCCATACGAATACTGGAATCAGGACGTTGTGGTGATCGGCGGCAAAAACTCCGCCGCCGAGGCGGCGCTCGATCTCTATCGGAACGGGGCGCGTGTGACGCTAGTGCACCGGAAAAAGGAGCTTGGAGCGACGATCAAATATTGGGTGAGGCCGGACATCGAAAACCGCATCAAGGCAGGTCAAGTGAAGGCCCTGTTCGAGATGCGCGTAAAAGGGATCACGAATGACGAAGTCATTGTTGAAAATGGTGCCCGCGAAAGCAGACTACCCGCGCGACGCGTGTTCGCGTTGACGGGCTATCATCCGGATTTCACGTTTATTGAGGGCCTGGGCGTGCGCCTCGATCCGGAGAGCCGTAAACCGGCGCTCGATCCGAACACGCTGGAAAGTAATGTGCCGGGGATTCATTTGGCGGGCGTCGTAATTGGCGGGCGGCATACCGGGGAGATATTCATCGAAAACGGGCGCTTCCACGGCAAGCAAATCATTCAAGCACTAACGGCGTCACGCGCATAGAAACATTGATCGCAGGGCCTGATTTGCCCGGCCTGAACCCCTTTGCTAGACTGAAACCATGGCATCGATCATTCGTGAAGTGGGCGAGACGTTTGGCGCACTCGTGAAGGGCTTCAGCGTAACCTTCCGAAATATGTTTCGAAAGACAGTTACAGAAAATTATCCGTACGAACCCGTTCATTTTCAGCCGCGCTATCGCGGGATCCACGTTCTTCATCGCGACGAGAACGGTTTGGAGAAGTGTGTTGGGTGCTTTCTGTGCGCGGCGGCCTGTCCTGCAAACTGTATTTATATCGAAGCTGCTGAGAACGTGGATGCGAACCGGATTTCCGCAGGCGAGCGCTACGCCAGCGTGTACAACATCGATTATTCGCGCTGTATTTTCTGCGGTTACTGCGTCGAAGCTTGCCCGACGGATGCCATCACCCACGGTCACGGCTTTGAGCTGGCGACCTACGACATCAACGCTCTTGTTTACCGCAAAGAACAGCTTCTTGAGAAAGAGCCTCTCCCAGCCGCAGGGTCCGCACGGTAATTTCTTGCTAGTCTAATTTAGGCACGTTTTCCATACCATTCGGCGGTGTCGTTCTGTGGTCGAAGTGTCGCCGCTGCCGGTCAGAACTAGCGTCCTCTAATAAATATAAAGCAGCTAAGACGCAAGTCTGGGGAGGGCGCGTGGGCGCAGCAGCTGCGAAGGTCTTGGAAGGAGGACGCCAGGCACGGCCATAGCTCTGTTCGCGAAGCCGAGAGAAGGAACTCCCACGGAGGTTGAGTCCTGAAGTGGTTCACGCGGGCCTCCTGGAAGACGGTGGCCGCGCTTTAATAGTCCGGAAAAACGAGTCAAGATTACGAGGGTGTAATACGCTGTGGAAAAATGTGGAAAAGTTGTTGGTTGGAAAGCCAACCGGGAGTGCGTGGAACCAGCTACGGTTTGTGCTGAGGCAGGCCGCGTTGGGTCATGCCCGCTGAGGCTGAGCAGAGGCAGCGCTTGCACGGGGGACTACGAGGATCCGGACTGCACAGGCGTGGACGGCGAACAACACCGAGGATGAGGAACGCGAGGACGAACCGCGCGCGACCACGGAAGAATTTCCTGCTGAGGACTGAAACGAGGCGGGAAGGGAAGCGAAACGAAAATGCGAAAAGCTCACAGAAGGGGACTACTGCGAATTGCGCGTCGAAGGCAGCGCGACGTGTTTTGCGACGTGATGCTGAGCGCGCACATACTGCCTTCAAAGCTCTTGCTTGGCGGGGGGCGGAGGATGGCGTTAAAATACGGGGGACAGCCCAGAGTGGAGGGAAGAAATGGACCCCGAAACGAAGCGCGCCTGGCGCAGGCTGACAAGAGAAGTACGAGAGAGCACGCCCATTGTGCTACGCGGACTGGCAAGCTCGGGGAGACGCATGCCCGGAAATGTGTATTCCGCCGTTGTTCGCGGATTCAAATCCTTGAACAATCGCGCCAGAGAATGGGAAGCGTCACTCGGCGGCCGTCGAGCGCTGATCTCCCAACTCGCCCGCGTGCGCTTGCGCTCGCCGATCTACAAGGCCTGAACGCCCCACCGCATCCGGTCAATCTTGTCCGGCCAATCCAGAGCCTACTGACTGTCCGTGGGTCTTCAGCGGATAAGTGTCGCCTGTGCTCTGACCTGTGATCAGATGGTGTCGGACCAGACTGTGGCGGCGCCGGGCCTTTTTTCCTGAGCCACATAACGAGCGTAAGCGTCGTCGTCGTAGACGTAGTCGAGAGTCGGCACGAGATGGATTTCCGCTCCGCCGAACTTGGCCTTGAATGCGGTGAAATTCTGCCAGGGATGGTCCGGCTGATTAGTCGGAGCGATGCCCCACAGGTCATACCATTGGTGGCCCAGCGCCTTCGCTTTGCGCATAATCTCGAAGTGAAGAAGATACGGGGCCATCACGTGACGGTGTGTGTCCCGCGACCCGCCGAAGAAATACGTCGCTCGTGATCCGAAATAAATGACCAAAGCCGTGACAATCCGTACGCCCTGGTGTTCGGCGAAGAAAATCGAGCGGTGGCGCGGAGGCGCGAACACAGACACCAGCGGCTGAAAGTAGTCGGGAGGCTTGGCGGCCATTCCCTGGCGCGCGGCAGTTTCTTCGTAGATGGATTGAAAATCTGCGAGGCCCTGTTCCGATGTGTCTTCGGTGATCGCAACGCCGTGCTTCCGGGCGATATGAATGTTGTACCTGCCTTTGGGTTTCATCTGCGCCAGAATGGCATCTTCCGAAGAGCGCAAATCGATGCAGCGCGTGTCGCGGGCCTCCAGGTAGGGATCGGCAAGCGGTGCGACGGGCCGAAATCCAGAAACGAAGCTCGGCAGGCTTAGCCAGCGTGGCTCGATACGGAGATGGCTGACGGTGCCAGGCTCGGTTTCGCGCCGCTCTTCGATTTCATTGAGGATGACGCTGAAAACTTCTTCGGCGGCGAGCGGATCGGCGGGGAGCACCGGGCCGTCCTGAATGTAATAAAAGCAACTGTCTTCGCGATACCAGAATTTTAAGACGACTGAGCCGCCGGCAATGCCGTTTTCTCCCTTCAGAGTGATGCCAAAGTTCTCAAATCCGCAGGTATTGCGAAAATCCACCCACCAGGATGACTGCATGAATCCTGTGTCGGGCGTGGCTTCCACGAACTTGTTCCAGGCTTTCCAGTTGTCTGACAGGGCCGGAGGAGAAGACACCACCTCAGAAGTCATTTCCTCGGTTGGCGGAGGACACGAGGAAGCTGCCAGGCCAGGCATGAGCTGATCGCCCACGGTTTTCAGGCGGCGGTAAGCCTGCGCGATTTTGCCGGAGAAGAAAGCTTTTCGTTCTGGATGGCGGGATAAATTGTGCCGTCATAGTCCTGACAGTTAGGTGCGCTTGGACGCCTGTCCCAATAATTGACCAACAGGGTCAAGCGCAATTCGGGATAGTCATCATTCTTCCTGGGCCGGCCGAACTGTTTTTTCGTTGTGCTGTTAGCCACCACGCCGTGGCGCAAATCGCCACGAAAAGCCACGTAGTGATTCGGGACAGCGTCGAGCGACCTGCCTGCTTCTGCCACTGGAGGAATCCAGGACTTGCCATCGGGGCTCAATACTTGATCGAGGACAACGGTCGGGCTGGAAGGAAAGCGATTCAGGTACAGGATGCTCGACCACAAGGGATGGACGATTTGCCCGGTCTGGTGCCGGAGACTGCGATCACGATCCGTGTGGAAGGGAAGGGCTTCGCCAAATTTCAGACGGCCGAGCCACCACTCCATTCCAATGCATTTTGGTCCAGGACGGACCAGGTCACACAGCTTGCTGATGCTCTCCTCGACGATGTTCGTGGGCGTCGCACCGATCGGAAACCAAAACGTGGTGTTGTAGCTTCCCATGTTCTCCATCCGTTCCGTGCCCACGGCTTGTACGGCGCGGGCCAGCCGGCGAAAGAACGAAGTTGGCAGTGCGTCCTTGAATAAATTGATCTTGTCCATGTTGTGTAGGCCCTCCCGAGTCTTAACTTGCTGCGTGACCGCTCAGCGAAAAACAGTTGTCGTGTTCGTCTACAGCGCATCTTCAAAAGGCGGGCGCGAAGGTTATGTCCACGTCGAACTTCACCGTAACCTGACGTAATCGCCGGCGAACGGCCATGACCTTGCGCAGTCGCGGGTCGAAATAATCCTTGAGCATCATGGGCCGCGGCTCTTGCAGGAAAAAGTTGGGGGCGTCGGTGACGGCGGTGCAGGCCAGAACGCTCAATTCGTCGCGTGTCGAAACATGCTGGACGATACAGGGCACGCGTGTAATTCCCAAGTCGCGAAGCGCATACGCGCGATGGCTCCCGTTGTTGAGGATCAACCGGTTTTCCGCGTAAATGGCGTTCAAGAAATTGCTGCCAAAGCCGACGGCAAGGCCGATTACGCCGGCGAGGTTGCCCGGGGGAGGATAGTCGGTAATATTGTCTGGCTCGAGCGGCAGGGCGCCAAGAAAGCGCATGTCGTCCGACGCGGACATGAAGACGAAGGTGTCCCGATGCGAGCGAGTCCATTTCACTGGCGGAAGCGAAGGTGCGCACGGCAGGCACGTGCGAAAGATTTCTTCTTCGGTGGGCGAGGGGCCAAGCTTGCGCTTCAACTGCTCGACGTGGGTCAAGTCGATGTGGTGTTGGTAGACCACCATTCGGTCGAGGTCTACGTAAGCGACTTCCGTCGGCACGGTGTTGAAGCTGTGGCGCACCAGAGGCACTTGCAGGAATTCGAGCAGTAGCTGATTGCTGGGATCAACAGGCTCAAGCAAAGGATTGTCAGGAAGACCGGCCTCCGCTTTTTCCAGCTCGCGAATAATTTTGTTGGCGGCATGCCATTCTTCGACGAGGTCGCCCGAACTAGGCGCGTGGATGGCGTTGTCTTTGACGAAGCGAAGGAATTGCTTCAGGGTCGGACGGCCAATGAGATACAAGTTTTCAGCCGAATCCGGCTGCGGGTCGTGCGCCGCGATCGTCTGCGGGGAGTCTGGTGTCAATTCCGGTGCGGCGGCGGTAGCGGTAGCAGTTTGCTTCCTGATCGGTGCAAGAGCCATATTCTTTTTCCTTTTCTCACGTTGTTGCGTATCCGTTGGCATGCTGCAGCCTCACAACCACGACCAGAATTCAACCTTGATGGTGTGCGCCAACCGCCGCGTAACGAGGTCCAGGGCGCGGCGGCGGCCGCAGAGAATCTTCGCTTGCCCGGTCATTTCTGGTTTGAGCAGCAGCGAGTGATTGTCAATTTGCGTGGTAATCAGGATGGTCCGTTTCGCCGCGCTGGATGAGCTTGCGGAGGGCAGCGGCAGCGGTGCGGCTTCGCCTGCAGGTCCGGCCGGAGCATTTCCCAAGAGACTCGTAGATACAAAATTCACCTTTCCATAAAAGATTTCGTCGGGATACGCGCGGGCCCGCAGTACCACAGGCTGATTTACCTGCACATCAGCAATGTCTTTTTCATCGACGGCGATTTGCGCCGTCACCGTTCGCAGATCGAAAATCTTGGCGATCAAGTCTCCCTTTTTCACCAGTTGATGCGTCAATTGCTTCAGTTGGAGCGTGGGCGTTGCCACGATGCCGTCGGAGGGGCTGTAGACCATCAGCATGCGGCGCTGTTGGCCCAAGTGGCGCTGATCCGATTTCAATTGCTCGATCTGTGCTCGAGTCGCTTCGATGTCTTCGGGGCGCGTACCGCTGAGAAGCAGATTGAGCTGGTCTTTGGCAACGGCAAGATCGTTGCGGGCAGCGGTCTCCAGAGCAGCTGTATCCTCGTACTCCTTGCGCGAGATAAGATTTTCGTCAAACACTCTCTTGACCATGGCCAGTTTGATTTGCGCGTACTTGAGGCTGTCCTCGGCCTTGGTGACGTTGGCTTTAGCGACTTCGATTTCATTGGCCGTGGGACCCGCCACCTGCATCTTGAGCTTGGCGCCAGCTTCCGCAAGCTGCGCCTCGGTTTTTTCAAGGGCGGCGCGCGTATCGATGTCCGTGAGCTGCGCAATCGGTTGCCCTTCGTGGACATTGTCGCCTTCGTGCACGTAGATTTTGTCGACCACGCCATCCACGGATGCGCGCACATCGGAGTTCTCGACGGGGAGAACGTTGAATGGCCCACCGATACGTAACTCGGCGCGTCCGCGGACCAGAGCAAATGCGGCCGCCACAGCCGCAACAACCCAGGCAGCTTTCCTAACGCGGCGTCCCCAGCGAGGTTTCTTTTTCTTCTCTTCGGCAGGCTTTTCCGGACCGCTGTCTGTATCCGGCGCTTTTGCGTGGTCATTATTCTCCGACGCTGCGGGCGGCTCAACAGTGCTGATGACCGCTGCCTGCGCCTTGTGGCCGTTGACCGGGGGCTCCGGCTCGCTCACATGGACGGCTTTGTCCGGCGGCGGTATGACCTCATCGTACTTTGTGACGGAAGTCTCATGCGGCGTGTCGGCCTCAGCCGCCTGAGCCTCGATCACAAAGGCGTCGCCGTTCGCGGGCGCCGGTGGGTCCTCCAGAGTTGTGACCGTGTACGAAGTTTCAATCGCGCCGCTGCAAAAGGAGCCACCGACATCCGATGAATTTGCCTGCAACCTACGGACGTGCCGCGCATACACCATCTGCAGGAGCTGGTCCCGCGTGACTGGCCCCTTTGATTTTGCGGATTCAGGTTCCTTATTCGACGCCATATGCTTTTCCGTCAGCTCCGTCTTCACCGTCGCGCTAATCGTATCCGGCACCTCGGCAGTGACCGCCGTTTCTACAGGAGGCAGTTGCTGCGAAACCACGTCCTCTTCCGGCGAGTCGAAGTCTTCATCATCGAAGCCCCCGGAGGCCCCGGACGGCTTGCCAAACATCCTGCGAAAGCGCCTGCGATACCTCATCCCGAGCAGTCCCAGAGTGACGAGTATCGCCGTCGGCGAGCGGCCATCCACAAGCGCTCCGCCGGCGGTGAGGATGATGTAACCCAGGATGGAGAACGAACCCGCCAACGCTGTCGTACCGTAGAGGGAGAAAACCAGGCGTTCGCGCGGCGCCAGATTTTCTTCGTCTTCCGGTCCTAGGCCGAAAAGTTTCTCCACCAGGCTTCCAACGTAGCGAAACGACCTCCTCCGCATGTTGGGCAGTTCCAGGTAGTCACTCAGCAAGTAGTAGCCGTCCAGCTTGATGAGCGGATTGAAGTTCAGCAGCGTCTTGAGGCCGGAAGTGGCCATGACGCTGAGGGTTACGAAGTTGATCCACGTGTCCGGTTCCGTCATGCGCCAGGTCATGACGGCCAACGACCAAAGGAACAATTCAAAGTAAGGGCCGGCAAAACCTACCCAGAGGCGCTTGGACTTTTCCGGGAAAAGCCAAGCATCGCTCACGTTGCAGTAAAAGGCCGGCTGAAGAAAGATCAGCGCGCAGCCCATTTCATGAACTTCGCCGCCAAAGCGCGTACAAGTGAGGCCGTGGCCAAACTCGTGCGCCCCGACGACCAGAAAATTCAAAAATATGACCACAGCAATCGAAGCCCATCCGGTATAGAGCCTGGGGAGCTCCTCTCGGAATTCGCTCCAGTGGCTGGCGGTCACGCCAGCAGCCGCCAGAATGGTGGCAGCCGACAGAACCAGGAAATACGGGGTATAGAAAAAACTCGTTCGCGAAACCAGGCGCTTCAGAATCTGGCACGGATCGAAAACTTTGAACCGGCAATACAGAGCGGTGCCGCGAAAGCGCGGTGGTTCGCGGTATGCGGCGCTCTTGCTTCCGTCTTCCGGCTCCAGGAAGCCGTACTTATTCAGGTTTTGGAGGAAGCCGCTCAGGGTCTCCATCGGAAGTTCGCCGCCGAATCGAACTTCCACCCTTTGGCGAATCACGTCCAGCGGCGTCTTTCCGTCCAGTTGCTCGGCGATGAACTGCTCAACTTCTCCCATCCGAAAAAACTTGCGGGATATTGGATCCTTCACGATGACAGACGTCTCGTAAGCCGTCTGCTGCGTGCGGACGATCAAGTCTTTTCGGAGCTTGGGCGGGCGAGAATTCATGGGTTCCTTTGCCGCAAGCGGAGTATTCTTGGTATAGGGGACGGGTTCTTAATCCGTCACCCTCTATTTCATCCTGTAAAAGAGCCACCAGGCGTGCAGATTGCCTCTGACGCCTGGTGGTTCGCCCTGAGTCTGATTACACCAACGGGCGCTCACTTGGAGCCGTGGCTCTTGGAGCCACCGCTCTTCTCGCTCTTGTGGCTGCCGCCAGAACCACAGCCGCACCCACCGGGAGCTATGCGCTCTTCCAGCTTCTGAAGTTTCAGACTGATGTGCTTCATGATTTTCACCTCCTTTCTTTCGCAGTGTGGGCGTCCTGGGGCATTCCCCGGGGCTGTGAGACGCCAATTCCGAAGCTACTGAGATGAAAATCATCCGAGGGCTTTGAATATGGGATCAGGTGCGACAGCAGCTGCTACCGGCTATCTGGTATCCTCGCCAAGGCCTCTGGATAGATAGCGTTTTGTTGGAATGATTGTCTTGGTGGCTTTGTTGATTCCACTGAAGCACCAAGGTCACGCAGTGGCCGCCGCGCGTGAATAGGGTCCACTCGACCGGCGGCCGGGATCAGACGCGGCATCGTCTGGGCTAGATCGTGTGAACCGGACAAACTTGCGCCACAACTCAGGGTCCGGCTCAACTTATACTTTGGCCGGGGCTGCCCCGCAATCGGGTTGACTCATCAAATTTTCAAAAGGAAATAACTGATCTTTAATTTTTGCGTGCAGGAATTCCCCTAGCCAAAGGCAATGGAATATAGGGCGTGCGTCCTTTTCCGCCGTCCTGGATTTACGAAAAGAGCCACCAGGCGTACAGATTGCCGCTGACGCCTGGTGGGTGCCCTGAGTCTGATTTACAACAACGGGTGCAACTCACTTCGAGCCGTGGCTCTTCGAGCCGCCGCTCTTATGGCTCTTGGAGCCGTGGCTCTTGTGGCTGCCGGAGTGATGGCTCTTGTGGCTGCCGCCAGTGCCACAGCAACAACCGCCGGGAGCGATCCGCTCCTCCAGCTTCTGCAGTTGCAGGCTGATGTGCTTCATGCCTTTTCACCTCCTTTCTGTCTTGGATTAGCGAGAGTTCAGAAGTTTGTTCCTGAACAGCCCCGATTCTGAAACGCCTCGCGATGAAACTTTGGGAGGCGCAAAATAACCCTTTGCTTGGTTCGTTTGGAAAGGGAACGCGGTTGCGAAACGACTGCTTCCAGGGTGTGAGATACAAGAAGTCCTTGACCATCGGACGCACGATGAACGCATCGTAGAGTGAAATCAATTCCCAAGGCGGTCTAACCCAAACGGATTAAGGAACTAGTTGTACTTCGGGTGACAGGAGGAATTTGCGGATCAAAAGGAAAGAGTGACGGAAGTGACTAAACGACAAATTGCAAACCAATTCGGTATTGATTTGTACCGGCACGTTTCTCGGTCCAACACACTTTCGCCAACAAAGGGACGCTAACGGGAATACCGGGCAGGCGAAGTCCGCAGCGCACCAGGGCTGCGTTTTCAAGTGGCCGCGGTGCGCGAATGCACAGGCCCCCCGTGCTGATATTCTCGATTTTGGCGCGCAGCAGTTTCGCGCTTGGCCGCGGCTTGTCAGCGGGTGAGAGCTGGCTCGCCTCTAACTCGGTGGCAAAGGGAAACCGGGTGTGCACCCGCTTGGGCTGCCCTCGCTGCAAGTTCACGACTTCTAGAGAATGCCGCTTTGTTTCCGGCACATCTATACACTCGTTGGGTTAGTCCAAAAGGTGGGGCCGGGCGGGCACCAAAAGGCAGCAAGAGTGTACCGCGATCTAAGTCTTGGCGTGGATAAATTTGCTCATGATCCCGGAACGCGAGGTGACCCCCATCTTCATCATGGCAAGCCGCAGAAAAACCTTCAGGGTATTGGTGCTGATATTCATGCGGGCGGCGATCTCTTTGTTTGCCATGCCCTGCGCGAGGAGGCGAACGGCCTCCTCCTCCCGCGGCGTAAGATGGTAGTGCTGGCAGATTTTGACAACGTCCGCAGCAATTTCAGTACTTCTCTCCAGTAGAAGTGCCAAGGAGGATCCGTTCGCCCCGCCTGACTTGTTGCCCGGCGCATCCACGTTGAAGAACCGGCAAGTGTAATGCCTGCCGCCGGAGAGAAACTCCTTGCACTCCGGGATCCGGGCGTTGCGCCCTCCGTTTGCAACCATCGTGCGAATCTTCGCGGCTAATTGTTCAGAGAAATTCTTGGTCTTGGCTGGTTTTTGCGGGTGGAAGAGGATCTGCGCCGCTTGTGGGCTTACATACACAGGTTTAAGAGTGTTGTTCAATAACAGAAAACCTGTGGTGGAGTGGTTCAGCTTGTGTGTGGCTTTTGAGACGGCACCGGGACCGTCAGCGTTGTTGACTTGATAGACCTTGCGTGCCTGCCGGGTGGAACGCATCGTTATTCTCCGAGCGTTACCCTGAGTTGCCACGCGGCCATTGAGGGACGATCGTTTACGCAGGTTGAGGGAAGCGCAACTCGCGCAAACCCGGCTTGTCATGCACACAAACTCGGTAAGGCGCTGAAGGCTACGTGGGCCGCCTCATGTGAATGAATGTGAATGAGGTCCACTCGGCGGCCGGGATCAGACGCCACTGAGTTGCGTAGACGGTACAAATTGCGTCAAAACTCAGGGTCCTGGCCAAACTTATACTTTGGGGGACTACGCGCTGCAATCAGGTCAATGCCTCAAATATTGATGAAGAATTATCCGAATGTTCATGGTTGTTCATGAGCGCACAACAGGAGAATTCCGTATGTAGCTTGTGAGAGCAGAGGACGCGCATGAATGGCGCGGTCTGGAAGAGATGCTAAATGTTGAGCCGGTCGCCGACGCGTAGCAGCTTGCCAGCTTCACAGGAGGCTACGCGGGTGTTCGTGGCCAGGCGGTAGTAGTGGTCGAAGCGAGACTGCGGCGTCCAGACGGGGAGATTGGCGCGGCGAAAATCGGAGAAGCGTTTCTGGAAGCCTGTGATGATCTCTCCACTGCGCGGATCCCGCGACGGAACCGGGCAACGCGCGCACGGGTTGCTGCCCTCGAAATGCACTTCGCCAATGCGGAAGCGCACGGCACTGCGTTCTTCTTCGCCAAAGAGTTGATCTTCCCAGAAAGCCGGTACGCCATCGATTTCCAACGTGGTGCGGAAGCGCTGGCGCGTTTCGTCGACGTCCATGCCATCAAACAATTCGCTTACAGCTTGCAAGGTGGCCGTGGAAACGATGGTCGGGCCGTTGGCGATGGTGTCGTCTGGGAAACCTTCGGGGGAATAGCGAACGGTGATAGGTTGCTCGAAAAAAGTGGAAAACCATTGGGAGGCCGCGGCGGTATCGCCCGGGAAAACGAATGACTTGGTGGGGACTTTGCGGCTGTCACCCGGAACAGAGAGGGTTACGGAGCTAATGTCGGGCGCGAAAATCGCACGAATTGAGTGAACGGCCGCCGTGCGCTTGCCATTCACCCATTGCCCATCAGCGGAATAGAGCGCCCAGATGCGGTCAAATTCGAGCCCACCGCCCCGGCCGATGCGCGCTTCCTTCACTTGCACCGGATCAAGCGACTTGATGGGATGAAGACGAATGCTGACGATGCGGGGTTGAGGGTTGGCACGCGGCACAGAAAGATTTTAGCAGAAGGGAACTGGGAAGCAGCAGATGGGCGGCGTCTGCGCACGTTATCCGGAGAGCCGCGCCGTGCCGAAGATCAGCCAAGCGAGAAAAACGGCACCAACGAACGCCAGCGAGACGCTCAGCAGCGTGCCAATCAGAACGTATTCGGCAAAACGCGGGGATTTGAATTCGGGATAGCGGGTGATGGTTTTCGCGGCGAGAATCAGCCCCACAGCCGCAGGAGATTGCAGGAGCAGTGCTGTGAGAATCAGGAATCGTTCGAGCCAGCCGATGTATAACCCAGCGTTTTGCAATTGTTCGCCGGCTTTCTCGAACTCGTCGTCTTTCACGGTTTCCGTCAGGGAGCGCGTCAGTGAGCGAATCAGATAGCCGCCGCCGAAAATCACACCGAGGTAGATCACCGGCACGGCGAGGAACTTGTTCCCCAGGCTGCGGGAAGCTTGCAGCGGAGCGGTGAGCGTCATAAAGGACACACCCGGCGAGAGCAGCCAGGCCGCAAGAACCACGGTCAGTAAATGAACGAACTGATCGGCGACGTAGGATCCGGCGACACGACGGATCACACGCCTGGCCTCAAGCTGCACTTTGGCGGAATCGATCAGCAAATGAACCAGCGCGAGCGAGGCGATCACCAGGTGCGTCGAAAGGGCGACGATCGAGCCGGGAACAAAGAATCCCACGAGCAAGATTGCGGAAAGATAGTGAATGAGCCCGTGCAAAAGATATGCGGAGGGGCGGCCGCGCAGCTTTGCGTCGACGAGCCGGCGCGTCTGAAAAACAAAGTCGGCCAGCAAGTGGCCCAGGTAAACGGCCAGCAGAGTTCGTAGAAAGATTTGCATAATTTCGTGCAAACCCTAGGATTTGTACGTTTCTGTACAACTAACCAAACGTGCGTTCGATGAACGAACCAGCCCGGTTCACCGTTTCCGCCAGCTGCCAATAGTAGCCGCGTTTGAGATTCCTGGAAACCGTGGAAATGTCCACTCTGAGGCGCCGGGCGGTTGGCGCAAGGGTCTGACGGCTGAGGAATGCAGCAATGGCCTCCCATTGTTTTGCGGTGATCTGCAGCACCAGCGTGTCGTGCAAGCCGTAGATCAGGTTGATGGTCTCGTTGAAGTCTGCGTTGCCTGACGCAAAGACCGTAAGCACGTCGAATTTGAAGAGGCGGTCTTCCTTGATGCTTTCGATCGCGCCGCGCGCCAATTCAAACGCTTCGCCGGTGAGCTGATTTACGGGCGGTTGAATGCGCCCGTAAACGCGGCCGATGCCGACTCCCACGCGCAGAGAGAGCGGCCGGAGCGCGGACCGCAAATCCAGGATCAGCGCTGGAAGCGCCGGCAGCTCTGCGGTAATGGTTTGAAATTCGTCGCCAGCAGTAACGGAATAGGGCAGCCGGATGAGCTTCTGGCGGAGATGCTTTTCCGAGGCCGCCGCGAGGTTCTTTCTCAGCAGGGCGCGGACGTCCCGGCGGGCGGTCGAGGCTACGATATCGGCGATCAGTACGGCGTAGATTCCGTCAGCCATAAGGTTATCCGGGTCGATTCTATAGATTGTACAAATTCGTACAAATAGCAATGTGTGTACATATTCATACAAATGCTGCAGTTTGTACAATAACGTACAAATGATGAAATGTCAAGCCCGGAATTCCCCGGCGGGAATTCAGTAATGCTCGTGCAACTCCGGTGGATGGAGGCGGCTGACGGGCGAACGATGCCGTTTTCGCGCAGGTACAGGAGCACTTGGCCATAGTGGTCGGCGGCGTGCCAGACCACCACGGCGGCCAGGCCGAGGCGCGTGTTGGGCCCGGCATAGGGGCCCTCGACAGGGTCGAACATGTTCTTGGCGTCGATGGCGCCTAGCGATTTGCGGATCGCGGCGAACGAATCGCGCAGGTAAATCAGCAATTCTTTTTTGGATTTCGCGGAGCTGGGGCCGCCTTTGTCGCAGGCTTCGGGCGGCTTCTGCCCGTCGAATTCGGCGGCAAAGCCAAAATTGCTGCAAGCCACGTGCTTGACCTGCTCTGCAAATGTGCGCACTTCGGCGGGACCGAACTCCGGCTTCTCGTTCTTGAATTTTCCTTCCGCGGGGCGGTAGCCGTATTTCTCTTCGGGCATGGCTTCAGCGGCAGAGCGCACTTCGTACTCTTGATATTGCAGGCCGCGCAGCAGGATGCGAAGTCTATCACTGGCGAACGGCGAGCACCGCGGAACCGCAAGCACCCATCTGCCCCTAGCGGGCAAACTCCGCCGGGAGGTCTGCGTTTGAGTTGGCGGCCTTTCTTGGAAAGCTTCCGCTTATGGCCGTGCGGCAGCACCGCTCGCTGCGGCAGCGACCGGCTTGTATCCGCAGGTCGCAGCTTTGCGCATCGCCTCGATGCCTTCGGCGTTGGACATCAGCGCCGTAGTCTGGCAGTTGCGCAATGAACCGCCGGCGGCAAACGCCAGCGCGATTGCCGCAGCCGAGACGTTGTCCGGCATCTCGGTGATAAGCACGGCGTCGTATTGCCCGAAGGCGAAGTACGAGTTCAATACTCTTCCACCGAGCCTCTCGATGGGCGCCCGCACGGCGTCAAACCGATCCTGGGGATAGGCAAGCAACCGCGTCAGAGCTTCGGGCGTATAGCTGACTTGATGAAGAAAAAACGGCATGGCAGGTCTCCTTTCGGGGAGAAAATGCTGGGGGATAGGCGGGACTATGCTCCCGCGAGTAGAAGGTGTCAAGGGGTATCGTGCGTTCCCTGTAACGAATGGTTGCCTGATGTGGCCTTACTGGAGATTCCATGTTGCTGAAAATAGAAGACTAAAAAGTATTCTCAGGAAGTACAAAAATTTACCCTGACAATTTCTTATACTGTGCTATACCCTCCCTTGTGGAAAGTTGCGCCTCGGCTATCCCGGGGAGTTTTGCTTTTTGGGTGCGAGAAGTCTCGAGCATCACAAAACCAATAAATCTCCAGTAACTACCTGACATGACTATCGGTTGAATACCTGATTGAAGTTGCTGTGCGCTTCCGGCAGAGTCATCCTATCGTCCTCCCAGTCCGACGGGCTGCCGTCGATTCCCGCGGCACTCGGATGGTAAATGGATTCGCGCCCTTCGCGCCGTACTGAAAATCGCGTTCCTTTGGAAGTGAGCATAACGCTAGTGAGTTTGGACCTCGTCACTTACGAGGTTACGACCACGCGCGACGTGAGCCTGCACGGCGCCAGCGTCTTGACGAAAAAACAATGGGCGCCCAACCAGCGCATCGACGTGCGGTCTCTTCAGGGCAGTTTTAGCGGCTTTGCCCGCGTGGTCCACCTTCAGCAGGGAAAAGACACGCCGTTTGTCATGGGATTAGAGTTCTTTTTCGCCGACGGCCAGTGGAAGCAGAGTCTTGGGGCGGCCATGCCGGCGGTTTCTCGACGAGCCAAAGATTTCTCTTGAGATTAATTCATTCTGTGATAGACTGACTCTCGTAGAAAAGTGCGCCCCGACCCGGTCGCATCGGCCGAGCCGCCAAATGGTTTTTCATCGGCGCCGCCGTTGGCGCTGTTGCTGCCAAAAACCGCTCCTTGACCCGGTTTTCACAATTCCCACTCAATTCCTGAGGTATAATCCGCACACCAACTAGAATTAATGTCGACCCGTGACATTCCGGCAAGCGGAGCCACGCCACGTCCTGGAGAGCCCGCCTCTCTGGGCAAGAAGCTCGACTCCTGGGGAGAGATCGCCTCGTATCTCGGCCGCGAAGTCCGCACCGTACAGCGCTGGGAGCGAACCGAAGACCTCCCCGTCCATCGTCACGAGCACAAAAAGAAATCCACGGTCTACGCTTATGCGGGGGAGCTCGACGCTTGGATCAAACAGCGCCAGCCAAAGGATGACCCCGAAGCCGACGACGCTTTCGCTCGCGAACAGGACCATGAACAAGAATTGAGCGGCGCGGATTCTCCGATTGAGAATCCTGTCGTTCCCCCGGCTCCTCGTCCTGCTCCTTATTCAGACGAGTCGGATTCTGGAGCAGGGAAGCGCGTGGTCATCGCCATTTTCGCTATCGGAATTCTTTGCGCGATCTCGCTCGGCGTTTATCGTTGGTTTCTTTCTGCAGGCACAGAGCAAGAAAAAGTCCGTATCGCCGTCCTCCCTTTCACCTACGTGAGCGGCGATTCCCGGCCGGATTACATCACCGCCGGCCTCACCGACCTCATTCGCACCAAGCTCGGACAGCTCGATCCTCCGCACCTCGGCGTGATTGCCGCAACCTCTTCGAGGATTGTCGCTGGCCAACCTATCCCTGAGATTGGCCGCGTTCTCAATGTGAAGTATTTGCTGGAAGGCGGCGTGCAACGCGCCGGCGATCAGGTGCGCATCGACGTGCAATTGATCCAGGTCAGCGATCAGACCCATCTCTGGTCCGAATCCTTCACTCGCGAGCTCTCCGACGTCCTGCAAGTGGAATCAGACGTATCCGCATCCATTGCCCGCCAGATTCTCGCCACGCTTCCGCTGCCGCCGCAGCCTGCGCCTTCGCTGCAGCCCGGAACCGTTCATGCTGCCACTCCGGAGATCACCAACTCCCGGCACGCCTTCCTTCAGGGTGAATTTGCCTGGGGCAGCCGCGGTGACTTGCGCAGCAGCATCGCTTTTTTCGAACAGGCCATACACGACGATCCGAAGTACGCGGAAGCTTATGCCGGTCTGGCTGCGGCGACCGCCATTCTCGGACAGGTACCCAATGACGGGTTGCCCCCCGGTGACGCCAAACCAAAAGCGAAGGAAGCCGCCCAGCGGGCCTTGCAGCTCAATCCCAAGCTTGCTGAACCACACGCTGTCCTGGGCAATGTAGCCATGAGTTACGACTGGGATCTGGCCACGGCCGAGAGAGAATTGCGCCGCGCCATTGAACTGGCCCCCAATGACCCCACTCCCCACGAGTGGTATTGTCACCTTCTCATCGTCGAGGGTCACAATTCCGAGGCCTTGACCGAAGCCCACCATGCGCTGGACCTTGATCCGGTCAGTCCGCTCTTTCATGACGTGTTGGCCGAGACGTACTATTTCGGCCGCTCTTATGACGCAGCGATTGAAGAAGCGCAACAAGTGGTCAAGCTGCATCCTGGCGACTTATCGGCGCAATTCTGGCTCGGCTCCGCGTATCGCGAGAAAAAAATGTACCCGCAAGCCGTCGAGACTTTCCAGCACGCGCGTCAAGCCTCGGGCGACAATCCGGCGATGCTCATGGCTTACGGCCACGCCCAAGCGCTGGCAGGAAATGCCGCCGAAGCACGAGCAGCCCTCCAGAAGCTGCAGCAGCAAGCGGCAACCCGGTTCGTCCCGAACCTGTATCCGGCGGCCATCCACCTTGGGCTGGGTGAAAAAGACGAAGCCTTCCGCCTGCTGAACCTTGCTTTCCAGGAGAAAATCGACCGCCTCGTCTACCTGAACGTCGATCCCATGGCCGACCCGTTGCGCTCCGACCCGCGTTTCGCCCAGCTCATGGCCAAAGTCGGCTTTCACTAGCCGCATCCGACGGCCCTTCAGGATTAGACTGCCACAGGTTTGAAGATGTGCCTGCAGCCAGCGCAAGTCAGGCTAAGACCAGCAGACGGCAGGGAAGTGGCTTCCCTGCTTAAGAGTGGCCAAACCGGTGTGCTCTGACGGTCTTGAACACGAATTACCCGGTTTTTGATGCGCAATTCCTGGAACATTTCATCCGACTTGCACAAGAACTCTCGCAATTCAACGCTAGAACGTGCGCCGATTCCTTTCAGCAAATGCGAATAAGACTCCCATCTCACTCGTCTTCCGGCTGGGGCGGGTGGTGCGCCAGCCGGGAACGCCTCAGAAGGGCCGTCGCAGCAAGGGCGGACCTCTTATAAGGGCAGGTCCGATTTCCACAGAAAACGTATGCGAGGCCACAGATTTCTCTTGCCTCGCGTCCTATAAGTAATATTATGTCAACCAAGAAATCGGTCTGAAAAACGAACAGGTTTCGGGCGATGCTGGGACGGATTCCAGCCTCCTCCCTCTCTTATTTCTTCTGAGCGGTTGTTCCGGGTTTCCTTTGCGCGAGTTCGTAGTTGATGTACTGCTCGAGTAGGTGCGCGTCGGCGCCCACCATACGCCGGCCATTGACGAACACCGTCGGCGTGCTGTTCACGTCGAGCAGTTGGCCGTTGGCGCGGCTTGCATTAACGGCCGCGCCTGCCTCCGGGCTGGCCATGCATGCTTTGAACGGGTCGGCATCCAAGCCCGACTGTCCCGCGTAGTCCATCATTTTGGTCCAGGCGTTCGCGGCGGAGATGATCTCCTGGTTGTCGTAGATAAGGTCATACATCTTCCAAAATGCCTTGGGGTCTTGCTGGTAGGCGCAGCGTCCAGCAATGGCGGCGGTTCTTGCCCAGGGGTGAAGCTGCTCGATCGGGAAGTCCTTGAATACCACGCGCACCTTGCCCGCATAGGTCGGGAGGATTTCGCGTAGTGCGTCGTGAAGTTTTCGACAAACTGGGCACTCGAAGTCCGAATACTCCACCAGCGTGACTGCTGCGTTGGAGTCTCCCAGAGAGGGCGCGTCCTTCATCTGAATCTGTCCCAGATTTTGCGCCAAGGGATCTTTGGTCATATCCGACAGGTCGCCCTGAAAAAGGAACTTGCCATCCTTGCTGACGTAGAACTTCACGGTCTGCTTGTTCCCGTCAATGGTCAGGTCAATGTTGGTTTCAAGCAGCCCTTCGACCGGAGTGGTTTTTGGCGGTCCGACCACTAGTGCGACGTTCGGGCCGAAGGCATACAAATGCCGAAGATAGTCCTCGATGCTTTTCTGTGTTGACGATGCCGCAGCGGTTGACGTCGCGGCTGCTGCGGGCTGCGCTTGTTGCGCTCGCGTTTGAGGCACAGTCGTGCTAAGAGCAAGGAGCAGGCAAATTATCAGCGCTATTTTCACAAAGGCCTCTTGGTCTCACGGAATGAATTTTTGAGCGATTGGGAATGGCCTGCCAAATCCGAATGCCCGCGAAGTGATCTTCAGGCCCGGCGCAGCCTGCTTACGCTTGTACTCATTGCGATCCACCAGAAGCGCTATGTCGCGGACCAGTTTTATGTCGAAGCCGTAATGATCGGCAATCTCCTGGGGGCTATGCAGATCCTCGATATAGGCCTTAAGGATGCGGTCCAGGACGTCGTACGGCGGCAGGCTGTCCTCGTCCTTTTGGCCGGGGCGCAGCTCGGCCGAAGGCGGCTTCTCAATGGTCGAAGCAGGGATCAATTCCCTCTCGCGATTAATCCAGGCCGCCAGCTCGTACACCATCAATTTGGGCACATCGGAAATCACTGCAAGACCGCCGGCCATGTCTCCGTAAAGAGTACAGTATCCAACAGCAAGTTCTGATTTGTTACCGGTGCTGAGCACCATGGAGCCAAACTTGTTGGATAGCGCCATCAGGTAATTTCCACGGATACGCGCTTGAATATTCTCTTCCGTCACATCGGCGGGCCGGTCGCCGAACGCTGGCGCCAGTGCCCTCTTATATTCTTCAAAAACATCCGTGATCGGCAAGCCGATGAGCTGAATACCCAAATTCTTCGCCAGCGTAGCCGCATCGCTTTTGCTGCCTGCCGAAGAAAATGGCCCTGGCATGGAAACGCCAAGCACATTTTTGGCTCCCAGCGCGTCCACCGCGATCGAGGCAACCACAGCCGAGTCAATGCCGCCACTCAAGCCGACCAGAACTTTCTTGAAACCGCATTTACGCACGTAGTCTGCAGTGCCGGTTAGCAGTGCTTCGTAGGCATAAGCGATTTCCGTCGGCGGCTGTTTGTGAATTTCGCCCTGCCCTGTGGCGGTATCAAAAAGGACTAGGTCCTCCTTGAACGCTAGGGCCTGTGCGGCCACGCGCCCATCGGCGGTAATCGCCATGCTCGCGCCATCAAAAATCAGATTGTCGTCGCCGCCGACTTGATTGACATACACCACCGGACGGCGCTGCTTCTTGGCGATGGCGCGCAGCATTTCAAAGCGCAAATTTCTCTTGTCGATCGTGTACGGAGAAGCGGAAAGGTTCAGCAGCACACTGGTTCCCTGCTTGCTCAGCTCCACAACCGGATCCCGTTCATATAAGCGCGTGGGCCAGAAATTCGGGTCGTTCCAAACATCCTCGCATATGGTAATGCCGAGTTTTTCGTCCTTGAAGCTGTAGACCACTTGCTTGTCGGCAGGCTGAAAGTAGCGCGACTCGTCGAACACATCGTACGTCGGCAGCAACATTTTACTCTGCTCAAAGACGACGCGCCCGCCGCACAGCAGCGCCGCTTTGTTGGCCACTGACTTGCCCGCGCCATTTTTCACGCGCCCGGCGTAGCCCACCAGTGCTGGTAAGGGAGTCTTGCCCGCGAGAGCTTTCAGTTCATCTATGTTGCGGTCCAGAAATGCCGGTCGTTCCAGAAGATCCTGAGGAGGATAACCGCAGAGGCAAAGCTCGGTAAAAACGGCAAGGTCTGCACCTCGCTGCTTGGCTTGTTCCGCCAAGTCCAAAATGCGAGCGGCATTCCCTGCGAAGTCGCCAACGGTGGGATTGAACTGCGCGAGCGCTATTCTCATGCCCGGACATCTTTAGGATACGGTTGGAATCCAAAGATTGCAAATCTTGACTCCCTGCGATGCCACTCGTTCCACCGCCAGAATTTCTTCAACCACGCTTGTCCTGCTTCCTCGCCACCAGGCTGGCGATTCCCTGCCCGGCTCGCAATTCGCGGTAAAACAAGACGCACAAGCTCGGGAATGCATCCCGCAGCTCGCCGATTTCGAGCAGGAACGCCGGATTCCGCGGGCCTTCCGGAAACTCAAGCTGCGCGCGCGTGTAAGTCTCGAGCACCAGAACGCCATTCGGGCGAAGAGCGCGAACCATCTGTGGAAAGAGCGATCGTTGCAGAAACTGAATGCACACAATCAAGTCAAACGCGTGTGCCGGAAGATGTGCATGCTGTAGATCCACACGCAGTAACTCTAGTCCTCGGCGATGAGCCTTGTGAACGTCATGGAAGTTCGTGCCGCGTCTCACTGGGACGTGCATGCCGTGTGCGCGAACTTCAAGAATGTCCAAAGCAACGCCGGAGAAATCCACGGCCGTGACATGCTGCCCGCGCGCGGCAAGAAACAGGGCATTTCTTCCGGTCCCGCAAGCGATATCCAGCGCTTGGCCGGACGGCAGAAGTGGCAACAGTTCGCAGATGATACTCGCGGGCTCCGAGGGCGGCGTCTCGGCTGCGAGCCCGTGCTTGGCATCCCACTCCGCTTGGTTCGAAGGCATAAAAAAGGCTCCTGAACTTACCGCTCAGGAGCCTGAAGAAAAGTTTGAAAGCGCACGGGCGCTTCCCTGCTCGGAATTAAACGCTGAAGGAGCTGCCGCACCCGCAGGTGCTCTTCACATTGGGATTGTTGAACTTGAATCCGGCGCCTTCAATCGTCTCGATGTAATCGATCTCAATCCCGTCCAGATACATGGAACTCATTTGGTCGACCGCGACCTTCAGCCCGTCGAACTCAAAAACCTGGTCCGCATCGGTGGTCTGGTTTTCAAACGCCATATGGTATTGGAAACCGGAACAGCCACCGCCCACAACGGCCACGCGTAGTGCCGCTGGGACCGGGCTCTGCATGTTCATGATTTCCTTCACTTTGCTGCTTGCAACGGGCGTCAAATTGATCATAAACCCTCTTGGCCTCCGCTCGCGGGCGCACCCGCGAAGCTATCAACATTTACATTATACCAGAACTCTCAAATGACTGCGCAACCCTGCGTTCCTGCCGTGAAACCCTGACTTCACCGCGTTTCGACATGGGTATCCGCTTCGCATACAATAAGATGCAATGACCAGACACAAAGTTACCCTCATCCCTGGCGAAGGAATCGGTCCGGAAGTTGCCGCCGCAACCCGCTGCATTCTGGAAGCCACTGGCGTGCAAATCGAGTGGGAAGAAATCGCGGGACGCTCTGACAGTTCCTCCGACCAGGGAAAAACCGTCAACCAGGCAGCCGTGGAATCGGTGCGCAGGAACCGCGTTGCCCTAAAGGGCCCCATGGCCACGGCCATTGCCGGAGGCGCGCCCAGCGTGAACGTGGCGCTTCGCAAAACCCTCGATCTCTACGCCAATTTGCGTCCGGTGAAAAACGTGCCCGGAGTCAAATCGCATTTCGAAAACGTGGACCTGATTCTCGTCCGCGAAAACACCGAAGACTTGTATTCCGGTCTCGAGCATGAGGTCGTTCCCGGCGTGGTCGAAAGCTTGAAAATCATCACCGAAAAAGCCTCCACGCGCATTGCGAAATTTGCGTTTGAATATGCCAAACGCCACGGCCGAAAAAAGATTCATGCCATACACAAAGCCAACATCATGAAGCTTTCAGACGGGTTGTTCTTGAAGTCGGTCCGCGCGGTAGCCGCGAAATTCCCTGCCGTCGAATACAAGGAACTCATCGTTGACAACGCCTGCATGCAAATTGTGATGGATCCCCTGCAATTTGACATGCTTTTGTTGCCGAATCTTTACGGTGACGTAATGAGTGACCTTGCCGCAGGGCTTGTCGGTGGACTGGGTGTGGTTCCCAGCGCCAACATCGGCGACGAATGCGCCATGTTCGAGGCGGTCCACGGTACCGCTCCCGATATTGCTGGCAAGGGACTTGCAAATCCCACTGCCCTGCTGATGAGCGCTGCTTTAATGCTCGATCACCTCGGCGAGCAAAAGGCGTCGGAGCGCATCCAGAATGCCCTGGAAAAGGTCTACCGCCAGGCGAAACATACCACCCGCGACGTCGGCGGCAAAGCAGGCACCGAGGAATTTGCCGATGCCGTGATCGCTGCCCTCAAACAGAAGTGATTTTTGTCACAGATTTCAAAAGTACTAGCAGTCCTAAATCGTTTAAATCCTTGCTTTTTTGCCTGGTATCATGCCAACCTTAGGCCGTAGCCTCGAGCGTCCTCCAGGCCGCATTATGCAGCGAACCCGCTATCCAGAACGTCGGCGTACCACGCGCCTTTCGCTTCAGATACCTCTGACAGTGCGCTGCCGTTTGCCGGAAGGTGAAACGATTGACCTGAAGGCCTCGACTTATGTCGTCAGCGCCCACGGTGCCCTGGTGCTCATGGACACGCCTTTGATTCCTGGCCAGACCGTCAAAGTTTTCAACGAACATACTGCCAATTCGGTGGATTGCGTCGTGACTTCCTTGCGCGAAAAACGTGAAAGACGGTTCGTCGGAATTGCCTTCGTCAATCCCAATATCGACTTCTGGCACATCGTTTTTCCGAAGTCCGGCACGCGCCAGGCAATTCGTTCTGCGGTTACGGGAGCCCTGGTGCCGCCAGGATTCCGGCAAGAAAATACTCCTCAGTTTTGACGGAATTCTGCGCGTCGGAGATTTCGCCCACTCTCAACTGCTCTTCACTACATAAATCTGGTAGACCATCAGGTAGACAATCACGCCCGTCACGCAAACATAAAACCACAACGGCAGCGTCCATCGCGCGATCAGGCGATGTTTGTCGAATTTTCCCAGCCACGCACGGCGTAGGGTAATCAGAATCATCGGCACAATCACGATGGCAAGGATCGTGTGCGAAGTCAGCAACGTGAAGTACACCGGCCTGATCCATCCTTGCCCTTGAAAGAGGACCAATTGCTTCACACGGAGGTGGTAGACAACGTAGGACGCCAGGAAAATAGTGGAAACGCTGAACGCCGAGATCATGAAAGCCTTGTGCACGTCACGCTTTCCGGCACGAATCGCCGCATATCCGCCTGCGAGCAGCAGCGCGCTTAGTCCATTGAGGCAAGCATTGAGCGCGGGTTGCGAAAACATAGGTGTGCGTTTGTCCTTCCCGAAGCGGCCTTGTCGAAACTGTCTGACTCAGCGTGGGAGCTTGTCGTAGACCATCAATCCCAGCAACAGCGGAATGTGCAGAACCGTTGCGTGCATCAGCCATTTGGCGCGGGCATTCGTTTTGTTGCTCGCCGCCCACAGGCACACCTGCACTAAAGCCGTACTGGTGACGAGCGCGCCAAAAAAATACATCACGCCGGCCAGGCCAAGAATGGCCGGGAGCAGGCTCATGCCAACCAGTGCGACCGCATACAGAACGATCTGCCGGAACGTGCGCGTGCCTTCACGGTCAACCACCGGCAGCATCATGATGCCTGCTCGCGCGTAGTCTTCGCGATACATCCACGAGATGGCATGAAAATGTGGAAACTGCCAGAGAAATAGTATTCCAAAGAGCAGCCACGCGCCGCGATCAAGCGAACCCGTCGCCGCCACCCATCCGATCATCGGTGGAATGGCCCCGGGAAAAGCGCCGACGAACGTCGCCCACACGGTGCGTTTTTTCAGCGGAGTGTACGCCAGCAAATAACTCAGGCACGTCGCCACGCCAAGTCCCGAAGCTAGCGCGCCAGCCGCCACAAACAAATCCGCAGCGCCAGCAATCGCCAGCGCAACGCCAAAGACCAGCGCTTCCCACGGCTGCAGCACGCCGCTAGGCAGCGGCCGCAAAGCCGTGCGCCGCATGTAACCGTCGGACTCGCGTTCGATGTAGTGATTCAACGCCGCCGTGCCCGCTGCTATGAGCATCGTTCCGAAAACCGCGTGCAACATATGCAACCACGCGACAGGACCGCGCGCACCCATGTAATACCCGGCTGCCGTGGTCATCAATACAAGGAAGGAAACATCCGGCTTCGTCAGCGCGACGTAGCCACTCGCCCGTGCGGACAACGTCAGTTCCGTGGTGCGCGCCGTGCTCATCCCGTAGTCACCTGCCGTGGCGCCGTCGCGGCCACTTCTCTTCCGCGCGGCACCAGCCGGTAACATGCCAGCACCACCAGCACAGAAAACGCGAACAGCAACGCGCCCACGACCGTGTGAATCACGGTTAACGTCACCATCATGGGCATCGGCTGTGGAGCATCCGCCGTCGTGAGTCGCGACCTGTACGCCGCCAATCCCAATAGAAACTGCGCGCCGAAGATGGCGTGCAGCAGGATTCGCGCCAGCGATAGCTCGCGCGACTGCGCAAACCGCTTGCGCAGCGCTATCGCTGTCCACATCACCATTCCTAGCACTAGCATTGCTCCCGCCATGTGCGGCCAAATCGGAATCTCCTTATGACGGAAGCCCGCGCCAAGAATCACCTGCAAATAAATAACGGCCGCATTGAGAATCACCAGCGAATGAATCGAGGGAGTTCCGCTGTCGCCCAACTGCGATTGATCCGAAACCCACCACTTGCTGGTGAACACAGCAATACCTACAACTGCGCCAAAAACGATTTGCGCAAAGCACGCATGGATGACCGGCAGCCAGTAATGGAGCAGCCGTATGACCACCTGGCCGCCTAGAATCGCCTGCACTGCGACGCCAAGCGCTGCAATCAGTCCAAGCCAGCGCAGCCACAGACGCTTTTCCTTTATCCAAAGCAGCGCCGCCAGGGTAAGCGTCAAGAACCCCAATCCGCCCGCGAAGACGCGGTGCGAGAACTCAAATAGGTCGCCACCTTGAAGCGATGATAGCGGGGGCACCAATGCGCCATGCGAAGTCGGCCAGTCCGGCACGGAAAGGGCTGCATCCTTCGACGTAACCAGTGCGCCGGCGACAAACAAGACAATCGTCCAGCACACTGTGAAGACGGCAAATTTGTGCACGCCAGGATTGTAGGTGGAAGCCATTTCCCCCATACCAGGCGCGAATTATACCCTGAGTTGGATCGATTTTGCGAAATCGAGCTGCGGCCAAGCGCGCACTTTGAGAACCAGAGCCGGAGTTCGTACATCGCCTTCGGGAGGTATAATGGCCGCATGCGTCACATTGACCTTGTCGTCGTGCAAGCGTTCGGGACGCAGGTTGAAGCGGACATTGCCAAGAGCGTGCTCGAGTCTGCGGGCATTGACGCCATGATCCAGGCCGACAGAGCGGGCGGCATGCGCGACCATCTGGCATGGAGCGGCTTCGGGTTCAAAGTGCTGGTCCGCGAAGAAGACGCGGCGACCGCGCGCGAAGTGCTTACACCGCCCCACCAAGCGCCTTTGAGTAATCTAGTTACTGTTGGATCTTTCGCAAAGCAAGAGGAGGCGGAGGCGGCCGAGGACGCGCTTGAATCCGCAGGTATTGCCGTGATGATCCAGTCCGACTTGGCTGGTAGCGTACTTGGCTTGGAAGGGTTCCGATTGCTGGTGCCCGGAGAAGATGCCGCGAGGGCGCGCGCGATCCTTAAGCCGACTCAGGAACCGCACGCATAGCTGAACGAGAAGAATCGCACGCCCTCAGGCTGCACCACTACCTATTCGTGCCGATGCCAACGGTGCAGCCGATGACGGTGCTTCTATTCCCACAGCGCGCAGCACTAAATCCTTGAGCGCGTCGATAAACAAAGGCGAGTCGCCCACAGCAGGCATCATGCGAAATCTTTCGACGCCCACTTTTTCCGCTTCCTCGCGGGCTTCGATATTGATTTCGTGAAGCGTTTCGATGTGCTCAGTGACGAACGAAATGGGGACCACGAGCATCTCTTTAACGCCTTCGCGGCCTAGCCGCTCGATCGTCCCCGTGAGTGGAGGTTGCAGCCATTTCGCGGGTCCCACGCGGCTCTGGTAGCAGAGCAAATGTGTCCGTGGCCAGCCAGCGTATTGCTTCGCGCCAACTTCGCTCACCCGGCGCACCGTCTCTTCGATCTGTTTCGGATACGGGTCGCCCCTCTCGACCAAACTCATCGGCAGGCCATGCGCGCTGAACACCAGATGAATCCGCGAGCTGTCTTGAAATTGGCGCAATACAGATCCGATCCGCTGAACCAACGCTTTGATGTATAGCGGATGGTCATGAAAATTATCGATGCTACGCTCTGGCGGCTTCCCCGTGGATGGTCCCCAGTTTGTTTGATTCGCGACCCGTGCCCATTCTTTCAAGCTGCTCAATGTTGTGGCATAGGAATAGTGCGGATACAGCGGCAACAAGACAATTTCATCGAGCGGCGCGGCCTTGCGCAACGCATCCACCGCCTCTGCCGTAAACGGATGCCAGTAACGCATCGCCGTGACCGCTACAGGATCGATATATGGCGAAACCGCTCGCACCAGCCGCTCGCGTTGCCGCTCGGTGAGCAAGCCAATCGGCGACCGGCGGCCGATTTCAGCGTAACGCCCCGCAACCGGGACGGACCGCCGCGAAGAAATAAATTTCGCAATCGGGCGCCGCAGCAGCCCAAAGGGTCCGAGCGGGATAATATCCGGATCCAGAAATAGATTCAGCAGGAACGGCTCGACGGCCTCCAGTGAATCCGGCCCGCCGAGCTGAAACAGCACAATCCCGACTCGCTTCTTCCCTGCCAAGCTACTTGCTCCGGTTCAACGAGTTCTTCAAGCGCTCGATTTGTTCGCCCAGCGCTGCGGTGCGCCGCGCCACTGTGATGTAGTAAATGAAAAACACTCCCCAGCCGATCACATAGGCTGCAAACACGCTTCCCAGATTCTTCATGTTGCCTCCGCTTCGCGCTCAATGGATTGCACTTCGCCGCGCATGGCTTCCAGCGCATACCGCTCACGAATGAGAAAAATCATCAGTATCACCAGGTTCAGAAACCAGAACCAGAAAACCTTTCGCATGGTCGGCTCCAGACCCGATCCGGCCCCCCCCATTATCACCGGCTGCGGATGCTGCGTGCGCCACCAGCGAATCGATCCGTAGACCAGCGGCACATCGAGAAACGCAAAAATACCGTAGATCGCGCTGATCAAGGCCCGACGATCGGGATCTTCGACCAGAGTTCTTAGCAACAAATAGGACGTGTACAAGAGCCACAGCACAAACGTAAGCGTCAGCCGCGCGTCCCACGTCCACCAGATGCCCCACACTGGATGTGCCCAAATGGGCCCCGTGATGATCAGCACGGTACAAAACGCCATTCCTACTTCTGCGGCGGAAACGCCGAGCCAATCCCATTTGGGTTTTCTGGTGAAGACATAAGCCAGATTTCCGACAAAGCACACGAAGAAGGAGAGCAACGCGACCATACCCGACGGGGCATGCAGATAAAAAATTCGCTGGATGGTTCCCATTTTGCTCTCGGTGGGCGCCACGAAAAGAGCCGCATACGCTGCAAAAGTCATCAATATGACGACGACAGCGGCAATCAGGATTCTTTTCTTCAATCCAATGCTCCTGTCAAATTTCGGAGACGTCCAGTCGCTCATTCTTCCAGAAGATACTCTCCGAAAAGCCATAGCGCCGTCAAAAAAACGACGTCGAACGCCAGCAAGAACCCCAGCCAGTTCCACGGCATGATGGGATTCGGCACCAGCAACGCCGCGGTCGCTTCCGTACTGGCGATCAGCACCGGTGTGAGCAGGGGCAAGAGCAGCAACGGCAAAAGCAATTCGCGCATTCTGGCCTGCGCAGAAATTGCAGACAAAGCCGTTCCCGTTACGGAAAGTCCCAGGCTCCCCATGAACATCACCAGCACCAACTGCGGAAAGGCCGCCAGGATAGGCACGTTATACAAAATCGAGAACACCGGCAGAAGCAGAACTTGCGCAAATAACAAAAAAAGTGTATTCGCGGCCAGCTTGGCGAGGAAAATAGCAAACGCGTCGCTGACTGAGAGGCGCAGCGCGCCCAGCGTGTCGTTCGTTTGCTCCCGCAGGAAGCAGGGCTGCAGCATCAGCGAAGCCGCGAATAGAAATGCCAGCCAGAGCAATCCAGGCCCAAATCGGCGCGATTCGCTGACCGACGGGTCAAAAGTGAAACTGAACAGCACCACAATCGTGAGAATAAAGACGACTGTGGTAGTTAGAAGTTCGCGTGAACGAAACTCCGTGCGAAGTTCCTTGCCCAGCAGCGCCGCCGTATTGGAAAGCAGCGCCATTCACGCATTCGCAAAAGCGAGGATGGAGCGAAAGTTCGCGCCGGTTCGCGTGTCGGCAACGACTGCGCCCGCATCGAGCCGTATCGCCCGCGTCGCCAGCGCGGAGACTTCCGACTCGCCGTGCAGGCTCATCAATATCGTGCGTCCCGAATCTCGCAATTGGCGCACCGTTTGCGCAAACCAGTTCGCTCCTTGCGGATCTAGGCCCGTCGTCGGCTCATCCAGAAGAATCACGGCAGGCTCGTTCAGCAGCGCTCGCGCAATCGCGACGCGCTGGCGCATTCCTCGCGAAAACGTGCGCACCAATGAGTTTCGTCGTTCCAGGAGTCCCACTTCCGCAAGGAGTGTCGCGGCGCGTGCCGTGGGCTGTGCGATTCCCTGCAATCTCGCAAAGAGCAGTAGATTCTCTTCCGCCGTGAGCTCGTCATAAACCATTGTGGCGTGCGCCACAAAACCGGCCGGCGTCGTCTCGGCTTTCCCCCCGCTTCCGTCCAGGAAATGCACCGTGCCTGACGAAGGACGCGCAAGCCGCGCTGCGATTCGCAGTAGCGTCGTTTTGCCGGAACCGTTCCGTCCGGCAAAGGCCACGCATTCTCCCGCGGAAATCTCCAGGGAGATGCGCCGCAATGCGTAAAGTCCACCGTACCGTTTATCAATATTATCGAAGCGGATTCCTGTGGGCGGAAAATTCGGCGTCACGGGACGGCCTCGGAGACGGGCAGATCGCTCCTGGTCTTCAACGCTCAGCCTCGCACGAGATCGCGCAGCACTTTCTCCGCACGCGCGCGTTCCTGTGCATATTCATCTTCAGAAATGGTCCCCGCTTGATGGCGCAGCTCCAGCCGGAACAGGCGCTCTTTCAGCGCATCGAGGCTTGTGCCGATCGCGGCATCAACTTCGGCCATACTTGCCTCTCCGTTCGTGGGAACTGCCGGCGCGGTTGGCGCCACGGTGGCGCTCGGTTTGGATTTTTTCTGCTTCAGCGGTACCACTTTCTCCGTGTCAGCCGCTGTTCCGGCTACCGCCACGACAGGCTTGCGAGCCAGCAGAATCGCGCCCAGTGCAAAGACGCAAACAAAGCCCGCAATCAACGGCCATTTCAAAACATCCAGCCTTCCCGGAACTTGCTGGATGCTCACCGCGGCCGATTCGCCGCCACCCTGCTGCGCGTCTCGCCCTTGCTGACCTTGATCTCCTCCGGCGTTTGCATCCGCGGCCGGCGCTGTGCCGGATACGCTCACGGCCACTATAGTGCCTGCGGGAACATCCTGGCGGCCGTAGAGATTCATGCCTTGCTCTTGCCCGCCTGGCGCCAGGCCATCGCCGCTGATTTGCACGCTGGGCGGCGCGGCAACCAGCAACCGGCTGCCCGCATAGATCGTCGGGATTTTCACCGTCGCCGCGTTTTCCGGATACGGCAGCTCATAGGAAAACCGCACTGAACTTGTTCCAGGCCGGAACGCAAACGCAATCGAATACCGATTGTTCTTCTTGTCGATGGGAAGTTGCACCACCGGCATTCCTGCCGGCCCGGCCGCCGACACTTGCTGGAGTTGGCCTTTCTCCGGCAACGCGAAATCAAAACTGCCTTCGGTTCTGTAGAAAGCTACCTGCGGCTGAGACTTGTTCTCGATCTGATATTCTTCGCCGACGATCATCGTCGCGCCGTTTGGCTGAAAAATCACTACGTGGGAAGGAACGTTGATCGTCTTCGCATCCTTGGTTGGCTCATAAATGTCCACTTGCGCCGTGCTCGTCCCCGGCGGTAAAGCGCGATTGAAATTGATGCCGTGATACACCGCGCGGACCAGCATCGGCTGCGCGCCGATCCCGGGATGGTCAAACGTGAATTCCCCTTGCGCGCCGCTCTTGGAATGCGCAACTTCTTGCATCCCTCCTTGAAGCTGGACGAGCGTGAGTTCAATTCCAGTCGCGGGTTTGCCGGTCGTTCCGTTCACCACCGTGCCATGAACCGTCCCCGCTTCGACAAATGTCAATGGAGTTGCGATGAGCGCGCCCAGCACTGCCAACTGCGCTGTGCAAAGCCGCCTCATTGGGCGCCCCCATCGGCGGGACGCGTTCCGCGCGCCCGCCGCACCTGCGCATCTGTCACCTGGTCGATCTCCGCCAGCACCAGCGCCGCTTCATTCTCAAGGGCCGTTTTCATCGCTTCAAAGTCGCCTTCCGAGTATTTTCCGGAACGATACTCAAACCGCAAGTCGCGCAAATTGTCGTAAATCGTGTCGCGTCGCTCCAGCAGTTGATCGAGTTTGGTCCGGTGCGGCGCCAGGTCTGAAGCATCTGGCTGGATGTAAAAAATGAAGAGCAGAACCGCCACGGCCAGCGCCAGGCACGCGCCCAGCACCGCCCAATCCCCCGAGGCGATCTCGACGCTCGCAAATGTGACGAGAACGGCCACCATTTAATCCTGGGTCTCGCGTGATACTCTTGCCCGGGCACGCTCCAGCATCTCGGATGAAATGCCCGTTGTGTTAACCGCGGATGTTGCCGGGAGCGGGTCCGGTCGTTTTCTCCAGCGCGCGATGACCAAAACCACCACTCCGGTGCCCACGAAAAGATAAACGCTCGGCAAAATCCAGGCGACCAGGCTGAAGCCCGATTTTGGCGGCTCCGCATAAACTTTTGTCCCGAATTCCTGAACGAACATCTGCGTTATGGCATTTTCCGAATCGCCGCGTGACAATGATTGATTCAATTCCTTCAGCATTGCTGCAGACGTGCTGCAGCCTACGTGGTTGCACTCCGTCAGCACCTGGCTGCATCCGCACATGCACATGAATTTGCCGCCGATTTGTTTCGCGCGGTCGGAGAGTTGCTGCGCTCCGACAGGTGTCATCAATAGGGGCGCAGTCGCGAACATCGCCAGCATCGCGATCGCGGCCATAGAACGAGCTCTAGTCATGGCCCTCTCGCAAAGTGACGGTCGGCGCAAGTCCATGCGCCATTGGCCGTGCGGCCGCTGCCGGTTGCTCTGCGCCGGCGAGCACCAGCACGGCTCGGCGGTTCGGCAGCAGCGCCACCAGCGTTCCAAATACCACCACTACTCCGCCGAACCAGATCCACTTCACCAGCGGATTCAGATAGGCATGAAGCACCGGCAGTTGTGTATCCGGGCTCGTTCCCGCGTACACCACGTATAAATCTTCCTGCAACGTCGAACGGATCGCCACCATCGTACCGTTCTCTTCGGTCGTGGAGAAGCGTCGCTTTTCGGGATACAGCATCATCGTGGGCTTGTTGTTTTGCAGCACCTCGACGAGCAGGCGCTGCGCGGTGTAATTCTTCTCCGGTTTGGTGTCGAAGCCCTGCAAGACCAAAGTGTACGGCCCGATTTGCAAGGTGTCGCCTTGCCGCATGTCTTTCTGGATATCGCGATTGAAAGCTGCGCCGGCCAGCCCGATAAATACAAACACCATCCCCATGTGAACGATGTAGCCACCGTAGCGCCGCGTGTTGCGCATCGTCAGTTCCAATGCGGAAGCCACAAGCGAAGCGCCCGACCGCGCCCCAATCACTTTCGCGCCGCGGTAGAATTCCATCCCGATCGTGGACGCCACAAAAATGCAAAGAACCAGGCAAATCCACGAATAGAACTGGCGAAAGCCCAGCGCGAAGCCAATTGCACCTGCAGCCAGCCCGATCGCCAGTGGCCACCCAAAATTCCGCTTCAAGCTGTCTGTGGAAGTCTTCCGCCACGCCAGCAACGGTCCGACGCCCGTCAAGAACAGCAGCAGCAACCCGATAGGAATGTTCACCTTGTTAAAGAACGGCGCGCCCACGCTGATGCGGTCGCCGGTAATCCATTCGGAAAAAACCGGAAACAGCGTGCCCGAAAGAATGGCGATGCACGAAACCAGCAGAATCAGGTTGTTGAACAGGAAGCTCGATTCGCGCGAAATTATCGAATCCAGTTGATTCTCGCTTTTCAGGTAGTCGCGATTCTTCAGGTACGCGCCAAAGCATACGAGAATGATCAGCGAAAGAAACGCCACGAACCATGTGCCGATACTGGATTGCGCGAAGGCATGAACCGAGCTGACCACGCCACTGCGCGTCAGGAAAGTTCCCAGGATGCAAAGCAAGAATGTGATGAATACCAGCCAGACGTTCCACACCTTCATCATCCCGCGCTTTTCCTGCATCATCACCGAGTGCAGGAACGCCGTGCCCGTCAGCCACGGCAGGAAAGACGCGTTCTCGACCGGGTCCCAGCCCCAATAACCGCCCCACCCGAGCACCGCGTACGCCCAGTGCGCGCCCAGCAAAATTCCCATCGACTGAAACGTCCACGCAATCATCGTCCACTTGCGCGTCAGATGAATCCACTTCTCTCCGGGATACCGCGCCAGCAGCGCGCCCAGCGCAAAGGCAAACGGAATCGTGAATCCCGTGTACCCCGAATACAGATTCGGTGGATGAATCACCATTTCCGGATATTGCAGCAGCGGGGTCAACCCGTTGCCATCGGCGCGCGCCACGTAATTCATCACTCCGTCCGCTCCCGGCGCAGCAAGCGCCTTGAACGGGCTGGCAACGAAGTTGTTCAGCATCAGGAAGAAAATTTGCACGCCGGCCATCACTACGCCGACGTACGGCATCAGCTCGCCATTCTTGTTCCGGTAAGTGATCAATACGGAGAAGACATAAATGGCCAGCAGGAAGCTCCAGAACAGCAGCGAACCTTCCTGCCCCGACCACAGCGCGGCTATCTTATAAAATGTTGAGAGGTCGCGGTTGCTGTGCGATACCACGTACGCAATGGAAAAATTATCGCTGAAGAAAAGATATTCGAGGCTGAACGTAGCGAGGAAAATCAGGCAGCACGTGGCCATTCCGGCTTGCCGCGTGCTCTTGATCAGCAGCGGGTGGCGCGTGATGATTGCCGCAATGCCCCCGCCGAACGCATACACAGCGCATACAAACGCCAGAACGAGCGCGAAGGAACCGAATACATCCACGGCAACCCCGCCTATCCCCCGGAAACCCCGGGCGCCCTACATAACACTTTTCTCGGTGGGGCTGGGCGTGGCGCTACCTTTGCCTCCGGGCGCCGCTTCATACTTGGAAGCGCACTTCGCCTGCACCAGTTCGGCGACAAACCGCCCCTCCGGACCGGGCCGGCCCTCCACCAGCGCCTGGGATTTGTCCACAAAGGTGTCCGGCAGCGGGTCGGTGCCAATGTAACTGACCGGGAGCGTCTTCCCTTCACCCTCCAGCACAAAATCAATGCGGCCCGTAAGGTGCCGGATACTGCCCGGTGCAACCGTTCCGCCGATCCGCATGCGTTGGCTCAGCGACGAGCCCTTTAACGTCTCCAGCTCGGCAATGGTGTGGTAATACGTCTTGCTCTCCCCATAGCCAAGCCACGCCAGAAAACCCATCGCGGCCACGATTACGCCGATTCCCACGCCAAACTTTGCTTGTTTTTTCACGGCAGTACCCCTGCAGTGGCTTCCATCTAGCTATACGCCTGATTCTACCATAGGTAATAAATGCTCTTGGTTCGTTCTTAACCCAAGCCCGCCGCAGCTAGCGCTTCTCGCAAGCGCGCAGCGCCATTCTCACCGCCGCGGCTTCCGAGCAGGAACGGTTTCCCATGATCCAACAGCACCGGGCATCCCAAATCCATTGCCAGAATATCATCCAAGACGACCGCAAGCTCTTCCGTGACGGCCATCACACGCTTTGGTTTGAGTGACCGCCGGACCCGCGTCGCCACGGTTGCCAACCGCTTTTTCAGCACAGCTCCCGCGCCCGCTTCCAAACTCTTCCCATCTTCGAACGGGCACTCCAGCACGTGCGTCAGGAAAAACCCTGCTCGTTGAAACTCCGCCTGTACTGCGTCCCGCGTCTTCCCCGCCGTCGAAATCCCTACTGCGTCCAGGACTTGCACAGCCTCGCCCCGGAACTCTCCGCTGCTGGCGTACAGGAATTCTTCATCCCGCAACGGGGAAAACGCTCCCAGCAGGAGCGTGTGGATGTGCACCGGCCTATAGCGTGTTGTCCATTCCAGGCGCTGCAGACGCCGCGCAGAGTGTTCTGTCGACGCACCCTGTCCGCAACCGTCACACCGCAAAACGATTGAGTTTGTCATGGATGGGCAAGACTTTGGAGGGCCGGGCGGAGTTTATCCCGACCCGGTCGGGAGCCCGGCCCTCATTCAGAATGTAGTGGAATGGGGCGACGACTGCAAATCGATCTTTGATGGCGTGCGCCGTGACCCGCTTCAAAGCCAGTCCGCAACAACCCGCTCTAGGCGCCTCGGCTGATTTCTGTTTTCCATTTCTATTTTCAAGTTGTAACCGCCGTGTCCGCCGGCAGCTTCGCTCGCAGGCACCACTTCAGCTCCTGGCTCATTTCTGTGATTTCCATCCCGGGCATCACGATGAACTTGCAGCTCAGCATCTCGTGGGGCTCGTCCTCATCCGGCAGTTGGCAGGTCACTCGGCAATACTGGCAATCCTGGTTCCAGCAGAAGCGTCCGTACGGAATCGTTTCCGGACTGATGAACTGAAAGCACCGCAAAAGCGAATTCCGCTCCGGCACCTGAAATTTTTTCCCGAAGATTGCAATCTCCACTAATTTTTCATAAGGACGGAAGGGTTCCGACATGACGAGTCCTGTTCTCCGTGACCCGGCCTGGGCCTCTGCGTTTCCGCGATATTTCCTCGAGCCGAACCACTATATGAATTGCCTCAACAGAGTAGACCGCGAATTTCGCGCGCACAACGCTGTGTCTCGTCGGCGTTGCCAATCTGCCACGGGGGGCCAACTCTCAAGCTCTCCCCACACTTAACGGCTCTGCGAGATGGCATGCCGTGGCTGGGCGCTTCACGCCACAAGCCTGTCCACACGCAACTTGATTTACATTCCGATGGTGAAGGAAATGCTCAGGCCGTGCCACGGTTCCACGGCACGGCCTGAGCATCGTATAGAGTTACTCTCGGTTCCGATATTTCTTACGGTCCGACTTGCGGTCCCAGTCCCGGTCCCAGCGCGTTTTTGCCGCGTTTGTTGTCTGGCTCCCAACTGTAACCTGGGCCGAAGCGAAGCTTTGGTTGCCAGAGGCATCCTGAACCATGTAGGTGACGGTGTAGATCCGGCCAGCGTCCATTCCGGACCGCTCCGCCCGCAACAGGAACGACCGCACGTCGGTTCCGAACGGGATCGTTCCGCCGCCCACTGCCTGGATGTCGTTCGGCTGATCGCCATCTCCGAGGCCCTCGTCTGGCTCATTGCTGGTAATCGCCAGGAGTGCAACCTTGGGATTCGGATCGCAACTGTCGCTTGCATCGACTGTGGCCGTGATCTGCACGAGCCTGTGGTTGGGTGGCCAGAGAGCGTTTGGGGACAATGCAACGTGCAACGTAGGCGCGGTCGTGTCTCGAACAGTGACCTGCGTCGTCGCCGTGGAACTGAGCCCTCCTGTGTCAGTGACCGTCAAGGTAAAGGTGTGCGTGCCCATTGTCGGTATCAACTGAACAACGGCGGTGGTACCTATCACATTCCCCGCCTCATTCTTCCAGACGAAGCTGAGCGCATCACCATCCGGATCGCTGGACTTGGACCCATCCAATTGCACTAGTGTCCCGCCCTGCCCGGCGCATTCCAGCGTTTGGTTGGCGCTTGCGACTGCGACCGGCGGATGATTTATCGGTTGTACTGTGATCACCGTCTTAGCCGTGGAGCTGAGGCCTCCAGAATCGGTGACCGTCAGCGTAAAGGTGTGCACACCCAACTGTACCGTTACCTGAACAACGGCCGTCGTACCCACCACATTGCCCAGTTCATCCTTCCAGACGAAACTGAGCGCATCACCATCCGGATCGCTGGACTTGGACCCGTCCAGTGTCACGCGCATACTCTGCCCAGCGTATTGCAGGGTTTGGTCGGGGCTTGCAACTGCAACCGGCGGATGATTTACGGCTTGCACTGTAATGACCGTGCTAGCAGTGGAACTGAGGCCTCCAGGATCGCTGACCGTGAGTGTAAACGTGTGTGTGCCCACCTGCACCGTCACTTGCACAACGGCCGTGGTACCCACCACGTTGCCCAGTTCATCCTTCCAGACGAAGCTGAGCACATCTCCGTCAGGGTCGCTGGACTTGGACCCATCCAGTGTCACGAGTGTGCCGCCATTCCCGGTGGCCTGCACCGTTTGGCCCTGACCCGCGTCGGCTACTGGCGGATGGTTGGTCACTATGTTACCCGCCATTCGGCTGAAAAGGATTTGCGAAACGCCCGGCGTGCGGTCCTGCCAAGCCACGTTGATGTCGCCGCTCTTGTCCGCAGCGATCTGCACTGCCGCCGACAGGCCCGAATTGTTGGAAAGGTTGAGCGGCGTTGCAAGAAACGTCAGGCCCGAATCTATCGAACGCGTATAGAAGATGTCCCGATTGCCGGGAGTGGTGTCTTCCCAGGCTACATTGATATTGCCGCCGGCATCGACAATTAGCCACGCACTGGTGGAAGCCCCGGAATTATGCGATAGATTCTGCGCGCTGGAAAACGTAGCGCCCGCATCGGCCGAACGAACGAAGAAGACGTCTGCGGGACTGCTTTCTTCCCAAACCACGTTAATGTTGCCCGCGGCTTCCACAAAGAGTTGTGGATTCCCTGATGAGCCGGGAGTCCCGGACAGATTCTTAGGAGACGAGAAGGTCGTTCCGTTGTCTACTGAGCGGCTTAGGAAAATGTCGAAATTGCCTCCGCAGTCATTCGACCAGACTACGTTGATATTGGCGGCAACGTCCAAACCGATTCGCGGAGTGTTGGAGTTGGCGATACAGTTGCCAAGCGGGTTCGAGAGATTCTTAGGGAACGAGAAGGTCGCGCCGTTATCGGTGGAGCGGCTGAAGGAAATGTCCGAATGGCCCGCAACGTCATCTTCCCAAACCACGTTGATGTTGCCGCTCTTGTCGATGGCGACTTGCGGATTCATCGAGCCGCCAGCGTTGGTGGAGACCATCTTCGGTGACGAAAATGTGGCGCCTCCGTCCATAGAGCCGCTGAACCAGATGGCGAGGTTGCCAGTGTCGCTCTCCCAGACGACGTTAATGTTGCCGGCCGCGTCCACGGCGATCTGCGGAACGGAAAACAAAGCAGTGTTCGTCGTCGCGGAGAGGTTCGTTGGCGGTGAGAACGTTACGCCTCCATCCGTTGAGCGGCTGAAAAAGATATTGGAGGTACGAAAACTGCAATCACCACTGTCTTCCCAGGCTATATTGATGTTGCCACCGGCCTCCACGGCCATCACCGGACTGAAGGAGCATCCCGAACTATTGGAGACTTGCTTTGGCGCCGGGGTCGGGAGGAAAGTCACTCCTCCGTCGGTCGATCGGCTGAACAGGATATTGGAATTGTTGGCCGTGTCATCTTCCCAGGCCATGTAAATGTTCCCAGAGGCATCCACGGCGATTTGTGGAGTGAACGAATAATCCCCGTTGTTTGACACATTCTTCGGCGTGGAAAACTGTTGCGACCATGCGGGCCCGCACATTACTGCCAATCCGAGCACCACAATTGCTACAACGTGACCCATGCGCTTGCGGGAAACCATAGCAGACCTCCTAGTCGGCGATCAGCGACCCAAAAAGGCGACGAAGACACCAATTCGACATTCGGCATGCATGAGAAATTGCCCAGCCAGCCCTGCGGGGAACTTCTGAACTGGCCTTTCTACGGGGCTACTTTGGATTGGCTCGTCCTCCCCGCCCAGGGAGAAACGAGCTTTGATTTCTGCGTTCAGTATACAGAAATGGAGACGAAAGAAAAGGGAAAACAGGTCGGGCATGTGTCTATTCTGGTAACAGGGCGCGTCGTTCACTCGTGGAGTTCTCCGGCTCCGGGAAGTCCGGATTCACCATAACCATTTTAGAATGAGCACTTACGGAACACTGGGCGGAAGGCATTATCACCGTACGTCAACTTTTCCTTGATTCTTCCGAGGCGCGTCGTATACTAGATTCTAGGGTAGTTCTGCGCACTGCGCCGGTTCGATCTTCACGGATCACCCAATACATTCGACCTAAGCCATTTAGAATCAACACTTGCAGGAATGCTGTCATGGACCGCCCCTAACTATCTTTAGAATCAACACTTATGGGGATGTCCGCAAGTGTTGATTCTAAAGCACTTACTGGAACGCTAAGTCCTTTAGTTGCAACATTCACACAAAACACGGGGGACCGTGATGGTTAACCAGCTATTCGAGGAGCGCAGCTGTCCTGAGCAAGGCAGCGAGTCGGAGGATCTCTAGAGCTCGAAGAGCGGTGCCTTGCACGAGTCACTGACCCTTCGGCGCCAATTGATAGCTAACGAACGCAAACTGCTTCCCGTTCGGCGACCAGGATGGTACGTTCATTGTTCCCTGCCCGCCAAACAACTTCGCCAGCACGACGATCTTTTTGTCCTTCAGCGTCATCATGCGCAGCATCACGTCTTTGTTTTCAGGGTGTCCCTTCACGCTCGCGTCATACGTCAGGAACACCATTTTTTCACCATCGGGCGAAAGGTGCGGAAACCAGTCGTTCTCTTCGCCAAACGTAATCTGCTCCTGCTCGCTCCCGTCGGCGAGCATCCGCCAAATCTGCATGTGCCCGGTTCGTTCGGAGTTGAAGTAAATGTACTTCCCGTCCGGAGAATATTCCGGCCCATCGTCCAGTCCCTTCGCGGTCGTCAATCGTTTCTCGTCCCCTCCTGACGCAGGAATCGCATAGATATCGAAATCGCCGTTCCGTTCGCCGACGAACGCAAGTGTCTTTCCATCCGGCGACCAGCCATGCCAATACGAAGGAGACTTTTGCGTGATGCGTCGCGGCGCGCCGCCGCCAATCGGCACGATATAAACAAGCGACCGATGCTCCTCCTGCGAGTTGTCGCTGATGACCAATTGCGTCCCGTCAGGTGAAATGCCGTGGTCGTTGTTGCAGCGCGTCGCGAATCCCGTATCAACAGCCTGTGGAGTTCCGCCCGTCACGGCAATCTTCTCGATCCGCCCGTTCCGGTTGAAGAGCAAGTTCTTGCCGTCGGGCATCCAATTGGGCGCCTCGAATCGCTCGGGGGCGACGTAAATCGCGCGCCGGTCCGTGGAGGCCACGGTGATGATTTCCAGCGTGCTGTACAGCGTGGAAGAAGCGGCGGCCACCGGCTCTGCCGCCTTCAACTCCACGTTCGAGAACATTGCTTTTTCCACGACGTTTTTATCGTGGCTGCAAACGCCGAGCCCCACGTAAAAAGGCTCTTTCAGTGCGATTCGCGCGGACCCGCTCGCCAAACGGAATTCGCCCTTTTCTTCCGCGAGCCACATGGAAAAGTACGCGCCGCGTTTTTCAATTCGCAAACGCTTGGGCGCGGAGATGTTGGCCTGGATTTCGTGCGTGGCCGCGCCTTTCTCTTCGCGGTATTGCAGTGAAGTCAAGCCGCTGCCGTGCAACGCCGTGTCTGCGTAAGGAGATTCCGCGTCCAGGTTTTGACGAATCATCAACACCGCCTTGCGGTGTTCGTTCACGCCTTTGCCGAGAAAAGAAATGTCCGCCGTCAGCGTCACGTCGCCGGACATTTTCTGCCAAACGAATTGGAACGCATCCTTGGCGAGCCACATGTTCTCGCCGCTGCCTGCAATCGTGTAGCTGTGTTTTGCAGCGTCGTATTCCACGGAACCTTCGTGAAGAACTGTTCCGACGTCGCCGTGACTCTCAAAAATACCGGCTGGCGCGGAAACCATCGCAGTCGATTGTTGAGTACGCGCGAGGTTCTTCGCCGCGAAGATTGACACGGCTGCGAAAGCCGGCGCCGCTAACCACATCGTTTTCTTTCGATGCACGAGAACGCCCTCCATCCGCTAAACCGAAGGGCAACGTTAGGACGCGCACTTTCAATTGTCAATTCTTCACCTCTCGCGGTCGCGGCTTGGGATTTGCCTCCGTCCATCGCTTGCCGACACTTATTTCCCTTTTCTTCGCTCGCATGCTATCTTCGCGGACTCAGGGGGAGTTCCATGTCTGTCAATAAGGTGATTCTCGTCGGCCGTCTGGGCCGCGATCCGGAAACGCGCTACACCGGCGGCGGGCAGGCCGTCGCGAATTTTTCCGTCGCCACGGATGAATCCTACAAAGACAAAAATGGCGAGCGCCAGAAGCGCACCGAGTGGCACAAAATTGTTGTGTGGGGCAAACAAGCCGAAATCGCGCAGCAATATCTGAAGAAGGGCTCGCTGATCTTCATTGAAGGCCGCATCCAGTCCCGCGAATGGCAGGACAAGGAAGGACAGAAGCGCACCAGCTTTGAAATTGTGGCCAACAATTTCCGCATGCTGGGCGGCCGTGCCGAAGGCGCTGCGGCGGGTGGCGGTGGCACGCGCCCCAGTAGTGGCGACGACTCTGAGCCCCACGCCGCGGCCGCCGATGATTCCTATGGCGGCAGTGCTGCTCCTGCTGGCGGTGGCCCCGAAATCTCCGACGAAGATATTCCTTTCTAAGGAACACAGCCCTTTTTGGCTGTGCTGTTCAGTGCGCAGCTGTACAATCGCACGCCTTCTAGCGATGAGCACCAGCTCAGTCTGGAAACCGAGGGGTTTCAGTTCGATGCAAGCTACTAATCGTCAGCTCCGGCTGCAATCGCGTCCCAAAGGCCTGCTCGCGCCCGGAGATCTTCAGCTAACCGAATCTGCTGTGCCAGAACTGAAAGAGGGCCAGGCTCTGGCACGCGTGAAATATCTTTCCATCGATCCGACTATGCGCTTGTGGATGGTCGCGGATACCTACCTTCCCATGGTGCCCATTGGTGAAGTCATGCGCGCCATCGGATTCGCCGAAATCATCGAGTCGCGCCACCCCGATTACAAAAAAGGCGACCGCGTCACGGGCCTTACTGGCCTGCAGGACTACGTTATCATCGATAAATCCGCGAGAGCCTTCTTCCAAAAAGTGCCCAAGATTCCCTTCGTCTCAGACACCGTTTTTCTCGGCGTGCTCGGTACCAACGGCCTCACAGCATTCTTCGGCATGGAGATCGCCGCGCCAAAGAAGGGCGAAACGCTCGTCGTCTCCGCGGCCGCCGGCGCCACCGGCAGCATCGCCGGACAAATCGGCAAGATTCACGGCTGCCGCGTCGTGGGCATCGCTGGTAGCGATGACAAATGTTCCTGGATCACCAAAGATCTGGGCTTTGACGCCGCCGTCAACTATAAGCATCCCGACTGGAAAGAAAAGCTCGCTGCCGCCACTCCCAATGGCATCGACATCGATTTTGAAAATGTGGGCGGCGAAATCATGCAGGAAGTCTTAAACCGCATGAATCTCCATGGCCGCGTGGCACTCTGCGGCCTCATCTCCGGCTACACCAAAGAAGATCCTGCCCTCGTCAGTCTTGGCAACATTCTGGTAAGGCGCCTGCGCGTCGAGGGCTTCATTATTCTGGATTACGTTTCCCGCTTCATGGAGGCTGCCACGCAGCTCGGTCAGTGGAAAATGTTCGGTAAGCTGAAGGACCGCGAGACGATTGTGGAAGGACTGGAGAAAGCGCCCGACGCTATCAACATGCTTTTCACTGGCGGCAACACCGGCAAGCTCCTCGTAAAAGTTTAGTTGCAATGCGGGGCATGACATAGGCCGCCGCCTATTCACTTGGGTGCATATGGAAGATGAGAGGCATGGGTAAGCTGATCTACTCGATGCTCATTTCACTGGACGGTTACACCGAGGACCAGCACGGCCGCTTCGGCTGGGGCGCTCCGGAAGATGAGGAGGTACATTCGTACATCAACGCACTCGCGTCGTCGGTGGGCACCTACCTCTATGGGCGGAGGATGTACGAGACGATGGCTTACTGGGAAACCGCGCACACGATCCCCGGCCAACCGCGTCGTTAGGCATCCACATCAAGGGAGGAGCCGCAATGAAAGCGAAGTTTCCCTGTGCCGTTCCTGAAATACCTGTGAGAGATATCAATAAGGCGGCGGCTTACTACGAAAGCCATCTCGGATTCACCCTGGATTGGGGTGGCGAGGAACTTGGACTTGCAGGAATCTCAAAGGGAGACTGCCGGGTGTTTTTGGCGAACTCGGACTATCGAAAGGGATACGGCAACACTGGGCCGGTGTTGACTTGGCTGAATCTGGAAAGCAAAGAGGAAGTTGATAATCTGTACCGGCTATGGAGCGCTAGCAAAGCGAAATTGCTCTCCGCACCAGAGTCAAAGCCTTGGGGTTTGCACGAGTTTACCGCGGCAGATCCAGATGGCAATCTGTTCCGTGTGTTCTATGACTTTGCGACGCCAGAACGCGCCAAGAATGCTTAATAAGGCCATCGCGCAACCTGCGAAGATGCAGGCGCGTGATGGCCCGCGTCACCCGCGACAAGCGCCGTTGTGGAGACAGAACTTATCTCATAAATGGCCCGGGACGCTCGAAACCCTTAGAAAGAAAGGCATCTCAGGTGGCTTTTGGTATTTATGAGATGGCGATGGCTTCTAATATCCTGGATGGTCGGGTACTCGAAAGTTGGGAGGCGGGGACGCAATATCCACCTGTTTGAACGTGGAGCTTCGTCGATGGATTGGTAAGGGCGAATTCAGACGATTAAACCGGAGAGGGTTACTTCGGGGCGCTGTGTTTTCTTTGCTCGTCGAGTTTTTTCAGAAATTCTTCAAACTTGGGCTTTTGCTCCGGAGTAAGGACCGCGCGAATCTGGTCGCGTCCCTTTTCGCGGATCTGTCCGATTTGCGCATCCGTCTGATCGTGAATCGCTTTCACGTCGGCATGACGCTGCAACAGGATGGCGTCCACCTGCTGGCTCTGCGAGCTCGTCAAACTCAGCGCCTCACTGAGTTCACGCACCCTATGCGCCCGTCGCTCCGGCTCCGGCAACGGCGTACTTGCCGCCGACACTAGATGGTGCTCATAAGAATATCCAATCACTCCACCCAGCGCCGCGCCCAGCAAGAACACGACGCCTACCCAGAGGGCCGCTTTCCGGGTTGCCGACATTTCGCTCATCGATCGTTCTCCGGCGCCGGGACCAGCACATCATCCTGATTCACGGGAGAAGGCGTCTCGAAAATCGATTCCTGCGCTGCCAATGAGGCGGCTTGCTGGTTCGGCACTCGGAGCGGCCGTTCGTACAGCCACGTGCTTGTCAAAAGCAGCAGCGCTGCCGAAGCCAAGGCCAGCCGCGAAGCAAACTTCGGCACCGCCAGCCAGGTGCTCGCCCTTTCCGCCAATTCCCTCTCGCGCGCAGCGATGGCAGCCATCACTCGTGTCGAAAACCGCGGCCTCGATGGCCCTGCACTGGACGAAACGCCGTTGAAGATTTCTCGAGTCGCAAGAATATCCTGCGCCGCGGTCCGGCAGCGCTCGCACGCAGCGATGTGGCCGCGCTGCGCCGGGGACCACCCCGCGCTCACTTCTTCGATACGCCCGGCCTCGGGACGAGCCGCTGCGGAATCCTCCAGCAAATCCCGCAACTTCCCGCACTCTTCATTATTCTTCTTCAGCAGGTTCCACATACCCGCCTCCTTGCCGCTGTTGCTTTCGCCATTTAGTTTCCGTGCTTCTTTGCCTGGCTTACTACCCGGCGCCTGGCCCGAAAGAGTCTCACTTTCACCGTGTTGCCGTTCAGATTCAGAACTTCCGCAATCTCCTCGATCGAGTATCCTTCCACTTCCTTCAGGATCAGCATCAACCGGTCCCGTTCATCCAATCCTTCCAGCAACCGCTCCACGTGCTCCCGGGCTGCCATCTTCTCGCTGATATCCGGGCCGGGATTTTCCTTCTCCTCGGAGGTGATGACTTGCCTGGCTTGCTCTTCGCTCAAGTCGGCCTCGTACACCAGGGGCCGAACCTTCTTCTTCCTCAACAAGTCCCAGCATTCATTCACGGTGATCTTGTACAGCCAAGTGCTGAATGCCGCTCGCTGGTCAAACCGCTTCAGCGAGAAATAAGCCTTAACAAAAACCTGCTGCGCGATATCCTCCACGTCCTCGCGCCTTCGCAGGATCCCCCCGGCCACGGCAAATACGCGGTGCTGATGCCGCCGGACAAGCTCCTCAAACGCCTCCTTGTCCTCTCGCTGCGCCCGGCGAACCAGTTCGCGGTCGTGCGTCGCAGCGGCAGCCTTCGAACCATGCTCCTGCGCGGCTGCCACCGCCGGGGGCATCTCGAGAGGCTCCACTTTTGGGACGCGCGCCATACGCTTTTGGTTACGGCCGTTCTCTATAGGTTGCTCCAAGCGGCATCAAATGTTCCACTTTCCAATCAGCAAGTTTGTACTTGCTTCCTATCTTACCTACATGGAATAATACCTGCATGATTATTGGTGACCGCCTTCGCGCACTCCGCGAAGAAAAGAAACTCTCCCAGGGCGACATCGAAAAGCGAACGGGTTTGCTTCGTTGTTACATTTCCCGCGTAGAGAACGGCCATACTGTTCCGGCCATCGAAACGCTGGAAAAGCTCGCTCGCGCTCTCGAGTGCCCACTCTATCAACTCTTTTATGACGGTGAGGAACCGCCGCAGTTGCCGAATCTTCCCAAGCGTAAATCGTCTGACGATATCGCCTGGGGCAGCGTCGGTAAAGATGCACGCTTTCTTAACAAGCTTCGCCGCTTGCTGGGGAAGGTCGAAGAGGGTGATCGCAAGCTCATTCTCTACATGGCCCAGAAAATGGCAAACCGCTAGTCCCGCTTTCGGACTTCTTCGGTTGTCGCCGCTCGGTATCATTGCAACTTTGGGAGAGGCCGCGCATACCCGCTGCGCGGCCAGTTTTTTGGCAGGCCTCAAGTACCGGTAAGGATTCCCTCCGGATTTCGCAAGTCTCCTTTCGGGCACAGTAAGCCCCCAGGCAGGACTATTCCCACTCAATCGTGCTTGGTGGTTTGGAACTAATGTCATAGACCACCCGCGTGACTCCCGTTACTTCGTTGACGATCCGTGTGGAAATCCTTTCTAGCACTTCCCCCGGCAGCCGCACCCAGTCCGCGGTCATGGCGTCGTCGGATTCGACCACTCTCACGGCTACAGTCAGCCCGTAGGTTCGCCCATCGCCCATAACCCCCACGCTCCGCACCGGGAGTAACACTGCAAATGCCTGCCACACTCTTTCATACAGCCCGGCGCGGCGGACTTCCTCCACGACGATGGCGTCGGCATCCTGCAGTGTCGCCAGATGCGGGCGGGTGACCTCACCGAGCAGCCGCACGGCCAGTCCCGGCCCGGGGAACGGGTGCTTCACCAGTATTTCTGCCGGCAGACCCAGATCTTTACCGATCCTGCGAACCTCATCTTTAAACAAATCCCGCAGCGGCTCAATTAGAGCGAAGGGCATCTTCTCCGGCAATCCGCCGACGTTATGGTGCGTCTTAATCGTGGCCGAAGGCCCTTTAACCGAAACCGACTCGATCACATCCGGATAGAGCGTGCCTTGCACCAAGAAGCCGATCTCCCCGTGGGCCGCTCCTGCCTGGAGTTTCAGTGCTTCCTCCGCAAAGACAGCGATGAATTCCCTGCCGATGCGCTTGCGCTTTTCTTCGGGGTCCGTGACGCCTTGCAGTTGCGCCAGAAAGCGGTCGGAAGCGTCCACGCCGATAACGTGGAGCTTCAATCTATCGCGCAGCATCTCCAGCGTTTGTGCAAACTCATTCTTTCTTAACATTCCCGTGTTGACGAAAATGTTCGTCAGCCGGGCTCCCATCGCGCGATGCACCAGCACGGCCGCCACCGTGGAATCCACGCCGCCGCTCAGCCCGCAGATGGCCCACTTGTTTGCCACCTTCTCGCGGATTGCTGCCGTCGTCTCTTCGATAAACGCCGCTCCGCTCCACTTCGGCTCCGCTTTGCACACGCGAAACAGGAAATTTCGCAGCAGCTCCGTCCCGCGCTCGGTGTGGTTCACTTCCACGTGGAATTGCACTGCGTAAATCTTCCTGGCAGCATCCTCCAGCGACGCGATGGCATTGTCCGTGTGCCCCGTAACGCAAAATCCAGACGGCAGTGTTCGAACGTGGTCGCCGTGGCTGTTCCAGATGCGCAGCGATTCCGGCACACCGGAAAACAGCGCCGATTTTTGCGCGTGGCCCTCGCATTCGACCTTCAGGTGTGCACGGCCATATTCGCGGCGGGCCGCTTTCTCGACCTTGCCTCCCAGCGTGTGTGTAATCCACTGCATCCCATAGCAAATCCCGAGCACGGGAATCCCGAGCGCCAGCACTTTCGGATCGCATACCGGCGCGTCTGGGTCATAGACGGAGCTTGGTCCGCCAGACAAGACAATTCCCGCAGGCTCGAACTTGCGGATTTCTTCAATGGAAGACGTGCAGGGCAAAACGGCGGAGAAAACCTGTTGTTCGCGAATCCGGCGCGCAATGAGCTGAGTATACTGTCCGCCGAAGTCGAGAACTACCACGCCCCCGAGTTCCGCCTTCATCCTGCCTCCCTGCTCTCGCGATAGCTTCGTCGCTTGTCTTACCGCGCTCTCCATCATGCCATCCCCCTCACGCCACGACGAGATTCAATAACTTGTCCGGCACGAATATGCACTTCACCACAGCTTTGCCACCGAGATGCGGCGCAATTGCGGCATCCGCTCGCGCCAGCTTTTCTACTTCATCAGCGCTGGCTCCTACGGCGACTTTTACTTTGCCGCGCAGTCGTCCATTGACTTGCACGGGGATTTCGACTTCGTCCTCCCGGGTCAGTGCCTCATCAAATGCCGGCCAGCTCGCCTTCCACAGTCCCCCGGTGTGTCCCAGCATTTCCCAAAGCTCTTCTGCGAGATGCGGCGTCATCGGCGCCAGCATCAGCGTCAGGAGTTCCAGCACCTCCTTGCGGATCTCCGGTCGCACCTCTTTTTCCAGCGGCTCCTGCAAATAAATCTCATTGGTCATTTCCATGACCAGCGCGATCGCGGAATTGAAGTGCCAGCGTGTCTCGAAGTCCTGCGTCACGCGCCGCAGCGTCTGATGCGCTTTGCGCAGCAGGAACTTTTCTTTTGGAGAAGCCTCCGTATCGCCATTTCCGCTTTTCACTCCCTTTACCGCCGACGAGTGGCGCTCCACCAGCCGGTACACGCGGTTCAGAAATCTCCACGACCCTTCAATGCTCTCTTCGCTCCACTCCAGATCCTTCTCGGGCGGCGCAGCGAACAGCGTGTAGAGCCGTCCCGTGTCTGCTCCGTACTTCTGGGCCATTTCTTCCGCGCCGACCACGTTTCCTCTCGACTTGGACATGGCCACGCCGCCCTTTTGCACCATGCCCTGTGTAAAGAGCCGCGCGATGGGCTCGTTGTGAGTGACTAGACCCAGGTCACGCATTACCTTGCACCAAAAACGCGAATACAGCAGGTGCAGAATCGCGTGCGTAATCCCGCCGATGTATTGGTCGATTTGAAACCAGTAGGCGATCTTCGTCGAATCGTACGGCGCTTTTTCATTGCGCGGATCGCAGTAGCGGTAGAAATACCAGGACGAATCAACGAACGTGTCCATCGTATCCGTCTCGCGCCGCGCCGGTCCTCCGCACTTCGGGCAAGTCGTGTTCACAAACTCCGGCGTCGCCGCCAGTGGAGAACCGCCCTCTCCGGTCAGTTTGACTTTGTCTGGAAGGATCACCGGCAAATCGCTGTCAGGAATCGGAACGATTCCATCCTTCTCGCAATACACCACCGGAATCGGCGTGCCCCAATATCGTTGCCGAGAAATGCCCCAATCCTTCAGCCGAAAGATCGTCTCGGCGCGCCCGAATCCTTTTTGTTCGGCCAGCGCCGCCATCCTCGCAATGGCCGTTTCGCTCTCCATACCGCTGTACGGCCCAGAATTCACGCTTACTCCATATTCGGTGAACGCCTCTTCCACGGGCTCTTGGCCTGAATGAGCGGTTTCTGGCCTCTTCTTATCCCCTTCAACTTTTGACTTTGAACTCTCAACTTCTTTCCGCTGCACAACCACGCGCACCGGCAGCCCGTACTTGCGGCAAAATTCCAGGTCGCGTTGATCGTGCGCCGGAACAGCCATGATTGCGCCCGTCCCGTATTCCATCAGCACGAAATTGCCGGCCCAAATGGGAGTCTTTTCTCCGCTGAAGGGATTGACGGCATATCGCCCGGTGAAGAAGCCTTCTTTCTCCATCGTCGCCAGATCCTCAGTCTTCACCGAAGTCTGGCGCATCTTGGCCAGCTTGGCCTCGGCTTCCGCGCGCGCGGGCGAGTCTTTCAGCAGCTTCGGCAGCAGCGGATGCCCGGGCGCCAGGATCACCGCGGTCGCGCCATAAATCGTGTCAATGCGCGTGGTAAAGACCTCAATCGGCTCCGTCCCTGCTGCATCCACTACGGCGAACTTCACTTTCGCGCCTCGCGACTTCCCTATCCAATTCCGCTGCATCAGGATGACGCGTTCCGGCCATCCACCTTCCAGTTCTTTCAAATCGTCGAGCAACTGGTCCGCATACGCGGTCGTTTTCAGGAACCACTGTTCGATCTCGCGCGATTCGACGAGCGTATCTTCGTGCCGCCAGCAGTAACCACCGTTTATCACTTGTTCGTTCGCCAGCACCGTGCAGCACTTCGGACACCAGTTCACGCGGCTCTTTTTGCGGTACGCCAGTCCGCGCTCCAGCATGCGCAGGAAAAACCACTGGTTCCAGCGGTAATACTCCGGCTCGCAAGTCGAAATTTCCCGCCGCCAGTCGTAGCTGAACCCAAAGCGCCGCAGCACTCTCTGAAATTCCGCAATATTTTTGTTGGTCCACTCGCGCGGGTGAGTGTTATTTTTGATCGCCGCGTTCTCTGCCGGCAGGCCGAACGCATCCCAACCCATCGGGTGCAGCACGTTGAATCCGCGCATGCGCTTGACGCGTGCCACCACGTCCCCAATCGCGTAGTTGCGCATGTGGCCCATGTGCATGGTGCCGCTCGGGTACGGCAACATTTCCAGCACGTAGTACTTGGGCTTCGAGGGATCCGCCTCCGTTTCGAACACGCGCGTATCCGCCCAGCGTTTTTGCCACTTCTCCTCGATTTTCTGCGGATCGTACCCTGCCCCAGCCGCTGTCACGCCGCCCGCGATGTTCTGCTCCGCCACGCCGCCCTATCCCCTCTTTCTTCTCTTCGCCGTACGCTTCGTTGCCATGCTCTTCTTCGCCCCAATTTTCTTGCGCGGAGGTTTCTTCGCTGCGCGTCTCTGCGTTCTCCGCGTCTCTGCGTTGTCTTTTCTCCTATTCTCCAAAATTTTCTTCTTCAACGCCGGCGTCAGCATCGAGAACCCCTTATCCGGCTCCGGTGCCTGGTCCTTCAACCCCGCCAATTCCCACAGCGCCGCCACGTTTCGCCGGTCATCGCCCGGATCGTCAATCGGCGTCTCCGCCAAAAATGCCCGCCCTGCCAATCCTTCCGGTGCCGTCGCGCCAAATCGAGGGTGCCGCAGTATTCTCGCAAACGCTTCCGAGCCAATCTTTCCCTTTCCAATATGTTCGTGCCGGTCCACGCGCCCGCCCAGCGGAATCTTCGAATCGTTCACATGAAATACGGGCACGTCCTCGAGCCCGATCGCTCCATCAATCTGTCCGATGGTCGAAGCCAGGCCGCCCTCGCTCTTGATGTCGTATCCCGCGGCAAACAAGTGAGCCGTATCCAGGCACGCCCCGGCGGGCACATCGCGCAGTCCCGACAAAATTTCTCCTACCTCTTCGAGCCGGGCCCCGACCGCAGAGCCCATCCCTGCGGTATTTTCAATCAAGATTCGCAGATTGCCCATGGGCGCGCGCTTCGATGCTTGCTTCACGGACTCCACGATGGTCGAAACCGCGTGCTCTGTTTTCGACTCGCCCCGCGCACCTGGATGCACTACCAGAAAATCCGCTCCGAGAGCCACGGCTCGCACGATCTCATCGTGGAACGCCTGAATCGAGCGCGTCCTTAGCATCGGCTGTGAAGCCGCCAAATTAATGAGGTAATTTGCATGAACGACCAAGGGCCCGAGCCGCAGCTCGTCCCGCCGCGCCCGAAACGTCTGCGCGTCCACATCCGGAATCCGCGCCGAACCGCCTTGCCACATGCGCGGGCTGGCCGAAAAAATCTGCAGCGCGTTGCAGCCAAGTTTCCGAGCTGACTCCAGCGCGTTCAGGTAGCTTCCCGCTATGGAGGTGTGAATCCCAATCCGCAGGCTCCCATCCATCCACGACGGCGGAAGCGGTTCAGGCTCAGGTTCAGGGCGATATTCGTCTTCGGGGTCGAATTCAGTAACTGGAGTGAAGGGCTGTTCAGGCATGCTCAAGGAGAATTTCGGCTCCGTCTTAAACTCCCTATTCTATCACATGCCCCAAATCGCCATGCTGATAGGGGTTTGACGCAGCGAGTCACGCAGGGTAGGGGTGAGGGGAACGTCCCAGGAACTTTTTCGCAAGCGTCGTCGTACTGCTGTTCATGGAAACTGCGAACAGGCAATTCGGGGCGCCGGAATGGCTGGTCTTGATTGGAGCGAGCGTCTTCATTGCGGTCTTGGCGGTATCGGCTTTTTTTGAAGCGGACATCCGCTGGCTGCACTTTTTTCAAGCGTGGATGTACATCGTGACAATCGCCCTGAGTCTTCAGGGCAACCGTTGGGGATATTTCGTCGGGATTTCCGCCGCAGGCTTCTGGGACTATGCAAATGTTTTTGCAACCACGTTCTTTTTCAACGGCCTCGAAGAGCTGTCTCGCTGGGTTCGTACCGGACATCTGGCGCGCCCGGATCTTTTTATCGCGGTTCCGGCTTGGTTCTCCAATTTGTTAGTCATAATTGGGTGTGTGTGGGCCTATTCACGAAAGCCGGCAAAACCCCGCAGCGATACCATCAGGTTTCTCGTTTCCTTGACACTCACCACGCTTTTTTTCGCCGCAGACATGGCTTTGTTCCAGCCGCGCTATCTCGGAATCTTTCGCCGATTGTTGCACCCGCACCTTCCCTAAGCGAATCCGCCGACACACCTACCCCTTGGCGGGACGTAAAGTCGCACGGTTTGACGCTTATCGTCCAAACATGGAGAGCGGAATTCGCCCCCCAGTCGATTCGTCGGTTTCTCTGCTGGGCGCCGCAATGTACTGGTCCACGGGCCGATTGGAGATGCGATCGAGCGCGTCCGCGATCCGTGACAGCTCATAGACGATCTGGTCGCTCACGACGGAGCGCTGCAAAACCACGGCCCGCCTCCGTCGAAACTGCTGCACGGCCCAGGCTGTCACCGCCACGACAAGAACTACAATCGCCAGAAGCTCTTCCCTGCCTGTGATGGTGATGGTGCGGCCAAAGAAATGATAGACATGATCCGAGAGCAATTGTTCCTCCCGGCTGGGGCTAAAGTGGACAACTACAGTATTGGATGCCTTTTCCCCCGCCATCGTCAATCGAAATCGTCACGCCATCTTGCCGGAAGACGCAAGGCATCTCTCCGGGCGTTTTTGGACGCTGCAAGCGCGCCTCTTCCTCAGTACTCCAAAAATAGAGGAATCATTTACCGAAGACCTGAATGAGATTACCATCCAAGTCTCGTCCGTTACGGCATCCATTAGCGAATGACCACATTTGCGGCTCTCCGCTGCCTTGCCGTAAACTCAATCCTGACTCACCAACCGGGGGAACCCTTCATGCTTGTCGTCATGCAGTCTCACGCTACTGAAGAACAGGTACGCGAAGTCTGCAAGCGCATCGAAGGCCTGGGCCTAAAAGCGCACCCCATCCCCGGATCGATTCGAACCGCCATCGGAATCACCGGCAACAAAGGCGCCGTGGACCTCGGCGTTCTCGAATCCATGCCTGGCGTCGGCGAATGCATCCCCGTCAGCAAGCCTTACAAGCTCGTCAGCCGCGACGCCAAGGAAGAAGACAGCATTTTTCGAATCCCCACGCCTTCGGGTGACGTCATCGTCGGCGGGCAGCACGTTGCTCTGGTTGCCGGTCCCTGCGCCGTCGAAACCGAAGAGCAATGCCTGGCCATCGCCGAGCGTGTCAAAAAATCCGGCGCGCGGCTCTTCCGCGGCGGCGCATACAAGCCGCGCACTTCCCCGTACAGCTTCCAGGGCCTCGGCGAAGAGGGCCTCAAGATCCTTTCGAAAGTTCGCACTGCCTACGGTTTCGGCATCGTTACCGAAGCGATTGACAATGAATCGCTTGACCTCGTCGAAGAGTACGCCGACGTCATCCAAATCGGCGCACGCAACATGCAGAACTTTTCTTTGCTCAAGCGCGCTGGCCGCGCCAAGAAGCCCGTTCTTCTCAAGCGCGGCATGTCCGCCACACTAGACGAATTTCTCATGGCTGCCGAGTACGTACTTTCCGAGGGAAACTACAACGTCATGCTGTGCGAGCGGGGCGTTCGAACGTTCTCCGATTTTTCGCGCAACACGCTCGACCTCGCCGTGGTCCCCGCAGTAAAAAAGCGCAGCCATCTTCCCATCTTTGTCGATCCCAGCCACGGCACCGGCAAACGCCACAAAGTCTTGCCTCTTTCCCGTGCCGCTGTCGCCGTCGGCGCTGATGGCCTGCTCATCGAAGTCCATCACGAGCCGGACAAAGCGCTCTCCGACGGAATGCAGTCTCTGTTGCCTGAGGAATTCATCGCCCTCGCCGACGAGATGCGCCAAATCGCCGCCGTCCTTCACCGCACCATTAACTAGTCGTCTGGCAATCAGCATTTTCGCGAAATACGATTCTTGGGGGCCTTTCGCCGTTCCGGTCATCCTTCCGACGCGTTTTTCTTGATAGCAAGCTGCTCCTGAGCTCTCAGCCACGCTTCGAGATTCTCTCGCCCCGTTCCGCGAAAAGTTTGCAAAATGATTCCCGTCATTCCTTCCGTGTTGGTCCACGCCACTTGGCCCCGTCCTGTAACGCTTGCTCCGGGGCTAAGATCGAAAGCAAAATCGATCATCGAGGTATGCTTCGGTACTTTCGTGGTGCGCACCGCCATGCCGCCTTCGCTGAGGTTGGTCATGCGCGCATGTTGTTCCGCTTCCCCATCGTTCAAAACTACCGGGAGATTAATCGCGTGCCGGAAGTAGCGCCTCCGCTCGCGTTCGAGAAGCTCCTTCGCAATCGTAATGTGCAGAGCGATGCTGTCTTCGTTCAAAGGTTTTCGTAGGAGGAAGTTCGCGCCCGCGCTCAACGCCTCGGTGTACTCTTTCGCGTGTACAACGCAGGCAAAAATCACCGCCTTGGCGTTCGAAGTCCCTTTGCGGGTGGACTCGATCAAGCCCAGCGCACCCCGAACTTCCAGGTCCACAAAAACGCCGTCGATCTTCCGCCGATTCAAACAGTCCCGCGCGGCTTCCGCCGTGGGAACCAGAATGAATTTCGCCCCATATTTCTTCACGCCGCTGGACACCGCGTTCATCGTGGCGTAGTCGCTGGACACGAGCACGAATTCGAGCTCTAGCGGATTGGGCATTGTGGCTGGGGTTCTCCGTTGATCTGTGAAGGTCTGCTTGCGTGGTCTTTACGGCTACTACTGCCGACAATAATGTGAAAGCCGTCCTTCTGTCGAGCGATTTTGATTCCGCTCATGAGCCATTTCAGTTCATTACAAGATCTCAAACGATGATTCTTAAGTTGAGGCAGACTCTTCCCATCCCGGCCTCATCTGCCTCAACATGCCCCAGTCCTATGAAATTCCACATAGCCTCAAATTAGGGTTTTTACCTGATTGTGGAGAATTCTGCCGGGTGCAAACTAAACATAGGTTTAAATCGCATCAGCTTGCTCGCCAGCGGCTCCCACCAGCTCACTGCCGCCGGGCCCCATTCCTCGGCTAGGCCGAGGCCGGACGGTCCGTATGCGTACATTGAATGGACGTGCGGACAAACGCCTTCCCATTGCCGTCGTGGTGTACCTCGGCCAAGTGCAGGGTCGCATCGTCAGAGAATCTGAATTGACCTGCACAGACAACGTCAGCATCAATGGTGCTCGCGTAATCTCCCGCCGCCCCTGGCAAACGGGCGAGTTAGTGCAGCTCACTCCGTTGAAAGATGAAACTCCCATCCGCGGGAGAGTCGTCTATTGCCAAAGGCTTGAGGAGGACCGCTACCTTATCGGATTAGATATTCAAGGGCTCAGCGCTAAATGGCCCTCTGTTCAGGCTTACAGTGGCGCCTGACGGCGGGCCGCTTCCCAGGCCATTGCCATCGCGAGAGGCCTGGACATGCGGAGGGGAGAAGAAATCTCATGACAAAGGCATTCCCACCGGTCCGGACCGAAGGCCGTATTCCCGAAGAAATATTGGTAGAACTCTGCAGCCTTCAGAACGCCGCGCATGAGATGGCCTCTACCGTCAACGTCAGCAATCACGGCGCACGGGTTTTGGCGAAAGCGCCGTGGGAACCCAATCAGGACGTTTCTCTGCGAACCATTTCCGGCAATCGTTATTTACGCGCGCACGTCGTTTACTGCAAGGCCCTTCCGAACCATTCCTTTTCCATCGGCCTGGAACTCGTTCAACCAGCTGAGGATTGGTTGGTGCTGAGCAAATCCTCCGAGCCGCCGCAAACCCATTGATTTGCTGCCGACGGCGCCCTTTGTTTCTCCCTTCTCTAGTGCATGACGGGCAAGACCACGTGCGAAGGCATTGCCGGTGAACAATAAATCCGCTGCGTCGCGGAAGTGAAATCGGAGGCAACCGCTTTGTAGATGCTGGGAACAAATTTTTGCGGATTCCGGTCAATCAGAGGGAACCAGGTGGACTGAATCTGCACCATGATGCGATGCCCTTTCAGGAAAACGTGGTCGTGGTCGCGCAGGGGAATGTTCCATTCCACCGGCTGATTTGGGGCAAGCGCGTGCGGCGTCTCAAAACTTTGCAGATAGCGGCCGCGTCGCACCTCCATGGCGATCGGCAACTCGTATCCGTTCAGCGATTGCGCGTACTGCCCCGGCTTTGGGCCGTCGTCGGGCGCCCAACTATTTTTCTGTGCGTTGTCGGGATAAACGTCAATGAGCTTCACCACAAAATCATTGTCAGTTCCGGAAGTGGAAGCGAACAGCGCTGCTGCCAGCGGTCCCGTAACGGTGATGTCGTGCTCCAGCGGCGCGCTCACGAATGACAATACATCGGGACGGCCATCCACAAAACGCTGATCGGCGACCTCCCACGTTCGCCAGTCCCCCGCCGGATACGTCGGCGAAATGGGCCGCTGGCGGTACGGCACGGGATTGGCAGGATCAGAAACATATTCGCGATAGGCCTTCGCGCCTTCCGCTACGGTGGGGGCGTTGAAGGAAAGTGTTCCGTCTGCATGCAAATATAGATTTGTCGCTTGTGCTTCTTTCGGCGGCCAAACCGCATACGTGTGCCAACTGTTCGAGCCGCTCTGAAACGTGCTGGCTTGCCATGCCGGTTTTTCGCCCTTGCCGTGCAAGTAATATCGGAAAAACGGAGCCTCGATGTTTTCGCGGAACTCGCGCGCTGTTTCATGCCCCGCGAACGGAATCAGGCCGATGCTGTCGGCTTTTGGCGTTTGCCACTGGCCGTGAAACCATGGACCGGCAACCATAAAGTTCGTGTGGTCGGGATCGTGTTCTTCTGCGTGGCGAAAGATTTGCCACGGTCCCCAGGGATCTTCCTGATCCCAAAATCCCGCCACGTTCAGGTTCGGAACGGTTGAAGCGTGAAGCTGGCGCACCCAGGCTTCTTTTTTCCAGAAGTCGTCGTAGTCCGGGTGATCAATGGTGGAATTCCAGTAAGGAATTTTGCCATGCAGATATTTGGTGTTGATATTCGAGAGCGGGCCCAAATCCAGATACCACTGATAGGTGTCGTAGGTCTCGAACTCGAAGTGCGTATTTGAATTTTTGTCGGCCTGCTCCATCACCGCATACTCAAAGTCGTAGCTTTCGCGGAGCGCGCCGTAGCGATGATCGTCATCATTCATCCACTGGTCGACGGGCGAAGCCTGTTCGCTCATGGCTTTCAATGCTGGATGCGGATGAAGCAGCGCCAGCGCCGTGGTCAGGCCGTCATAGGAAACGCCGTACATTCCAACTTTGGTGTTGTTATTCGGCACATTTTTCACCAGCCAGTCGATGCTATCGTACGCGTCGGTCGTTTCATTGGTGGACTTGGGGTTCGTTAGGTCCACCTGCGAAGTCAGATCGAATACACCTTCGGACTTGAAGCGTCCGCGCAAATTCTGGATGACGAAAATGTAACCATCTTGAGCGAGCTCTTTCCAGGAGGCGGGCATCTGTGCCGGTGGGTTTTCAGGAACGCCGTAGGGCGTGCGCCGAAAAAGAATCGGGAGCGGTCCGTGCTGGTCGGCCGGAGTCAGAATCACCGTTTGCAGTTTCACGCCATCGCGCATGGGGATCATTACTTCTTGCAGCTTGAAAATCGGCTGGCGGGCGGGCTCTTGCGCCTGCGCGGGAATCGCCAGCAATCCTGCAAGAACGGCAAGCGTTACAGATGAGCGCACGAGTTTCCTCCACTCCATTGTTTCTAACTCAACTGGGTATCGCCGCGCGAGTATACCAGCAGATTGAGTTTCATCCCCTTTGGGTTCGCGAAACACCGGCAATACTTAATCGGCGGCATGGCCCATTACGAATTAGAATTTTCTTGTCGACCGCTTGCCTAAACAAAGGAATCTCTTGTTGGCAAGCTGATCGAAAAAAGACGCACATGCTCCCTGGTCCCGCCACACCAAGAGTTTCGATGAACCCGCCTCTGATTACCATCGGCATAGGCGGTCTTCTCGCCGTAACCGGGTTCATGGTGATCACCTCGCAGTGGGGGCATCCGACTTCGAGCGTTGCCACCGTTGGCTTCTTCATAATTCTCCTCGGCATTCTAATCTTTGTTGTTGGCTGCATCTGGCTCCTGGTCAGGCTACTGAGCCTAATCTCCCGACTGCGATAACTCCTCTCCGCGAAGCCAGGGGTGCCCCCCATCAATTTGCATGAATGTTAAAAGAAAGGACTTATGAAATTTAAAATTTGTAAGTGATTGATTCTAAAGGACGCGATTCAGGTTGTTCTGGGCTATCAAAGGACGGAATGACCGCCTCAAAAAAGAAAAGCGGGAGCAAGCTCCCGCACTGCAAACGTAGTCTTATACGGAATTAAGTATAACACAGATTACAGGAAAGTCCAGGGAAATTTTTCAGACCCTCGATAGAAAAGTGCCATGGTCTGCACCGAACGATGCCATAGCCCATTTTTGCAAGAAGGCGAAAGAGACGACGAGAGAGGCTTACCCGCTTGTGGACTCAGCCGGTCCAGGTGGGGAGGTCGAGGGCGCGCTCGAAGGCGGCGCGGGTGTGAACGGGTTCGCCGTGGGAGACGATGACGCGGTCGAATGGAAGGTCGAGAAGGGCACGGAGGGCGGGCAAGGCCCGCTCGTAATGCGCAGGTGACGCCCAGACGCGCAGTTCGCCTCCTGGCGCGGTCAGTGCGTCGGCGAACACAAGCGTGCGCTGCTCGGGGAGCCAGAGGGGCGTCTCGTTGCGGCCGCGCCCGTCGTAGAGGGCGAGGATCCCTCCGGGAAGCTGGCTGCCGGGTTCGATAAACTGCAGGTCGGTCTTGGGGAGGTCCTCGCGAAAGAAGAGGCGCGGGCCGAACGCGCGGGCACTATAGCGGCGCACGAAGAGATCGACGTCGCGAACGTGATCGGGCTTGAGAACGACTACGGCGGTCGGGGGGCGCGCGTCGAGCCGCTTCCAGAACTCGGCTGCGTTTTCGGGCGGAGCAAGCGGATCCAGAAGCAGCGTCTCACTACGGGACTCAACGCAAGTGGAGGCCACGATTGGCTCCCAGCCCTGCCCCGGCTTCCAGCGCGGATGTTCGAGACGCCAGATCCACAGGCCTGGGGCTAGGTCGCGGAGTTCGACTTGAGGTTGTTGGGCTGGCTTCATGTGGTATGCCTGGTTACCAATCTGGCGCAACCTGTCGGTCGCACCACTCATGTTTGTAGAAACTTGAAGAAAAGTCAAAACCCAGCTTCTGGCTGTGCAAGAGATGGGCTACGCACTAAACCTCGGTCTGCTGGCGACGAATGGCGACAAATCGACACGCCGCTCGATACCAGATTCTAAAACCATAGAGGATTTGCAACGAGGCACACCGTAGATGTATAACCGAACCCTGCATTCTGCTCCGGGATAATCGGCATAAAAGGTCGTAACGAGAGCGATTAGAGTAGGACTATCTTCCGGCAGTTCGGAGGCGGAAACCAAGCGGCGCGTGATGGAAGAAGTAGCGAAATTTTGCAATGGGGACCAGGACGACATTACGCTGGTAGTCGCCGCCATCCGCTAGGCAGTCAATTTGTCCACAGCGTCAAAGCGACAGGACGGCTGACCCTAAACTGGCCCTTAGTACAGGTGGCAGTGTCCATTCCACGGACTAATCTGGCGATTCAGCCATCTCTCTAGGGGTCGAAGTGTGGAGGTCCCATGCGCAGCCGCAAGATCCTGCCCGCGATTCTGGCGCTTAGCGCGATGCCCATTGCCACAATGGCCCAGCAACCAACAACGGTAAGCGAAGTGGTGGATAAGGTCGTGCGGCAGGAGCAAGCCGAGGTGCAACTGCTTCGCCAATATTCACCGCTCGTGGAAACTTACATCCAGAATCGCCGCGCGGATAAGCAGTCGGGGGCGGTACCGGACGGCGACAAGTACTTCCTGGGGAGGGCTGAACTGGCAAAGGACGTGGAGCTTGAGCCGCTGGAGCATGAGGCAGGCATGAAGCAGAAGGTTTTGGGCGGATTGGCGGGCCTTTTCTCCCTGGAATTCCTTCCACGTGGATTCCTGCAGATGATCTTTCTGGACATGAACGGCTTCGACCGCCAGCACTACAAAATTGAGTATGTACGCCGAGAGTTTTTGGGCGAAGTGCGTTGCCTGGTATTTGACGTCGATCCGCTGCCGAAATCGGGCAAAGGACGATTTGTCGGGCGCATCTGGGTGGAGGATCAGGATTTCCATATCGTGCGTTTCAACGGGGCGTACGGCGGCTCGTCGATGACCAGCCATTATTTCAATTTCGATAGCTGGCGCGTGAATACCGGAAAGAACCAGTGGCTCCCGGCATTTGTTTACAGCGAGCAAGGGAGCGTGCGGGACGCGCAAACGAAAAGGATGGGTTTCAAGGCCTTCCGGGCACAGACGCGGCTATGGGGCTACAACATTGGCAACGTGCAGGGAGAGCAAGAGTTGAGCAAGATCCTGGTGGAAGGCATGAACCCCGTCAATGACCAGTCGGAAGAGGCCAACGACTATTCGCCATTTCAAGCGGAGCGTTCCTGGGCCCGCCAGGCGGAAGACAACGTCACGGAACGACTGGAACGGCAGGGGTTGATAGCGCCTCGTGGGGAAGTCGATAAAGTTCTGGAGACAGTGATCAACAACTTAGAGGTGACCAACAGTCTGGACATTCTGCCGGAAGTGCGCTGCCGTGTGTTGCTGACGTCAACGCTGGAGTCGTTTACGATTGGCCACACTATCGTGTTGAGCCGCGGGCTGATTGACGTGCTTCCGGATGAAGGGAGCCTGGCGGCTATCCTGGCGCACGAACTGGGTCACGTGGTGTTGGGACACCGGATGGATACGCAATTTGCGTTCTTCGACAGCGTGCGATTCAAAGAGAAGGAGACGTTCCGGCACTTTGACTTTGCGCGCACGCCGGGGGAAGAAGAGGCGGCGAAGCAAAAGGGGATCGAACTGCTCAACAACTCGCCGTACAAGGAACAGTCTGGCGCGGCGCAGCTGTTCTTGCAGGCGCTCAAGAATCGGGCGAAGGAAATTCCCAACCTGATCAGCCCACACCTGGGGGACAGTGTTTCAACAAGCCTGACGATCGCCACGCAGCCGTCCGGCGCGGAGATGAAGCCGGGGCCGGCCAACGGGATTGCGGCACTGCCGCTCGGCGGACGTGTCAAGCTTGACCCCTGGAATGACCAACTGCGGATGCTCAAGTCCAAACCAGCAGGCACGCTGGTTGAATCAGAAAGAATGCCGTTTGAGGTCACTGCGGTTGCGCTCTATCTCACGCGCCTGGGGGAGCACACACCGGGGGAAGTTCCTAACGCGGTGGCTGCCAAGGCGGATCCGGAAACAAAACCGTAGTCGAGTCAAGAAGAGAGTTCCTGCCAGTGTTTCAACGAGACCATTCATAAAGTGCGGCTCACGCCCCGGTCTTAAGCGCGCAGCGTTTGATGTTTCCTCGAACCGTGGGACAATTTCCCCGCGTACATGACCCGGCCTAAGAACTTCCGTGCCTACTTCTTGCTTGCTGCTCTTGGTATCGGTGGACTGGTATTGCTGCTGCGCGAGCACCGGCCCTCGTTCCTGCGGCCGGACTTGCATCTTTCGGCGTACGTTTCGACGGCAGACGGCAGCGTAACTGTTGTGGACCTGGTGAGGCTCAAAGTTGTGGGGCGCATCGCGGTGGGGCCGGGGCTTTCCGGGATGCGCGAGCATCCCACGCGGGCAGAGATTTATGGCGTCAGCACAACGGGCGGCTACATGTGGATCCTTGATCCACGCGCCAATCACTCGACGGGGCAGGTGACGGCGCGGATCGCGGTGGGGCCACTTCCCTACGCGCTGGATTTTTCGCCGGACGGTGGACGCGTTTACACGACGGCATCGGGGAACAATACGTTCGTGGCGATTGACGTTAAATCGCGCGCCGTCATTGGGCGCGCAGCGACCGGGCGCGAGCCCGTCCTTGCGCGGGCGACGCCGGACGGCAAGGCCGTCCTGGTGGTGAACCGGCGCGACGGAACGCTGGGGATTCATGACGCAGCTACGCTGGCGGTGCGCGGAAGCGTTTCCGTCGTTACGCAACCGGAAGACGTTGCGGTGCTGCCGGACAGTTCCCTGGCGTTCGTGCTGAGTCGTTCGGAACGGCGCATGTCCGTGGTGGACCTGAGGCGCGGCGTGCTGGTCTCAAATCTGGAACTGGCAGGCAAGCCGACGGACATGTTGCTAAAGCCTGATGGGGGCGAACTTTACGTGATTTCTCCGGAGGCGCACGGATTGCAGGCGATCAACACCTGGACACACGAGGTGGGCGACTACATGGTGCTGGGGTCGTCGCCAACACGAGGCGTCCTGAGCAGCGATGCCAGCCTGCTGTATGTTTCAGATACGGCAGCGGACCGGGTCACACCCGTGGATATTTTGAACCGGCGCATTATTCGCGATCCGGGGAAAGGCTTCCCAGTCCCTGCGGGAGACGAGCCCACAGCGCTGCGGTTCGATCCAAATGAGAACTTGCTGCTCGTGGTGAGCCAGGGTTCGGGGGACCTGGCGGTGATTCGAGTACGAACGAATTTTCTGCTGACGATGATTCCAGTGGGCGATCACCCTCAGGAGCTGGCGGTGAAATTGTTTTAGTGAGTCAGACGGCAGGAACTTCTAGGAAAACCTTAACTGTTGCAGGAATGCGAACGGGCTATTCGGGCGGCCAAGCGGAGTGGTCTTCGCCCAGGTTGACGTTGAGGAAGCCCTCGGCGGGCAAGACGTCGACGGGCAAACCGCCATGCCAGAGCGCGACGCCAAGACGCAGGCGGCTCTGGCCCCTGAGGTTGAGCTGGTCCCTGTTGATCGCAACTTCCAGGACGCGCTCGAAGGCAGCCTCCGCGACGAGCTTGGGATTGAGCAGGCAGACACGGTCCTTCTCGACAGCGAATCCTCGAACATGGCCGCGCTGGAGATTTACGACGATCGTCAGATCGTCAGCAGCTCCGATGGTGATGCGAAACTCGGGGTCTTCCAGCTCGGCGAGAGCTTCAGGGAACGGATCAATGCGCACGCAGAAGCGCTCTTCTTCGAAGCCATAGCGCAGCTCGTGCAGGTAGAAGACGCGGCCGTGCATGGAGCCGCCGCGGCGCTCGGGGGAATAGAGGCCGGCGCCGAGCCATTCGAAATAGGAAGTGTCGCGGCCGTCCACATTGATATTGAGCCAACCGGTTGGAGCGAGCTGTAACGCGTGCTCCGGCCTGCGTTTGATGGGTTTGGCTAATTCTTCCGGCGCAACCTGCCCCAGCGCGAGGTAGATGGCCGTGAGGTGCTTGCGATAAAGCGCGTCGAATTCGGCATCGTTCGCGGTGCTGTGCTCCGGGCCGAACCACCAGCACCAGTCGCTGCCCTCGGCGGCGAGAAGGGATTCGCGCGCTTCCATGAGTGCAGTTTCTGTAGGGGCGTCCGTTCTTCCCTGTTTGCGCGCTTCGAAGGCGCGAGCGTAGGCTTCGCGGGCGTCCCAGAGTAACTCCCATGCGGCCACGTCCTCGGCGTGGCCGATCCACACGTCAAAATTTGCGTTGATCCACGAGGCGGGGAAAATTCCCGGAGTGGGGGGAATTTCGCCTGTGGCGGCGATGGCCTCGCCGGCGGTGAGCGCTCGGAAGTCCTGGTCGCCCTGGATGCGGCCGTAAAACTCGCGAAGAAACGCGCGACCGTTCCCCGGATAGTATTCCCAGGCGTTTTCGCCGTCGAGGAAAAGGCAGATCGTGAGCGGCTGATTGCTCTGCACCGTTTCTCCGAGGTGGCGCATGCGATTGTGAAGGTCGGCGGCGGCGGCCTTGGCCTCCATGCGGCTGTAAACGAAGCCGATGAGATCGGAAAGATGATGATCGCGGAACAAACCGGTGATTCCGTTCGGGGCAACCTGCACTTGCCACGGTTTGTAGAGGCGATCGGCGTTAGCGGGAATGCCGTTGCCGTCGCGGAAGAATCCGACGTTGAGCGTGCGGCCAAGGACGCCTTCATCTGTGCCGAACCACTCAAAACCCTCTTCGGCCGCGATGGTGAGCGCCTGATCTGAAACCGAGCCTTCGGAGGGCCACAGGCCGGCGGGCTTCGCGCCAAAAACTCGTTCGTGATACTCGCGGGCAAGGCGCAACTGCTCGCGCGCGTCTTCGGGACGACGGTAGGCGCGGCGCGGAAGAGGCGTGCCCGGATTGGCTACGCGGGCGATATCGGAATCGCAGATCAGGGGGAGAATGGGGTGATAGAACGGCGTGGTGCTGAGCTCAATCTGGCCACTCTGCGAGGCGTCACGGTATGCGGGGAGGACGAGCCCCAGGAATTCGAGCTGCTTTTTGCGCAGGGCGGATTTCTCTTGTTCCGTGTAGTCCTTCCCTTTCGTCGCCAGGCGGCCGACGAGATCGTCCTTTTCGAACCAGGACTCTTCCATCCACGCCAACTGAGAAAGAAGCTGCAGGTCGCGCCAATCGCGCGGCGTGAAGGAGACCAGCGCTTGTGCGCCGCCAGCGGGACGCGACCATTCAAATAGCTCGACGAAGCGCGTCCAGCGAGACATCAGATGCTCATGATTGACTTGAAACGCGCGGGCAAGGATTTCGGCTTTGTCCTCACGAGTAAGTTCATCGGCGTTCTTGAACGCCAGCGAAAACCAGGGCTCCTTGAAGCTGCAACTGGCGTATTCCTCGAGTTGCATGCCGAGGGAAGGCACGATGTTGAAGGTGGCATGAAAGTCGGGAAATTCGCGAAGCACATCGACCATGCCCCAATAATCTTTCAGGGCATGCAGGCGCGTCCACGGCAGGACGTAGCGCCCGCTTTCCGGGTCGCGGTACTGCGGCTGATGCATGTGCCACAACACAACCAGATGGACCCGCTTCATCGCTCGCGTCTCTCCCGTGCTAACCCGGTGACCGGAGTCTGTCCGGCTGATAGTTGAAGATGCAAGCAGTCGCGCGGGCTCGATTTGATACGCCTGGCCCGCGAATCGTGACTGCAAGAAGAACCACTGTAAGAAAAACTATCATGTAATCGGTGGTAAGAGAAACCGGACGGCCACGCGCTGAATGCTAGTGTCGGGGCGGAGGCTGGTATAGAATCCGCGACGGCGACAAGGTTCTCCCAAGTGTAGAGAGTGCGAGTCGGTTTGCCGCCCGCGCGGCGCCGGAGGCAGCTTGCCCGGCAGAAACGATCATCTGCGATGACACTTTTACCGCGGCTCAGAATGTACCCTCGGAAACAACTGGATATCCGGTGGCGGGATCTTGTGTGTGCGGCGTTTCACTGTGTTTTCCGCAGGAGCATTCGCGTCAAGGAAGCGGAGGTCGAGGGCATGTTTGCCCCGGGTTATCCGGTGCTTTCGGCGTTCACGGTTCGAACCGGATTCGATCTGGTTCTGGGCGCGCTGGAGTTCGCGGCGGGCAGCGAAATCCTCATGACTGCGCTGACTATCCCCGAAATGGTGAGCATCGTGAAGCACCATGGATTGGTTCCGATTCCCCTGGATATCGAAAACGGCACCATGGCGCCGGAGATTTCGACGATCGAATCGGCAATTACGGGGCGGACCCGAGCGATCGTGGTGGCGCACCTTTTTGGCACGCGCGTGCCGATGGGACCGGTGATTGAGCTGGCGAAGAAGCGCGGGATCTTGGTGATTGAGGACTGCGCGCAAGCCTTTACCGGGCCGGACTACACGGGACATCCGGAAACGGATGTGGCGATGTTTAGCTTCGGCTCGATTAAGACGATGACCGCCTTGGGCGGGGCTCTCCTGCGCGTGAAAGATGGAGAGTTGTTGAGGAAAATGCGGACCATCCAACGGACGCTTCCGATTCAGACGCGGAAAGAATTTGCAGGCGTCGTGCTGACGCATGCAATCCTGAAACTGTTTACGATGCCGCTGATGTTTGGGCTGTTCTATCGCGGATGTCAAATTCTCGGGGCGGACTTTGAGAGCGTCATCGCGAGAATGCGGGGACTGGATGAGACGGATTGGTTAAAAGAGATTCAGTGGCAATGCTCATACCCCCTGTTGGCTTTGCTGGCCTACAGGCTGCGGAGGTTCGACGCGGCGCGGCTGAAGCAGCGAGTTTCGGTGGGCGAGGGGTTTGCAAAATCGCTGCCAGAGGTGGTTTCGTATCCGGGGAATCGCGCGGAGTTTCATAGTTTTTGGATTTTTCCGATTCTGGCGGAAGCGCGGGAGCGGTTCATGGAGGAACTGCACCGGCGGGGATTTGACGGCACCGCGGCCGGTTCGGCGCTTGCGGTGATCGAACCGCCAGCGGGCCGGGAGGATCGAGCGCCAAAAAAGACCCGAGAGATTTACCGAAAACTGCTCTACCTCCCGGTGGATCCGAAGGTTCCCAGTCGAGAACGCAAGCGGCTGAGCAAGGCAATTGGAGAGATTCTCGAAAGGACCCCGCACCTGAGGTTGATGGATGCGCGGCGCGTGTATTCCGCAGTTGCCCGGACGATTGAAGTGCCGAGAAGCGTTGCGGACATTCGGAACGCCCTGCAACGCGCACGGCGGGGCGGCCTGTCTATCTGCATGATGGGAACCGGTCACAACCTGGGCGGACACGCTTTTGTAAACGGCGGCATGGTTCTGGACATGCGGCTATTCAATCGCGTGCTTGCCATTGAAGCGGAGCACAAGCGCATCACAGTGGAAAGCGGAATTACTTGGGACAAAATCCAGGAGGCGGTGAGCTCAGCGCGCCTGGCGTTAAAGGCCATGCAGTCTGACAACATTTTTACGGTAGGAGGTTCGTTGGCGGCCAATGCTCACGGGCGGGACACTCGGTTCCCATCTCTGGTCGACAGCGTGCTTGGATTCCGAATTCTGCTGGCGGACGGATCCGTGAAATCTGTAAGCAGAACGGAGAATCCGGATTTGTTCCGGAACGTGATCGGCGGATACGGGTTGTTTGGTGTAATCCTCGATGTGGATCTGGAGCTCCTGGAAGATTGTGTCTACGAGCAGAGTTCTGCCGTCATTCCGTTGAGCGGCTTGATCGAATACTTTGAAAGAGAGGTACGCGCAAATCCTTTGACCGAGCTTTTTCTGGCGCGGCCGTCGATTTCGCCCGCAAGTTTTCTGGACGACAGCATCGTTACCGTGTGGCGAAGGACGGAGCGAACTCTCAAAGGGATCTTCCAACTGGACCACGAACGCAACGTGGCACGTGACCGCTTCCTATTTGGACTATCGCGGAAATATCAATGGGGAAAAACGCTGCGCTGGCATGCAGAGAAATTCATTGCTGGGGACGCTTCTCGAAAAACAATTGTGTCGAGAAACAATGCCATGCGCCCGCCGGTGTCGTCGGTGAAGATGCTGGAGCATAATTCAACAGAAGATGCGGATGTGATACAGGAATTCTTCATTCCAATCCCCCAATTCATGACTTTCATGGACGGCATGCGGCGAATCCTGCTGGAAGACGGAACCAATCTCCTCGGCGTAACCCTGCGGTATGTGAAAGCCAACAACGAAACAGCCCTTTCGTACGCGCCGAGAGAAGATGCGATCGCGGTGATCCTATACTTTAATGAGACTTGCTCCGCGGAGGGCCGCGCCAAGGGAGATGAACTGATCAAACGGCTGAACCGCCTGACCCTGCAAAATGAAGGAACCTTCTATCTGACTTACCTGCGAGACATCGACAAAGACAGCATGAGGCAAGCTTATCCCGGAATTGATGCGTTTTTTCAAAAGAAGCATACCCTGGACCCGGAAGGCCGCTTCACCAGCAGATTCTTCGAGACGCATGGGAAGCGAGAATTGACAAGGGCGGCCGCAGGCAGATGAGAGATAGGCCCACCACCACTGAAGCCATAGCGCGCGCTCCACGGAAGGCCAAGTTCAAGAGCCCATAGGCACCGCTCGCGGGGCATTGAAGAGTCACGCGCATATCTCGACAAAGCGAACGCCGATGCGACCGTGCTACACTCACCGTTCGCGCCATGCGCATCCTGGACCGGTATATCGTCCGCGAAGTTTTCCGTCACGCACTCCTTGGACTCGTCGTCTTCACCTTCGTTTTTTTTGTACCCCAACTGGTGCGCTTGATGGAGCTTTTTGTGCGGCACAGCGGTTCCGGCGGGCAGGTGTTTACGCTCTTTCTGTGCATTTTCCCCGCCGTGTTGGTGTTCACCGTGCCGATGGCCACCTTGATCGGCGTGCTGCTGGGGCTCGGGCGGATGTCCGCGGATAGCGAGATTATCGCCCTTACGGCACTGGGCATCGGCCGCCGCCGGATTCTGCGCCCTGTGGGCGTGCTGGCGCTCACCGGCGCGCTAATCACTTTGATCATGACGACCTGGCTGGGGCCCCTAGCGCTGCGAACGTTCCGTTCGCTGCAAGCCGACTTGATCACTTCGCAGATTTCCTTTCAGCTCCAGCCACGTGTATTCGACGAACGCTTTCCGAGGATGGTTCTATACGTCAACGATGTGACGGCGGCGGGCACGCAATGGCACGGCGTGTTCCTTGCTCAGACCGGGGCAGAGGGCGGCTCAAGCGTGACGCTGGCGGACAAAGCGATAGTTATTGCCGAACCTAAGCAAGGCAAGCTGGAGCTGCATCTGCAAGGCGGCACGACGCACGAGTTTTCACGCGAGGACGCAGACCATTATTCTGTGACGGCATTTGGACAAAGCGACTGGCCCGTCGAGTTTAGCGGCCTGGCGGCGGCTCAACCGCGTCAGCTCAATAATCCCGAGCGTTCGATTCACGAACTCTGGAATGACAACAGTCCGGGCTGGCGCGAAGCCCGCGTGGAACTCCACCGCCGTTTCGCATTTCCATTTGCGTGTCTTGCCTTTGCGCTGATCGCGGTTCCGCTGGGAGCGCAGCCACGGCGGGGCGGCCGGGCTGCGGGCGCGCTTCTGGCGGTCATCCTGATTGCTTCTTATTACTTGCTGACCGTGATGGGAGCGAATTTTGCGCGACAAGGTGCATTGACGCCCGGAGTAGGAACCTGGGCTGCCGACGTCATAGTCTTCGTGCTTGGGCTGGCGCTGCTGCCGCGGATGGAGCAGTTCCGGGGCGAGAACCGCTGGCTCCGGCCTATCAATTATCTGAAATCCAGGCAAAGACTCTTGCGCCGGCGCCGAGCGCAAGCGCGCGCGAAGGCAGCCACTGCCAATGGTGTAAATGGCGAGCCTGTCTCGCAGGAAGTCCTGGCGCGGTCCAGCGGGAGCTTCCCGCAATTGATTGACATCTATGTCTTGCGGCGTTTCCTTTATTATTTCGCGCTATTGATGGGTGCGTTCGTTTTCCTGTTCGAAACGTTTACGTTCTTCGAATTGCTCGATGACATTGCCCGCCATCGCGTTCCTTTTCTGATCGTGGTCGATTATTTCCGCTACCTGGCTCCCTTTCTGCTTTACCAGCTCGCGCCGCTGGGCGCACTTGTGGCCGTTCTGGTAACGCTGGGGATCATGAGCAAGAACAATGAAATCGTGGCCATTAAAGCCAGTGGGATCAGCATGTACCGGCTGGCGGCGCCCTTGCTCCTCGCAGGGGTGACGCTGGCCGTCACTATGATCGTGCTCGACGATACGTATCTGCCTTACGCAAACCAGAGGCAGGACGCCCTTCATAACTTGATTAAGGGGCGCCCGCCGCAGACCTACACCCATCCGCAGCGCTGGATCTTTGGGGAGAGCTCGAAGATTTACAATTACGACCTCTTTGATCCCGCACAGAGCCTCTTCGGCGGACTCACCGTGCTGGAAATTGATCCAGCGACGTTTCAAGTTCGCCGCCGCGTCTTTGCTTCGCGGGCGCGATGGTCGGAGACGCAAAAGGTTTGGGTGCTCGAAGGGAGTTGGGTGCGGGATTTTGCCGATGACACGATTGTCCGCTACGAGCACTTGCCGCCGGTTACTTCACTGCCAGAGCTCACCGAGCCGCCCAGCTACTTCAACCGCGAGGTCAAACAGGCCTTCCAGATGAGCTGGCGGGAACTGCGGAATTACATCGATGGACTCCAACGAGCGGGCTTCGACGTCTCTACTCTGACCGTGCAATGGCACGAAAAGGTAGCCTTCCCGTTGATGGCGCCAGTGAGCATGCTGCTAGCGATCCCGTTCGCACTTCTGGTGGGGACGCGCGGCGCAGTGGGAGGCGTGGTGCTGGGGATCGGATTTGGGGTTGCGTACTTGTCGATGGCAAGACTCCTCGAAGCGATGGGCGCGGTGGGGCAGCTTCCGCCGTTTCTGGCAGGATGGTCGCCGGACATCATTTTCTTCTTCGTGGGCATGTACTTTTTTTTCAAAATGCCGACGTAAAAAGTCGCCGGCGGCTCAACGGATGAAAATGTGTTCTCACCGGCGACTTCAAGTGTTACTTTCGATTAAGTTGGTCGAGACTTCATCGCCTATTTTCGCTTCTTCTTCCGCGCTTCCTTTTCTTCAACTATCACTTGAGCTGCAGCCAGACGCGCAATGGGTACACGGAATGGAGAAGCGCTTACGTAATCCATGCCGACTTGATGGCAGAACTTGACGCTTTCCGCGTCGCCACCGTGTTCGCCGCAGATGCCGATCTTGAGCTTGGGGCGCGCCTTGCGGCCCTGCTCGATGCCCCAGCGCATCAGCATCCCGACGCCCTTGGTATCGAGTGACTGGAAGGGATCCGCAGCAAAAACACCGGCTTTTTTCTCATCCACATAGTCCGGCAAAAAGCGGCCGGCGTCATCCCGGGAAAGTCCCATCGTGGTCTGCGTCAGGTCGTTGGTGCCGAAAGAGAAGAACTCCGCTACTTCGGCAATCTCCCGTGCCAACAATGCCGCCCGCGGCAACTCGATCATCGTTCCCACCAGATAGTTCAGCTTCACGCCGGATTTCTCGATCAGATCTTCCGCGACGCGCCGTGTGGCTTGTTCGAGAATGGAGAGTTCCTTGCGGTCCAGAGTGAGTGGATGCATGATCTCAGGTAATACTTTAATTCCTGATTTTTGGCATTCGATCGCTGCTTCGATGATGGCGCGCACTTGCATCTCGAGAATCTCTGGATAAGTGATGGACAGCCGGCAGCCACGATGGCCGAGCATGGGGTTGGCTTCATGCAATTGCTCGACGCGGCGGACGACGGTCTCGACATCGATCTTCAAATCGCGGGCCAGCTCCTCCTGTTTGGCGCGCTCGTGCGGGACAAACTCGTGGAGTGGCGGGTCGATCAAGCGGATGGTGACCGGAAGGCCGTCCATGGCTTTGAAAATGCCGACAAAATCGCGCCGCTGGAAGGGCAGCAGCTTGTCCAGCGCCGTGACGCGTGCTTCCCTGTTGTCTGCCAGGATCATTTCCTGGATGGCGCGCTGGCGCTCGTGGCTTCTCTCCGGCTGCTCGAAGTCGGTAAAGAACATGTGCTCCGTCCGGCAGAGGCCGATACCCTCCGCTCCAAATTCGATGGCCTTGCGCGCGTCTTGCGGAGTGTCCACGTTCGTGCGCACCCGCAAGCGGCGCGTATCGTCGGCCCACCTCATGAGCGTTTCGTAGGACTTGGGAAGCTGCGGAACCACCAGAGGCATCGCTTCGGTGTATACCACTCCTTCGCTGCCATCCAGCGTGATCCAATCCCCTTCCTTCACGACTCGGCCGTTCGTGGACATTGCTAGCGCTTTGTAATCGATGTTCAGTTTTTCCGCCCCGACCACACAGCACTTGCCCCAACCGCGCGCGACGACCGCGGCGTGGCTGGTCTTGCCACCTGTCGCGGTCAAAATCCCTTGCGCAACGGCCATGCCGCCGACGTCTTCAGGACTTGTTTCGCGACGCACCAGGATCACTTTCTCGCCGCGCTCGGCCCACTCTTCTGCGCGCTGGGCCGAGAAGACGACTTTGCCGACAGCGGCGCCGGGTACGGCATTGATCCCGGTCGCCAGGATTTTCGACGCCAGAGACTTTCTGTCAACTTTGACATCAATCACTGGGTAGAAGAGACGTTCGATGTCTTCGGGCTTGATGCGTAGAATAGCTTCTTCCTTGGTGATGAGTTTTTCGTTGGCCATGTCGACCGCGATGCGAAACGCAGCCGCAGGGGTACGCTTGCCGGTACGCGTCTGCAGCATGTAGAGCTTGCCGTCCTCGACGGTAAACTCCATGTCCTGCATGTCGCGATAGTGTTTCTCAAGTTTTACTCGAACCTTCTCGAGCTGCCCGTAAACCTTGGGCATGGTCTTTTGCATTTCGCGCAGAGGCATGGGAGTGCGAATGCCGGCCACAACGTCTTCGCCTTGCGCGTTCACTAGGTAGTCGCCGTAGAATATTTTCTCTCCGGAACTTGGATCGCGAGTAAAACAAACTCCCGTCCCGGAAGTGTCGCCGGTATTTCCAAAGACCATTTGCACGACGTTGACTGCAGTACCGAGGAGGCCAGTGATTTTCTCCACGCGGCGATAGGTCACTGCCTTGTCCGCCATCCAGGAACCGAAAACGGCACCGATTGCTCCCCACAACTGGTCGATCGGATCGTCTGGGAAATCTTTCCCGGATTCTCTGCGGAAGTGGGCCTTATATTCCGCCACGAGCTCTTTCCAGCCGCTGGCAGTTACGGCGGTATCTTCCTTGACGCCGAGCCGATCTTTCAGCGCGCGCAAGCGGTGTTCGAGACCTTCCTTGGACATGCCCATGACGACGGTCGAATACATCTGCACGAAGCGCCGGTAGGCGTCATAAGCGAAGCGTTCGTTCCTGGTCGTTGAGGCGAGGCCTGCCACAGAGCGGTCGTTCAACCCGAGATTGAGAATCGTCTCCATCATTCCGGGCATAGAGCGAGCGGAACCGGAACGCACACTCACCAAAAGCGGATTCTTCGGGTCACCGAGCTCCTTTCTTGTCGTGCGTTCAAGCTTGGCGACGTTATCGGCGACCTGTTTTTTCAGTTCCTGAGGATACTTCTTGCCGTTCTTGTAAAAGTAGTCGCAGGCTTCCGTGGAGATGGTGAACCCGGCAGGTACCGGCAACCCAATCTTGGTCATCTCGGCAAGACCTGCCCCTTTGCCGCCGAGCAAGTCGCGCCAGGTTCCATCGCCTTCTGCTTTACCGGCACCAAAAAAATACACCCATTTTTTCACTGTACGCCTCGCTTGTCCTCTTTTTGATTGTGGAACGCTTGATGCTATCGGCATTCCGCAGCAGCGGCCGGAGAAATTGTCGGCACGCCGACTTTACATTAGTTCAAGTAATACTTTAGATTGCTATCCGCGCTCTTCACCACCAAGTTCCGAAAAATCTGCGACCGTCGTGAACTCGCGGAGCAATTCCGCGAGTAACGCCAGGCGATTATTCCGAACCGCTTCGTTCTCCGCCATCACCATCACGCCGTCGAAAAAGTGATCGACCGCTTTTCGCAAGCCGGCAATGGTCTCCAGAGCCTCTTGGTACTTCCCCGCACGTTTCTGGCCCTGCACCTTTGAAGCCGCATCGCGAACTGCGGAGTGCAGCGCGCGTTCGGCGGCATTCTCGAACAGTTCCGGATTCACGTGGAACGAATTGCCGGGTGCCATGTTGGCCTTTTCCAGAATCTTGCGAATCCGTTTGAAGGATACCGCGAGTGGCTCGAAGTTCTTGGACTTGCGAATGGCCTTCAGAGCGACAAGGCGCTTCTGTGCGTCCACCAAGTCGTCGGCGCCAGCACGAAAAACGGCGCTGACCTCGTCGTACCCGAAGCCTTCCCGTTCTCGGAAAACAAATTTGGCACGATCGAGGAGGAAGTCAAGGATTTGCGCCTCTTGATCCGGTGTTACGCCGCGCTTGGGCTTGTGTGTTAGCAATGCCTTTGAAGCGGCGCCAATTGCGAGGGACAGGGAAACCGGTAGCTTCTTCTCCAAAATAATCTTGACGATCCCCAAAGCAGCTCGACGCAAGGCATAAGGATCGCTAGAACCCGTGGGTAGCACTCCCACGGCGAAGCAGCCGACCACGGAGTCCAGTTTGTCCGCAAGCGCGACAGCACAGCCGGTCAAATTTCGTGGGATGGGATCATCCAGCCCGACGGGACGATAGTGATCGTAGATAGCATCGGCGATTTCGTCGGATTCGCCCTGAGCGCGTGCGTACAGTCCCCCAACAATGCCCTGAAGCTCGGTGAACTCGCGCACCATTTCCGTGGCCAGGTCACACTTGGCGATCTCCGCGGCGCGATCAGCCTCCGCGACGTGAGCTAGAACCATGCCCAGATTGAACCAGTTCTCCGTGAACCAGCGGGCAATGGCGCGGATACGCTCCACCTTGTCGCGGTAGCTCCCAAGGCGCGATTCGTAGGTGACGCGCTCCAGCTTCGGCAAATAGTCGGCGAGCCGACATTTCTGGTCCGTCTGCCAGAAGAACTGCGCGTCGGCAAATCGCGCGCGGAGGACCCGCTCGTGGCCGGCACGGATCAGGCCCTTGGAGTCCTTATCGACGTTGATGACCGCCAGGAAGTGCGGCGCTAGTTCCCCGCTCTTCTTCTCCACCGCGAAATACTTCTGATGGTCACGCATAACGGTGACCAGGATCTCGTCCGGCAGGCTCAGAAAAGTCGGATCGAAATTGCCCTGGACGACCGTGGGGTATTCGTTCAGATAAGCCACCAACTTCCTCAGTGAGGCGTCCTCGTGAATGCGATAGCTTCCCTTTTTGGCATGCGCTTCGAGTTCCGACGCTATTTTGTCCTGTCGCCTGGTGGGGCGGATGATCACGCCATTTTGCTGAAGGCGCTTCTCATAATCCAGAAAGTTGCTGACATTGACGGCGCTCGAACCGAGAAACCGGTGGCCTCGAGTTGTGCGTCCGGCGGCGATGCCTGCAACGGAAACCTTCAGCGCTTTGCCGTCCAGTACGGCGACGATCCAGCGGATCGGACGAATGAAGCGCGGGCCATCGAGGCGGGTCCAGGTCATGGAGCGCGGCCAGGTGAGATCGTGTACGGCGCGGGGGAGGATCCCGACGAGGATTTGCTCGGCAGTTCTCCCCAGCTTGACCTGTTTGGCGGCCAGGTACTCGCCCTTGGTTGTCTGGACCATATAGAGATCGCTGACATGAACGCGTTGCTTCTCCGCAAAGCTTTGCGCCGCCCGTGTCGGCGCGCCGACGGAATCGTACGCCACGGACTTCGGCGGGCCGGTCACTTCTGTCTCGACGTCTGCCTGCCTGATGGGCAGTCCGCGTACCCAGGCAGTCAGGCGGCGCGGCGCGCTGAAGGTTTCGACCGCCACCCCTTCCGATAGACTCTCGGCTGTCAGCAGCTTCACAATGTTTGTGCGCAACTCCTCTTCGGCTTTTGGCAGCATCCCGGCCGGGATCTCTTCGCAGCCAACCTCGAACAGGAGTTCGACGCGTTTATCTGTAGCGGGTGTTTTCATGCCCGTGCCTCGCGCTGGGAGGTACCCCCGCCAATTTGCGAAAGGTAGGCTGCAGCAGTCCTGCAAGCGATAGTTCGCACCCGGGCCATAAGCGCCGCCCGTTCTGTGGTGGAGATTACGCCGCGTGCATCCATCAAGTTGAAGAGTTGCGAACACTTCAGGCAATGATCGTAAGCAGCGAGCAGCGGGTAACGAACGCGCTCCTTCCCTTCCGCACCTTTAAAACCATCGAGCAGTTCCTTGGCCTGCTTCTCGTGCAATTCAAATTCGGACCGGATCGCGGCCGCGTCGCTGCGGTCGAAGCTGTATTCGGAAAACTGCTGTTCTTCCATTAGCCGAATGTCCCCATAAGTCTTGTCTTCGGACCAGCGAAGGTCATAGACGCTCTCCACGCCCTGAAGAAACGCGCAGATGCGCTCAAGTCCGTAGGTGAGCTCCACCGAAATTGGGTCGAGGTCAATCCCACCGCTCTGCTGGAAGTAGGTGAACTGCGTTATCTCCAGACCGTCCAGAAGCACTTGCCACCCGATGCCCCAGGCACCTAGCGTAGGAGATTCCCAGTTGTCTTCTTCAAACCGAATGTCGTGTTCCTTCAGCTTGATCCCGATGGCGCCCAAGCTCTTGAGGTATATGTCCTGCACATCGACCGGAGACGGCTTGAGGATTACCTGAAACTGAGAATGTTTGTACAGACGATTGGGATTCTCCCCGTAGCGACCGTCGGCGGGCCGACGACTGGGTTGAACGTATCCGACACGATAAGCATGTGGTCCGAGCACACGCAAGAAGGTTTCCGGGTGCATCGTGCCCGCCCCGACTTCCACGTCGTAGGGCTGTTGCAGTACACAGCCTTGCTTCACCCAAAACTGCGAGAGCTGCAAAATCAAATCCTGAAAGTTGAGGCCCTTCGATTTTGCCTCAAGTTTTACTTTAGATTTCAAGTCGTCTCCAAAAGTAAGCGCGTGGTCAGCCGTCGCTCCGCGTGATTCTCGATCCAAGCCAGACATCCCTCGCGCAATTCCCTGACGCTGGCTTGCGTGGACTTCTCGTAGTCGATGCGATCCAACCGCTCGTTCGTGAACCGTTCGGCAAGGTTCCTTGCTTCGAGGTGCAACGGCTTCATTCCGGGGCGTCGGCACTTCTTCTCGCAAAAGAGACCGGCCTGATGGGCGTCGTAAAAGGCCGCCTCGGAGCCAAAGGGCGTGCCGCAAACGACGCAGCGGTCGAAGCGTGGCAGCCAGCCACCAAGCCTAACGGTCCAGAACACGAAATAGCTCAACGGCAAAGCCCAATCGCCAGTACGCTCCACTTCGCGCGTGGCCAGAAGAATCAGCCGGAACATGGGCTCGGAAACCTCGTGATCCGGAAGAATCAGCTCTGAAATCTCGCTGATCACCGCCAGTCCGGTGCTCAGGCTGTAATTGCTCTGGGCCTTATGAAAAGACTCGAGCAATTCCGCCTGTTGGATACGCACTAATTCGCGCGTTTCCTTCTCGACGTACCAAATCTGGACGTGAGAGAGAACCTCGAGCGTCGAACCATAGCGGTTCTTCAGCCGCCGGGCGCCAGCGGCTACGCCGCGTACGCGCCCCGAGGAGCGCCCCAGAAAGCTCACTAGGCGGTCTGCCTCGCCCAGGGGAAATGTCTTAAGGATGATGGCTTCCGTCTCCCGCGCAGGCATGAGCAGTCGGCGCGCCGACGCTGCGCCGGACAAACTACAGTTCCCACCGTCCGAGGCGCGCGCACACGCAGAGCTATTGTAATTACCACACGCGCACGCATCGCGCAACGTTTCGGTGGAGAATTTCATGCGAATTCGAGCGAAGACCTGCCCCGAATTTGAATTGCATGTTAGTGACTGCTTTCAAATTTGCCGCGCCAGGACGCTGCAAGGCTCGCAAATCGAGGCAATTAGAGTCGCAAAATTATTCTGTTAACTTGCGGCTTTCCTGCGCCAACATTATCGGACGCAGTGCGCCCCTCATCCGCTCTTTCCATTTCCGGCGTGTTTCGCTACTCTGCTGCGGACTTCAATCTATGTTTATTCCCCTCAAGGACCTCAACCCCTCGCGCACCTATCCCTTCGTCAATATCACGCTGATCCTCGCCAACATTGTTGTATTTCTCTATCAGGTCGGACTTGAAGCTACGCTTCCGCGCCGTGCGTTTGACGCCCTCCTCTTGTCCTACTCCACAGTTCCAGCCCGCTTCCCCGCCTTTCTTTCGGGGCACGCCAGTTTCGAAGTCTCTTTCCTGCCCCTGATGACCAGTATGTTTCTCCATTCCGGGTTTTTGCATCTTGCCGGAAACATGCTTTTTCTTTGGATCTTCGGGGACAACGTCGAGGACTTTTTCGGGCACATCGGTTATTTCTTTTTTTATCTGGTTTGCGGGATCGGCGCGGGTCTGCTACACGTGCTTTTCAATTTTCATTCGAACATCCCAGCCGTCGGCGCCAGCGGTGCCATATCGGGTGTGATGGGCGCTTACATGCTCCTCTATCCGCGGGCCCGCATCCTGACTCTTGTTTTCATCTTTCCTCTGCCGGTGCCGGCGGTTGTTTTTCTGGGCTTGTGGTACGTCATGCAGTTTCTTGCCGGGCTCAGCACGATCGGCGTCAAAGTTACAGGAGGTGTGGCCGTATGGGCGCACGTTGGCGGATTTCTCCTGGGAATGCTGCTCACTACCATTGTGAGGAGACGTTAAATGGAGCAACGGCCTGTGATCTCAAGTATTACTTTACGTCGGAAATCCAAGGCCAAATCGAATATCTCGCCTCGGTATACCCACGTTGTCGTGATGAAGAAGTGGAAGTAGGGACCTAGTGTTGCCGGGCGAGGGCCTCGACGGCTTTGGCGACAAGCCAATCCCCCACCTCCACCGTGCGCTTATTGCCCCCAAGGTCCGGCGTGACGCAGTTTTCGCGCAGAGCCGCCCTCACCGTAGTTCGAAGCGCGGCGGCCTCCGGCTTCCAGCCAAGAAATTCCAGCATCATCGCCGAAGTGAGGACCGAGCCCAGCGGGTTGGCGATTCCTTTTCCGGCAATGTTCGGAGCGGAGCCGTGCACCGGCTCGAATAGCGAAGTCTTGCCTGGGTGGATATTTCCTGACGGCGCAAGGCCCAGCCCGCCAACGAGTTGCGCGCCGAGGTCGCTGATGATGTCTCCAAAGAGATTGCAGGTCACGATGACGTCGAACTGGCTGGGGTCGCGCACGATTTCCATCGCTAGGGTGTCAACGTACAAATGGCGCGAATCCACGTTCGCATACTCCTGGCGTACTTCCTTAAAGACTCGCTGCCAGAGGTCGTGGGCGAAGGTCATGGCGTTGGATTTGTCGCTCATGCACACGCGCTTCAGGCCGTTCGTACGCGCGTATTCGAACGCATAACGGATAATACGCTCCACGCCTTTGCGAGAGTTCACGTCCTCCTGCACAGCGATCTCGTCAGCAGTGCCCTTCTTAAAGAATCCCCCAACGCCCACGTAGAGGCCCTCGGTGTTTTCCCGGAAGACCATCAGGCGAAGGTCTTTCTCAGTGCGGTCGCGCAATGGCGTGAGGCGATCGTGCAGAAGTTCCACAGGCCTGGCATTGACGTACAGGTCGAGCTTGAAGCGCAGACCCAGCAGGACGTCAGCAGCGTGCTGATTTGAAGGGACTCGCGGGTCGCCAAGAGCGCCGAACAGGATGGCGTCAAACTCGTCGCGCAACATCTCCACTGCCCCTGGCGGCAAGGAAACACCGTCGCGAAGGTACTTATCGGCGCTCCAATCGAACTCGACGAATTCAATCGCCCGCTTGGCGGGCGCGGCCACAGCCTTCAGCACTTTTACAGCCTCAGGGGTGACCTCTTTTCCGATGCCATCGCCCGGAATCACCGCAACTCGCGCCGCCAGGCCGCCATTTCGCAAAGGAATGCCGGGCAAAATCCCACCTCCTTGACGGCCGGTCTCGTGCCGCCAAAATGAATTAGCGTGATCTGAAAAGGCCGGCCGCTATTCTTCCATCAAAGCGCGGTTCGCGCCACCATTACCACATTCGCGTTCGAATAGAAGGGATTGCTACTTCAGTTTTGCGAATTCAGCGCGCGCAGACTTCAGGATTGGCACATCCGTATCGGCGTTTTTCCAAATAGACAAGAATTCCTGGTAAGAGGCTCGCGCTGCATTCGTTGATCCTGACAACGCCTGTGCTCGCCCCCGGCCCAGGAAGGCCAGTGCGCCGGACCAGCAGTTGCCCACTACTCCCCGGCTATCAATCAGCTTCTGGAATTCCGCCGCGGCTTGCGGGCCTCGTTTCGCCGCCAGGTACGCCTCCGCGCGCAGGTAGACCGGGATCATGCAGGAATAGCTCAAGTTCCCAATGAGCTGCCCCCGTTCGTAAGACTTCACAGCCTCAAGAAGCTCCAGGGCTCTTAATGGCTCTTGGCCGGCCATCTCAACCTGCGCGCGAATCGTCGGCGCCCAGGCGGATTGCACAATAGTATTCGTGATGTTGGCGGCCGCCAGATCGTCAAGCATGGACTGTGCGCGCCGCAGATCGCCAACGCGCGTCAGCACGAGAATCGCCAGAATCTGCGCGTCGCGGCTCTTCGGCGCAAGATCGAGAACTTTGTCCGCACCCTTGCGAGCTTCCTCGATGTTTCCGTACACCGCTTCGCGCAACGCGGCCATTCCCTGCCAGATGGCTGCGGGTTCGTTGAGCTGCGCGTTCTGTGCGGCCTCGACGGCCCGCTGGGACAGTTCGCGCGCCTTTCGCACATGCCCCGCGTACGCTTCTGTGTCCGCCTGGAGAGCCAGCATCGTGTCCTCACCGCCCGGTTTGCCCTCAGACCAGGCCATCTCCCGCTCCATGCCCGCAGGCTCGCTGCGCAAAAAGGCCAGCGCATAAAGGTCAGCGTGCATGGCGGGATCGTCCAGTTTGCGCGCGAACGCCTGGTTCAAAACGTTCTGCGCTTCTTCCAAGCGCTGCAACGCGATGTAAGCGGTCGCCAGATTCTCGTACCAGGCGGTGCTTCCGGGGTCGAGGCGCAACGCCTGTTGCGCAAGAGCGGCGGCTTCTTCGTAGTCTCCAATCAAGAAATATTCCGAGGACAAATTGCCTTTCGCGATGTCGTCGCGAGGATACAGTTGGACCCAGTCCTTGTAGCTCTTAATGGCCTTTTGAACGTCTCCTGTAGCCAGGTCGTAATACAGGGTTGTAATGTGCAGGCGGTCACGCACGGTTTGGCGGTCCGCAGCTTCGAAAGCCCGCCGGATGTGATCGGCGGCCAGAGCGTTCTGGTTGAGGTTGTAATAGGCGACCGCGAGGTTGGAATGCGCCAGAGCAAACCTGGAGTCCATCTCGACGGCCTTCTTCAGAGCAGGCACGGCGTCCATTGCGCCTTTGTCGCGCACCAGCCGGCGTCCTTCCGTAAAAGCGGCCAGGGCCTCCAGGGAAGCAGTTGTGGCCCGCTCGAGAGGCAAATTGAATTTTTGCAAGGAGGCCGGATCCTCGCCGAATTTTCCACGAAGTTCAGCGGCGGCAAGCCCAAGCGCGTGCAACCCTTGGCCTTTGTTTGCAGCGTTACTCTTCACGCTTGCGACCGCGTCGCCGGTAGCGCATTGTGTCGCGTCCAGCTTCAGCGTGTAACCACCACCGTCTTTGCCGATACTTCCGGCCAAGTAAACTGTCCCGCCGAGGCGCTGGCACAGCTGAGGCGCAAGGTCCCTCGTAATGGGCGTATCGATAGGGCGCCCCAGGGCGCGAAGTGCTTCACTGACTTTTTCAACCGAGATGAGGTTCAGTGACGGTGATTGTGCCAGGCTAACGGCCAGCGCCTCCCGGAGCGTGCCATCAAACACTGGGTCCTTGGCGGCATTCTCAAAATCCCCAATCAGAATCGTGTCGGTCTCGGAGAGTTTCGTGCCGCGCTGCGAATACCAGTAGAATCCCGCGCCTGCTAGGGCGAGCAACACTCCGGCGATAGCAAGCTTGGCCCTCATGAACAGTGACCTCTCTAACCGAAAGTCAGCTGCCGCCTGTTGCGGTCGCTCTAGGAGCCTGCTTTCTCGTATGCATGGTGTAGGGATGTCATCGAGAGACCAGGGCTGATTTGTACTAATAGTAGGTGTCGAATCGAAAGCACGTCAACGACAGTGGCAAACGGAGTTTACGGGGCGGCAATAGCTTTCACGACAGCGGCTCGTCCCGACTCAATCCAATAAACACCACTGAGCGCAAGAACTCCGCCGAGCACTTGGCCCCACGAGCCTTTTTCGCCGAGCCACACAATTCCAAGAATGGTTGCAACTACTGGCAACAGATAAGTGAATGCGCTCAACTGCGAGGCTTCCAGATAGCGCAACAGCCAGAAGTAGAAAACGTAAGCGACCGCGGAGCTGAAGATCGCCATGTACAACATCGCGGCCCATCCGGTCCATGCGATAGCGCGCCATTGCTCTGCCGACCCGAGCAGAACAGCTCGATAGATAGCAACAGGCAGCACAATCACGGCTCCTGAATAGTGGCTGAACGCCGTTATGGTCAACGGGTCGTAGCGTCCTCCCAGCCGTTTTCCAAGCACCACGTACATCGCAAAACCGATCGAACCTGTCATGGTAATGGCATCACCTAACACCGACGGCGAGTGCGCGGAAATACCGTTCTCCAACGCCAGCACCGCAACGCCGCCAAACGCAATGGCCATGCCAATCGCTTTGCGCCATGTGGCGCTCTCCAATTGGAAGAGCACCGCAAGAACCAGCGTGTAGATTGGCCCCATCCCCACGATCACTGCCGCGTGGCTGACGGATGTGTATCGCAATCCAACGGTGAAGCAAACCTGATTCATCACCACGCCGAAGAAGCCTATGTAAAGGAAAGTCCAGAGATCGCGTGCGGTGAACTTGCATCGCCGGCTTTCCGCCGCTTCGGCAAAGGCTGGCAGCCGCGAGCAGAACCGGTAGAACGGGAGCATCACCGCGCCGGCCAGCACCACGCGGAAAGACGCCAGTGTCACCGCCGGCAGAGACCGCAGCCCGATTTTCGCAGCGATGAAATTGACCGCCCAAATCAGAATGACCAGACCGATGGAAGCGCCAAGGACGATACGGCCCGGCGCTCGTCCGTTGGGAGTTTCGATTATCACCGCTCAGGCCAGGCGTTCTTTGCGCACGGTAAGTTTGTCGATGCGGTCCAGGCGCGGTTCGAATCCGATGCCCGGATTGGTCGGCACGCGAATCGTGCCTTGGGGGGAAACGGCAACTTCGGGATGGATGATGTCTTCTTCCCAGTAGCGCTTGCTGGCGCTTACGTCGCCGGGGAGTATGAAATTGGGCAGCGTCGAAAGGGCGATGTTGTGCGCGCGGCCGATGCCGGATTCCAGCATCCCCCCGCACCACACGGGGATTCCGTGCCCCTGGCAAAGATCGTGGATGCGCCGCGACACCCCGTGTCCGCCGACGCGGCCGAGCTTGATATTGATTATTTTGCAGGCGCCCAACTCGATGGCCGCGCGCGCTTGCTCTTCCGTGTGAATGCACTCGTCCAGGCAGATCGGCGTGTCCAGTTTTTTCTGCAGCTCGATGTGGCTGTAGAGATCGTCCCAGCCGAGGGGCTGCTCGATCATCATCAGGTAGAAGCCTTCGAGTTGCTTAAGGAGCGGCCAGTCCTTCAGCGTGTAGGCGGAGTTGGCGTCAACCATGAGCTTGATGCGCGGAAAATCCTGGCGCAGCCGTCGTACCAGCTCCAGGTCTTTTCCTGGCTTGATTTTTATCTTGATGCGCTGATAGCCGGCCGCAAGTTCTTTTTGCACGGTTGCGGCAAGGTCATCCAGCGACTCCTTGATTCCGATCGAGACGCCGCAAGCGATCTCCTCGCGAACGCCGCCAATCAATTTTGCAAGCGAAATGCCTTTTTGTTTCGCCTCGGCGTCCCACACGGCTGCTTCCAGCGAAGCCTTAGCCATGTTGTGCCCGCGCACGCGAGCTAGCAAATCCCACACATTGTTTGCCGCGGCGAATTCCTTCCCTTTAATCAGCGGCCAAAGGTAGTCGCGAAGGATGAGCCATGCGGTATCTGCCGTTTCCGGGCTGTACCACGGCGACTCGCCCGCGACGCACTCGGCCCAGCCCGTAATGCCGTCGACATTCGCTTGCACCAGCACGATGCGGCGCGTCTCGGTGCGTTCCATGCTGGTTTCAAACGGAGCCACCAGCTTCATCCGTATTTCCTGCAGGGTGATCTCGCGTATTCGCATGATGGCTCGTTCGATGCGTCTTTCCTAAAAGTCGCTCCAGGGAGCCAGCAGATACGTCCGGTTTCCCGGCCCGTTTCGCAAAGCCACTGCCGCGTAACCCTTGGCAAACCAGTTGGTGAACTCTTCCCGCAAACGCTTCTGGACCACGACGACCTGCGGAGAGTCCTCCCGCTGCCAGCGTTCCAGTTCCGCCGGCAATTCGATAGCTGCCGGAGCCTCGACCGGGTCTTTGACCAGATTCTCGATGGCCGCTACCACGCGCGCGGAATCCAGATGCCACTCGACTAGCAGCCGGTCGGTTTCCAACCCGCGGTGCAGCGGGCTCGTCGTGACGCCATACAAATTCGGTTGGTATTCTCGGCAAATCGCCCCCAGCCGGTTCAAATTGAAGTGCGCGTTGCGCAGCTCCAGGGGGTCGAACGTCCATTGAACCAGGCGAATTCCCCGGCCTAAGGCTTCCGTGCGCTGAAAGAGCTTCAACATGCGGCCAACTCCGCGGTTGCGGTAGTCGCTGTGCACGCCGGTCATGTGCGAATGGAGGTAAGGCACGCGGTCGCGCAGGCCTACCACGGCGAGCGTGTAGCCTACGAGGCGGTCGCCATCGAACGCACCCAGCACTTCCCCGCCGGTGTGCGCGGCAACCACAAACGTCGTTACCGGCTCAACCTCTAGGTCGGCTTCTCCCCATATCTCCCTTTGCAGGTGCACGCAACGATGGAACTCATCGAGGCCCTCGCATTTCCGCACGATAATCTCGTGGCTCATCTCTTCGTCTGCGCCCCGCTCATTTCCGGCAAGTGCGTCTCCACTTCGGACTTCTTCGCGGCGTTCCAGAACGCTTCCATCTCCTCGCGCGGAAGGTTTTTGAACTCCCGTCCGGTCTCCCGGGCCAACCTCTCCATGGCGCGGAATCGCCGCGTGAATTTCGCGTTAGCTTTCTTAAGCGCGATTTCCGGGTCCACCTTCAAGAATCGTGACAGGTTTACAGCCGCAAAGAGCAAGTCGCCCAGCTCCTCCTCCGTCTTCAAATGATCCGCCTCCTTTAACGCCTTCTTCAGCTCTTCGGTTTCCTCCTGCATCTTTTCGAAGACCCCATTCGCGTCTTCCCAGTCAAAGCCGATGCGCGAAGCCTTGCGAGTCAGTTGAAAGCCTTCCAGTGTCGCAGGCAGTGCGCGGGAGACGCCATCCAGCAAAGAAGCCTCTTTCGGTGCGGCTTCTTGGCGCCCTAAATTCTCTTTTTTCCTGCTGGCCCGCCGCTCTTCTGCCTTGATCTGTTCCCAGTTTCGCAGCACCTCGGCGGAGTCTTTCGCGCGAGTCTCGCCGAACACATGGGGATGCCGCCGGATCATCTTGTCATGGATTTCACGAATCACCGCAGAAACGGTGAAGCGGCCTTCTTCACGGGCGATTTGCGAGTGAAAGACAATCTGCAAAAGCAGATCGCCCATTTCTTCTGCGAACTTGGCGTCGTTCCCGCTCTCCAGGGCTTCCAGGACTTCGTAGGCCTCTTCGATCAGGTAAGTTCGTAGCGATTGGTGCGTCTGTTCGCGGTCCCACGGGCACCCGTTCGGGGCGCGTAATCTGGCCTGCACGGCCACCAGCTTTTCAAACCATTGCCCCGGCGTCAGTTGCGTTAACTTCGCCTTCTTGCGAGACGCTTTTCTGCTTTTCTTCGCATGCTTCCGGCGTGTAGGCATCGTTCTTTCAACTATTTCCAGGATGAATCAAACGTTCCACTCTACGGTGCAACTACGCCTTTGACAAGCATCCGAGATTCAGACAGGGCGCACCGGCAGCGACTCGAACCGGCAACCCGTGATAAACTGCAACCTTAGACGAATCCTTGGGGAAAGTACTTTGTCCGACCACAAAAAAGAAGAAGCATTTCGCGTTATCGACCGTCGCCCTTTTACCGCAGAGGGAGAATTGCGCAAGGAAGTCGTCGAAGAAGAAGAGCGAGAGGCCAAGCGCGAGGCCGCAAAGGTTCCCGCAACTCCGCCCGAAGCGCCCAAAACGGCCGCTGCTCCTCCTCCTGCGGAGACTCCCACTCGCATCGCCGCGTTTGAGAACCTCGTCCGCATGCTGGGCAGCAACGCGGCTATGGTGCTGGGCGCCTATGCCGACCCGCGTACCGGCCAGCCCATGATCGATCCCGAGGCAGCGCGCGAACTGATCGACATGCTGGATGCGTTGCACGAGAAGACCAAGGGCAATCTTTCGCCGGAAGAAGACACCTTGCTTCTAGACCTTCTCGGCAAGCTGAAGATGACCTATCTCGAAGTCAACCAGGCGGTTGCCGCTGAGGCCGCCAAGGCCAAAGCGAAAGCTCGCCCTTAAGAAACTTAAGAAACGTCCGGCGGTCTTACCTGGCTCCGCGTAACGATTGGTATTATTGCTCTCAACATGCCTTCCGCTCCGCTAAAAATTACCGTCCTCGGGTCAGGCACCTCCATGGGCGTACCCACTCTCGGATGTCCCTGCCGTGTGTGCAAGTCCGGCGATCCCCACGACAAGCGCCTGCGTCCTTCTGTCCTGATCTCTCGCCACGGCCAGAATGTGTTGATTGACACCACGCCCGACTTTCGCCAGCAGGCGCTCCGCATCGGACTGGACCGCCTCGACGCCATTTTGCTCACCCACGGCCACGCCGACCATATTCTCGGGTTCGATGACATTCGCCCTTTCAATATCCGTCAGCGTTCCGCCATGCCCGTCTACGGCAACGAAGAAACATTCCGCGTCATCCGGCGCGTATTCGCCTACGTTTTCGACGACAAGCCCACGCTCAGCACCGTGCCCAGCGTAACCCTCAACACTGTCCAAAGCCCCTTCGAGCTTCTTGGCATTCCTTTTGTTCCTGTCCCTCTGCTTCACGGTGACATGGAAGTCTTGGGCTTCCGTTTTGGCCGGGCCGCCTATCTCACCGACTTCAGCAAGGTCCCGGACTCATCGATGGCGCTCCTGGAAGGTCTCGATGAACTCGTGCTGGACGCTCTGCGAGACATTCCGCATCCCATGCATCAGACGGTTGACCAGGCGCTCGCGCTCATTCACCAGCTCAAGCCCCGCCGCGCCTGGTTCACCCACATCGCCCACGACCTCCCGCACTCTGAAACGAATGAGCGCCTTCAAAAGATGGGCTACGCTCATGTGCAGCTCGCTTACGATGGCCTCGAATTTGAAGTTCAGGCAGAAGCAGCTAATCAAATTTTGCGCGCCAGTGGAGTTTCGCAGGCGTCGCGAGCCTCAGCCGAGAGCACCAAGCCAACGAGGTTATCTGCATTTTCTTCTTCGCAAGCTTGGGCATCGCGCTTCGGAACTTTCGGCCACACCAGCGTGCTGGCCATCGGCAACTTTGATGGCATCCACCTGGGCCATCAGGCGATTCTTCGCGCCACCGTCGAGCGTGCCCGCGCCCTCAATGCCGTCTCCACGGCCCTTACGTTCGATCCCTCGCCGCGAAAAGTGCTCCACCCGGAGTCTGCACCGCTGCGGCTTTCGAACAACGCGCAGCGCATGGAGTGGTTCAACGCGCTCGGCCTCGAAGCCGTCGTTGTCCTTCCTTTCACCCTTGATCTTGCGCGCCTCTCTCCCAGTGAATTTGTCGAGCAAATCCTCGTCCGCGATCTGCGCGTAAAAGCCGTTCTGGTCGGCGAAAATTTTCGATTCGGCCACAAGCAGGGCGGTGACGTGAAATTGCTCACCGAGCTTGGCAACAAACACGGCTTCGCCGTCGTGATCGTTCCACCCGTGGTCTATCGCGGCGAAGTAGTCTCCAGCACCATCATCCGCCGAGAAATCGCCGCCGGCGACGTTTCGCACGCCGCGCGTCTCCTGGGCCGTCCCTTCGCCCTTACTGGAGAAATAGTCACCGGCACGGGAACCGGCCGCCGCGTCACCTTCCCCACACTGAACCTCTCCCCCGAACAGGAATTGCTCCCCGCTCGTGGCGTCTACATTACGCGCGCGTGCCTCGAAGGCGAGACTCGCAGTTATCGCTCCGTCACGAACATCGGCATGCGCCCGACGTTTAACGGCTCGTCGCTAAGCGTGGAAACCCATTTGCTCGATGCCCAGCCGGCGGGCACACCCAAGCGTATGGAAGTGCGATTTTGGAAGCGCCTGCGCGAAGAGAAAAAATTCAGCGGCCCTGAAGCATTGCGCGCGCAGATCGCCGCCGACATCGCGCGCGCCAGCAAATTCTTTTCCAGCCTGCGTCGTTCCCGTTCGATTCGTCAGCATGCCACAGCCAGAGGTTGACACGTCTAGCGGATTGATGAAGTTACAGGTATTGTTATATTGAATCTGGATGAATGAGCCATGTCGAACTCCAAGCGTTACTGCCAAACCTGCCGGTTCGAACTTGACAATCGCGGTTTTACGCGGCACGTGCTTTCTGTTTTTCACAGAAAAGCTAAACTGATTCGCGCCATGTTGGAGCGGGATTGCATCACCCATGCCGAAATTGCCAGACGCATTGGGGTAACACGGGAGCGCGTGCGTCAACTTGCTCTGCAAATGGGTTTCGCCGACGGGAGATCGCGGCACGCCATTTGCCGGATGGAGCGCCGTAGGAGAGAAATGGGGGAGTTTTTTGTGGAAGCGCAAAAACGCGGGTTTGCAGTCGAACCGCTCGGGGGGAGGCGTGCTTACATAAACGGGAAGCTTTGTGTTCAACGAAAAGCGTGCTGGCACGACATAGGGAAAACCGGCTACAAATATACTTACCTTAGTATTTGTCGGCCCGGAGGCCGGTTTGATATCTGCGGGTGGAAACTGCCGGATGGCCGCTTTCTGATTCTGCCTAGGAAGCTAATCGGTTTCCAGCAAACAACCTTCAACCCGGAAGAAAGCGACCACCTGGGTACTGCCAGTTCGTCGCACTACTATCGGGAACACATAGAAAAATGGAGCCTGCTCGGGCGACCCCGCCGCTCGAAATGAGGCTCGGGTAATCCCGGCAAGAATGCTCGGCTATCCGCCAGCTTGTTTAACCCGCCGCAGCAAGAGGTTAATCGAATCCTAATCGGCCGCGCCTGGCAGGGCCACGATAAGTAAAGCCCTCTTGCCATTTCTCTTGTATCTAGATATTATCTAGACATGCTGCGGTTCGATTGGGACGAACGAAAGAACAGAGTCAATCGCACCAAGCATGGAGTCTGAGCCCAGCGTCTTCCACGATCCCCACGCGCGCCTATTCTATGATCCAGAACACTCCGAGCGAGAGGACCGTTTCATCCTCCTTGGAGTGAGTGCAGCGGCAAGAACGCTCGTCGTCATTCACTGCTACAGGGGCTCCGATTCCATGATTCGCATCATTTCTGCACGCAAAGCAACCAGGAAGGAGCTTAGATTTTATGAAGAAGGCCTATGATTTTTCCAAATTGAAGGAACTGAAGAACCCCTACCCCGCCAAGAAAAAAGCCGTCGGAATCAACTTGAGTCCTCGGGTCGTGGACTATTTCAAAGGCCTGGCCGGTGAAACTGGCCTCCCTTACCAGAAGTTGATCGATCTTTATCTTCTCGACTGCGCCAAGAAGCGCAAGAAACTCACCATGAAGTGGGTCGCGTAGCCGCCTGCCTCCGCGAACTCGTCATCGCCGGCACTCCCGGCCGTCAGGGATCCGCTTTTCCCTTTCTCGCCGCTGGCCACTCGTTTACCTTGAGCGAAGTCGAAGGGTCACTCGCCACCGCTCTTCCCATCTCCGGGTTTCAGGGTTTGTACTTCCAAACCCAGCAAAAGAATGGCGTGAGTGCTTAGGAGGCAAGAAGGTAGGGGGACTAACCAATGAGGGCCTCGGCTATTCTTTCGCTTTTTGCA